>Ga0335076_10003163_pt1 | contig 16513 bp, 14 predicted proteins | sample Lox_Sample_25_FD_206717 | JGI IMG/M metagenome (GOLD analysis project Ga0335076, IMG submission 206717) | Soil microbial communities from Loxahatchee National Wildlife Refuge, Florida, United States - Lox_Sample_2.5 | ecosystem: Environmental > Terrestrial > Soil > Wetlands | place: USA...
GATCCGGTAAAATGAAAGTTTGCCCTGGTACGAATGATTGATCGCTGACCTCACCGCCACTGCCGTCCTGGCCGTTTCGATCGCCCCCAAAGGCATCGGCCAATACATCCGCCAGCATTTTCTCGATACCACGTTTCGTGGCCTTTACCACGCCAACGGCTTCGACCTGGCGCTGCTGATCCCATATTTCATTGTGCTGATTTTGTTGTCGTTCTACGGAGTGCACCGCTACATCCTGGTCTATCTCTACTATAAGCATCGAGACAGGCGTACTACCGAACCCCCCGCCCGTTTTGAAGAATTGCCAAGGGTCACGGTGCAGTTGCCCATCTTCAACGAGCAGTATGTGGTGGCACGGCTGGTGGAGGCAGTGTGCAAGCTCGAATATCCTCGAGAGAAACTAGATATCCAGGTGCTCGACGATTCCACTGACGAAACGGTCGACGTTGCCCGTGGTCTGGTCGACCGCTACGCCGCGCTCGGACATCCCATCACCTACCACCACCGCACCAACCGGGAAGGATTCAAAGCCGGAGCGCTCGCCGAAGGATTAAAGACTGCCACTGGCGAGTTTGTAGCCATCTTCGACGCCGATTTCACCCCGCCCGAAGACTTCCTGATGCGCACCATCCACCACTTCACCAATCCGCAGATTGGTATGGTGCAGACGCGCTGGACGCACTTGAACCGCAACTACTCGTTCCTCACCCAGGTGGAAGCGATCTTACTCGATGGCCACTTTGTGTTGGAGCACTCCGGCCGCGCCCGGACCGGGCTCTTTTTCAACTTCAACGGCACTGCGGGTATGTGGCGGCGACAAGCAATCGAAGAGGCCGGAGGCTGGCAGCATGACACTCTCACGGAAGATACCGACCTCTCCTACCGCGCCCAACTCAAGGGATGGAAGTTTATCTACCTGCAGGATGTCGAATGTCCGGCCGAACTTCCGGTCGAGATGACCGCCTTCAAGACACAGCAGGCGCGCTGGGCCAAGGGACTGATGCAAACGGGAAAAAAGATTCTTCCTCGCGTTTTGCGGAGCGATGCTCCCTTTCACACCAAGCTTGAGGCCTGGTATCACCTGACGGCAAATATCAGCTATCCCTTGATGATCGTCCTTTCGGTTCTCCTGCTGCCTGCCATGGTGATTCGTTTCTACCAAGGCTGGTTCCAGATGCTGTACATCGACCTCCCGCTGTTCATGGCGTCCACCTTTTCCATCTCCAGCTTTTATCTGGTCTCGCAGCGCGAATTGTTTCCGCGAAGTTGGCCGCGATCCCTTCTTTATTTGCCGTTCCTCATGGCTTTGGGAATTGGCCTGACCATCACCAATACGAAAGCGGTCCTGGAAGCGATCGTGGGCAAGCAAACCGCCTTTGCCCGCACCCCGAAGTACCGCGTCGTCTCCAAGCAAGACAAGGTAGGTGCCACCAAGTACCGCAAGCGTCTCGGATGGATTCCGTGGCTTGAACTGATCATCGGCACGTACTTCGCGCTCACGGTGTATTACGCCATCGAAAACGAGAACTACATCACCGTGCCGTTTCTGCTCCTGTTTGTGGTCGGTTATTGGTACACCGGGTTGATGTCGCTCCTGCAGGGCCGGTTCGGCGCAGCCTCCATGAGCACAACCACCCACACCAAGCCCTTTCCGGTCGGCGTCTAAGCACGTCCGTTTGGCTGAAACTTTTCCCCCAGACGAGTATCAGATTCGCTGTGAGTTCAACGCCTCGGTAGGCCAGGGACGCGATATGAAGTCAGTCTGGATCACAACCTGTATTGCACTGTTATTGTCGGTGTCGAGCTTCGCCGCCGAGCATCTCCAACTCAATCCCCATCTTGACTACACCAGCGACAGCCAGGATGGTCCGCTGATTACCGGCGCTGATATGGATGCAGGTTTTGTTGCGGGAAAGCCAGCTTACGTAATTCTTTATGGAGAGGGCTGTTTTAACTCCAAGCGCCAGGCGCGGCGCACCGTGAGCCTGTACGCGAAGTACAAACAGCGGGTGCAGTTCGTTGTGATTGATCTCGACCATCCTCTTTCGGCCGCGCAGCGCGAACTGCAAAAGAAGTACTACCGCGGATACATTCCCCATGTTGTCGTACTCGATGCCGCCGGCTCCCCGTTGTACAACGCCTCCGGGGAAGTCGACGAGTCCCACATCTCCATTTTGCTCGACAAGGCGCTCCGTTGATTCTGGTTTTGCCTTGACGGCTCATTTACAATCCTCTCGCTAAACGACGGACACACTTCGTAGACGTCTGTTTCTCCCCGTTCGAAGGAGGATTCCATGTTCCTCTCGCGTAGAGTTTTCCTTTGCACCGCCATCGTCCTTCCACTCATCACAGTCCTGAGTTGCGGAGCCGCTCACGATTCCGACGAGTACTACGTCTTCATTTCAGCCAATCTGCAGGTTCCTTACTGGAAAGCTGCCGGCAACGGATTCGCCAATGCATCCGCGCAGTTCAAAGTCCGCTCCGACTTCAACGGACCGCAGACGTTCGATCCCAAGGCCGAACGCGATGCCTTCGACCAGGCCGTGCAGAAGAAGGCGACAGGAATTTTGGTGGACGTCACCGACGCTGCGCTCCTCAAGGACAGCATCGACAAGGCAATTGCCGCCGGGATTCCGGTCATCACTCTCGACTCCGACGCTCCCGCCAGCAAGCGCCTGTTCTTCATCGGTACCAACAACTACCAGGCGGGATACACCGGCGGTCAGCGCCTGGTGCAGGAACTGCACGGCAAGGGAAACGTCGTCGTCTTCACCATGCCTGACCAGCCAAACTTGCAGGATCGCCTGCGCGGCTACAAGGAAGCCTTGGCCTCGTCTCCAAATATCAAAATCACACGCGTGGTTGATATTCAGGGAGATCCACGCATCGCCTTCGATACCACGACGCAAATTGTCGGCAAGGAGCGGGACAAGGTGGACGCCTTCATTTGCCTGGAAGCGCAGTCGGGCAAGGAGGTCGCCGGCGTTCTCAACAGCTATCACGTAACGGGCAAGACTGTGATGGCGATGGACACCGACCCCGAAACTCTCGATGGCATCCAGAAGGGCTTGATCGCCGCAACCATCGCGCAAAAGCCGTACACCATGGCATTCGTCGGCATGCAGATGCTCGACAACCTGTATCACCACAAGCCGCCTTCGCTCGATAAGGACTGGTCGAAAGACAGCTACGCGACCATTCCCAGTTTCGTCGATACCGGCTCGGACTTGATCGACAAGACCAATGTGGCTGCCTTCCTGCAATCGGGCAAGGAAGCGGCGAGTGCAACGAAATAGGTCCTGCCCAACACTACTGAACGGAGCTCACGTGCGGAAGATCGTTTTTTGCCTGCTCAGCATCGTTTTCTGTCTCGCCACCGGGTCCTCACTCGAGCGCCAGCCGGGTGCCGATTATCATGCCCGTCGCGAGGCGCTCGCCAAGAAGGTCAGCGGCCCCGTCGTATTGCTTGCTCCTATTGAGGCCTCCGACGAATCGAATTACACCTTCCGCCAGGACAGCAACTTTTACTACCTCTCGGGGCTTACCCAGCCCGGCGCAGGATTAGTGATTGTTCCCGCAAGTGAGGCGCAAGGGCAAAATCCGGCCCGGCCTTACAGCGAGATCCTGTTTCTTCCTCCGCGCAACCGGATTTTGGAACGCTACACCGGACCTAAGCTGGGCGCGGATAGTCCCGATGCTCCGCAGGTCACCGGCTTCGATCGCGTCGAAGACATCAGCAAACTGGCCGACGAAGTTGCCGGCATTCTGACCGGCCGCCGTCCCCTGATCTTCACCGACGTGACCAGCCAGGGCGATCCCACCCCCAGTTCGCAAGGATTAACGCTGCTCAAGCGTGTTAATTCATTTCTTTCATTTCAGGACGTAAAGCCGATGCTCGAGTCGCTCCGTACTGTGAAAGACGCGGGCGAGATTGCGATTCTTCGCAAGGCCGTGGACGCTTCCGCCGCCGCCCACTTGGCCGCGATGAAAGCTATGAAGCCAGAGTCCGCGGAGTACGAAATCGCCGCTGTTCTGCAGTATGAATGGGATCGCCGCGGCTGTGAGCGTCCCGCCTACCCCCCCATCGTAGGTTCCGGGCACAACTCAACTGTGCTGCACTATTCGGACAACACTGCCATGATCAAATCGGGTGACGTCATCGTCATCGATGCCGCCGCCGAGTGCTCCATGTATGCCGCCGACATCACTCGCACTCTGCCCGCCACCGGCCACTTCACTCCCCGCCAGCGCGAGATCTACGACATCGTGTTGGGAGCGCAAGAAGCCGCGGCTGCCGCCTTTCAATCGGGGAAGTCCATGCTAGCAGGCCCATCTCCTGATTCCCTCGACAAGGCGGCCCGCGACTACATCAAGACTCACGGCAAAGATCTTCACGGACAAACCCTCGATCAATACTTCATCCACGGGTTGGGCCACTACATCGGGCTCGAAGTCCACGATGCCAACGATTACAAAATTCCTCTGGCTCCGGGAATGACCTTCACGATTGAACCGGGCATCTACATCCCGGAGGAGAATCTGGGCGTCCGCATCGAAGACGACTATCTTGTGGGTACAGACGGAAAGCTGATCAAGCTAAGCGCAACTCTGCCATCCAAAGCGGAAGAAGTTGAAAAGGCGATGGCAAGAAAGTAAGACGACCGAAGAATTACCAGATTACCCGATTACTCAACCACTCAATCCCCCGATTGCCTAATCACGAAATATATTCGCGAATGTATTCGTCCTTGGTATGAGCCAATTCGCGAATGTCGCCGTCGAAAATCACTTTTCCATCTCTCAGGATCAGGAAGCTCATCGGCACGTCGCAATACTGGCCGCGAGGGAGAGCCCGCAGCGTATTGTTGCTCTGATCAAACTGGTGCGTCGCCATGGTGAACGCATCCTGAAGACGATGCGAGACGAGTAGGGAACTGGTCTTATAAACGTCCCGCTGTTTCATGATGAGCTCAATGATGGTATTCGACGTCACCGGATCCAGTCCGCCCGTCGGCGAATCGTACAGCAGTAGTTCCGGATGGGTGATGATGGCTCGCGCAATCGCAACCCGCCGCCGCATGCCCCCTGACAATTCCGAGGGGAACATGTCGAGCGTGTGCTCCAGTTCCACGAAGCGCAATGCTTCTCTTACGCGCGCGTCGATATCCGCGTCGTAGATGCCATGTTCTTCCATCAGCCGGAATGCCACGTTCTCACTGACCGTGAGCGAATCGAATAGCGCGCTTTCCTGGAACACCATGCCGACATTCCCGCGCAAGGTGAACAGATCCTGCTCCGGCATGGTGGTCACTTCTTGACCCAGCACCCTGATGTGGCCGGAGTCGGGCTTCAACAATCCGAGCGCCAGCTTGAGGATGGTGCTCTTGCCGGCCCCCGCGACTCCGAATAGCGCCTTGGTCTCGCCAGGAGGAAGGCGGAAGGAGACTCCCCGCAGCACTTCGTTCTGCCCGAATGCTACCCAAACGTCCTCAAACTCGACCGAGAGCCCGTGGTTGTCGGGTTCGGATGCGGCGGGTTGAAGAGGCAACGTGGAAGACGACATGCTCTCACTTGTAAGACAACACGTTCATCAGGAATTGGGTCACAAAGAAATTCGTGACAATGATCATGACCGACGCCGCGACCACGGCCTGCGTCGTCGCCCGCCCCACACCCTGCGTTCCGCCGCGAGCGGTCATGCCGTAGTAGCATCCCACCGTCGCGATGATAAAACCAAAAAAGATGGGCTTCAGCAGCCCCATGAAAATGTCCTCAAACACCAGCGACTGCCAGGCATTGTTCCAATACTGGCGTGCATCCAGATTCAATAGAACCTTTGAGACCATCAGCCCCCCGGTCAGGCCAAGCAGGTCGGAAAGAATGGTCAGGAAGAACAACATGAAGACCGTGGACACTACTCGCGGCGTGACCAGCTTCTTGGTGGGATCGGTGCCCAGAGCCCGCATGGCGTCAATCTGTTCGGTGACGATCATCGAGCCCAGCTCGCTGGCCATACCCGATGCGTTTCGCCCGGCGACGAGGATGCCCGTCAGAACCGGCCCCAGCTCGCGGACCATGGAGAGCGAGACCAGCTGGCCAATCAGAGTGATAGAACCAAAGCGCTGCAAAGTGTTGGCGCTCTGGACGGCCAGCACGGCGCCGGTGAAGAATCCAATCAACACCACGATGGGCAGCGACCCCACGCCGATCAAGTCGGCCTGCTGGACCATATCGGCGAAGTAGAGTGGCTTGCGGAAAAGATTTGCCAGGGATTGCAGAGACAGCAGCGCGTATTCCTGAACAGCCTGGACTTTCTGTTTAGCAATTTCCGTGGGCGAGATCAGTTCCATGCGGTTCGCAAATCCGGCGGGCATGATTCACGAAAACGCCGGCTTGTCCGCACTATAACAGAGAAGGCTGTTCGCTATCAGCCGTCAGAGTTTAGCTTAGCCAAGCCGATGCAATACTGCGACGACTTGCGTCGATCAGAAACGACAACAGATATTTGGCGAAGACGAGGGTAATCGTGAAAGGCGAGAACCCAAGACCGAAAGCCGGTCTACCCCCGTCCCTTCTTCTTTATCTCGATATTCAGCCGTCGAATCTTCTGATTCAACGTCGACAGCGGCACATGGAATCGCTCAGCAGCTTCCGTTTGATTCCAGTTGCAGCGCTCCAGCATGTCGGTGATTACCCGCCGCTCCACGTCTTCCACGATCTCAAACAGAGAAGCGTCCGAAGGTGGCTCATGCAATCCCAGCGACGAGCCCCGGCCCATCAGCGAATCGGGCAGCAAATCCATGCTGATTTCCGGGCCTGACGACAGCACCACCGCACGCTCGATCACATTCTCCAGTTCGCGCACATTTCCTGGCCAAGAGTAAGCCATCAGCGGACGCAGAGCCTCCGGCGTGATTCGTGGCGCCAAGCGTCCATTTTCGTCGGCGTATTTCTTCAGGAAAAAATCCACCAGCAGCGGGATGTCTTCGCGCCGCTGACGCAATGGCGGCAATTCCACCGTAATCACATTTAAGCGGTAGAACAGATCTTCGCGGAACCGCCCTTCGCGCACCATCTGCCGCAGGTCGATATTCGTTGCGGCGATGATGCGCACGTCCACCTGCACTTCCTGGATTCCGCCCAGGTGCATGAATCGACGGTCCTGTAGCACGCGCAGAATCTTTGCCTGCGTCTCCAGTCCCATCGTCGCAATCTCGTCGAGGAACAGCGTGCCCTTATCGGCGACTTCGAACAGCCCCTTCTTCGAAGCAATGGCGCTGGTGAACGCACCTTTCACGTGCCCGAACAGCGTGGACTCCAGCAGATCCGTCGGCATCGACCCGGTGTTGACCGGAACGAACGGCTTGTCGCGCCGCGGGGAATTCAGGTGGATCGCCTTCGCAATCACTTCCTTCCCCGTGCCGCTCTCTCCTTGCAGCAGCACGGTGGACCGGCTGTTCGCCACCTGCGCCACCAGATCGAAAATCTTCAGCATGGGCTCGCTCTTGCCCACAATGTTTTCGAAGTTATAGCGCTGCTTCAGGGCTCGCTTCAGCTGGACGTTTTCTTCTTCGGCCCGGCGCCAACCGACGGCCGCCCGCACGTCTGCCAGCAGTTTTTCGTTATCCCATGGCTTCTGAACAAAGTTTGCAGCGCCCGACTGCATGGCGCGCACGGCATTCTCCACCGTGCCGTACGCGGTAATCATGATTACGGGAAGCTGGGAGTCATGCGAGCGAATCTCGGAAAGAATTTCCATCCCGTTTCGCCCCGGCAAGGTCAGGTCGAGCAACACCAGGTCGAAGGGGCGGTTTCCCATCTGCGCCAGGCCCTCTTCTCCCGTGACTGCCGTCTCGATTTCGAATCCTTCCAGTTCGAGCAGCGTCTGCAGCGATTCGCGGATTTCGGCTTCATCGTCGATGATGAGCACCGACCCAGCCGGCGACGGACTGCCATTCGCCGTGCCGCGCGAAATAACTGCTACCTCAGACATGCATCGCCTTTCTGCTCAGCGGGAAATCCAGCGAGAATGTCGTTCCCGCCGCCGGATTGCTCTCCACCCGGATCTTCCCGGCGTGTTCCTGAATGATTCCGTAGGTCACCGACAAGCCCAACCCCGTGCCCCGGCTTTGGCCTTCCTTCGGTGCAGTTTTGGTCGTGAAGAAGGGATCGTAAATGCGATGAATATGTTCAGCGGGAATTCCCGATCCCGTGTCCGTTACCCGAACGCTGACTAGCTCTCCATTGGTGGTCGCCACGCTCAGCACCCCGCCTTCAGGCATGGCGTCCTTGGCATTGAGGAACAGATTCAAGAACACCTGCTGCAATCGTCCGGGATTGCCTTGAATCGGCGAGATCGACGGCGTCAGCTCGCGCGACACCTGAATCTTCGCCGTCTTGAACTGGTGCTCCAGCAACGCCAGCGTATCGGTAATGACTTTGTTGACATCGACGTCGGCAAACTCCGTGCCGCTGGTGCGCGAGAAATTCAGCAGGTTATTGACGATCTCCGACGCGCGAAACGTCTGCCGGGTGATCTTGTCCAGCAGTCCAGATTTCTGCGGATCGCCCTGTAGTTGCTTGGCCAGCATCTGCGTGTACGAGGAGATGACTGCCAGTGGCGTATTCACTTCGTGCGCCACACCCGCAGCCAGCAGTCCAATGGACGAAAGCTTGTCCGCCTGCGAAAGCTGTCCTTCCAGTTCCACCCGTTCCGTGATGTCGTCCATGATGATCAGTCGGCCGATCACCTGGAATTTGCGCGTCACCAGAGGCGCAATCGCAACGTTGACCGTGCGAGTCTCGCCAGCTGGAGTTTTCAGCCGAAACTTGTACAGGTTGTTGATGCCCGGATTCTGCCTCACGCGATAGAACTCTTCCACGAACTCCGCCGGGAAGATGCTGCCCACGGGTTGCGTGAGGGTCTGCCAGCGCGGCACGGCGTACATCACTTCCATCTGGGCGTTCCAGCTCTCGATGCGATCTTCCATGTCGAGCGCCATCACGCCCACGTTGATCGATTCCACGATGTTCTCGTTGAAATCCTTCAGCCGCTCGTATTCGGCCACTTTCTGCTGCAACGATGCGTACAGGCGGCCATTCTGAATGGCGATTCCCAGATATCCGCCCAGCGTCTCCAGCAACTCCACATCTTCGCTGGAAAGGAAGTCCCCTTTGCTGGTTTTCCCGAGCCCAAGTACCGCGATCGTTTTCTGCTGTGCCCGGCAGGGAATGTAATAGTTCAAATCCAGCCGCGCGATGGCTTCCTGCGAACCCGCCGTCTCGCGCAACGCGTGATGGGTGTTCTCGAAGAACAGATGTCCGGCTGGCTCCGGCCGGGGTTTGCTCAGGAAACTCAAGTCTAATTTCGACGGTGGATGGATCCCGGCGAATTTCGACAGGGCAAACTGCTCCGGCTCCTCGCCGGTATTCAGGAAGATGGCAATGCGATCCACCGCCAGCGTCCTCGACAGGCGGTCGAGGACCGAGGTAAGCAGGGCATTCAGGTCGGTTTCCGTGCTGAGCTCGCGGCCGAATTCCAGCAGCGTTCGCCGGTAGTCGTACCGCGTCCGGTAGAACGCATGATCCACTCGGTCCTGAATCCACTTTCGCACCGGGTCGAATAGCAGCGCCGTCACTACCACCGCCAGAATCAGTCCCACAGGGCCCGTGCCCGGCTTTTGCATGTGGACCAGTTCCGCCACGCCCGCCACCAGCGCGAAGTACGTGCCTACTACGGCTGCAGCCGCCAGCGTATACACCACGCCGCGCTTGAAGATCAGGTCCACGTCCATCAGACGGTAGCGGAAGATGGCATAGCCAAAAGTCAGCGGGAGGAGGCCCAGGCACAGCACCGACAACTTCATCCACGTGACCGGCAGGTACCCTGCCAGGTAAGGAATCACGTAGAAAAGCGTGTAGGGAACAATCGCCAGAATGGTGCCGCGCGTGACCCATTTCAATTGCTGCCGCAGAATCGTGGTGCTGGCGTGACGGTAGCTGTACCACAGCACTCCCGCGGCAATGATGAACAGCACCGCACCGTACGACATTTCCTGCCGGTCCATGTCCCAGCGCAGGTGCCCGCTGGCTTGTGCCAGCCGCAAGGCAACAATGTGACGTCCCAGCAAAATCACTCCCGGCAGGTACGCCAGGCTGAGCAGCCAGGGCCGCTGTCGTACAAAAGTTCTCTTCTCCGGGAAAGTCAGCACAAAATGCAGGAACAGTGCCGGCTGCAGCACCCACGCAACAATATTGCCCCAATAAATGGTCCAGTCGAAATCGTTCAGCTTGCCCGTGTATTTGAACGAGTACGCGATGAACGACACCAGGCAGAAAATGTAGAAGTGCGTGGAACCCAGAGCCGTCCAGCGCCTCAGTAGAACGTACATCCCGATACCGAGGTAGATGAGCGAGATCAGCCGCAGCCAGTTGTTCAGTGAGCGGTCGGCGGGAACCAGGATTACACTCGAGTCCAGGCTCACCGATTTCCGCATCAGCGCGTACGTGGCTTTCGACCAAACGCCTGTCCCGTACAGCTGACGGACCAGCCCCGGCGTGTTTTTGACTTCCTGGCCATTGACGGAGATCAGTTGGTCATCGGCCTTGATTCCGGCCTTCGCCCCCGGCCCGTTCGGATCGACCTTGTCCGCGAACAGGTGGCCACTCTTTTCTACCCACCAGACGCCGTCATCAGGAACCGCAAAAGCGCGTTCCCGATCGAAGTTGAAGCCGGCAAACACGACGGCCGCCACGGTCAGCAGGAACAACGGAACCGCGACAATTAGAGATTGGCTTTCCCGATTCATGGGCTTCCGTACCCGCCCCGATCCCGTGGGGCGAGGCGGGAGAACGACTTTCCGCCGATCCTCTTCAAGCAACTTCGCTGCCATGACGGGTTCCGTTCCCGGAAATGTAACTACCACAGAGAAAAGCACTTCCAGAATTATAGATGCATTTTCGAACAGCAAATATGCCTTTTTGGATTTGTCTGTGGGATTTCGTATCCTGCTTTTTATTGAGATGCTTAGGGTTAACTGTGAAAGATTATTTCGCGGATAGCCCCACCAATTTGTCTATATGACGCTACGGAGCCATTGCGGGATATCTGAAGATTGCCGACTATCCTATCCGGCTTTGCGCGAGTCGTTTTTCGTGATCTCGGTCGGTTCGTCTCCCCATTCGAACGACAGCGAGCGCGCCGTAGTTTCGATGGGCTCGAGTTCCGGGATATCTTCGGCCACCGACGCTCCCAACTCGGAAAACTTTCTGGCCGATACCAGTACGCGATTTTCCAGCGAGCCCACCGCTTGGTTGTAGGCTTCAACCGAACGGTCGAGATTCGTGCCCACGGCAGCAATGTGTGCCGCTAAGCGGCGCAGGCGTTCGTGCAACTCCTTGCCGAGCTCGCTGATTTGCTGCGCGTTGCGCGCCAGCTTTTCCTGGTTCCATCCGTAATTGATCGCTTTCAGCAAAGCGATCAAAGTCGTGGGTGATGCCGGAATTACGCGATTCAAAACTCCGTGTTCAATCAGCCCCGTGTCCTGCTCCAGCGCCGCGCTGAAGAAGGTCTCACCCGGCAGGAACATGACAACAAATTCCGGAGTGGTTTCAAACTGCTCCCAATACTTTTTGCCGCTCAATGTGTTGATGTGGTCGCGCACTTGCCGCGCATGTCCCGCTAAACATGACCGGCGCGTCTCCTCATCGCTGGTTTCGAACGCTTCCAGGAAAGCCTGCAGTGGAGTCTTGGCATCGACTACCACGTGCTTTCCGCCGGGAAGTTTCACGATCAAGTCAGGCCGAATCCTACCCGTCTCCGTGGTGACTGTTTCCTGTTCGGAAAAGTCGCAATAGGGAAGCATCCCCGCGATCTCGACCACGCGCCGCAGCTGGATCTCGCCCCATCTCCCCCGCACATTGGGAGTGCGCAGTGCCCGCACCAGATTCCCGGTCTCCGACTGCAGTTCTTTCTGCGTCCCGATGAGCGACTGAACCTGCGCCTTCAGGTCGCCATAGGACTCGCTCCGCGCAATCTCCAATTGCTGAATCTGCGCATCTACTTTGCTCAGTGACTCGCGCACGGGCGCGACCAGTTCCGCGACAGCCTGCTGGCGCGCCGCCAGTTCTCCGTCGGCATGGGTCTGGAATCGCTTCAGGGCTTGCTCTGCAAAATGTAGAAAAGAAACGTTGTTGTTCTGCAGGGCATCAGCGGCAAGAGCTTTAAAGGCGTTCTGGAACTCTTCCCCGGCGCGATTCAGGACTTCCATCTTTTCGGCGCTGGCCTTTCGTTCGGATTCGAGCGCTGCTTCAGCCTTTGCCCGGGCCGCAACCAGGCTCCTCTGCTCCTCCAAAAGCCGCGCCAGTTCAGCCTTTGCGGCGATTAATTCCTTCTCCGTCAACGACAAACGTTCCTGCAAAGCGGCGGTCCGCGAACGCAGCGCCAGCCAAGCAATCAAACCGCCAAACAACAGGCCAATGGCCCCACTGATCCCTAGTTCCATAGACGCAGGTAACTATTTCCTCTCCAGCCCAACCCATAGCCTAGCACCAGCAACCAAGTTCGAGCCGAAAAGTGCCGATTTACGCATTAGGAGTTTGATCCTTCCCAGAGTCCGTAGGCCGAACGAATGTTAAGAGCCACCAGACTCATACTGGCGTTCCTGCTGGCCATCGGCGTGGCCACCGTGCAACCCGCCGGCCGCCTGATGGCGTCCTCCGCCGAAGACCCTCCACCGGCGCAGAAAGCGACGCTCAAGGCGGTCGCCGCCAAAGCCCCTGATATCCCGCTCCCGCCCACTTACGAGATCGCCACCGAAGACGAATTGCTCGTGCTCGCGAATCAGGCTAGACGCCAATCCGGCGCGCCTCTTCTCGTCCTGGACGCCGGGCTCTCCCAAGCCGCTCGCGCACACGCTCAGACAATGCTGGAAGCGCACCAACTATCCCATCAATTTGATGGAGAGCCCTCGCTAGTCCAGCGCCTCGCGGCCACGACCAGCTTGCAACTCGATCAGGAAGGCGAGAACGTCGCCCTCGACTACGATGCCGCTCACGGGCACCAACATCTAATGGAGTCTCCACCGCATCGTGCGAACCTGTTAAACCCTGCCTTCAATGTGATCGGACTGGGCGTGGTTCGAAGCGGAAACCGTCTCTACATCGTGCAGGATTTTGCTCACGCCCTTCCCCTGACCACGCTCACGCAGTGGAAAGGACGCATTGCCGCAGCCGTAGACTTGGCGCGCCGTCAGGCGAATCGGCCTGAACTTCCACGCCGCGACTTGCTTATGGCCGACGAAGCCGCCTGCTCCATGGCGAAAGCCGACAAACTCGGCACCGACGCGGTCCACAAACTCGCCGAGCGTTTCACCGTACTCAGCTACACCAGCCTCTATCCCGAGAATCTCCCCAACGGCGGCCTGCGCTCGATCACGAGTGCAAATTTGAAGAGTTTTTCGATTGGTGCCTGCTACGCCCGCACTGACACTTATCCCACCGGCGTGTACTGGGTTGTCCTGACACTCGACTGATCTGTCGGCGCTTATGGTTTGACAGGCACGGCGTAGTGCGACGCAATCAGCCGCCACTTTCCATCTTTCTTGAGCCACACGTCGGTGAAGCGGTCGCGCAAGTCGTATGGTTTTCCCTTGTCTTCGCCGCGCTCGTGATACACGCCAGTCAGAATGGCCGTGTTCCCATGAAGCCGCACCTTGATGTCGAGACTCTCCGCTTCCGCCACCTTCACAGACGGCATCGCGTTGTAGCTGATGTATCCGGTTTTCGAATACGTGCTGCCGTCTTCGAAGGTGATGACGAAGTCTTCATCCAGCATGGCCGCAATTCGCTCGATCTGGCGCTGCTGGTAGAAAGTCGTGATGTCGGCTTCCAGAACTCGAAGTTGCGCTACGTCTACTGAATCCTGAGCCCGCAAATCAGTGCCGCCCAAAGCCAGCAAGCACAAGAGCAATCCCCAACTGCCAATTCTCCCCATGATCCTTCATCGCATAAAGGCCTGAATGGCCACAAGTTCCTTTAGTGACTCCCGCGCCTGTGCTACGCTGGCCATACGCCACTTGCGCTTCCGTATGGGAGCCAATCCTTCAGACCGCCCGCAAGAAGCCGCATCCGGAGAACCCGTTCCCGCCCTCGGCTCCATTCGCATCGGCACCGCCGGATGGTCCTACAAAGACTGGGAAGGAATTTTCTATCCGCCCGGAATGCAGCATCGCAAAGTTCATCCGCTCGAATACCTCGCTCGTTTTTTCGACACTGCCGAGATCAACACTTCGTTCTATGGTCCCCTCAGGCCCGAGTTAGCGAAGCTCTGGTGCCGACGTGTTGCCGACGTCAACCCGGGCTTCCTGTTCACGGCCAAGCTCTACCGCGCCTTCACGCACTCCCCCATCGCCGTGATGGAGCCCACCTCCGCCGCCACCATCCGCCCCACCGACGACGATGAAGTCCGCACCCGCGAAGGTCTCGACGCCCTGGCCGCCGAAGGCAAACTCGGCGCACTCCTCATTCAGTTTCCGGTCTCTTTCAAGAACACTTCGCTCAACCGCGAATATCTCGACCGCCTGCTGCGCCAGTTCATCGAATACCCTCGCGTGGTTGAGGTTCGAGATTCCAGTTGGAACAACGCCGACACACTCGCCGACTTCGCCCGCAAGAACGTCAGCTTCTGCAACATCGACCAGCCGCTCATCGGGCGTTCCCTCGCACCCACTGAGCACGTCACCGCCTCCATCGCCTACGTTCGCCTGCACGGCCGCAACTACGACCAGTGGTTCGACTCCGACAATCGCAACGACCGCTACAACTATCTCTACAAAGAGAAGGAACTCGAGAGCTGGAAAGACCGCATCGTGCAGGTTGCGCGCAAGGCCCAGACCACCTACGTCATCAGCAACAATCATTTCGAGAGCAAGGCAGGCGTGAACGCACTCGAACTGAAATCGATGATCGGCGGCAAGCGCGTCGCCGCGCCGCCCACGCTGGTGCAGAAATATCCCGAACTGCGGAAGTTTGCCGATCCGCTCGACGATCTCGGTTCTCAACTCACGCTGCTCGCTTGACCTTCGTTGCCCCAAAGTGCTCGTGCGCTCTCAGCGCGTGCTTGCCGCCCGCTCCGCTCCTTGGGTATAGTCGAAGCTAGCGACGCGGACCGTCCGGTAACCTGTCTCCCAGAATCTGGCGTGTAGCATCCCGCTTCCCTAAGGAGAAAATCCATGAGCGCTCCGTTGACTGGCGATCTGGCACAGATCGGCAAATCCGTGGTCATCAAAGGCGAACTGTCCGGCAGCGAGGACCTTTACGTAGATGGTCAGGTCGAAGGCAGCATCGCACTCAAGGGCAATAGCTTGACCGTTGGTCCGAACGGACAGGTGAAAGCCTCGGTTGAAGCCAAAGGAGTTGTCGTGCAAGGCAAGCTCGATGGCAACGTACAAGCCAGCGACCGCGTCGAATTACGCAAGTCCGCGGTCGTCACCGGCGACATCAGCACGCAACGCATTGCCATTGAAGAGGGCGCCTACCTTAAAGGGAAGGTTGACATCCAAGGCAAGTCGGAAAAGGCAGCCGGGAAGTAACTTCTGCAGGCCCGCTCAGCACGTTAAAGTGTTTATTGCAGGAATGAATTCAAGTCCTGGAGTCCCGGACGCCTCCAGATAAGAGAAGAATGGCGTCCGTTACGCAGAACTTCATGAAGCTTTTTCGCGGCTCATCGAGCGGGCCCCAGGCGGAAACGCCCCATCCTGCTCAGAAACTCACTCGCCGCTCCAGCGGTCTCGGCGAACTCTCGCGCCTGTGGGACGTCGACACTCCGCTCTGCGTTCTCGATCTCGGATCGACTTCGCCCTCGAACATTCGCTTCTTCACCGAGCGCAGCCATAAGATTTACAGCGAAGACTTGCTCGTCTCCTCCACCGATCCGGGGCTTGTCACCAAGGACGAGGAAGGCAAAGTGGTCCTTGACAGCCGCAAGTTCCTGGCTGACAACCTCGTCTATCCTGCCGCGCATTTCGACGTCGTTCTCTGCTGGAATCTCCCCGACTATCTGGATGAGAGCCTGGTGCGCCCCGTCATGGGACGCCTCTGGTCGGTACTCAAGCCGGGTGGCATGCTGCTGGCGTTCTTTCACACCAAGGACGCTGGGCCGGATTCCCCGTGTTACCGCTTTCACATTCTCGAAAAAGACATGCTCGAGATGCAGCGCATCGTGCTGAAGCGCGAAGCGCGCCGGGGCCCAACGGGCGCCATTCACACCGCGATCACCGACGGATTCCGCCTGCAGCGCGTCTTCAATAACCGCCACATCGAGACACTCTTCCGCGATTTCGCCTCCATCAAGTTCTTCCTGGCCAGAGACAACGTAAGAGAAGTCCTGGTAGTCCGCTAGCTCCACGTGGGGGCGGACCCTCAGGTCCGCCCAACGAGCGAAGCGAGAAGGTGTTCCTATGCGCGCATTCAAGGTGTACATCAACGGCAAGAGGGTGTGCCTGGCAGGCATTGG
>Ga0335076_10003164_pt1 | contig 16510 bp, 14 predicted proteins | sample Lox_Sample_25_FD_206717 | JGI IMG/M metagenome (GOLD analysis project Ga0335076, IMG submission 206717) | Soil microbial communities from Loxahatchee National Wildlife Refuge, Florida, United States - Lox_Sample_2.5 | ecosystem: Environmental > Terrestrial > Soil > Wetlands | place: USA...
GCGAGGTGCACGTGCTGCTCGACGAGGAGCACGGCGCAGTCGCGCTCCTGCGCGAACTGCCGCACGACCGGGAGCAGCCACTCGACGATCACCGGCGCGAGCCCGAGGCTCAGCTCGTCGAGCAGCAGGAGCCTCGGCGAGCGCGCGAGCGCCCGCCCGACCGCGAGCATCTGCTGCTCGCCGCCCGAGAGGAGGCCGGCGCGCCGGCCCTGGAGCTCCTCGAGCTTCGGGAAGTACTCGTACGCGAGCGCGGCGTCGATCCGCTCGCCGCGGTGCGCCACCCGGAAGTGCTCCGCCACCGTCAGGCCGAAGAAGAGGCCACGGCCCTCGGGGACGTGCGCGATCCCGAGGCGCGCGCGGGCGCTCGGCGCGCTGCGCGAGAGGTCGCGGCCGTCGAGGAGGATGCGGCCGCCCATCGGCCGGACGAGGCCCGAGATCGTGCGCAGCGTCGTCGTCTTGCCGGCGCCGTTCGGCCCGAGCAGCGCGACGACCTCGCCCGCGCCGACCTCGAGGCCGACGCCGCGGATCACGGCCGCCTCGTCGTAGCCGGCCGTGAGGCCGTCGAGCGTGAGCACCGGCTCAGCCATCGTCGCCTCCGGCCGCGGAGTCGAGGACACCGAGCTCGACCCCGGACGCGGCGCTCCCGAGATACGCCGCGATCACGCGCTGGTCGCGCCGGACGACCTCGGGCTTCCCCGAGGCGATCACCTCGCCGAACTCGAGGACGACGACCTCGTCGCAGATCCCGAGCACGAGACCCATGTCGTGGTCGACGAGCAGCATCGACTGTCCGCCGTCGGCGAGCCGGCGCAGCTGCCGGCCGAGCTTCTCGCTCTCGTTCGTGTCGAGGCCCGCCGCCGGCTCGTCGAGGAGGACGAGCCTCGGCCGCGCCGCGAGCGCGCGCGCGATCCCGACGAGCTTGCGCTCTCCCTGCGACAGCTCGGTCGGCATCGCGTCTGCGATCGACTCAATCCCGAGGATGTCCATCAGCGGGTCGCGCTCGTCCGCGCGCTCCCGGTTGCGACTGCGCCGGACGGTCTCCTCGAACATCGAGCGCATCGACGGACGGTGCGAGGCGACGAGCAGGTTCTCGCCGACGGAGAGGTCGTCGAAGAGGTCGATCGACTGCCAGGTGCGGGCGAGGCCGAGCCGTGCGCGCACGTGCGGCGCCAGGCCGGCGAGGTCGCGGCCGTCGAGCTCGATCCGGCCGGAGGAGCGGACGAAGCCGGTGACCGCGTCGATGAACGTCGTCTTGCCGGCGCCGTTCGGGCCGATCAGGCCGACGAGCCGGCCCGGGCCGACCTCGAGGTCGACGCCGACGACCGCGTGGACGCCGCCGAAGCTGACGGATACGTCCGTCGTCCGCAGCACCGGCGTCACGGCCGCCTCCCGGCGGTCGCGGCGTCAGCGCTCGAACGCGGCGCCCACGGCCGCGCGGCGGAGCTCGCGCGGCGAGCATCCGTACGCGGCGCGGAACAGGCGGCTGAAGTGCTGCGGGCCGGGCAGCCCCCAGCGGGAGGCGATGGCCAGGATCGTCTGGTGCGCGAGCGCGGGGTCGAGCAGGTCGCGGCGGCAGCGCTCGAGGCGTGCGGCGCGGATCCACTGGCACACGCTCGTCCCCTCCGCCTCGAACAGCTTGTGGAGGTACCGGGTCGAGATGAAGCTGGCCCGGGCGACGTCCTCGGGATCGAGGCCGGGGTCGCCGAGGTTGGCCTCGATGAAGGACTGGACGTTGAGCAGGATCTCGGCGCGGGTGCGCAGCCGGGTCGTCCGCTCGGAGTCGACCGCTCCCGCGTACACGCCGCGGACGAGATCGAGGACGCACTCGACGGTGTTCGGCGCGTCATCGGCGGTGATCGTCCCCTCTTCCAGCGCCTCGCCGACCGCGCGAAGGAACGCCGCGGCGGCCCGCGGGAGCCCTTCGTTGCCGGAGATCCCGACGGCCGTGAGGTTGGAGATCGGTCCGGCCTGTTGGCCGAGCAGCCGCCAGGGCACGCGCACGACGAGCGACTCGTACGGCTGGTCCGCCCGGAAGATCACCGGATGGGAGGTCTCGTAGCTGATCAGGTCGCCGGCCCGCGCCATGCCGGTGCGCCCCTCCTGGGCCGCGTTGATCTGCCCGCGGAGGACGACCGACAGGTGCAGGCACTCCGGGTCGCAGGCGGCGATCGCCCGCGAGGTCCGCACCATCGTGTTCGGCGCCGCCGAGATCCGGAAGAAGCTCAGTGGGCCGAGGTCGTAGCCCCAGAGCCGCGCCTCGAACCGCTCCTTGGCCGCGCTGCGCACCTGGACGGGGAGATACGAGTCGAACGACGACTCCGACCAGAAGTCGAGCCGCTCGCGCGCCGGAACCGACGCCGTGTCGATGAGCAGCGTCATTACGTGTTGCAAACGGTACGACCGCCGGGCGCACGGTGTCAAGACGTGGAGAAGCCACGGTCACGAGGCGGTCTCCACGGCGGCGGCCTCCGCGGCGGCGGCCTGCCGTCTCCGTTTCCGCAGCTGCTGCTTGCGCCACGTCGCCCCGGCCACCCCCTCCGGGTTCTGGAACAGCGTCACGATCAGCGCCATCCCGCCGAACAGGAGCGCCCAGTTGCCGGAGATCCCGAACCATTTCTGGAGCGCGTACGGCAGCAGTGCCTCGACCGAGATCAGCCCGGCGAAGATCGCGCCGGAGACCATCGTGATCCCGCCGACGTAGGCGAAAGCGATGAGGCTCAGCGCGGTGAGCGCCGAGAAGCGCGTCACCGTGACCGAGCTGAAGTTGTAGCCGTACATCGCGCCGCCGATCCCGGCGATGAACGAGCTGATCCCGAAGGCGGCGAGCTTCACGTTCCGGACGTTGACTCCGGCCGCCGCGGCGGCGCGCTCGTTCGAGCGGATCGCGAGCATGCGCCGCCCGAGGCTCGAACGCCTGATGCTCGCCACGAGGATCCCGAGCAGAAGCGTGACCGCGAGCACGAAGAAGCCGAAGACCGGGCTCGGCACCTTCCCGTCGAGGCCGCGGAACGGGCCGTACGGGCCGAGGTCGATCCCGAGCTTCGGCTCCGGCACCGGCGAGCTCGAGCTGCCGCCGCCCCACGTGGTGCTGAGGAACACGAACTGCTCGATGGCGACCGCTCCGGCCAGGGTGACGACCGCGAGACTCACGCCGCGCACGCGCAGCGCCGAGGCCGCGATCAGCAGGCCCATCGCCGTCGCGCCGATCGCGCCGAGGATCATCCCCCACGGGAAGCCGACGCCGTGGTCGACGGCGAGGTGCGAGACGAGGAAGCCGGAGACGCCGGCGAGCGCGAGCTGCACGATCGAGATCTGGCCGACGAAGCCCGTGATCACGACGAGCGAGAGGCACATGATCATCGCGAGCATCGACGTGATCACGGCCTGCCGGAAGTCGTAGGGGAGCACGATCAGCGCGACCACGACGACGACGCCGGCGATCACGGCCTTCCGCCAGAGGTGCTCGGCCCGCGGTGCGACCGGCAGCCGGCGCTCGACGAGCTCGCCTCGGGTCGGGAGGCTCGTCCCGCGCACGAACAGCGCCACCACCATCAGCACGAAGACGAGGAGCGGCTGAACGCCCGGCATGGCGACGCCGTGATCGGTCGGAAACCAGCTGAAGGTCTGGAGGTAGTAGAGGATGTTCTCGAGCATCCCGATCCCGAGCCCGACGAGCGCGGCGACCCAGAACGACGTGAAGCCTGCGAAGAGCGCGGCGGTCAGGGCGGGCACGACCTGGAGCGGGAGGGAGGTCGGATCGAGCTGCACGATCGACGCGGCGAGCACGCCGAGCCCGCCGACGACGACGGTGGCGAGCAGCGTGTTCGTCAGCGCGAGCTGGTTCGGGGAGAGGCCGAGCAGCATCGCGCCGACCTCGTTCTCCGACGCGGCGCGCGTCGCCAGCCCGAAGCGCGTCAGCCGGTAGAGAAGCGACAGCACGAGCGTGGCGAACAGGACGATGCCGGGCAGGATGAAGCGGTCGACCGGCACCGACGTCCCGAAGACCTTCACCAGCCCGCGCGGGAGCACCGGCGGCTGCGGCTTCGACTCGATCCCGAACGCGAGCGAGACCGACGCCTGCGCGACGAGCAGCACGCCGAGCGACGCGGCGAGCTTCGCGAGCGGCGATCCCGTGCGCAGCGGACGGAAGACGCCGAACTCGATCAGCAGCCCGACCGCGAGCAGCACGACCAGCGTGATCACGAGCGCCGCCCACGTCGGAGCGTCCCAGCCGAAGTAGATCCCGGTCTTCAGCGACCAGAACGCGTAGCCCCCGACCATCGCGATCGCGCCCGTCGCGATGTTGATGATCCCCGAGCCGCGGTACTGGAGGACGATCCCGAGCGCGATTCCGGCGATCAGCGACCCGGCGCCCAGGCCCAGGAGGGCGAAGAGGAGGATTTGCTGCGCGACCATGCGAGGACGAGAGGGACGGGGCCGCGCTCATGGCCCCGTCCCTCCTGCGAAGGCGCCCCTAGCCTCCGGGATTGAAGCCGGACGGCGGCCGGAGCCAGCCGGTCAGGCGCTTGAAGACGCCCTTCCCCTCGTACTGGAAGAACTGTGTCTGGTCGTTGCACGCGGCCGGCTCGGCCTTGTACTTCCCGCAATCGAGGCTCGGCGCACCGAGAGCCTGCGGGCCCTTGAACTTCCGGAACGCCACGGTCAGCTTCGCGGCCGAGGCGTTCGGGCCGAGCTGGTTCAGCAGCTTCACCGTCGTCAGGACCTGGCCCCACGAGACGATCACCCACGCGTCCTGCGCGAGCGCCGACTGGCCGAGCGTCTTCATCGCGCGGTTGTACGGCTTCACCGCGGGATCCGACGTGTCGCCTGCGAGCGACGACGCGATGCCGTAGACCCACGGCGCGAGGTCGCCGCCGAGGCTTGCCGCGACCTGGCCGCTGAGGCACAGCGGGTTCGACACGATCTTCGAGCTCGAGACGCCGAGCTGCTGCAGCGTCATCGCGACGTTGGCGCAGTGCGAGGCGTCGCTCTGCGGCACGACCATGTCCGCCGTCTGCGCACCGGCCGCGGTGAGCGGGCCGGTCAGGTCGGTCGCGTTCGGGTCGAAGCCGACGAGCTTCGTCGAGATGCCCGCCGAGTCGAGGCTCTGCTTCTCGACCTTCGCGCCGTAGTCGATCCCCGCGATCTGCGGGTAGATGACGGCGGCCGTCTTCGCCTTGAGCACGGTCTTGCCGAACGTGCCCCACGGCCCGAGCACCGAGTCGTTCGTCCCGAACAGCGCGAACTCGTTCTTCTGCGTCGCGTCGACGGGGAGGAGGGCCACGCCGCTCACGATCGGCTTGTGCCCGCCGAGCGCGGCGTAGAACGACTGGTTGCCGACCGCCACCGCGCCGAACAGGACGACATGGATCTTCGAGTTGTTGGCGAACTTCTGGCCGCAGGTCGTGCCGTCCTCCTCCGCGGAGGTGGTGAAGCACTCGCTGAGGACGACGGGATGGCCCTGCACACCGCCGAGGTAGGTGTTGACGTACTTCACCGCCAGCTCGGCGCCCTTCGTCCAGTTCGGCCCGACGAGCACCTGGCCGCCCTGCGTGTTGATGGCGCCGATCACGACCGGCGAGAGCTTCGGGTTCGCCTTGCCGGCCTTGCCGCCGACGTACGTCAGGTAGTTGGTGACGGGGCCTCCGGCGTCGCTGCGGCCGAGGGCCATGGGAACCATGACGGCAAGTGCGACTGCGACGACTCCGGCCACGACCCCGACGCGCCGGAACGGGATTCGCTCCACAGGCCTCATGTGCCTTCCAGCCTCCTTCCTCCATCCATCGGCTCCCGCGGAGCGGGAGCGTTCGCGGCCGTTCACGGCGTCCTTCGTCGGTCCATCGCGAAGCGGCTCCGGGCGACCCACGGCGCGATCTTCGCCCGCTGCGGCCGGGGGCTCTTCGCAACGGGCGCACAGTCGCAGGCCCCGGAGTTGACGATCCGCGCACAGTTCCATTCCGCCATGCAGAAAACCTCCCTCCGACCGGCTCACTCGCGGTCCGGGGCGGCCGCCCGCGTCTTCGCGTAGGCGGCGAACGGCTCGATCGCGTCGGGGTCGACGAGCGCGTCCTTGCTGACGACGTCCGCGACCGCGGTACCGCCGAGGATCCGCTTCACCGGCAGCTCGAGCTTCTTTCCCGTCATCGTCCGCGGGATCGCCGGCACGGCGACGATGTCGTCCGGCCGGTGGCGCGGCGAGAGACCGTTGCGCAACGCATCGGACAGGCGTCCCTTGAGAGCCGCATCGAGCTCGATGCCGTCGCGCAAGACGACGAACAGGAGCAGGTCGTCCGTCGCCTCGAGGTGGACGACGAGGCTGTCGAGCACCTCGTCGAACTCCTCGACGACGCCGTACAGCTCGCTCGTCCCGAGGCGGACGCCGCCGCGGTTCAGCGTCGCGTCGGAGCGGCCGGTGATGAACGAGGCGCCGCGCTCGTCGAACTGGATCCAGTCGCCGTGCCGCCAGACCCCGGGGTAGAAGTCGAAGTACGACGCGCGGTAGCGCGCACCGTCCGGGTCGTTCCAGAACGTGACGGGCATCGACGGCATAGGGCGCCGGATCACGAGCTCGCCGAGCTCGCCGACGACCTCGTTGCCGTCCAGGTCGAACGCGACGGCGTCGACGCCGAGGCACGGCGCCGACATCTCGCCCGCGTAGACGGGCAGCACCGGGTAGCCCTGGACGATGCCGGTGCACACGTCGGTGCCGCCGCTGCCGACGTTGAGGAACAGCTCCGGGCCGAACTGCTCGTACAGCCAGTGGTAGCCCTCCATCGGGAGCGGCGAGCCGGCCTCGCAGACGATGCGGATCGAGGAGAGGTCGAGGTCGCGCCCCGGCTGCATCCCCTCCTTGCGGCATGCCATCGTGAAGGCCGGGCTGAGGCCGAAGAACGTCGCCTTCGTCTCCGCGGCGAGCCGCCACTGGAAGCCGAGGTCGGGATAGCCGGGGTTGCCGTCGATCATCACGATCGACGCGCGGGTGAGCAGCACGGAGACGAGCGCGTTCCACATCATCCACGCGGTCGTCGTGAACCAGAACAGGCGGTCGCCCGGGCCGAGGTCCCAGCTGAAGACGTGGTTCTTCAGGTGCTCGAGCGTGATCCCGCCGTGCCCGTGGACGATCGCCTTCGGCAGGCCGGTGGTGCCGGAGGAGAAGAGCACGCAGAGCGGGTGGTCGAACGGCACCGGGTCGAACTCGAGCGGTCCCCGCTCCGCGACGAGCTCGGCCCAGGAGATCGTGTCCGGGAGCGCGTCGCCGGAGCCCCCGGCGTACGGGACGTGGACGACGTGGCGGAGCGACGGGAGCCCGGCGCGGACGGCGGCGACCTGCTCGCGCCGGTCGACGTGCCCGTCGCCCCAGCGGTAGCCCGCGGTCGCGAGCAGGACGGTGGGGGAGAGCTGGCCGAGCCGGTCGAGCACGCTGCGCGGGCCGAACTCCGGCGGGCACGTCGCCCAGACGGCGCCGAGGCTCGCGGCGCCCAGGAACGCGATCAGCGTCTCCGGGATGTTCGGCAGGTACGCGACGACGCGGTCGCCCGGCCCGACGCCGAGGCGCTGCAGGCCCGCGCGGGCGCGCGCGACCTGCTCCCGGAGCTCGCGCCAGGTCAGGTCGACCGGATCGCGCGACTGCGAGCGCGCGATCACCGCGACCTCGTCGAGATCCTCGTCGCGCCCGACCATGTGCTCGGCGTAGTTGAGGCGCGCGCCGGGGAACCACACGGCGCCCGGCATCGCGTCCGAGCCGAGGACGCGCTCGTACGGCGCCGCCGCTCGGATCTCGAAGTAGTCCCAGACCGCGCCCCAGAAGCCCTCGAGATCCGTCACCGACCAGCGGTGGAGCTCGTCGAAGCCGGCGAGCTCGCGTCCGCGCTCGGCGCCGAGCCAGTCCATGAACTGTCCCACGCGCGTGTGCGTGCGCGCGTCCGCGGGCGGCGTCCACAGAACCTGCCCCAGCTCGAAGACCTGCCGCCTCGACGGAGAGCTCACAGACGCGCGATCCTAGTACGTCGCGGCCCGGGACTCACGGGACGAGCACCGCGCGGCCGGTGACGTCGCCGCCGCGCAGGCTGTCGAGCACCTCGTTCACGTCGTCGAGCGGATGCTCGTTCGTGCGCAGCGTGATCCGCCCGGCCGCGTGCAGCTGGAGGATCTCCCACAGGTCGACCCAGGTGCCGACGAGATTCCCGGAGACGGTGCTCTCGGCGACGACGAGCTCGACGGACGGCGTCGTGACGATGCCGCCGTAGCCGACGAGGGAGTAGAGGCCGCCGCGCGCGAGCATGCGCAGGCCGGCCGCGTGGGTCTCGTCGGTCGCGACGAAGTCGATCACGACGTCGGCGCCGGCGCCGCCGGTGACCTCGCGCACGGCGTCGGCGACGTCCTGCTGCTCGCCGAGCACCTCGTCCGCGCCGAGCTCGCGCGCGAGCGTCCTGCGCCGCTCGTCCGTGTCGACCGCGACGACCGTCGCGCCTCCGAGCTCGCGGACGAGCTGGAGCGCGATGTGGCCGACGCCGCCGACGCCGAGGATCACCGCCGTGCTCCCGGGCAGGAGCCGCGGGACGAGCCTGCGCACGGCGTGATAGGCGGTGACGCCCGCGTCCGCGTGCGGCGCGACGGCGGCCGGCTCGACGCCGGCCGGCAGCGGGATCAGCGAGCGCTCGTCGACGACGACGTACTCGGCGAAGCCGCCGTCGCGCGTGAGCCCGGTGAACTGGTGGTGGATGCAGTGCATGTCGTTGCCGCGCCGGCACGCGACGCAGAGCCCGCAGCTGTACGGCGGGTAGACGAGGACGGCATCGCCGGACGAGACGGTCGTCACGTCGTCGCCGATCGCGTGCACCCAGCCCGCGTTCTCGTGGCCGAGGACGACGGGGACGGTCAGCCCGGCGGGCTCCATCAGCCCGTCGATCGCGTGGAGGTCGGTCGCGCAGACGCCGGCGCCGCCGATCCTGACGACGACGTCGCGCGCGCGCTCCGGCTCCGGCTCTGCGCGCTCGACGAGCTCGAGCGGCCGGTGGTACTCGCGGAGCAGCGCCGCCTTCACGCGAGGTAGCCGCTCGGATCCGCGTGCAGGTGGTCGGCGAGCCGCGTCGCCAGCGCCATGATCGTCAGCGACGGGTTCACCGAGAGCGTGCGCGGGATCACGGCGCTGTCGCCGACGAAGAGCCGCTTGACGCCGTGCACCTCGCCGTTCCGGTCGACGGCGGAGCGCGCCGGGTCGTCGCCCATCCGGCAGCTCCCCTGCACGTGCGTCGACGCGAGTCCCGTCCACAGCACCTGCTTCGCGCCGGCGGCGAGGAGCACGTCGCGGCTGAACGCGAACGCGTCCTCGAGCCGCTTCCGCTCGCGCTCGTTGAAGGCGACGTCGAACCGCTCCGCGCCGTCGTCCCCGACCGAGACCGTCGCGGAGTTCTCGTCGTTCACCATCGCGAGGATGCCGTTCCAGTAGCGGAACCTCTTCACGGCGTCGACGAGCGGCTGTCCCCACAGCGGGCCATTCTCGTCGCAGAGCGTCGTCGCGAACGAGATCGGGTCCTGGATCGTCGTCGCCTCGAGCACGTAGCCGCCGTCCTCGTCGTGCTGGTGCTTCATGCAGTGCGCGGTGATCGGGTAGACCATGTGCGCGTCCTGCGGCTCGTCGAACAGCCCGTACACGAGCCGGACGGGGTGGAGTCCGAGGTTCCGGCCGATCCCCTCGCCCTCGACGCCGGAGCGGATCAGCAGCTGCGGCGTGTTCAGCGCGCCGCACGCGACGACGACCGCACCCGCGCGCACGGTGTGGCTCGTGCCGGCGGCGTCCACGTACTCGACGCCGGTCGCCTCGCCGCCGTCGACGAGCACGCGCTCGACGGTGGACTCGGGGCGCAGGTCGAGAAGGCCGCGCGCCCACGCCTCGTGGATGTACGTGTTCTGCGTCGACTTGCCGGCGTTCGTCGGGCAGCCCTGGAGGCACGAGCCGCAGCGCATGCAGTTCACGTCGGTGTAGGCGGTCACCGGCTCGAGCTCCGCGTCGAGCGCGGCGAAGCCCTTCGCCATCGTCTCGACGCTCTTCGTCCAGTCCGTGCGCTCGCGCACGCCGAGCGCCCGCTCGACGCGGTCGTAGTACGGGTCGAGGTCGGCGCGCGTGAACGGGACGCCGGCGGCCGTCGTCAGGCCCGACTCGCCGTGCCACTTCGCGACGTCGCGCTCGTGCGCCCGCAGCGCGACCTTCGTGTTGATCGTCGTCGTGCCGCCGACGCAACGCCCCGCGAGGAACGCGACCATCCCGCCGAGGCTGTCCGGCGCGAGCCGCAGCGGCCACCACATGTCGTGCGTCGCCTTCGCCTCCCAGCGCGTGAAGTCCGCAGCGGTGAGGTGGGGGCCGGTCTCGAGCAGGAGCACGTCGCGGCCGCGCTGCGCGAGCTCGCCGGCGACGACGCCTCCGCCCGCGCCCGAGCCGACGACGACGACGTCGAAGGAGTCCTTCATTCCCGCTCCGGCGTCGGCAAAGCCGACGCCTGCGCTCCTTGGTCGCCTCCGTCGAGCCTACGGCTTCTGATCCCCATGTACGACCAGTCCTTCGCGAGCCGGGTGGCGAGCGGCGAGTTGAAGTCGATCTCCGTCCACGCGCCCGGGCCCTCCTTCCCCGGCGCGACGAAGTCGCTGTAGTACGCCTCGAGCACGAGCGCGCGCACGAAGCCGAACTCCGGCGTGGCCGCTTGCCCGGCGAGGGCGTCGGCACCCTGCTCCGCGGCCGGCGCGAGCGCGTCGATCGTGCCGAGCGCGGCCGCCTGCATTCCCGGCGGCATCCCGGCGATCGCGGCGTCGATGTACACGACCGGGCCGACGCGGCTCGACCCCGGGACGATCAGCTCGCACAGCGCCTCCAGCGCTCCGGCGCGGCGCTCGTCGAGCGTCCTCAGCGCCGGCGCGGGAGTCACGCGCCCGGGCCTCCGTTCTGCGGCTGCGGCTGCGCGTCGAGCGAGACGTCGTGCTCGCGCAGCAGGTAGGCCGAGTGAAGCCGCTCCGGGTTGTCCTTGAACGTCTGCGCGTCGCCGTGGTCTCGGATGCGCCCGCCCTCGATCACGTACGCGGTCTGTGCGACGCCGAGGGCGACATGCGCGAACTGCTCGATGAGCAGGACACCGGTGCCCCGCTCGGCGACGGACTGGAGCGTCGGCATCAGCCGCTTGACGATCACCGGCGCGAGCCCGAGCGAGAGCTCGTCGACGAGCACGAACTTCGGCTGCGAGACGAGCGCCTGCGCGAGGACGACCATCTGCTGCTCGCCGCCCGAGAGCTGCCGCGCCGTCGCCTTCCACCGGCGCTCGAGCGCGGGAAACAGCTCGGTCGCATAGCGCGTCGCCTCGCGCGCCTGCGCGCGCGGAAGCGCGTACGTCGCCACGCGCAGGTTGTCCTCCACCGACAGATCCGGAAGGAGCCTGCGCCCCTCGGGGACGATGGCGACGCCGGCGCGCCGGACCGCCTCGGGCCGCCGCCGCGTCAGGTCGTCGCCGCCGAGCAGGACGCGCCCGCCGTTCGGGCGCAGCACTCCGCCGACCGCGAGCACGAGCGACGACTTGCCGGCGCCGTTCGGGCCGAGCAGCGCCGTGATCTCGCCCGGCGGGACGTCGATCGTCACCTCGTGCACGACGGTGCGCCCGCCGCGCGGCACCGAGAACGCGTCGATCTTCAGCCCGACGTCGCTCACACCTCCTCCTCGGTCCCGAGGTACGCGCTCGTGACGCGCTCGTCCCGCAGGACGTCCGCGGTCGCGCCGATCGCGATCACCTTGCCGAAGTCGAGCACCGCCGTCGTCGTGCAGCAGCTCGAGACGAGGCTCATGTCGTGGTCGACGAGGATCGTCAGCGCGCCGAACGCCTCCGGGATGCGCTGGATGACGGCGCCGAGATGCTCCGTCTCCTCCTCCGGCAGGCCGGCCGCGGGCTCGTCGAGGAGCACGACGCGCGGCCGCCCGACAACGGCGCGCGCAACCTCGAGCAGCCGCCGCTCGCCGGCGCCGAGCGTGCCCGCCTTCGCCCGCGGCGAGACGGCGAGCCCGACGAACTCCATCGCCGCCGTGACGTCGGCGTGGCGCGACGCGCGCTTCGCGCCGGAGTGCTCGTGAATCACCGCGATGTTGTCGAAGACCGACAGCTCCTCGATCGACTGCTCCGTCTGGAAGGTGCGGCGCAGCCCCCAGCGGGCGCGCTTGTAGTCGGCCATCTTCAACAGATCCTCGCCGTACGCGCGGATCGAGCCCGCTGCCGGCTTGACGAAGCCGCTGAGGACGTTGAAGAACGTCGTCTTGCCAGCGCCGTTCGGCCCGATCAGGCCGCACGTCCCGCCGGGGAAGACGAGGCTCGCGTCGTCGAGCGGCGTGACGCCGGCGAAGCGGACGGTGAGGCCGTCGACCTCGATCACTCGTTCGTCCTCTCCCCTTCGGCGAGCCGGCGGAAACGGCGCGCGGCGAGCCGGCCGAGGTTCGCCATGTCCCGCGGGAACTGCTGCGCGAGCCCGCCCGGCGCCGTCAGCAGCACCTGCAGGAGCCCGGCGCCGAAGATGATCAGCAGGAAGTACGTGTTGATCCCCCACTGCGCCTGGAAGAAGAACGGGAGGAACTGGTTGAAGATCCCGGCGACGACGGCGCCCCAGAGGCTGAAGATGCCGCCGATCAGCGCGGTCGCCGCCAGCGTCAGCGAGTCCTGCGTCTGGAAGGTGATCGCGCGCGGCTCGCCGATCTGCGCGGCGAGCAGGCAGCCGGCGACGCCGGTCATGAACGACGCGAGCGCGAACGCCCACATCTTGTAGAGGACGATGTTCACGCCCCCGGCGAGCGCGGCCGGCTCGCTCTCGCGGATCGAGGCCCACGCGCGCCCCGGCTTCGCCGAGATGTGGACGAGCGCGAGCAGGAACATCAGCCCGCAGACGATCACCGTGTACCGGTAGAAGGCGATGTCGCTCGTGCCCCACGTCGGCCGGCGCACCGGCTTGAGCCCGGCGAGGCTCGGGTTCGCGGTGAAGCCGAGGAAGCCGCCGCCGCCGTTCGGGAACTCCGTCGCGGAGAGGATGATCGTCGTCGCGCCCGCGAACATCAGCGTGATCAGCGCGAGGTAGAGGCCCGAGAGGCGCAGCGCCGGCAGGCCGACGAGCGTGCCGAGCACCATCGTGATCGCGCCGACGACGAGCAGCATCACCGGGAACGGGAGCGACGTCGCGAACGAGAGCCGTGTGCCGATCCAGCAGCCGATCGAGAGCAGCGCGACCTGGCCGAGCGAGATCATCCCCACGCGCCCGTAGAGGACGCTGAAGCCGAGCGCGACGACCGCGTAGATCGCGACGCTCGTGAACGTCGTGACGTAGTCGTCGCCGACGAGCTTCGGGATCGCGAGCAGCGCGAAGAGGAGCAGCGCGGCGATGACGCCGGCGCGGATCCACGTGCCGCGGCTGACGCCGAGGCGCGGCCCCGCGGCCGCCGCGCGGCCCTCGGTCGGTGCGGCCGTCTCCGTCTCGGCGCTCACGGGATCAGCGTGCGGTCCCGGAGATGGTGACGACGCGCTTCCGCGAGAAGAAGAGCAGCGCGACGATCGCCAGCACGAACGGAGCCGCGGTGCGGTACCGCGTGATCGACTCGTACGGCGCGAACACCGCCTGCGCGATGCCGATCGCGATGCCCCCGAGCAGCGTCCCCCACAGCGAGTGCAGCCGCCCGATCAGGGCGGCGGCGAGCGCCGAGATGACGAGGAAGGTCAGTGCCGAGTAGTCGAGCGACGTCAGCAGGTCCGGCAGCACGAGGCCGGCCGCGCCGCAGACGAGGCCCGACCCGAACCAGGCCGACGCCTCGACGCGCCGCACCGGGACGCCGAGCGTCGCGGAGATCTCGCGGTCGTCCGCGAGCGCGCGCATCGCCGTGCCGAGCTTCGTCACCCTGAGGAAGATCGTGATCACGAGCGTGAGGCCGATCGCGAAGCAGAGCGTGATGATCTCCGTCAGGTTCATCACGGTCCCGAAGATCCTGTAGATGTGATTCGAGCTCGGGAGCGGCAGGAACCGAGCGAACGCGCCGCCGATCGGCGCCCGCCAGGCCATCACCCCGAGCAGGATCAGCGCGAGCCCGAGCGTCCCCATCATCTTCACGAGCGGGTCGCGGCGCGCGAACGCCGGCCCGAGCAGCACGCCGTAGATCAGGTTCAGCACGCCGCCGAAGAGGACGCAGATCACGTACGCGATCCAGTGCGGCGTCCCGGTGTGGTTGATCAGCCAGTACGCGATCAGGGCGCCCGCCGCGCCGACCGCGCCGAACGCGAGGTTGAGCACGCCGGTCGCCCGGTAGAGGACGACGAGGCCGACGCCGGAGAGCGCGTACACGCTCCCCAGCGCCAGCCCCAGGACGATGTATGGCTTGAAGAAGATCCAGTCGACGCCGAAGATGCTCAGCGCCAACACGCTATTCATCGAAGCCCTTCGTCCTTGTCGTCATGTGCGTGAGTCTCCTGTCCCGGCCTAGCCGTTCAGGTGGTACTTCTTCTCCCAGACGCGGGTCTGCCTGATCGGCGCGTCGGTGGCACCCGTGATCTCGAAGCACGGCTGCTTCACGACGACGTCTCCGCTCTTGTAGTCGACGGTGATGTCCGTGTTGTTCGCGATGTGGTACGGGAGGTTACCGACGTACCACGGCTTGCACAGCATGTCGGTCTTGACGTCGTGCAGCGCCTTGACGGCGGCGTTGTACGACTTCGCGGTGATGGCGCCGGTGATGCTCATGAGCGCCTGCGTGGCGAAGTCCGCGTCCATGAAGCCCATCTGCCCGAACGACTGCGGGGCGATGCTGGGCGCGTACTTCTTGAGGATCGCGAACATGAGCCGCGAGTCCGGCCCGACCGTGGGCGAGACGAGCGAGAACTCGCTGTTGATCCAGAGGTGCCCGTCGAACGCCGGCGAGAACTGGCTCGCCATCAGCGTGTTCGCGATCGGCGTGGACGAGCCCCACTTCACGTCGTCGACGATGCCCTGCTGCTCCGCGGCCTTCATCAGAGCGGGCGCCGTGTCGGGCGTGAAGTCGAGGATGATGCCGCCGCCGGAACCGGCGAACTGGTAGAGCTGCTGCACGATCGTGTTCGCGTCCGTGACCGGCAGGTGCGTCGGGAAGACCTTCACCTGGACGCCCTTCGACGGCCCGTACGCCGCGACCGCCGAGTCCGCGTACGCCGAGATCGTGTCCGGCGACGCGATCGCGATCTTCTTCACGCCGGCCCCGATGAGCGCCTGCGCCGCGCCGAGGTTGCTGTAGCGCGGGCCCATGTTCGTCTCCGCGAAGCTCGGAGTGCTGTAGCACTCCGCCTGCACGCCGGCGCCGATCACGATGTAGCCCTGGCTCTTGTAGTACTTCCAGTTCGTCCCGCACTCGGCGAAGCTCGTGTTGCCGACGATGCCGATGGCGTGATCGCTCTGGATCATCTTGCGCGCGAGCGCCGCCTCCTGCGCCGGGTTGAGAGCCTCCTCGTAGAGCTTGTACTTGATCGGGCGGCCGTTGATGCCGCCGTTGTCGTTGACGCACTTGAAGTACGCCGCGGCGACCTTGCCGATCGTCGTGAAGTCGACGCCCGGGATCAGCATGTCCAGCCCGTCGATCTTGATCGGCGCCCCCGTGGCCTTCTTGCCGGTTCCCATGCCGCATTTGCTGACGGCGGCGCCCGGCCTGGCCTGGCCGACGATGTAGGTCGGGGCGGCTCCGGCGCCGGTGGCCACTGCCACCGTCACGATCGCCGCGACGGGAAGCAGCGCCATCAGAACCCTCCGAAACGACATCAACTCCTCCCTTCCTTGCTCAGTTGAGCGTTGCCCGTGATCCGGTCTGACCGGGCATCCCGCGGCATGACCGGAAGCATGCCGAGGCGTGAATCTTTCTCTGTCGGAGGCGTGTGATGCAAGTCCCTCCGCGCGGGCCTGGTGCCGCTGTAGACGTCGTGACAGGTGCAACAGTTGGCGTGGGGTGCCGACTGTGAATCCCGCGTCGGACGGATGCGTGAAAAAGGCGGCCATTTGCAGGGAAAACGTGGCCGCCAGAGGGTGTTCCAGCAGGCGGAACAGCGTCGGAGGGCCGTCCGATGTTGTCCGGTCTCGCTGAGAATTCGTTCAGCCGGCGAACGTCGCGGTCGGCGCGATCACGACGTCGAGCAGGAGCGGCTCGTCGCGCTCGTGGAGCGTCGGCACGATCTCGTCGAGCGTGGCGACGAGCTCGTCGTGCGTCGAGATCCGCCGCGCCGGGCAGCCGAACCCGCGCGCGATCGCCGCCACCTCGATCTCGGCGAAGCCGGGCCAGGTCGACGTCGCGCCCTGGCGCTCGGCGAGCCGGTCCATGACAACGTAGCCGCCGTTCGAGAGGACGACCCAGACGGCGCCGACGCGGTAGTGCGCCGCCGTCCAGACCGCCTGGATGCCGTAGAGGGACGCGCCGTCGCCGACGACGGCGAGGATGGGCCGGTGCGGCTGCGCCATGCGGAGCCCGGTCGCGCCGGCGTGGGCGAAGCCG
>Ga0335076_10003166_pt1 | contig 16507 bp, 15 predicted proteins | sample Lox_Sample_25_FD_206717 | JGI IMG/M metagenome (GOLD analysis project Ga0335076, IMG submission 206717) | Soil microbial communities from Loxahatchee National Wildlife Refuge, Florida, United States - Lox_Sample_2.5 | ecosystem: Environmental > Terrestrial > Soil > Wetlands | place: USA...
TGCGGCCCTTGCGGCCTCGCTCAGGGCGGCCTTCGCTCGGCCTCGTCCGATTGACTTCGCTCGCCTGCGGCTCGCTGCGCGGGCCTGCGGCCCTTGCGGGCTCGCTCGGGGCGGCCCTCGCTCGCCTTCGCCGTTTCGATCGTCTTGCTCGGGAAGAGCGAGATTGGACGAGGTGAGTTCGCTCGCCTGCGGCTCGCTGCGCTCGGATTTGCGGCTTTCGAGGCCTCGCTCAGAGCGTGCCTTGCTCGGCGAGCGCGCGGCGCAGGGCGTCGCGCACCTCGGGCGCGTGGCCGAGCTCGAGCCGCAGCAGCTCGGCGCCGAGCGCGCGGTAGAGCGCAGCCAGCTCGGGCGCGCGGTCGAGCTTGGCGAGGTGACGCGCAATGGTGTCGGCGTCGCCGCGCGCGAACGGGCCCGTCAGCGCGCGCTCGAGCGGCTGCGCTGCCGCGTTCGCAATCGCGCCCTCGAGCAGCGGCGCGAGCGCGGCGCGCGCCTCGGCCTCGGGCAGGCCCGCCAGCGTCCAGGCGCGGCGCGCGGCGGCGAGCAGCGCCAGGCCGAAGCCGCTCGCGAACACCGCGGCCGCGTGGTACAGCGCGCGGTCTGCGCCGTCGAGGCGCAGCACGCGCGCGCCGAGCTCGGCCGCGAGCGCGCCGAGCTTCGCGGACAGCTGCGGCGGCCCCGCGATGCCGATCGCGACGCCCGAGAACACGCCCGCCCCGCACTCGCCGCCCGCGAACGCGCGCAGCGGGTGGAAGCCGCCGACGAGCGCGTCGCGCGCCGCCGCGGCGTCGAGCGCCGCGAGGTCGAGCGCGCCGCTCGTGTGCACGACGCACTGACCCGCGCGCCACGAGAGCTCGTTTGCGACGCCGTGGACGGCGCCGTCGGGCACCGTCAGGAACACCCAGTCGCAGCGCGCCGCGACTTCCGCCGCCGACGTCGCCGCCGCGCCGGGCAGGCGGCGCGCGAGCGCCCGGGCGGTGTTGTCGCGCCGGCTCGCGATCGCGACCACGCGCTTGCCGCGCTCGGACAGCGCGACGGCGAGCGCACTGCCCACGCGCCCCGCGCCGACGATCCCGATCGCTTCGCCACCGTCGCCCGACACGCCCTCTAAGTCGGCAATCGCGCTGCCGATATTGTGAGAGCCGGAGTCAGACCTTGAATCGTTTCCCCAGCACGATCCTCAGACAGCGCTTCGAACGTGCGCGCGGGCTTCCGCTCGAGGCGCAGATGCGCGAGTGCGTCGACTACCTGCAGAACCCCGAGGTTCTCGTGCAGGAGTTCGTCGACGCCTACACCGCGGTCGAAACCTGCTGCGATCCCGACGAACAGAAGTTCCACGTCGTCGCGCCCGACGCAGCCGGCGAGCGCGGGCAGCTCCTGGAGCGCATGTTCGCGGCGCGCACGGTGCCGGTGTTCGACACCGTGCCGTTCGAGTTCACCTGCCTGGCGCGCGACGTCGTTTCGGTGTCGGGCGGCACGGGCCAGCCGCTGCCTCGCCTCGACGGGCTCGACTACCTGGGGCACATGATCGACGCCGAGCCCGTCGGCGTGCTCGGCGTGATCCAACACGCCGAAGCGGCGACGCCGTACGTGCTGTTCCTGCGCCTGGTGACGTGTCTGTCCGAGCTCGCGTGCTCGGCGCAGCTCGCCGCGGCCGACACCGACTTGTGGAAGGGCGCGCTCGGTGTGGAGCCGAAGCTCGACCTGCACATGATCCTGCAGGAAGCCGACGCCGAGCCTTCGCAGGCGACGCTGCGCCAGCTCACGCACGACCTCGCGGAGGCGTTCTACGCGGGCATCTCCGAAGAGTGGCAGTTCCCCGAGGTGCTGCGGAACATCGTGTGTCTGATGCCCGCGCCCGCAGATTCGGATGAGATCCTGATCCTCGAGTGGTGCGTCTAGGCGCAGGAGCTACGCTCGGCGCATGGGGTCTGCGCCGATCCGCTTCCTGTTCGACTACATCTCCCACAACGCCTACCTCGCCTGGACGCAGCTCGGCGCGATCGCGGCGAAGCACGGGCGCGAGCTCGAGATCGAGCCCGTCCTCTTTGCGGGGCTCTTGAACGCGCACGGCCAGCTCGGCCCCGCCGAGGTGCCGCCGAAGGCGCGCTGGATGATGCTCGACGTGGTGCGCAAGGCGCGCCGGCTCGGCGTGCCGATCGCACCGCCCGCGACGCACCCGTTCCACCCGCTGCTCGCGCTGCGCGTGACGCACGCCGCGCAGCCGGGCGAGCCGCGGCGCAAGCTGGTCGACGCACTGTTCCGCGCGTGCTGGGGCGAGTCGGTCGACGTGTCGGACCCGGCCGCCGTCGCGCGCGTCGCCCGCGCGGCGGGGCTCGACGGCGACGCGCTCGTCGCGGCGGCTTCGACCGACGGCGTGAAGCGTCAGCTGCGCGACGCCACCGAGCGCGCGCTCGCCGACGGCGTGTTCGGCGTACCGACGTGCCTGGTCGACGGCGCGCTCTTCTGGGGCTTCGACGACCTGGGCCACCTGGAGCTCTTCCTCGCGGGCAGCGACCCGCTGCTCGCCGACGACGCGGCGCGCTTCACCACGTACGCGGTGAGCGCGCGCCGGCGCCGGCCCGACGAGAAGTGACTCGAGCTCAGCCCGACAGCAGCTCGGTCGCAATGCGCCGCGCGGCGTTGCCGTCGACGTCGCCCTTGTGCGCCTTCATCACGGCGCCCATCACCTTGCCGACGTCCTTGGCCGACGTGGCGCCCGTCTCCGAGATCGCCGTCGCGACCCACTTCCGCGTGGTGGCCTCGTCCGCCTGCTTCGGCAGGAAGCCGAGCACGATCTCGAGCTCCGCCCGCTCGGCGTCCGCCTGCTCCGTGCGCCCCGCGCCGGCGAAGGCTTCGATGCTCTCGCGACGCTGCTTCTCGAGCCGGCGCAGGATGACGACGCACTCCTCGTCCGACAGCGTCGTCGAGCCGTCTTCCTTGGTGCGCAGCAGGAACGCGGCGCGGATGTTGCGGAGCGCCTGCAGGCGCAGCTTCTGCTGGCCGCGCAGCGCCTCCTTCATCTGGTCGTTCACGGCGTCGAAGATCGGCATCGCGCGAGTGTGCCAAACCGCGGCGCTCGCGCTCGTCCTCGTGCTGGCGCTCGCGGGCTGTGCGTCGCCGAAGCTCTTCCGCACGGCGGTCACTGGCTACGGCCCGGAGCGCTACTCGGCGTGGTTCGGCGACGAACGGGACGGCGTGATCTACTTCGGCCTTTCGCCGTTCTGGACGGCGCTGCGCGCGAGCGGCGACCCGACGGCCGACCTCGACGAGCCGAGCGCGCACTTGATCGGCCGCTTCGACACCGCGCGCGACGAGTTCCTGCCGCCGCTCGTCGCCACGCTGCCCGGGCCCGACTCGCGCTCGTCGGTGTGGGACGTGCTCGCGCATCCGAACGGCTGGATCTACTACACGACTTACTTCGAAGAGATGGGCCGCGTGCGGCCGAGCACGGGCGACGTCGAGAAGTTCGCCTCGCTCGGCTCGGGGCTGAACGAGATCGCGCTCGGCCCCGACCAGAACCTGTACGTGACGCGCTACTCGAGCCTGGCGCACGCGCACGCGGCGCGCGACGGCTCGGTCGTGGTCGTGTCGCCGGAAGGCAAGCTCCTGCGCGAGCAGGTGCTGTCCGCGCGCGCCGGCGCGGTCACTGCGCCGAAGAGTCTCGCGGTCGATCCGCTCTCGGGTGACGTGTGGGTGAACGCGGACGTGATCGGCCGCGACGGCGTCGTGTCCTACGCGGCGTTCCACCTGGGGCCCGACCTGAGGCTGCGCGAGAAGCTGCCCGCGCCGCCCGAGCTCTTGTTCGTGGCGTTCGACGGCGACGGCCGCGGCTTCTTCGTGGAGGACCGCTCGGGCGAGCTGTGGCTGCGCGTGCAGAAGGCGGGCCAGCCGCTGGCAGAGCTCGACCTGGGCGCGCGCGCCGCCGCCGACTTCGCACAGGACATCCACTTCGCGGCGGACGGCGCGGCGGCGATCGCGTTCTGGTCGGGTCGCGTCGAAGTCGTGAAACAGAGCCCGGCCGGCCTGCGCCACGCGACGATCGTGCTCGAGAAGCCGCCGGAGTGCGCGGGTCCGGGCCAGAACGCCGTGTTCTACAGCGCGTTCCTCGGTGCGAAGTCGGTCTACGCAACACTTTATTGTGACGCGGCGATCGCGCGCGCGCCGCTGCCCGACGGCTTCCAGGCGCCGCGCTAGAGCGAGCGGTCCTCGGGCTTCCCCGTCGGCCGCATCAGGCCTTCCTGAGCCACCGACGCCACGAGCTCGCCCGTGCGCGTGAAGACCGTCCCGCGCGCGAAGCCGCGTGCGCCGGTCGCGACCGGGCTCTCCTGCGCGTAGAGCAGCCAGTCGTCGGCGCGCACGTCGCGGTGGAACCACAGCGCGTGGTCCAGGCTCGCCATCATGATCGGCCCGAGCGGACCGGAGCGGCCGTGCGGCAGCACCACCGTGTCGAGCAGTGACATGTCCGATGCGTAGGTCAGCACGCAGCGGTGGAAGAACGGGTCCTCGGGCAGGACGCCGTTCGCGCGGAACCACACCCGGTTGCCGCCGCGCCGCGGCGGTCCGCCCAGGAACGTGGGCGCCTCGACGTGGCGCAGGTCGATGGGCCGCTCGCCGCGCGTCCACGGGAACGTGCCCGGCGGCAAAGCGCTCGCGCGCTCCTGCCACGTGGGCAGCGATTCGGGTGGCGGCGCCGCGGGCATGTCGAGCTGCTGGTGCTCGTAGCCGACCTCGCGCACCTGGAACGACACAGCGACGCTGAAGATCGCCTGGCCGCGCTGCACCGCGACGACGCGGCGCGTGGTGAAGCTCTGCCCGTCGCGGATGCGGTCGACGGTGTAGAGCACCGGCACGCGCGGGTCGCCGGGCCGCAGGAAGTAGGCGTGCAGCGAGTGGGCGGCGCGGCCCGATACGGTGCGGCCCGCCGCGGCGAGCGCCTGCGCGGCGACCTGGCCACCGAACAGCCGCTCGCGCTGGCCCGTCTCGTTCCTGCCGCGGAAGATGTTCTGTTCGATCTCCTCGAGCGCCAGGAGATCCACCAGGCCGTTCGGCGCATCCATGGCGCGAGTGCATAGCACGGCGGCGCCCCCTGCTACACTGCACCGATGGAGATCAACGGCATGGCGCACGTCATCCTGACGGTGCGCGACTTCGCGAAGGCGCGCGAGTTCTACGGCGCGCTGCTCCCGTTCCTGGGACTCACTCCGGTCGTCGACGGTGCGGAGTACTTCTACTGCGTGGGCGGCCGCACCGCGCTCGGCATCCGGCCGGCGTCGGGCCCGCATGCGCGCGAGTCGTTCACGCAGGAGCGCAGCGGGCTGCACCACCTGTGCTTCCGCGCGCGCTCGCGCGAGGACGTCGACGCCGTGCACGATTTCCTCGCCGTGCGCGGCGCGGTGATCGTGCACAAGGGCGAAGAGGGTCCGTGGGCGCCGGGCTACTACTCGGTGTTGTTCGAGGACCCCGACGGCATCCGCCTGGAAGTGAACCACGTGCCGGGGCGCGGGCTGCTCGAGCCGGGCGTCCGGCGCGGCGGCACATGAGCGAGCTCGAGGTCCAGCTCCACCTGCTGCGCCAGGCGACGTTCGAGTGGGTGAACGCGCTGGCGCAGGCGCTCGAGGAAGAGGGCGTGCCGCATCGAGTCACTTCCGCGGACGAGAAGCGCTCGACCGACGGCATGTGGGCCGTGTACGTGCCGTTCACCGAGCTGGCGCGTGCGCAGGAGATCGACCGCGACGTGATGCTCGACCTGTTCCCCGATCTGCCGGACGACTTCGACCCCGCCGCGCTCGACACCAGCCAGTGTCCCGCGTGCGGCGAGCCGGCTGCGGAAGGGGCCACGAGCTGTGCGAGCTGCGGCCTCGCGTTCGTCGGCGGCGAATAGCGCACGCGCGGCGCTGCTGGCCGCGGCGCTCTTCGGCTGCCGCGAGCGCGCCGCCGCGCCGCCTCCCGCGTCGCCCGCCGCGCCCGCGCCCGCGAGCTTCGTGGGAAGCGAGGCGTGCGCCGGCTGCCACGCGGCGGAAGCCGCGGCGTGGCGCGCCTCGGAGCACGCGCACGCGATCCAGCCGGCGGACGCGAACACCGTGCTGGCCGACTTCTCGCGCGCGGAGTTCTCGGTGCGCGACGGCCAATACAGGGTGCATGCGGCCGGCCCCGACGGTGCGCCGGCCGATTTCCACGTGCGGTATACGTTCGGCGTCGAGCCGCTGCAGCAGTACCTGCTCGAGCTGCCCGGCGGTCGCCTGCAGGCGTACACGCGCGCGTGGGACGTGTCGCGGAAGCGCTGGTTCGACTTGTACCCCGGCGAGAAGCTGGCGCCCGGCGACGAGCTCCACTGGACCGGCCGCCAGCAGAACTGGAACTACATGTGCGCGGACTGCCACTCGACCGACGTGCGCAAGGGCTTCGACTTCGCGAGCCGCACGTACGACACGAAGTTCGCCGAGCTCGCGGTGGGCTGCGAAGCCTGTCACGGCCCGGGCTCCGCGCACGTCGAGTGGGCGAAGTCGAAGCGCGGGCCGCTGGGGCTGACCGTCGACCTGTCCGAGCGCGCGGGCGCGCACTGGACGCTCGATCCGCAGACGGGCAACTCGACGCGCAGCCGGCCGCGCCCCGACGACGCCGAGCTCGAGGCGTGCGCGCCGTGTCACGCGCGCCGCTCGCAGCTCGCCGAGGGCTGGCGCGCCGGCCATGCGTTCCTCGACCACTACCGGCCCGCGCTCCTCGCCGAGCCTGCGTACTGGGCCGACGGCCAGCAGCGCGCCGAGGACTACACGTGGGGCTCCTTCCTGCAGAGCAAGATGTACGCGCACGGAGTGACTTGCAGTGACTGCCACGAGCCGCACTCCGCAGCGTTGCGCGCGGAGGGCAACGCGCTCTGCGAGCGCTGTCATTCCGCCGAGAAGTACGATGCGCCCGCCCATCACTTCCACCGCGCCGGGTCGCCAGGTGCGCGGTGCGTGAGCTGTCACATGCCCGCGGCTACGTACATGCAGATCGACCCGCGGCGCGACCACAGCCTGCGCGTGCCGCGGCCGGCGCTGTCGGCGGCGCTCGGCGCGCCGGACGCGTGCACGAGCTGTCACCGCGACAAGACGCAGGCCTGGGCAGCAAGCCAGCTGCGCAGGTGGCTCGGCCACGACCCGACCGGCTTTCAGACGTTCGGCCCGGCGCTCCACGACGCCGCGCTGAACCGCGACGGCGCCGCGGCGGAGCTCGTCGCCGTGGCGAACGACGCAGCGCAGCCCGCGGTCGCGCGCGCTTCCGCGCTCGCCCTGCTCGCCGAGCATCCTGGCGCAGGCGCGACCGAGGCCGGCCTGCGCAGCGCGAAGGACGCGAGCGCGCTCGTGCGGCTCGGTGCCGCGATGCTCGCGGGCGGACTCACCGCGGAAGCTCGCGTCGCAGTCGCCGCGCCGCTCTGCGCCGACCCGGCGCGCGCGGTGCGCAGCGAAGCCGCGAGCGCACTGGCCGGCGCGCCGCGCGACCTGTTCACGCCCGCGCAGGGCGCCGCGTTCGCGCGCGCCGCCGACGACTACGTCGCGGCGCAGCGCTGGGCCGCCGACCGCCCCGAGGCGCACGTGAACCTGGGCTCGTTCTTCGCGAACCTGTCGCGCTGGGACGAGGCGCAGGCGGAGTTCCAGAACGCGCTCGCGCTCGACGCGCGCTACGTGCCCGCGCTGGTGAACTCCGCCGACGCGTACCGTGCGCAGGGCAGGGAGGACGACGCGCTGCGCGAGCTCCAGAAGGCGCGCGAGCTCGCGCCCGATAGCGCCCCCGTGCGCTTCTCGCTCGGGCTGGCGCTTACGCGCAAGGGCGACCGCGACGCCGCGCTGGCCGAGCTCGAGCGCGCGGTCGCGCTGGCGCCCGACGAGCGGCTGTACGGCTACACCGCCGCGGTGGCGCTGCATTCGTTCGGCAAGAGCGCCGAGGCGATCCGCCGGCTCGAGTCACTGCGCAAGCGGTGGCCCACGGATCCCGACGTGCTGCTCGCGCTGGCCACCATGCAGCGCGACGCCGGCAACCGCGCCGCGGCGCGCGACGCCGCACAGGCACTCCTCGCGGCGCGCCCCGGCGACCCGAACGCGCGGGCGCTGCTCGACCAGCTCGACGGCCGCGAGCCGGCGAACTAGTCCAGCTTCATCGCCCCCGTCATCATGCGCACGCGCGCGTGGAAGTCGTACGGGTAGACGAGCTCGAGCGCGGATACGTCGTCGAGCCGCTTCTTCGCCTCGTCGGGGAGCGCCAGGTCGGCGGCACCGAGGTTGTCCTCGAGCTGCTCGAGCGTGCGCGCGCCGAAGATCGGCGAAGTGACTCCCTTCTGCTGCGCGCACCACGCGAGCGCGACCTGGCTGGCGGTCTTGCCGAGCGACTTCGCCACGCTCGACACGGCTTCCGCGACCGCCAGGTTCTTCTGGTTCGTGAACAGCTCGCGGTTCATCGGGTCCACCGCCGCGCGGGAGCCCGCGGGCGCCTCGCCACCCGGCTTGATCTTGCCCGTGAGCAGGCCGCCGCCGAGCGGGCGCCACGGAATCACGCCGATGCCCTCCTCGACGCACAGGGGCAGGTGCTCGCGCTCGATGAAGCGGCACACGAGCGAGTACTGCGGCTGCAGGCAGTCGAAGCGCGAGGTGCCGAGCTCGCGCGCGAGCGCGGTCGCCTTCATGAGCTGCCACGCCGAGAAGTTCGAGCAGCCGACGTAGCGCGCCTTCCCGGCGCTCACCACGGCGTCGAGCGCGCCGAGCGTCTCGTCGAGCGGCGTGGTCGGGTCGTAGGCGTGCACCTGGTAGAGGTCCACGTAGTCGGTGCCGAGCCGGCGCAGGCTCGCGTCGATGCCGTCGAGGATGTGCTTGCGCGACAGCCCCAGGTCGTTCGGCCCGCCGCCCATCGGCCCCGCCACCTTCGTCGCGAGCACCACCTGCGAGCGCTTGTTGCGGATCGCGCGGCCGGTGATCTCCTCCGATACGCCGTTCGAATAGACGTCGGCGGTGTCGACGAAGTTGCCGCCCGCATCGAGGAAGCGGCTGACGATGCGCGCCGACGTCGGCTCGTCGCAGCCCCACGCAGGGTTCCCGAACGTCATCGTGCCCAGACAGAGATTCGAGACCTTGAGTCCCGTGCGGCCGAGCTTGCGCAGCTTCATCGTCCCTCCGGTTGTGGGACGCGAGCCTACCGCATCCGAGCCGTTCGCTGGGGACGAGCGGCTAGACGCGGAACGCGGCCACGAGCGAGCGGAGCCGCTCGACCTCGCGCGCGACCTTGTTCGCGGAGCCGAGCGTGACGTTCGCGACGTCGCGGTTCTCGACGGCGGCGAACGCGACTTTTCGCACGATCTCGCGCGCGCTGGTCGAGCCGCTGACCGCATCGGCCGCGCGCTCCGACATCTCGGCGGCGACGCGCTTCAGCTCCTCCGAGCCGCGCGCCGAGCCGGCGCTGGCGTCGGCGGCGCTCGCGATCGCGCGCGTGATCTCCTCGGTGCGCTCCACGGCGTCGGCCACGCTCGCGGCGATCTGCGCGCTCGTGCTCGTCTGCTGCTCGACCGCGACGACGATCGTGCGCGTGTTCTCGTGCATCTCGTCGATGATGTGGCCGATCGTTTCGATCGCCTCGACCGCGGAGCGGGTCGACGACTGGATCGAGCGGATGCGCTCTTCGATCTCCTGGGTCGCGACCGCGGTCTGCTTCGCGAGCTCCTTCACCTCGTTCGCGACGACGGCGAAGCCCTTGCCCGCTTCTCCCGCGCTCGCGGCTTCGATGGTCGCGTTCAGCGCGAGCAGGTTGGTCTGGTCGGCGATGTCGTTGATGACGCCGACCACGTTGCCGATCTCCTGCGCCGCCGCGCCGAGCTTCTCGAACGCCTGGTTCGTGTCGCGCGCCGTGCGCGCGGCCTTGCCGGCGATGTCGGCCGAGTGATTCGAGCTCTTCGCGACTTCGCCAAGCGATGCCGACAGCTCCTCGACGGCGGTCGACACCGAGCGAATGGACGCGTTGATCGACTCGACCTGCTCGCGCGCCGTCGCCATGCTGCGCATGACCACGCCCGCGCCGTCGGCGAGCTCGCTCGCGCTGCGGCTCGATTGGCCGGCCGCCGCGGCCACGGCGCCCAGGTTCTCGGACGCGCTCTCCGTCGCCTCGTCCACCGCGCGCGAGCTGTCGCCCAGCGCCTCGGCGCCGCGCTCGATCTCCTCGGCCGCGGGCGTGAGCTCTTCGACCGTGCTCGCCAGCACCTCGACGGAGCCCTTCACCTGGCCGACGAGCGTGCGCAGGCCGTCGATCATGCCGCGCAGCGCGCGCGACACGTTGCCCAGCTCGTCATCGCGGCGGATCTCGACCTGGCGCGTCAGGTCACCGTCCGCCACCGCGGATGCGAGCTCGGTCGTGGTCTCGACGACCTCGGCGACGATCCCGCGCGACAGGTTCGCCGACACCGCCAGACCCGCTGCGAGCGCGGCGAGCAGGGTGAGCGCGAGCACGATGGCGTTCTGCTTCGCGAAGCTCGCGATGGCGTCGAGCTCCTTCGAGACGGCGGCGGCGTGCGCGGCGCGGAAGTCGTCGAGCATGTGCGCGAGTCGTGCGGAGACGTGCGCGTCGCGCTCGACCTCGTCGCGCGTCTGTTCGTTCGCGTGGCCCGAGAGCATGGCGGCGCAGTGCGCGAGCGCGTCGCGCGCGTACTTCTGCGCCGACAGGCGCAGCTCGGCGACCTCTTCCTCGTGCGCGAGCGAGTCCAGGTGGGCCAGCTCGTCGTCGAGCTCCTGCGCCATGCTGCGCGCGTGCTCCAGCGCCGCGGAGTCGAAGCTCGAGCAGGCGCGGTCGACCGTGGACTGGAAGGCTGCGAGCCGCGAGCCGGCGCGGCTCGCGCCGTCGAGCACCGGGTAGTGGTTCTCCGCGAGCGAGCGGGTGTGCTGCTGCACCTCGACCACGCCGCGGAACGCCCAGACCGCCGAGCCGATGGGCAGCATCAGCACGGCGATGAAGCCGAGCAGGAGTCTTCCCCGAAGCGAGAGTCGCTGCACAGCCCCTCCGGTCGCGCCGATTCCGGAACCGGATCGGCCCGCGCGGACTTGGACTTGACGCCTGCTAGCCCGCTTGCAGGAGGACTTCGCGCTCGTACGACGACGGATCGGGAAATTCGCGGAAAGGCAGGCCGCGAGCCGAGCCGCTGTCGGGCAGCGGCACCGCGCCGCTGCGCGCGAGCAGCTGCGCGAGCAGCGCGCGCAACGCCTCGAGCGCGCTGCCGTCGCCACCCACGAGTGCGCGGGCGCGGAACGAGTCACTGCGCAGTCTCAGCACCTCGAGCTCGCCGGAGTGACTCTCGGCCCAATTCAGCGCCAGGTCGATCACCACGACGGGCTTCGCGGCGAGGCCCGACACCAGGCCCACGCCGACGGCCTGGATCCGCTCCCAGGCCACGAGCGCGGGCTCGGCGCCGTCGATCCGCAGCACCAGACCGCCGGGGTCGAGCGCCGTGGGCACCGCGGGCGTGAGCTTCGGCGCGGCCGCCTCCGCGGGCTCGAGCGGCGCGGGCGCCGAGGGGGCAGGCAGCGGAGCGGGCGGCGGCGCCGCGTAGACCACGGTCTCCATCTCGCGATAGCTCGCGCGCTCGATCTCGAGCGGCTCGGGCTCTGCGGGCACAGGCGCGGGCTCGGGCTCGAGTGCGCGCGGCGCCGGTGCGGGCTCCTCGGTAGCCGCCGCCGCGGGCTCGGCGGGCGCGCCCCCGAGCTTCGCTTCGAGCTCGTGCACCAGGCGCTCGAGCTTCTCGCGCCGCTCGGGCGCCAGATCGGCGGGCGCGAGCGCGCGGCGGGCGGCCGCGAGCGCGCAGGGCGGGTCGAGCTCGACGGCGAGCTCGGCCGCGCGCACCGCCTGGCCGACGGTGAGCGACTTGTTGTCGGGCGACACCACGGTGCGCAGCGCAGCGATGGCCGCATCCCGGCGCGCCTGCACGACCAGCTCGGGCACGAGGCGCAGGAGCACGGTCGTGTCGAGCCGCACGTCGGGCAGCGCGCGTCCCAGCTCCTCGTACAGCCGGGCGGCGGCGGCGAGCTGGCCGTGGCGCGCCTGGATCTCGATCAGGCGCTTCGCCGCGGCGGCGCCCTTCGCCTCGCGGCCCGCTGCGAGCTCGGCGCTCCACACGGCGAGCAGCGCGTCCGGATCGTCGGGCCGATCCCGCAGCACCGACGTGGCGAGCGCGATCGCCTCGTCGTGTTCGCCGCGCGCGTGCGCGTCGAGCGCGCGCTGGATGCGCGGGTCGAGCCTGGCGATTTCGCGCTTCGCCTCGCGCGCCGGCGCGAGCCAGTGCTCCTCGATTCGCGCGGCGCGCAGCCCGAAGGCAAACGCGGCGCCGAACGCGAGTCCCGAGATACTGGGCGCCAGTGACTCGCCCGTCTCGACCCCGGAGCCTCCGAACAGGAAGTGGAGTCCGGCGCTCCCCACGAGCCAGCCGGGCAGGGCGAGCCAGGCCGGCGCGCTGAACGTGCCCGAGGCGAGCCGCGTGCGCGCGAACGAGAGCCACGCGAAGCGGATCTCGCCGCGCGCATGGCGCACGGCAAAGGCACCGAGCAGGCCGGCGGCCAGCCCCGATGCGCCGATCAGCGGCGCGTTCTCCGCCGGCTGCGCGAGCGCGTAGCCGCCCGCGGCCGCCAGCGCGCCACCGGCGCAGAGCGCTGCGAACAGCAGTCGACCGAAGGCGTCCTCGAGCGCGGGCCCGACGAGCCAGATGAGCAGCAGCGCCAGACACAGATGTGCGTAGCCGGCGTGCATGAACGGGTGCGTCAGGAGCGCCGCAGCGTGTGGCTCCGCGGGCACCCAGCCGAAGCGGCGGAACGGGTGCGCGGCGCCGGGCTCGGAGTCCGAGCCGCGCAGCGCGAGGCGCGTCACGTCGTCCAGCTCGGCTTGCTCGCGCGCGCGGGTCGCGGCGTCGAGCGGCGTGCGCGCGCCGGCACGGCGCGCCGCCTCGACGCGCTCGGCAGTCGCCTCGTCTGCGTTCGCGAGCGCGACGAGCGCGGGGTCCGGCTCGAGATACGGGTGCGAGAGCCAGACCTCGAGCGCGCTGTCCGGCTTCACCTCGGGCGCGTCCGGCGCGATGCCGACGCCGCCGCGCGCGGCGAAGAAGCCGACGACCAGTGTGGCGAGCAAGGCGAACGTGAGCCACGGGAGTCGCTCCACGCTCGTCTGGTCGGTGCCGATCGGCAGGATCATCGCGCTCGGACCATCGGCAGCGCGCGACGACGGGCTGAATCAGGAAGAGAGACTTCTCACACGCGCAGCTGACCGGCCGCGAGCTTGCGCATCGCCTCGGCGTCGAACGGCACGTACGCGCGCGCGCCGTCGTCGCGCACGAACAGCGGATCGCGGACCTTGGCCAGGTCGTAGCCCTCCTGTTGCAGCTCGACCTTGCGCAGCTTGAACGTGCCGGTGACCTCGGCGTCCTTCTGCAGGCGCACGAAGACGGGCGTGGCGTATGCAGGCAGGGCCGTCACCGCGTGCGCGTAGAAGGCGCGCGGGTCGAACGAGGCCTCGGGCGCGAGCACGAGCGCCACCATGCCCGCGCGCCCGTCGGCGCCCGCGACTTCGACGCCGTACACGTTCGCCATCTCCACGCCGGGGAAATGCGCCAGGCACTCGGCGACTTCCTGGGTCGAGACGTTCTCGCCCTTCCACCGAAATGTGTCCCCGATGCGATCGACGAAGTAGAAGTAGCCCTGCGCGTCGTGCTTCAGGAGGTCGCCCGTGCGGAAGAAGGCGTCGCCGTCCTTGAACGCGTTGCGCAGGATCTTGCGCTCGGTCGCTTCTTTCGACGTGTAGCCTTCGAAGCGGCCGCGCGTGTCGCCGGCGCGCGTCGGCATCGCGCCGATCAGCTCGCCGGCCTCGTCGGGCTTGCACTCGATCAGGTGTCCGTGCGCGTCGCGCGGGTGCTCGTCGCGCTCGACGTCGTAGCGGACGACGCGCGCGTCCATGAGCAGCCGGGTCGGAATGCGCCCGACCGAGCCTACCTTGTTGTCGAGGTTCAGGAGCGAGACGTTGCCTTCGGTCGCGCCGTAGAACTCGACGATGCGCGGCAGCTTGAAGCGGTCGCGGAACTCGACCCAGATGTCGGGTCGCAGGCCGTTGCCGATGCAGAACTCGAGCTCGTGACGGCCGTCGAGCGGGTCGGCGGGCTGGTTCAGGAGATAGCGGCAGAACTCGCCGATGTACTGGAACGACGTCGCGCGGAAGCGGCGCACGTCGCTCCAGAACTCGCGTGCGGAGAAGCGCCGGCGCAGCGCGAGCGAGCCGCCCGAGAGCAGCGCCGCGCCCACGGCCATGCAGCCGCCGGCCGTGTGGTACAGCGGCAGCGCGCAGTACATGACGCCGCTGCCCTCGAAGCCGACGAGCCGCGACGCCGTGGCGGCCGTCATGAAGCGCAGGTGGCTGAAGCGCGCGGCCTTCGGCAGGCCCGTGGTGCCCGAGGTGTAGATGTAGAACAGGTCGTCGCCCGCGCGGCATTCGGCGCGCGTGCCCGGCGGCGGGTTCGCGGACGGCCGCGTCGCCAGATCGGCGGCGAAGTCGTGCGCGCCGGCCGGCAGCTCGGCGCGCTGCGTACCGGGCTCGTCCGACACCCACAGCTGCCACGGCGCGCTCGCGCCGAGCGGGGCGCACGCGGCCAGGCACTCGCCGCCGGCGATCAAGTGCTTGGCGTCCGCCGTGGTGATCGCGTGCTCGAGCGCGCGCCCGCCCAGGTTCGTGTTGATGAGCGCCGTGGTGACGCCCGCCTTCGACAGGCCGGCCCAGGTCCAGAGGAACTCGGGCCGGTTGTGCATGAGGAGCGCCACGCGTTGGCCGTGGCCGAGGCCCTGCGCGAGCGCCCAGTGCGCGACCCGGTTGGCCTCGCGGTTCAGCTCGTCGTACGTGACGCGCCGGTCCTCGAACAGGACGAACGGGTGCGCGCCCCGCGCTGCGGCCTGCTCCTCGAAGACGTCGGCCACGGTGCGCGGCGAATCCGGGCGCGTGCGCGCGAGCGGCAGGCCGTACTTCGCGAAGCGCCAGATCTGCCCGAGCCGCTCGAAGGCCGACATGCGCGCAGGCTAGCGCGAACGGGCGCGCGGACGCGAGGGCACGCGGATCTTCCGCCGCTTCGGCTCGCGGTTCTGGCGGAACAGGATGCCCACGTGGCCGACCACGCCCACCAGCTCGGCGCGCGTGCGGGCGGCCAGCTCGCCCAGGAGCTCCTTCTTCTCGTCCTTCCAATCGATGAAGCGCACCTTGATGAGCTCGTGGGCCACGAGCTCGGCTTCTGCCTTGCGCACCACGGCGTCCGACAGGCCTTCCTTGCCGACCATGACCACGGGGTCGAGCGCGTGCGCGAGCCCGCGCAGGTGCCGCCGCTGGAAACCTTCGAGCTCGTCCATCGCGCGGCAGAACGTATCATGCGCGTCCGAGGTGAGGGATGTACCGGGACCGTAGGGTCGTCGTCGTGATGCCGGCCTACAACGCGGCGAAGACGCTCGTGCGCACCTACGAGGAGGTGATGGCACAGGGCATCGTCGACGAGCTCATCGTGGTCGACGACGCCAGCACGGACGAGACCGTGCGCATCGCGGCCGGGCTACCCCGAACGGTGTTGCGCGTGCACGAGAAGAACCGCGGCTACGGCGGCAACCAGAAGACCTGCTACCGCGCGGCGCTCGAGCTGGGCGCCGACATCGTGGTCATGGTGCACCCCGACTACCAGTACACGCCGAAGCTGTTGCCCGCGATGGTCGCGCTGATCGGCGGCGACGTGTACCCGTGCGTGCTCGGCTCGCGCATCCTGGGCGGCGGCGCGCTCGCGGGCGGCATGCCGATCTGGAAGTACGTCGCGAACCGCGGGCTCACCCTGGTCGAGAACTGGCTGTTGGGCTCGAAGCTCTCCGAGTTCCACACGGGCTACCGCGCGTTCAAGGCGGAGCTCCTGCGCGAGCTGCCGCTCGACGAGAACTCCGACGACTTCGTGTTCGACAACCAGATGCTCGCCGAGATCCTGTGGCGCGGGCACGAGATCGCCGAGGTGACGTGCCCGACGGCGTACTTCGCCGAGGCGTCGTCGATCAACTGGAAGCGCAGCGTGCAGTACGGCTTCGGCTGCTTGGGCACGGGGCTCGAGTTCCGCCTGGCGCGCTGGGGGCTGCGCAGCTCGCCGCGCTTTCCGCAGGCGGCCGGTTGAGGGCGGAGCGCGCGGGCATCGCGCTCGGCCTCGCGGCCGGCGTCGCCCTGGCGTTCTGGGGCGCGCTCGACTGCGGCTTCCTGGCGTGGGACGACGACCTGTACGTGACGGCGAACCCGCAGGTTCTGGCCGGACTCCGGGGGGCGGGCGTCGGCTGGGCCTTCACGACGTTCCACGCGGGCAACTGGCATCCGCTCACGTGGCTGTCGCACATGCTGGACGTGACACTCTTCGGTGTAAACCCGATGGGACATCACGCCACGAGCGTCGTGCTGCACGCGGGCTGCGCCGTGCTCGCGTTCGCGGCGCTTGCCGAGCTCACCGGCACGACCTGGC
>Ga0335076_10003167_pt1 | contig 16506 bp, 19 predicted proteins | sample Lox_Sample_25_FD_206717 | JGI IMG/M metagenome (GOLD analysis project Ga0335076, IMG submission 206717) | Soil microbial communities from Loxahatchee National Wildlife Refuge, Florida, United States - Lox_Sample_2.5 | ecosystem: Environmental > Terrestrial > Soil > Wetlands | place: USA...
GATCACGTGCTGCTGGCGCCGCCGTTCATCGTGACCGACGATGAACTCGACCAGATCGTTGCGCGTCTGGCGCGCGCGCTCGATGTCGCGGTCGCGCAGGTCTAGACGGGTATCGCAGTCGGGCCGCAACCGCCGTATCGTCTTGCGCGAGCAGCACGCCTGAGTCCAGCCTTGCTTCACACGAGGTCTTGCACGGGAGGAGACATGCGGCGTCAGTTCCTGATCGTGACGACAAGTGTTTCGGTGCTGCTCGCGGCCGTCGCGTTGACGGCTGATGCACAACTGCAGCAGAAGTTCATCACCATCGGCACCGGCGGCGTTACCGGCGTTTATTACCCAGCCGGTGGCGCGATCTGCAGGCTGGTCAACCGCGACCGCGCGAAGCATGGATTGCGATGCTCGGTCGAGTCCACCGGCGGCTCCGTCTTCAATATCAACGCGCTCCGTTCCGGCGAAATCGAGTTCGGCGTCGTGCAGTCAGACGTGCATTTCAACGCCACCAAGGGTGTGCAGCAGTTTGCCAAGGAGGGGCCCTTTCCAGAACTTCGCTCGGTGTTTGCGCTGCATCCCGAGCCGTTCACCGTGCTTGCGCGCAAGGACGCCAATGTCAGCAAGTTCGAGGACTTCAAGGGCAAGCGGTTCAACGTGGGCAATCCGGGCTCGGGCACGCGCGGCTCCTTGGAGCAATTCCTGGGCGCACTGGGTTGGAAGATCAGCGACTTCTCGCTCGCAGCGGAATTCCGCGCCGACGAACACAGCCAGGCTCTGTGCGACGGCAAGATCGATGGATTCTTCTATGGTGTCGGTCATCCCTCCGCGAACATCCAGGATCCGACCACGATCTGTGCGGCGAAGCTGATACCGCTGACGGGTCCGGCCGTGGACAAGCTGGTGAAGGAGAACCCGTACTACGCGTACGCAACCATTCCAGCGAACATGTATCCGAACAATCCGCAGGAGATCCACACATTCGGCGTGCGGGCGACCGTGGTCTCGTCAAGCAAGGTGCCTGCCGATGTCGTCTATCAGCTCGTGAGAGCGGTGTTCGACAACTTCGACGAATTCAAGAAGCTTCATCCGGCACTTGCCGTGCTCAAGCCCGAAGACATGATGAAGGCGGGACTCACGGCGCCGCTGCATGACGGTGCGTTGAAGTATTACCGCGAGCAGGGATGGATGAAATAGCGCGACTGGCGTTACGCGGCTCGTTCACGGCAGACGCCGTTTTCGCAGGTGACCACCGGCAGCCGCACGCCGGCGCGCCGTAGAACGAAAAGCCCGGCCGCAACGCCAAGCAGTACCGCGCCGTAAGCGGCCGCCGCCCAGCCGGAGAACGCTGGCAAGCCAGTGAGCAGCAGCGCGTCGTTCCCGCCCGGAACCATCGCGGCGCCGGCACCCATCATCACACCACCCGCGAGGCGCGGCCAGATCGCGCCCGATGGTTTCCAGCGCAAACGAAAACTGCCGCGCTGCATCGCCGATACGAGCATGCCGGCGAAGAAGGCGACGAAGAGTGCGAACTGCAACATCGTCGGGCCCGCAACACCGCGGTATTCCGCTTCGACCGCGCGCCGCAGTGTCGTGGTGTACGACCACCCGCCATGCAGCGCATAGAGCAGCCCGGCACAAAGGCCCATGACGAGCGCAGCGGAGGCGACGCGATAGTGCGGCGCCAGTGCTCGCGCGCGCAGGTCGCCCGGTGTCGGATGCTGTTGCCACTGCCGGTACATCTCGATCGATCCGAGCACACCGAGCGCGAGCAGCAACCATGGCGCCCACGCACCGATCTGCGTCCATGCCACCGGCAGCGTCACCGAGTGCGTCATCACCAGCGCGACGTCGAGCGTGGTCCAGGCGAAGATTCCGGCCAGCATGCCGGCGAGGGTCGTGAGCCCCCACAAATCGCCGTCGGCGATCCGTTGCAGCGTCGAATATGAGCAGGCGCCGTTGCACGCGGCGCCGATTCCGAACAGGAAACCGCCAGCCACGGAGAGCGCACGTGGTTCGAGCACCATCAATTGGCTCGGCGCTGGTGTGATCCAAACGAACACCCCGAAGACGAACGCGGCCCACAACGCAGTCTTGATGAAGCTCGCCAGCATGTAAGCGGTGCGCGAGTGCACGATCTCGAGGACCGCGCGCACCGTGCACAGGCTCGCGCGATGGGCGGCGAATCCGATGATCGCCGTCAGCAGCAGGAGACTGGTCAGGTACACCGCCATTCGAGATCCGCCGAAGAAAGAACGGCGCGGGACGCCGCTGTCAGTCGGCCGGGGATTGTGCGCGCTTACAGGGCGTCTTCACCGCGCCGTGCCCGTGCGGTTTGCGCCGAAGCGAACTACGACGGCTTGCGGACCAGCGCGTGCACCGCGTCGGCGATGAACTCCGCCATGCCGGGCAATTCCGAGAGCACGGGAAGCATCTCTACCTGGACGTCCGGGTAGGTGTGCCGAAACGCTTCCACCATTGGGGGCACGTCTTGTGTCACATGACCGCCGGTCGCCCAGAAAACCGGCGCGATATCGATCCGCTTGCAGCCAGCAACGACCGCGTCATTCAGGGCTTGTTCGAGCGAGGGCGTCTGGAACTCCAGGAATGCGGACTCGACACGTGCATGCGGCTGCCGCGCGAGCAACGCGGCTCGCAGGACCTGCAGCGTCTGCGCCCAGCGCGCGTCGCGCGCGCCGTGCGCAAACAGGATGATCGCGTGGTCGGGCGAAGCCGGCATGGGCCGATTATCGGCTTGCATTGAAAACGCCGAGGATCGCTCCCAGATGGCGCCCATGGAAGCCCAACCTCTTTTCGTGGCCGACGGTGGGGCCGCGCCAAACGCCTCTCCCACCGAACCAACCAGCTCCGATCCACAACTGCTCGATGCGTATTCGCGCACCGTGGTCGACGTGGTCGACCGTGTCGGCCCGGCCGTCGCATCGGTCGCGGTTACGCGCAAGGGGCGCGACCGGATTGGCCGCGCACGCCGGCTCGAAGGCGCAGGCTCCGGGTTCGTCTTCACCCCCGACGGCTACCTGCTCACCAACAGCCACGTGGTGAGCGGAGCCAGTCGGATCGCCGTGTCGCTGCCCGACGGCCGGCAGTTCGATGCGCAGTTGATCGGCGACGATCCCGACACCGATCTCGCGGTGATTCACGTCGGCGCGCATGACCTGCCGACCGTGACGCTCGGCTCGTCACGTGCGCTGCGTGTCGGCCAGATCGCGGTGGCGATCGGCAACCCCCTCGGCTTCCAAAACACCGTGACGGCGGGCGTCATTTCGGCACTCGGCCGCAGCCTGCGCGCGCAGACCGGTCGGCTGATGGACGACGTGGTCCAGACGGATGCTGCGCTCAATCCGGGCAACTCCGGCGGGCCGCTGGTGAACTCGGCCTCGCAGGTGATCGGCGTCAACACCGCGATCATTCCCGGCGCGCAGTCGATCTGCTTTGCCACCGGTATCGACACCGCGCGCTGGGTCGTCGGGCAGCTGCTCGCGCATGGCCGGGTGCGGCGCGCATGGATCGGCGTCGGTGGTGCAACGATGCCGTTGCCGCGTCGCTTGCAACGGGCGCTCGCGATCGAACAGGGCAGCGCCATCCGTGTATCCGAGGTGCAAAAGGAAAGTCCGGCGCACATTGCGGGACTGCAGGACGGCGACTTCATCATCGGCATCGACGGCAAGCCGCTCAGCGGCATCGACGAGCTGCTGCGCCTGCTCGATGCAAGCCGCATCGACAAGTTGAGCGTGCTGCGCGTCGTGCGCGGCGTGAAGATCCTGCACCTGACGCTGACGCCGCAGGAGCGCCGCGGTTGACGGCCGACGTCAGCGCCGCAGATTGACGAGCGCGATGCCGAGCGCGACCAGCAGCGCGGCAAGCACGAAGCTGCCCGAGAGCCGCTCGCCGAGGATCAGCACGCCGAAGGTGACGCCGAACATCGGCGACAGGAACGAAAACACGGCGAGCCGTGCAGCAAGATAGCGAGTCAGCAGCCAGAACCAGGTGAGGTAGCTCGCAAAGGCGACGACCACGCTCTGGAACACCAGGCTCACGACGACCGTTGTGTCGACCCGGGTCACGCCGGATTCCTCCATGGCGATCGCCGCGAATGCCAGCAGCACCGCCGAGATGGCGAGCTGGTAGAACAACGTCTTCTCCGCGCGTGCGGCTGCAAGCCGCGTGCTGCGGATCAGCACCGTCGTTGCGGCCCACAGTGCAGCCGCGATCACGCCATAAAGGTCGCCACGCAACGTGGCGCGTCCGGGCGCGGAGAAGCTGTCGGCGAATGCAACAACCAGGCCTGCGAATGCAAGCAGAACACCGGCCCATTGGATGCCGGTCAAGCGCTCGCCCGGGACGAACCAGGCGAGGCCGAGCGCGGTGAGAACGGGCGCGAGGTAGACGAACACGACCATGCGCGCCGCGGCGGTGTGCTCGAGGCCGGCATAGATCAGGATGAATTCCGCGCCGAACAACAGCCCGGCGATGACGCCTGCCGGCAGCGTGCCGTCGCGATTGAAGAGCGCGATGCCGCGCCAGCGTGCCCAGCCGGCGAGCAACAGCATCGCGACGCCGGATCGAATCGCCGCCTGCGTCACGGGAGAAACACTGACTAACGCGAACTTGATGGCGACCTGCTGCAGTCCCCACAGCATGGCGAGGACGACCATGAGGCTGATCGCGGTCGAATCGAGCGGAAGGCGCGCGGACAATTGCAAACTTTTTTTTGGCGGGCGCAGCCGCGATCTTGACACGTCGTTGCTGGGCGCAGGACGATCAGGGCGCGGCGACGCGAGACGCGTAGGAACGGCGCAACTCTGCACGCCCTGTCTAACCAGCACACTCGGCGCGCGCGCCGCTTCCTCCATGCACCCCGACCTCAAACCCGGACTGCGCAGTCGATTCGCATACAGAGTGTCGACGGAAAAAACCGTCCCGCGCCTCTACACGGAGTTCTCCGAGTTCCAAGACATGCCGGAGGTGTTCGCCACGGCGTTCATGGTCGGACTCATCGAAGGCACCTGCCAGAAAGCGATCGTCCCTTATCTCGACTGGCCGCGCGAACAGTCCGTCGGCACGCTGGTCAACTTCACGCACCTCGCGGCGACACCGCCCGGAATGGTGGTCACCGTCGAGGCCGAGGTGGTTGCGGTCGAAGGCCGGTTGATCCGCTTCCACGCGCGCGCGCACGACGAGCGCGATCTCATCACCGAAGGAACCCACGAGCGCACCGTAATCGATGCGGATCGTTTCGTGCGCAAGGTTGCCGAGAAGGCGCGCACGGCGAAGTAGTCGCAGAGCGAATCCGCGCAGAGACCGCACTGTAGAAATCGAGCGGGAAACGCGTTCTCAAATGTTGCCTCAGCGGACCCTGAGATTTTCGTAAAGGCGTGGGTGCAGACAAGGCGCCATAAGGTGCAACGAGTCGCGATGCGGCTCAGCGAGCCGTAGTGAGGATGCGACAATCGAGCAGCCATCGCTCGCCTCATGTCCGAATCCCCCGTTCCTCTTCTACCCGCGCGTGCGCTCGCGACGCCGGTGCCCTCGCCGTGCAATTCGGTTTGCCGCATTGATCCAGCCAGCGGGTTTTGTGAAGGCTGCTGGCGCACGATCGACGAGATCGTCGCCTGGTCGAGGTTGTCCGATCTGGAAAGACGCGCCGTCTGGATCGAACTCGAGCGCCGGCGGGCCGCCGCATGACCACCGCGCTCGCGCTTCCGTCGACGATCACGGTCATCGAGCGCGGTTGGGTTTCGTCGAACAACATCGTTTTCAACGATGGCGACTGCGTGAGCGTCGTCGATACCGGTTACGGAACCCACGCGCAGCAAACGGTGCAGCTCGTGCGCGCAGCTGCGCGCGGCAAGCCGCTCACGCGTATCGTCAACACGCATCTGCACTCCGATCACGTTGGCGGCAACGCCGCCTTGCGCGAGGCGTTCGGTGCCTCGATCACCATCCCGCCCGGCCACGCGGATGCGGTCACGCGCTGGGACGAGGACGCGCTCAGCTACGCGCCCATGGGCCAGGTGTGCGCGCGCTTCCAGTTCGATGCGCTGCTTCAGCCCGGTGCTGTGATCGAGTTGGGCGGTCTTGCGTGGCGCGCGGTCGCCACCCCCGGCCACGATCCGCACATGCTCGTCCTTTACAACGACGCGGAACGCATCCTGATCTCGTCGGACGCACTCTGGGAAAGCGGATTTGGCGCGATCTTCCCCGAGCTCGAGGGTGGGTCCGGCTTCGCGGAGCAGCGCCGCGTGCTGGAGTGGATCGAACACGAGCGGCCACGCCTGGTCATTCCCGGCCACGGGCGTCCATTCGTGGAGGTGAGTGCGGCGTTGGATCGCGCAATGCGCCGACTCGAAGCCCTGGCGGCGAGCCCCGAACGCAATGCACGCCACGTTGCCAAGGTGATGGTGAAGTTCTGGCTCCTGCAGCAACGCTCGACGTCGATCGACGAGATCAACCGCTCCCTCGCGGGTACCCGCTATCTGCAGTTGATTCGCGAACGCCATTTCGCGGATCAAACGGGCGCCGCGGTGATCGAAAGGGCTGTAGCGGACCTCGTTGCCGCGGGTGCGGCCGCGCGCCATGGCGATCGAATCGACAACCTTGACGGCTGAATCGCGCCGGAGCGCCGCTGCATGGGCAGCCGCGCTCTGTGCGACGTTGCTCGCTGCCTGTGTGAGCACGCCGCCAGCCACCCAACCTGCCGCCCCCGCGCCGACGATCCCCGGTGCTCCACAACAAGCGCAGCCCGCACCACCGCCGCCGGCACCACCTTCACTGGGGTTCTTCAGTCATATCAAGACGCCGGACAGCGTCGACCCGGTCCTGCGCCTGCAGGGGCGCGGCGTCCAGGTTTTCCGTTGCGAAGCGCGCGGCACCGGGTATTCCTGGGTGTACCGCCTTCCCGAATCCGACCTGTTCGACGGCAGCGGGAAGGCGGTCATCCGCCATGGGGCCAACTTCTCGTTCGAGCACACGGACGGCAGCCGTCTGCTCGGAACGGTGATCGATTACGACGAGGCGCCGGACGCGAAAAACCTGCGCTGGCTGCTGCTCTCCACGCGCTCGTTCGGCGACGGAATCCTGACAGGCGTGACATACGTGCAGCGCGTCAACACGATTGGCGGGATGCCGCCATCCCGGTGCGATCCGGGCCAGCAAAATCGGCTGTTAAGGGTAGATTTCTCCGCCGACTTCGTTTTCTACAAGCCGCGCTAATCTGCCTGCATGAAAACCGTGATCAGCGCGCTGCTCGTCCTGGGTGCGAACCTGCTTGGCGTGCTGCCCGCTCCTGTCGCGGCGCAAGAGTTGTTCACGGGCCGCCCGGTCTACAGCGAGCCCGGCAGCGGCTTGCAGATGCCGCCCGGGTGCCGGGTCGAAGCGCCGTGGCGTTCGCGCCTCGCATCGACCGATCTCGAGGTCTGGGTCGTCGATTGCGGCGGGGTGGTGCATACCTGGATGCTGCGCCGCGCGGTACTCGAACTGGTCGACTCGAAGCAGGCGCGACTCAGATTTCATATCCTCGACGACCGGGCCTGGCCTGGCGAGACGCCCGGCGAATCGGCCAGCGTGCAATGCGTGGGCCGCGGCGATCAGGACACCGGCTACGTCGTCATCGGCGCCAAGTGGCGCGGCACGGGCAACGAGTTGCACCTGACCGCGGCACAGACCGTGATTCGCGCCGACTCGTCCAGCCAGAAGTTCATGGCTGCTTCGCTCTCGCAGGTCGACTGCACGCGGTTCCCGGATCGCGAGGCGATGCTGCGCAAGCTCCAGAAGGCGACCAAGTAGCTGGCGCGCCCGAATCAGCCTTTCGCGAAGGCGACCACCGATCTGACGATCGTCGCGTCGCTCAACAAACGCCGGTGACCGAGTCCACTCGTCTGCAATAACTGCGCGCTGCGCAACGCCGCCGCGAGCTTGCGGCCATGTTCGACCGGAATCACACGATCGTCCGTGTCGTGCACGATCAATGCTGGCGCTGCGATCGAACTCGCATTGCGCAGCCCGTCGACGGTTGCAAGCGCCATCTGCTCCTGATGCTCGAGGGTTGCGAGGTACTCGCGCGTTGCGGCCGCGTTCAGTCCGAAACCGCGCGCGAACTCACGCAGCGATCCCGCGGGATCGACCAGTCCGCCAAGCACGATGACGCGCTGCGCCTGTGCGCCGTTCGCCAACACGGCCAGCGTCGCAGCGCCGCCCATCGAGTGCGCGATCCAGACATCGAACGGACCATGGCGCCGGTGCGCTTCCATCACGCCGCGGACGAAACGCGGAAGCGAGCTGACCCGTCCCGTGCTTGCACCGTGCGCCGGAAGATCTAGAGCGATGACGCTGAATCCATCGGCGGCGAGTGCTTCGCCGAGTGCCACCCAATCAGTCGCGGCGCCGTTCCAGCCGTGCACCAGCAACACCCGCGGTCCATCGCTAGTGCCGAGGCGATGCACGGTGACTTCGCCACCGCGAATACGAAAGCGATCGACCATGCGGCCAAGGGTCGACTGCGTGGAGCGCTTGCGGGTTCGCAGCGTGATCGCCAGCGCGATGCGGCCCGCGGTGGCCGGCGCTATGCGTGAGAGCATGCGCAGGAAGCTCGCAAGAAGCATCAGAACCATACGAAATCCTCGTTGCAGTTGGGCACGTGGTCGGGTCCGCCGATCGCACGCAGGAGTGCGTTGGCGCCCGCCTCGAGAACTCGCATAAGTGCTTCGTTGATCAGATAGCTACCGAGCATTTCAGTCCTCCTCGCACGATCGTGCGAAATTCGGGCAAAAAAACACGTGCCGGTCAGAGCTTCACGACGATGTCCGCCAGAACGCGGTCGAAGGCAATGCGAGCGCGCGCGAATGTGCGCCCGTCGCGAAACAGGCGGATGTCGTTGTGCACTCCGAGGATGAGCGAGCACAGCTCGAAGGCGATCTGCTCCGGCTCGACGTCCGGACGGATGTGGCCTTCGTCAATCGCCTGCCGCACCGTGCGGGCGAGTTGGCGCCGCCACTCGGACAGGCCGGACAGCACCTCGTCGCGCACCGGCCCGGGCCGGTCGTCGTATTCCACCGAGCCGCTGATGAAGAGGCAGCTCGAACCGAGCTTCTCGTCGCGTACCCAATCGAGCCAACCGGCAAAAATCGCCTGCAAGCGCGGAAGCCCGCGCGGCGCCCGCAGTGCCGGCAACAACGCGCGTTCGGTCATCCGGCGCGCGTACTCGCGCAACGCGGCGATCTGTAGCTCCTCGCGCGAGCCCACCCGCGAGAACACGCCGCTTTTCGACAACCCCACACGATCGGCCACCGTTCCGATCGTCAGGCTCTCGAGGCCGGCCTCCTGCGCCATTGCGATCGCCGCGTCGATGATCGCCGCGTGGGTGACGCCGGATTTGGTCAGTTCGACACTCATAAAGATCCAGTTTAGCACGATCGTGCTAAATAGCAAGAGGAAACAGCGTTTTGGTCGCCTGATGCTCCTCGTTGCGGCCTGGCTAGGGTCGGGTTTGACGCCGATTCGGCCGCATCTGCCCGAGCGTGGTTGGGTTCGAAATCCTTGAGCGGACGGTCTTTTTCAGCCCGGCGCTGCAGTCGGCCGCATAGGCGGTCACAGCTTTAGGGTCGCGCTCGGTTAAAATCGCATGTTGAGACGGGTTACGTCGGAGGGTTCAAGTGACGGTGACAGCGACGACGGTGGGCGCGTACTTGCGAGATTTGCCGCCAGATCGCCGGGTTGCCATGGCTAGGGTTTGCAGCATGATCCGGCGCTCGGCGCGCGGTGTGCGCGAGAGCATGCGCTATGGGCTGGCGTTTTACGAATTGGATGGGCCGTTGTTCGCGCTGGAGTCGGGGCGCAAACACATGTCGCTCTACGTAGCAGAGCAAGATGTGGTGGTGAAGCACAAGGAAGCGTTGCTCGGCGTCGATCCGAAGCGCAGCTTCATCAAGTTCTCGGATCTCAACCGGCTTCCGCTCGACGTGGTTGAAAAAGTCGTGCGTGACTCGGTTGCCGCGCGACGCCAGCGTGTCTCACAGGGCACTGTGCCCACGCAGGCCGATCTGCTGAAGCTCTGGGGCATCAAGGAAGAGAAGGCGGTTGCGCCGGTCGATGTGATCGCGAAGACCGTTGTCGTTCCGCCAGGCATTGCAGCAAAACAGGCCGCCAAGGCGGCGCGCAAGGTCGCTGCGAAGAAAACGGGAGCGCTCAGCAAAGCGGCAGCGCGCCGCTGAGGTTCCCTGCCTGAGCGAAGCCGCGCGAATCAAGCGCGGCTTTTTCTTTTACGTGCGCGCGCGTGCATCTTCGATGACCTTGCCGTCGTTTGGCAACGACCCGGGCGGCACCAGTTCGATCGCGCCGCCGAGCTTGGTCACCGAGCGCAGTGTTTCGCCGATCTGCCGGGCGAATTCGTCGGTCGAGCGTGTGCACTCCGCCTTGAGCGTCATTGCATCCGACTCGTCATAGCGTGTGACCACGAGGCGCATGCGACCGAGTTCCGCGTGGCGCCGGCCGACTTCAGCGACCTGTTCGGGGCGCACGAACATGCCTTTGACCTTGGTCGTCTGATCGGCACGTCCCATCCAACCCTTGATGCGCATGTTGGTGCGACCGCAGGGCGATTTCCCCGCCAGCACGGCGCTGAGATCGCCGAGCGCGAGGCGGATCCACGGGTGATCGTGATCGAATGACGTCACCACGACTTCGCCAACTTCGCCCGCTGCGACCGGATCGCCGGTGCCCGGGCGCACGATCTCGACGAGGACATCTTCGTTGACGATCAGGCCCTCGCGCGCCGGTGACTCGTAAGCGATGCAACCCAGGTCGGCCGTCGCGTACATCTGATATGCATCGATACCACGCGCGCGGATCTCCGCCTGCAGTGACGGCGGAAACGCCGCGCCGGAAACACACGCCTTGCGAAGCGATGATGCGTCGCGATTCGCCGCCGCGGCAGCGTCGAGCAGGATCTTGAGAAAGTCCGGCGTGCCCGCATAGACCTGCGGCTTCAGTTGCGCGATGACTTCCAGCTGCTGCTCGGTGTTACCGGGTCCGGCCGCGATGACATGGCATCCGACGGCGCGCGCGCCGGCATCGAAGATGAAGCCGCCCGGCGTGAGGTGATAGGAGAACGTGTTCAGCACGACGTCGCCGCGCCGTACCCCCGCGGCGAAGATGCCGCGCCCCGAGCGCCATGCATCGTCGTGCACCCCTTCCGGCTCGTAGATCGGACCTGGGGACGTGAACAATCGCCCGAACGGCGCGAGCGAATGCACCAGGCCAGCAAACGGCGGTTGCGCCTTTTGCCGCGCGACCAGGTCGCCCTTGCGCAACACCGGCAGCCGCGCGAGCGCCGCGCGCGAATCGATCGCGCGTGCGTCGACTTCGCCGAGCTGGCTGCGCCAACCTGGCGCCTGGAGAGCCGCCGCAACCAAACCGGGCAAGCGTGCGTTGAGGTCCGCTTCACGCTCATCGGCGGAGCGCGTCTCGAGCGCGTCGAAATGGTCGTCCATCGCGAACCTCAGGCCAGCCACCGCTTGCGGCGCCGGTAGAACTTGGCGTCGCGGAAGCTGCGCCGCCCCTCTTTCGAGAGGCCGAGGTAGAACTCCTTCACGTCCTCGTTGTCGGCCAGGTCGCGCGCGGCGCCGTCCATCACGACGCGACCGCTCTCGAGGATGTAGCCGTAGTGCGCATAACGCAGAGCGACGTTCGTGTTCTGCTCGGCGAGCAGGAACGTGACGCCTTCCTTCACGTTGAGATCGCGGACGATCTCGAAAACTTCTTCGACGATCTGCGGCGCGAGTCCCATCGATGGTTCGTCCAGCAGCACCATCGACGGGCTCGCCATCAGCGCGCGCCCGAGCGCGCACATCTGCTGTTCGCCGCCGGACGTGTAGGCCGCTTGCGTCGCACGGCGGGTCTTCAAGCGCGGAAAGTATGTGTAGACCTTGTCGAGCGTGGCAGCGACGGCAGCCTTGCCGTCGTTCCGCGTGTAGGCGCCGGTGAGCAGGTTCTCTTCGATGGTCAGGTGCGCGAAGCAATGCCGCCCTTCCATCACCTGCACGACGCCTCGCCCGACGAGCTCGGCCGGCGACAGTGCTTCGATCCTTTCGCCGCGCAGCTCGATCGTCCCCTTGGTGACTTCGCCGCGCTCGCCGGCGAGCAGGTTGCTGACGGCGCGCAGCGTGGTCGTCTTGCCGGCGCCGTTTCCGCCCAGCAGGGCAACGATGTTGCCTTTGGGCACCTGCAGCGACACGCCTTTCAGCACAAGGATCACGTGGTTGTAGATGACCTCGATGCCGTTGACGTTGAGGAGCAGGTCGGACATGGTGTACTTCTTGTCAGCTCTGGCAATCCTCCGGTGTGCGCTTGCTGATCTTCTTGTCGCCCGCCCACTTCTCCGCGGCCGAGCGCACCATCGGCTTGATGATCTGGTCGTCGGCCTGGTACCAGTCGGAGCTGAAGCTCCACTTCGCGCCGTCCCAGGTCTGCACACGTACCCAGCTCGAACCCATGTGGTCCACGCACGATGTGCTGATCGGACGGATCACGCCAGAGAGCCCGAGCGCGTCAAGGCGCTTCTGGTCGAGTGCCAGGTTCTCGAGACCCCAGCGCACCTGCTCGCCGGTCATCACCTTGCCCTTGCCGAACCGTTCCTGGGCGCGCCGCACCGCTTCGACGCCAAGCGCCTGGATGACGACGCCGCGCGTGTAGAGCACGGAGCCGACTTCGGCCTGCGGACCGGTACCCTGGCCCTTGTCGTAGACGAACTTGATGATGTCCTGGATCACCTTCGGCTGCGTGCCGGCGGTGTTGAGGTTCAGCGCGTTGTAGCCGGCGGCGCCTTCACCCACGTCCTTCACATCGGGCTCTGCCCCCGACCACCACACGCCATACATCTTGTCGCGCGGGTACCCGGTCGCTTGCGCTTCCTTCAAAGCAGCCGAATTCATCACGCCCCAGCCCCACAACAGCACGTAGTCCGGGCGCTGCTGGCGCACCTGCAGCCACGCCGACTTCTGCTCCACGCCCGGCGCCGTCACCGGGATCTTGATCAGCTCGAAGCCGTGCATCTTCGAGCGCTCCTCGAGCATCGGGATCGGCTCCTTGCCGTACGGGCTGTCGTGATAAACGAGCGCGATCTTCTTGCCCTTGAGCTTGTCGAGGCCACCCTCGCGCTTGCCGATGTGCTGGATCAAGACGTCGGCCGCGGTCCAGTAGCTCCCCATCAGCGGGAAGTTCCACTTGAAGATGCTGCCGTCCTGCGAGGCCGCCAGGCCGTAGCCCAGCGTGAGCAAGGGGATCTTGTCGGCGGGCGCCTTGTCGGTCAGCGCGAACGTGATGCCGGTGCTTTGTGGATCGAACAACGATGCGCCCTTGCCCTTCAGGCGTTCGTAGCACTCGACGCCCTTGTCGGTCGCGTAACCGGTCTCGCATTCCTCATAGGTGATCTTGACCCCGTTGATGCCGCCGTCGCGTGCATTGATCATCTTCAGGTAGTCCTGCTTGCCGTCGGCCCAGGGCGTGCCGTTCGGCGCATACGGACCCGTGCGATAGACGAGCAGCGGGAAGAATTGCTCCTTGGACTGCGCACAGGCGCCGCCCGCGGCGAGCAGTGCCACCGCGGCCAAAGCGATCGATGAGATTTTCATGGGTCTTGTCTCCATACTCGCTGCTAGTGAGGAAATGGCCAAAGCCGCAGCTTCTCCTTGGCCGTGGACCAGAGCCTGGCGATGCCATGCGGCTCGACGATCAGGAAGAACACGATGAGGCTACCGAAGATCATGAACGTGAGGTGCGACGCGAGCGCGGTGTCGACCGGGATGCCGAACCAGTAGGGCAGGTTGTCCAGCACGATCGGCAGCACGACGATGAACGCGGCGCCGAAGAAGCTTCCCATGATCGAGCCGAGGCCGCCGATGATCACCATGAACAGCAGCTGGAACGACCGGTCGATGGAAAACGCTGCCGGCTCCCAGGTGCCCAGATAAACGAATCCCCACAGCGCTCCCGCCACGCCGACGATGAACGAGCTGACCGCGAACGCGGTGAGCTTGGCGTACATCGGACGGATGCCGATCACGCTGGCGGCGACGTCCATGTCGCGGATTGCCATCCATTCGCGCCCGATCGCGCCGCGCACCAGGTTCTTGGCACCGAGCGCGAACACCGCGACGATCGCGAGGCAGAACAGGTATTTCTGTTCCGGCGACTCGATGCGCAGTCCGAAGATCTGCAGTCCCGCGACGCTCACCGATCCCGACGTCGAATCGTTGGTGAGCCATTTGATGCGCAGAAACGCCCAGTCGACAAAGAATTGCGCGGCGAGCGTGGCCACCGCTAGATAAAGGCCTTTGATGCGAAGCGAGGGAATCCCGAACGCGACGCCGACCAAAGTCGCACACAGTCCGCCGCAGAGCAGCGACAGCAGGAGCGGAAATCCGTCGATGCGCGCCTGGAAGTTGTAGGCCGCATAGGCACCCACCGCCATGAACGCGCCGGTGCCGAGCGAGATCTGGCCGCAATAGCCGACCAGGATGTTCAGTCCGAGCGCGGCCAGCGAGAGGATCAGGAACGGAATCAGAATCGCGCGCAGCAGATATTCGGGTGCGGTCAGCGGGACCAGCACGAACGCGATCAGCAGCACGATGGCGATGCCGATCCGGTCCTGCAGGATCGGAAAGATCTGCTGGTCCGCGCGATAGTTGGTCTTGAACTGGCCGTTCTCTCTGTAGAGCATGGTCAGACGCGGTCGATGATCTTTTCGCCGAACAATCCCTGCGGCCGCACCAGCAGGAACAACAGCGCCAGCACGTACGCGAACCAGATTTCGATGCCGCCGCCCAGGTACGGCCCGATGTAGACCTCCGACAGCTTCTCGCCGACTCCGATCAGGAGCCCGCCGACGATCGCGCCCGGCACCGACGTGAGTCCGCCGAGGATCACCACCGGCAACGCCTTGAGCGCGACCAGCGACAGCGAGAACTGCACACCGAGCTTCGATCCCCAGATGATTCCGGCGACGATCGCAACGAATCCCGCCACTGACCAGACGATCACCCAGATGCGCGAAAGCCGGATGCCGATCGCCTGCGCCGCCTGATGGTCGTCGGCAACCGCGCGCAGCGCGCGACCGGTCGACGTCTTCTGGAAGAACACGGCCAACAGCGCGACCAGCGCCGCGGCAACGCCGGCCGCGATCAGGTCCTCGAGCGACACGAGGACGCCGCCCGGCAGAACCTTGTCGAGCACGATCACCGGATCCTTCGGCATGCCGACATCGAGCTTGTAGATGTCGGAACCGAACAGCACCTGCCCGAAGCCGTCGAGGAAGTACGCGACGCCGAGCGTGGCCATCAGGAGTGCGATGCCTTCCTGGTTGACGAGCTTGCCCAGCACCAGGCGCTCGATCAACCACGCGACCACGATCATGATCGCCAGCGCCACCAGAAGCGCGAGTGCGTTGACGAGGAACTTGTTGGACAGGCCGGTCCAGTGCGGCAGCCACTCCGCGAAGCGCGCCATCGCCAGCGCGGCGAACAGGACCATCGAACCCTGCGCGAAATTGAACACGCCCGAAGCCTTGAAGATCAGCACGAACCCGAGCGCGATCAGCGAATACAACATTCCCGTCATCAGGCCGCCGAGCAGGGTTTCGAGGAAAAAGCCCATGGCGCCTCAGTGCGTCGTGCCGAGATACGCGTCGATGACGTCGCGGTTGTTGCGCACGTCGTCTGGCGTGCCGTCGCCGATCTTGCGACCGTAGTCGAGCACGACGACACGGTCCGAGATGTCCATCACCACGCCCATGTCGTGTTCGATCAGCACGATGGTCGTGCCGAACTCGTCGTTGACGTCGAGGATGAAGCGGCACATGTCCTGCTTCTCCTCGAGATTCATGCCGGCCATCGGCTCGTCGAGCAGAAGCATCACCGGTTCCATCGCCAGCGCGCGGCCGAGGTCGACGCGCTTTTGCAGCCCGTAGGGCAACCGGCCGACCGGCGTCTTGCGATAGGCCTGGATCTCGAGGAAGTCGATGATCTTCTCGACGAACTCGCGATGCTCGAGTTCTTCGCGCTGCGCGGGCCCGATTCGAATCGCCTGCCACAGCAGGTTGGAGCGCATGCGCAGGCTGCGCCCGGTCATGATGTTGTCCAGCACGCTCATGCCTTTGAACAAGGCCAGGTTCTGGAACGTGCGCGCGATCCCCATCACGGCCGCGCGATGCGGCGACATCTGCGCGAAGCTCTCGTTGCGAAACCGGATCCGCCCCTTTTGCGGCGTGTAAACGCCATTGATGCAATTGAGCAGCGAGCTCTTGCCGGCGCCGTTCGGTCCGATGATGGCGCGCACTTCGTGCTCGCGCACATCGAACGAGATTCCCGTCAACGCCTTGACGCCGCCGAACGCGAGCGAGATGTCATCGACCGCAAGGATGATGTCGCCGACCTGGCGCGCGCTCATTTGTCACCCTGCCGGGCGGCATCGCCGTTCGCTTCGCTCGCCTTGCCACCGGGCGAGGAA
>Ga0335076_10003171_pt1 | contig 16496 bp, 16 predicted proteins | sample Lox_Sample_25_FD_206717 | JGI IMG/M metagenome (GOLD analysis project Ga0335076, IMG submission 206717) | Soil microbial communities from Loxahatchee National Wildlife Refuge, Florida, United States - Lox_Sample_2.5 | ecosystem: Environmental > Terrestrial > Soil > Wetlands | place: USA...
CTCAACATCGGCATCGAGGGCATGATGCTGTTCGGCGCCTATACCGGCTTCGTGGCCGCCTATTATACCGACTCCTTCTGGCTCGGGTTTCTGGCCGGCGGCGTCGGCGGCATGGTCGTGGCCCTGATCATGGCCATCCTCTGCATCCGCCTCGGCCTCAACCAGATCGTCATCGGTATCGCTCTCACCGTGGGCGCCGAGGGACTGACTGCCCTCCTGCACTATTTCCAGTTCAGCCGCACCTATCCGCGGCTGTCGCAGGCGCCGACGATCCATCTTCCGCTCCTCAGCGACATTCCGGTCCTCGGCCACGCCGTCTTCGGCCACAATCCGCTCGTCTATCTCGGCGTGCTGCTGACAGTGGTCCTCTCCTGGCTCTTCCGCCGCACCAACATCGGCCTCAATCTGGAGGCCGCCGGGAGCAAGCCCGCAGCGCTCGATGCGGCCGGCGTCAGCGTGCTGGCGACGCGGTCGTGCGCGGTGCTGGCGACCGGCTTCCTGGCCGGCGTCGGCGGCGCCTACCTGGCCAATGTCGGCGCCGGCCTGTTCTTTCCGATGATGACCAACGGCGCCGGATTCATCGGCATCGTGCTGGCCATGCTGGCGCGCGGCCGGCCGGCCTGGGTGCTGATCGGGGCGCTCGCCTTCGGCATCAGCCTGGCATTGACGACGGCGCTGCAGGTGGCCGGGTTCAACATTCCGACCGACGTCGTGCAGATGCTGCCCTTTGCGATGGTGATGCTGATCCTCGTGATCTTCGCGCGGCACAGCATGCTGCCGCCGGCGCTCGGGCTGCCCTACGTGCGCGGCGATCGTTGACGGCGAATGCCGGGCCGCTAAGCTCATAAGAACGGGAGGCAACCATGTCCGACACCAAAGTCTATCTGCTCGATGGCGGCACGCTGGTCATCGACGGGTTCCATGCGTTCTGGAATCGCGGCCCGGCCGGCGAGTTCCGTTTTCCCTGCTATGCCGTGCTGGTGGAGCACAAGGACGGCCGCTACATCTTCGACACCGGGTACGACTACGATCATGTCATGCGCGTGCTGCCGTTCGAGAAGCCGCAGCAGACGAAGGAGCAGACGATTCCGGGCGCGCTCGCCAAGCTCGGCCTCAAGCCCAGCGACATCAACTACGTCATCAACTCCCACTACCACTTCGATCATTGCGGCGGGAACAAGCACCTCACCACCGCCTGCACGATCTGCCATGCCAAGGAGCTGGAGGCCTGCGCCCATCCGCAACCTTTCGAGCATCTGGGCTATTCCGACGTCACCTTCTCGCCGGAACTTGCCAAGGCGCGCGGCGACAAGCTGCCGGCCGATCCGGCGCTCGACATCTACACACCGAAGTTCCAGACCATCTCAGGCGACCAGGAGATCGCGAAGGGCGTGTGGCTGTTCGAGACGCCCGGCCACACCGCCGGCCACTACAGCATGATGGTGGAGCTGAAGGGACGGCGCCCGATGCTGTTCACGGCCGACGCCTGCTACAGCAAGAAGAACATGGACATGAACGTGATCTCGAGCTTCCACCTCGATCCCGTCGGCAGCGTGCAGTCGATGAAGCGCCTGAAGGATCTCGCCGCCAAGCACGACGCCGAGCTCTTCTACTCCCACGACCCCGAGACCTACCCGAACGCCTTGAAGGCGCCGGCCTTCTACGCGTGAGGAAAGGACGAGCGCACCACCACGCGACGCTTCTCAGTCGTTATTCCCGCGAAAGCGGGAATCCAGGCCGCCGCACCGTCACTTGCCCTGGACCCCCGCTTTCGCGGGGGTGACAATCGAAGAATAGCGGGAACAAGCTCCTCTTCGTGCTACCACCGGATCATGCCGGCGTCGACGGCGAGCGCTTGGCCGGTGATCCAGTGCGCCTCCTCGGAGGCGAGGAAGACGACCGCCGGCACGATGTCGGCCGGCGTGCCCTTGCCCTTGATGGCCTGCAGCATGTCGACGAAGCCGAAGGCGTCCTTGTGCGGCGTCTTCTGCACACCCTCGGTGTCGGTGAGGCCGGGGCAGATGCAGTTGGCCGTGATCTTGTGGGCGCCCAGCTCGGTCGCGAGCGCGCGCGTAAAGGTGAGGACGCCGCCCTTCGACGCGACGTAGTGCGCCATATTCGGCGTGCCCGCGAAGATCGAGTTCGAGCTGATGTTGACGATGCGGCCATAGCCGTTCTTGCGCATCAGGTCCGACGACGCCCGGCACATCAGGTAGAGCCCGTCGAGGTTGACGCGCATGACGCGTCGCCACTCCTCGAAGGTCAGCTGGTCCCACGGCACGAACGGCACGATGGCGCCGGCATTGACGGTCACGTCGAGCTTTCCGGCCTTGTCGATCACCGCCTTGTGCAGGGCCGTCACCGAGGCCGGTTCGCCGATATCGCAGGTGACCGCGAACGCCTTCTCGCCCATTGCCTTGGCGGCCGTGGCCGCACCATCGCCGTTGATATCGGCGACGGCGACGGTCGCCCCCTCCTGCGCCAGCCGTTCGGCGATGGCGCGGCCAATGCCCTGGGCCGCGCCCGTGACGATGGCGACGCGGTTCTCGAAACGCTGCATGTCCGTCCCCCTTTATGGCAGTCGCTTGCATGCTCATCGGTGCGTCCTTCGACAGGCTCAGGATGAGGAGCAGTCTTTGTGGCAGAAAGACTCTACCTCATCCTGAGCCTGTCGAAGGACGCACGATGGCGGTCCCATTCAGTTCTGCGCCGCCGCGATCACGCTCATCGCCGCTTCGACGCCGGCGCCGACGTCGCACTTGAAGCCCAGCTTGCGCAGCGCGCCGCCGAGCGCCGTCACGGCGACGACGGCATAGATCGGCTCGGCCACAGGCCCCATGTGGCCGATGCGCAGGAGCTTGCCCTTGGTCTCGCTGCGGCCGGCGGAAAGCACCACGCCGAAACCGCTCCGCGCTGCCGCCAGGATGTCGTCATCCCTGAGTCCGGCCGGGACGCGCACCGCCGTCGTCGTCGGCGAGGCGATCTCCTCGCGCGCCGCCCACAGGGACAGCCCCAGCGCCTTGACGCCGGCGCGGCAGGCCTTCGCCGTCAGCCCGTGACGCCGCCACACGGTCTCCGGCCCTTCGGCGAAATACAGGTCCATGACAGCGTCGAGCCCGTTCACTTCCGCGACCGACGGCGTGAACGGAAACGGCTTGTCGCGATGCCAGGCATCTTTCCAGTCGCCGAGGCTGAGGATCGACGCCTTCGGCGCCTTCGGATTGTCGGCGATATGCGCCCAGGCCCGCTCGCTCATCGCCATGATCGTGATGCCGGGTGCCCCGCCCAGGCACTTGCCCGGGCCAGTCACGAAGATGTCGGCGCAGCAGTCCTCGGGATGCACGTCCATGCCGCCGAAGGACGACACGGCATCGACGAGCAGGAGGGCGTCGTTGTCGCGCACGATCTTGCCGATCTCGTTGACGGGATTGAGCGTACCCGAGGGCGTGTCATGGTGCACCACCGAGACGACGCGGATGTCCGGGCGGCGCTTGAACGCATCCTTCACCTGTTGCGGATCGATCGCCTCGTTGTAGGGCACTTCGATCTCGACCATGTCCTTGTGGTAGCGGGCCGACCAGTAGCCGAAGCCCTTGCCGTAGACGCCGGAGGCCAGGTTGAGCACGACGTCGTCGGGGCCGATCAGCGAGGCCGCCGCCGCCTCCAGCCCGACCGCCGGCTCGGCATGCATCAGCAGGGCCGGCTGCGGCGCCCGCAGGGCGCGCGTCACCTTGCCGACCACCTGCTCGTAGAAGGCCTGAAAATAGGGGTCGAAGTCATAGTGGACCGGCCGCGCCATGCCCAGCAGGACCTGCTGGTAGGCGGCGACCGGGCCTGCGGACAGCGTGATGACCGGTTCCTTGATGGCGTTCTGGCCCATGGTGTCGTTGCCTCCCGGATCGATGTCGGAACCAATGATAGACGGGTGGCGCGAAACTGGGAACAATCGAGATGTCTGTGACTGAAAGGTCCCGCTAATGGTCCCGGAGCCGACCGCCGACGCGTTCGACGTCATCGTCGTTGGCGCCGGCTCGGCCGGCTCCGTGCTGGCGGCCCGCCTCAGCGAGGATCCGACCCTGCGGATCGCCCTGGTCGAGGCAGGCGGCCCAGCTGTTGATCCGCGTATCGCCGATCCGCTGGCCTGGCCGGCCCTGCAGGGCAGTGCGGTCGACTGGGGTTTTGCGACCATGCCCCAGGTCCATATGGCCCGCCGCGTGCACGCCTGGCCGCGCGGCCGCGTCATGGGCGGCTCCTCGGCCCTCAATGCCATGGCCCACGTCCGCGGCCATCCGAGCGACTTCGACGCCTGGGTGGCCGAAGGCTGCACGGGCTGGGGCTATCGCGACCTCCTCCCCTACTTCATCCGTTCGGAGCGTTCCGAGTTCGCGCCGTCGCCCTACCATGGCGGCGAGGGCCCCCTGCACCTGATCCGGCCGGGCGAGCCGCACCCGATCACCGCGGCCTACATCAATGCCGGTGTCGAGATCGGTTTCACGCCGACTGCGGAGCACAACGGCGAGCGCATGACCGGCCCGACGCTGAACACGCTGACGATCAAGGACGGCCGTCGCCAGACGGCGGCCGACGCCTATCTGACGCCGGATGTCGTCGCCCGTCCGAACCTCTCGATTGTGACTGCGACTCGCGCACGATCGCTGATCATCGAGAACGGACGTCGCTGCCGCGGCATCCTGGCAGCACGCGACAGCGGGATGGTGCGCCTGACGGCGGAGCGCGCCGTGATCCTGGCCGCCGGTACCATCGGCTCGCCAACGCTCCTGCTGCAATCGGGCATCGGCCCAGCCGACGAGCTACGCACCGCGGGGATCGCGGTTCACCACGACCTGCCGGGTGTCGGCGCCAATCTGCACGACCATCTGCTGGCCGGCGGCAACGTCTATCGCGCCCGCCGTCCGGTGCCGCCGTCGAAGTACCAGCATTCGGAATCGCTGATGTACATCGACTGCCCGGGCGGTGCCGCCGCGCCGGAGCTCGTGCTGGCCTGCGTCATCGCGCCCGTCGTGACCGAGATGTTCGCGGCGCCGCCCGCCGGGAGCGCCTACACGATCATGTTCGGCTTCACCCACCCGCAGAGCCGCGGCCGGCTGTGCCTGGCGTCGACCGATCCGGAGGCGTCGCCCCTGATCGACCCCAACTATCTGGCCGAGCCCTATGATCGCGAGGTCTTCCTCGATGCCCTGGCGACGGCGTGTGCCGTGGGCGCCGGCGCTGCCCTCGCGGAGTGGCGCGCCGAGGAAGTGCTGCCGGGGCCCGGCTGCATCGGCAAGCGCGACCGACTCGCTTTCCTGGCCAAGGCCGCCTACACGCACCATCACCCGGTCGGCACCTGCCGCATGGGGCGCGGCGAGGCGGCGGTCGTCGATCCCGATCTGCGCGTCCGCGGCATCGAGGGCCTCTACGTCGTCGATGCCTCCGTCATCCCGCGCATCACGACCGGACCCGTGAATGCCGCCGTCATCGCCATCGCCGAGCGGGCGAGCGACCTCCTGCGCGGCCGCACGCCGCTGCCGGCTGCAAGACTGCCGGAGGCCACGGCCGCGCGATGATGGCGCTATTTCGCAGCGCGGCCCTTGCCGACGCGCGGATGCGGGCGCCCGCCGTCGCTGACCGCCAGGATCACGACGATCTCATTCGGCCGCGGCGCGTCCGGCACCACTACGCTCATCGCGTCGAGCTCATCGAACGACCAGATGTTGTCCTTGTTGGCAAGCGGCACGTCGATCAGAGCACCGGCGGCGGCCACCTTGGTCACGGACGGTATGATCGCCTCGCCGCCGCCGACCGCCGCCCGCATCGGCTTGCCGAGCTTGGGATGCAGAATCGCGGCGGCATGCTCGACGTCACCGTTGACGCCGACGATCGCCGCCTTGCCATAGCCGACGGGCGGCCGGTCGAGCAGCGCCACGGCCTCCGGCATCAGCATCTCGCCGAGGTTCATGCCGATGTCGAAGAGCGCCGACAGGTCCTCGGCGAAGCGGCCGGCGAAAGGATTGTCGATCACGGCGACCGCCGCCACGCGGCGGACGGGCGTGGGCGCCGGGCTGCCCATTTCGGCATTGATGGTTTCGCTGACGTACAGGATCTTGCGCGGGGTCATCGACATCTCCATGGCGTGGGCCGGGGCGCATGGAAGACAGCCGGGACCAGCGCGTCAACATGACACGAGGCGGCATGCCCTTCCTGATTCTTCTCGTCTCGGCCCTCCTCCTCGCCGTCGCCCGGCCGGCTGTCGCCGCCGATCCAGCGGTCGAGCTGGTCATCGCCAATGTCGGGAACCAGCCGATGCGCTGCATGATCCTGTTCGGCCACTGGGTGACGCAGGATGTCGGTCCGATCGCCGCCGGCGGCTCGGCGACGGTCTCCATGTGGCGGGGACAGCCGGCAGGCGCGCTCTACATCCCGCGCTTCGACGGCCGCAAGATGATGATCGAGAACGTCATCTGCGGCGACGTGACCGCCTGGGCCGAATCGCTCGATCAGATCCGTCTGTCGCCGCTCCGGGAGTCGGCGGGCGGCCGCTTTGCCACCTCCTGCACCGGCGCAGGACGGGTGTCGTGCAGCCCGCCGGTCGAGGCGCGATAGGCCCAGCGGCGCTGGCGTTTAGTTCGCCGGGCCACTGGCGGCGCCCAGCTGCTGTCCCTGGAGCATGGCGCCGCTCGACGCCTGCTCCGGCGCCGCCTGCAGCGAGGCGCGGTCGGCCGAGAAGTCGGTCGCGGCAATGAGGGCGGCGATCAGCGCGAGGCAGAGCAGGCCCACCGCGGCGGCACGGCCCAGGCCGACCGTCGGCCGCTCCTGCGCCGCGACGTCGGCAGGCAGCTCCTTGCGGCCGTTCAGCATCGACTTCACGAGGTTCTCGCCGGTGAGGAACCACTCGACCGCGACCCCGGCGACATGGACGCAGATGAGGCCGATCAGCAGGTTGGCGACGAGCGAATGCAGGGTCCCGAGGCCGGCGGTCACGCCTACCGGTATCAGGTGCGCGAACGGGCCTGCCGCGTGGCGTCCCGAGGCAAAGACCCCAGTTATGATCAGGATCGCGAGCGTGCCCAGCAGCACGACGATCATCCAGCCGCCGAGCGGATTGTGGCCGACCGCCGGCGGCGGTCGCAGCCGGCGCAGGCGGTCCAGATAGGTCCTCACCGTCGACCAGGGCCGCACGAAATCGACGAAGCGGGAGCGCGGGCTGCCGATGAACCCCCAGAGCAGGCGGAACAGCAGCAACCCGGCGATCGCAAAGCCGGCCACGAAGTGGATGACGGTCTCGATCCCGCCGCGCGGGCCGATCAGGAACAGGTTCGTGCCGACCAGCAGCACGAGGAGCCAGTGAAAGATACGGGTCGGCAGGTCCCAGATCGGCGTGGCCTGGTGCGATGCGGTCGGCATGGGAACTCCCCGGTGGCCTGTAATGCATGTGGTTTAATCGGCGGCGCCGTCAATTCCGTCTTGCGTCGGCTGCAAGGCCGCCGCTCCAGGTCGACATGGCCGACGCACGGCGCCGGTAATGCGCATCCGTCGCACTCCCTCAAATCGCGGCCGCATTCCTCCGATCCGGAGTGCCGGCTACTCGTCGGAGAGCCGCTTGTCCCGCTTGCGCTTGAGGGCGGACCGCTGCCGTTTCGCGTCCAGCCGCCGCTGCCGCGAGGCCCCCGTCGGTCTGGTGGGACGGCGCGGCACCGGCGGGACGGCGGCGCGCCGGATCATCTCGACTAGGCGCTCGCGCGCATCCTGACGGTTGCGCTCCTGGGTCCGGTGGCGCTGGGCGGTGATGAGGAGCACCCCCTCCTGCGTCAGCCGCCGGCCGGCCAGCCGCTCCAGCCGCGCACGCACGTCGGCCGGCAATGTCGGCGAGCGGCGGACGTCGAAGCGAAGCTCCACGGCCGTGGACAGCTTGTTGACGTTCTGGCCGCCGGGACCGGAGGCGCGCACGAAGCTCTCCTCGATCTCCTGCTCGTCGATAGCGATGCGGTCGGTGATGCGGATCATGGCCGGCAAACTACCCGATCGGACGCGCGTTAACCAAGAATCAACCATGATCGTCATAGGGTTCGCTGCCACGCTCCGCATCGGGAACGCACTGCCATGCCGTTCATTTCTTCGGGCAACCGCCGGGTCTGGATTCTGAGCGTCTGGCTGGCGGCAAGCCTGCTGCTGTTGATCGTCGGACTGGCCCGCGGCACGACAGCGCCGTCGAGATCGGCGCCGGCATCGATCACGACTTCGCCGGCGGCCGCGTCCCACGCTTGACGGCCGGGGCGCGGCACGCGCCTCCGTATCCCGCAGCAAATCGAAACGTCCAAACCGATACCGCGCGCCTTCCTTGCTGCGCCCGGATGCCGGCGATAGGTTGCCCCTGTTCCGCACAAACGTCCGGAAAGGGCCGCGCTTTCTCCCCATGCCTGAGATCGCCGTCTCCATCCTCGGCATTACCGGCCTGCTCGCTCTGACCAGCCTGCTGCCGCCCTTCGCCAACCGGCTCACCCTGCCGCTGTCGGTGATGCTGGCGGGCGTCGGCTGCGCCCTCGGCGCCATCGTCAGCGTCGGCCGCCTGATCCCCGACGGCGGCCTCCTCGGCGACTTCCTCGCCGCGCTCCGCAGCTTCGAGATTTCGCCGGAGGCGCTGCTCTACGTCTTCCTGCCGACCCTCCTCTTCGAGACGGCGCTGGCGATCGACGTGCGGCGGCTGCTCGACGACCTGGCGCCCATCCTCCTGATGGCAGTCGTCGCCGTGATCGTCTGCATGCTCGTCGTCGGCCTGGCCCTGGATGCGATCGCCGATGTCGGCCTGGTGACGTGCCTGCTGCTGGGCGCCATCGTCGCCACCACCGACCCGGTCGCCGTCGTCGGCGTCTTCCGCGACCTCGGGGCGCCCCGCCGGCTCTCGATCCTCGTAGAGGGCGAAAGCCTGTTCAACGACGCCGCCGCCATCGCCCTGTTCTCGCTGCTGATGGCGATGCTGACCGATCCGTCGAAGGCCGATCCGCTCGGTACCACCCTCGCGCTCTTCAAAGGCTTCCTCGGTGGCGCGCTGGTCGGCTTCCTCGCGGCCCGCGGGGCCTTCGCGCTCTTCGGCCTGCTGCACGGCCTGCGGCTCGCCGAGATCACGCTCACCGTCGTCCTTGCTTATTTCGTCTACGTGATTGCCGAGCGCTATTTCCACGTCTCCGGCGTCGTCGCCGTCGTGGTGGCCGGGCTCGTCACGGGTTGGCAGGGCCGCATCCGCGTCACGCCTTCCACCTGGGACAGCCTCATCGGCACCTGGGCGCAGCTCGGCTTCTGGGCAAGTTCGCTGATCTTCCTGTTCGCCGCCATGCTGGTGCCGCGGCTGCTCGCGGATCTCGCCTGGAGCGACGGGCTGTTGCTCGTAGTTCTCTTCCTGGCCACGCTGGCCGCCCGCGCCATCGTGCTCTACGGACTGCTGCCGCTGCTCAGCCTGACGGGGATGGCCGACCGCGTCAGCGACGCCTTCAAGCTGGTCATCCTGTGGGGCGGCCTGCGCGGAGCGGTGTCGCTGGCGCTGGCCCTGGCGGTCAGCGAGAACGACGCGCTTCCGGGGTCGGTGCGCCATTTCGTGGCCGTCCTGACCACCGGCTACGTGCTCGCGACGCTCCTGATCAACGGCACGACGCTGCGGCCGCTGCTGCGGCTGTTGCGCCTCGACCAGCTGTCGCCCGTCGATCGCGCCGTGCGCGACCGCGCCCTGATGCTGTCGCTCGGCGCGATCCGCGAGCAGATCGAGGAGATCGCAGCCGCCGACCGGATCGAGCGATCGGCCATGGCCCGCGTCTGCGAAAGCTTCAGCGACCGCATCGCCACGGTGCGCGTGGAAACGGCGAGCACGGACATCCTCAGCGAGGCCGAGCTGCTGCAGATCGGCCTGATCACGCTGGCCACCCGCGAGCAGGAGCTTTACCTCGAGCGGTTCAAGGAACGCGTGGTGTCGCGCAAGAGCGTCCAGATCCTCATCGCCCGCGTCGGCTGGATGCGGGACGGCGCCAAGACCGCCGGCCGCGAGGGCTACGATGCCGCGGTGCGCCGCGCCATGGGCTTCACCCTCAGCTTCCGCCTCGCCCTCCGGCTGCACTACTACACGGGGATCAGCTACTGGCTGGCACAGGAGCTGGCCGACCGCTTCGAGCGCCTCCTCATCATCCGCATGGGGCTGCAGCAGCTTCTCTCCTTCAACGACCGGCAGCTGACGCCGATGCTGGGGGCCGCCGTGGGCGAACAGCTGACCATCGTGCTGGGCGGGCGCATCACGGCGATCGAACAGGCGCTGGCCGCGCTGCGGCTACAGTTCCCGACTTTCGCGCGGACGCTCGAGAGCCGCTATCTCGACCGCGTCGCCGCCCGGCTGGAGGGTTCGGAGTATGACGAGATGCTGCGCGATTCGATCATCAGCCGCGAGGTCTACAACGATCTCGACCGCCGCCTCGGCACGCGCTGGCAGCAGCTCGATCGCCGCCCCACCCTCGACATGGAGCTGCGCCGCGAGCAGCTGATCGGCCGCGTGCCGCTGTTCGCCGAGCTGGAGGAGCAGCGCCTGCGCGACATCGCCGGCCTGCTGCGGCCGCGGCTGGCGCTGCCGGGCGAGCGGATCATCACCAAGGGGCGGCGCGGCGATGCCATGTACTTCATCGCCTCCGGCGCCGTCGAGGTGCAGCTGAGCCCGGCGCCGGTCCGCCTCGGCACCGGCGACTTCATCGGCGAGATCGCGCTCGTCACCCACCAGCCGCGGACGGCCGACGTGGTCGCCCTCGGCTACTGCCACCTGCTGGTCTTGCGCGAGCGCGACTTCGAGCGGCTGCTGACCGCCAACGAGGCCTTGCGCGCGCGGATCAGCGACGTCGCGCGCCAGCGCCTCGGCGTCGCGCCGGCGGCGCTATGAAGACAGGCGCTTGACGAAGACGATCTTGCCGTCGCCCGGCGCATAGAAGTCGGGGAAATCGGCCGCCGTGCGGTATCCCGAGCGTTCGTAGAACGCCCGCGTCGGCGTGTACTGCGCCCGCGAGGACGTGTCGACGTACATAGCCGTGGCGCCGAGGTCGCGCGCGGCCGTCTCGGCCATCGCGAGCAGGCGGCGGCCGAGGCCGCTGCGCTGCGTCCCTGGCCGGACCACGATCCAATAGAGATCGAAGCTGGACTGGGTGAGCGGGATCGGCCCGAAGCAGCAGTAGCCGGCGAGCCGTCCCCCGCGATCGGCGAGAACGAAGCGGTAGTCGCTCGCCGGTCCGCGGGTCAGGCGGTCTTCCAGCAGTTCCCCGGCGACCGCCACCTCTGCGGCAGAGAAGAATCCGGTCTCTGCGACCAGTTCCATCACGGCGACAACATCGCTCGGCCGCACGTCATCGCGAAAGGTGAACAGGTCTTCGTCCGCGATAGGCATCTCGTCGATCGAAAATCTGCGAGCCTGACGTTGTGGCGGCGCTAGCCTGGAAGCGCCTGCGGCTGGGCGGCGGCCGTCGTCTGCTCGCCCGGCGCCCGCTGGCGGGTCGCCGGCAGATCGGCCGTGATCCGCCTGACAACGTCGGCGACACCGAGGCCGGCGCGCGCCGCCGCCGCCGCAAAGCCGGCGTCCGGCGACAGGCAGGGATTGACGTTGACCTCGAGCACCCATGGGCGGCCGTCGCCATCGACCCGGCAATCGACGCGCGCATAGCCGCGCAGCCGGAAGAGCCGCCAGCAGGCTTCGGCGATCATCGCCAGGCGATCGAGCAGCGGCCGATCCTCCGGGCCGAACTCGAACCGCCGCACGGTGTTGGAGAACTCGAACGACCCCGCATGCCATTTGGCGGCATAGTCGACGATCCGCCGCTTGCCGGCCGGGTAGTCGACGAACAGCATCTCGGCCGGCGGCAGCAGCTCGACGCCAGCGGGTGCTGCAAGCAGCGACAGGTTGAACTCGCGCCCATCGATGAAGCGCTCGGCGAACCAGTCCCCGCCGTAGCGGCGTTGCCGGCGCCGGGCGACCGCCGCCACCTTGCGGCCCTCATCGACGACCGAGCCGTCGTCGATGCCGATCGAGGCGTGCTCCCACACCGACTTGACGATGTAGGGTCCGGCGAAATCCGGCGCCGGCAGGTTCTGCGGACCGCCTTCGACCCAGGGCGGCGTGTCGATGCCGGCGGCATCGAGCAGCCGCTTGGCCAGCGGCTTGTTGGAGGTAAGGTAGATCGCCTCGCTGCCGGCACCGGTATAGGCCAGGCCGAGGGACTCGTAGAGCGCCGGCGCCAGGTGGATGAGGCGGCCGAGGCCCTCGACCGACTCCACCAGGTTGAAGACGAATGCCGGCCGCAGATGCAGCAGCCGCTGTCGCACCGCCTCCAGGTCGAGGGTCAGCGGGACGGCAACCGGCGCGAAACCCAGCGATCTCAGCGCCTGCTGAACGGTGTCGACCTCGACGAGGACATCCTGCTCGTCCGGGGCCGCATCGGCGGCCACCGCTCCGTAGACGACGGCGACGCGCGACGACCGCCGCGCCTTGATCGGAACGATCATCCCGGATCACTCCGCGGCGACGCGGGCGCCGGCCGCCAGCCCGTGACGCCGGAGCGCCGACTCGACGATGCGGCCGATGAGCGCATCATAGGAGATGCCGGCCAGGGTGCACATGATCGGCAGGTCCGAGTGGGTTGGATGCAGGCCCGCCAGCGGGTTGACCTCGAGAAACATCGGCTGCCCCCGGGCATCTTGCCGCAGGTCGACCCGGCCCCCGTCCCGGCAGTCGAGCGCCCGCCAGGCGGCGAGCGCCACATCGGCGGCGGCGCGGGCATCGGCGTCGTCGACCAGCCGATACTGCACCCGGCTCTCGCATTCCTCCTTGTTCACGTAGGAGTAGACGCCGGCCTCGGCGCGCTCCGTCAGCACGACCTCCATGACGGCCACCGCAGTCGCGGCGGCGCCGGAGCCGGTGATACCGACGGTGAACTCGCGCCCCGGCAGGAAGCTCTCGACCAGCACCGGCTGGCGGTGCCGGTCGAGCAGCTGGCGGCAGAGCTTGCGCAGCGCCGTCGCCGAGCCGACCCGCGAGGCCGGCGTCACTCCCTTGCCGGTACCCTCGGCGATCGGCTTGGCAAAGAGCGGAAACGGCAGCTCGACCTTGCCGACATCGGCCAGCGTCTCGACGACGGCGAAGGGCGCCGTCGGCACGCCGCTGTCGCGCACGACGCGCTTGGCCATGCCCTTGTGCAGGGTGAGCGCCATGCCCAGCGGATCCGAGAAGGTGTAGGGGATGTCGTAGGCATCGAGCAGCGCCGGCACCTGCGCCTCGCGGCCGACGCCCTTCAGCCCCTCGGCGATATTGAAGACCAGCTCCCAGCGCTCGCCGGCGACCAGGCGCTGCGCCAGCTGGCGCACGGTGCCGATGCGGTCCGTCTCGAATCCAAGACGCTGCAGCGCGCCGTCGATGCCGTCGATGGTCTCGACATTGTCGAACTCCGCCGTCTCCTCGGCGCTGTACCCGGCGGCCAGATAGTGGTCGCGCAGGTCGTAGGTGATGCCGACACGCATCAGATCCTCCCGTTGATGCCCGTTACCTCGGGCAATGTCTTGCCCGACCCCAGCGTCCCCTCGGGATCGGGATAGCGGTAGACGCCGCCTTCGTAGTTGGTGAGCAACAGGTCGCCGCCGTCGCGGCCCACGACATAGTCGGGGATCAGCGGCACCTTGCCGCCGCCGCCGGGCGCATCGACGACATAGGTCGGCACTGCGTAACCGGTCGTGTGCCCGCGCAGGCCGCGGATGATCTCCAGCCCCTTCTCGACCGGGGTGCGGAAATGCGCCGAGCCGGAAATGGGGTCGCACTGGTAGAGGTAATAGGGCTTCACCCGGGCCATGAGCAGGCCGTGCATGAGCCGCTTCATGACCTCGACGTCGTCGTTGATGCCCTTCAGCAGCACGGTCTGCGAGCCCAGCGGTATGCCGGCGTCGGCGAGCCGCGCACAGGCTTCCTTCACCTCCTCGGTCAGCTCGTCCGGGTGCGTGAAGTGCAGGCTCATCCACAGCGGATGGAACTGGCGCAGGATGGCGGTCAGGCTGCGCGTCACCCGCTGCGGCACCACCACCGGCACCTTGGTGCCGATGCGCAGGAACTCCACATGCCGGATCGCCCGCAGCCGCCCCAGTAGCCATTCGAGCTTCTCGTCGGCCAGCGTCAGCGGGTCGCCGCCGGAAAGCAGGACGTCGCGGATCTCCGGGTGCGCTTCGATATAGGCGAGCGCGCGCTCCCATTGCGGCACGCTGAACTGGTATTCGCCGCCGGCCTCGCCGACCATGCGCGAGCGCGTGCAGTAGCGGCAATAGGTCGAACAGAACCCTGTCACCAGGAATAGCACCCGGTCGGGATAGCGGTGGACCAAGCCGGGCACCGCGGCGTCGTGGTCCTCGCCGAGGGGATCGTCCGCCTCGCCCGGCAGGCGCAGATACTCGCCGGTGACGGGGATGTGGGTCCGCCGGATCGGCTGCGTCGCATCGTCGCGGTCGAAGAGGCTCAGGTAATAGGGCGAGATGCCGACCGGCAGCGATCCGGTATGGCGCCGGATAGCCTCGGCCTCGTCCGCCGAGAGGTTGATGATTCGCGCCAGTCCGGCGAAATCCTTGACCCGGCTGCGGACCTGCCAGCGCCAGTCGTTCCAGTCGGCGGCGCTCGCATCGGGAAAGAAGCGCTTGCGGAAAAGGTGGCTGCGCAGGCTGGCCGGAAAGCGTTCGCGGGCAGTCGGTCGCTTGACGATGGGTGCAAAAAAAGGCGGCTTTGCCGCGCTGGGGCCGATCTTGGTCGCCGTGATCGGAAGGGTAGGGTTGTCCAGGAGATGATCGGTGGTACTTGGAGGCTCTGCCTTCTCCGCGATGACGCGGCGCTGCATAATGGTCCTTCCTGGGCAGATCGGTTTCTTGCCGTCACGGCGGGGGCGTCTGCCCCTCTGGATGATGGATCGCCCCCGCAGAGGAATCGCACATAATACTTCTCGATTCCGTTGTCCAGCGTCGGCGCGCGTTCTTCACGAAAAACCTTGCTCTCGACACAGTATTCGCAGGGATAGGGCAGGATCGAGTCCTTCACACATTATTTTTCAAGCGGTGCGCAGCGGGCACCGCATGCGTGCCGCATTTGCGGGTGCGCGACCCCGGCCGTTCGGCCATGATGGTTGCCGCCCGCCCATGAAGCCTCCCCGGTCATGACCAAGGTCGCCGCCGTCCCTGCCGCCAAGGCGGGCGTTGCGCCGAACCAGCTGCGCGGCGTCCTGCTGATGCTGTCAGCCGGCGTGGCGTTCTCCGTCATGGACGCTACCGGCAAGCACCTGACGCACTCGCTGTCGGTAGTCGAGATCACCTGGGGCCGCTACCTGTTTCACCTGCTGGCCCTGCCCTTGTTCCTCGGCGGCCATAGCCTGCGGGCGGCGGTGCGCTCGACGAGGGTCGGCCTGCAGGTCGTCCGCTCGGCCCTCCTCATGGGCTCGACCTTCATCTTCTTCCTGGCCGTGAAGTACATCCCGCTGGGCGACGCTACCTCGATCGGTTTCATCGGGCCGCTGCTCGTGACCGCCCTCTCGGTCCCGCTGCTGGGCGAGCGGGTCGGCCCGCGCCGCTGGACGGCCGTCTGCATCGGCTTCGCCAGCGTCCTCATCATCATCCGACCGGGGGCCGGGATGGTGCACTGGGCGGCGCTCCTGCCGCTCGGCAGCGCCAGCTGTTTCGCGCTCTACCAGATCACCACCCGCATCCTCAGCCGCAGCGACAGTGCCGCCACGACCTACTTCTATTCGGCCACCGTCGGTCTCGCCGTCACCACCATCTTCCTGCCCGTCGAATGGACGATGCCGAGTCTCGCCGGCTGGGCCACCCTCGCCTTCCTCGGCGGCATGGGCGGCCTCTCCCACTATCTCTTGATCCGCGCCTTCGCTGTTGCGCCGGCCTCCCTGCTGGCGCCCTTCGCCTATTGCCAGCTGATCTGGTCGATCACGATCGGCTATCTCTGGTTCGGCGACTTCCCGGATCGCTGGACCTTCGTCGGCGCCGCCCTGGTCGCCGCCAGCGGGCTCTACGTCCTCTACCGCGAGCGGCAGCTCGCCGCCCGGGCGGCGGCGCCCGCCGACGCTATACCGCCGCCGCCATAACGTCCAAAAAGGGGGATTCGCTTGGGGAATATCGTGCCGCTGTTCGTCCTGCTGCTGGCTGCGGTGCTCGAGGCCGGGGGCGATGCCATCGTCCGCACCGGCCTCCACGCCAGATCCTGGCCGTCGCGAATCGGTCTGCTCGCCCTCGGCGCCGGCGTGCTGTTCGCCTATGGCGTGACGGTGAACCTGCCGTCCTGGGACTTCGGGCGCTTGCTCGGCGTCTACGTGACCCTGTTCTTCCTGGTCGCCCAGATCATCAACTGGGCCGGCTTCGGCAAGCCGCCGACGGCGGCCATCCTCGTCGGCGGCGCCCTCATCATCGCCGGCGGCCTCACCATCACCTTCTGGCGCGCCTGACCCATGAAA
>Ga0335076_10003172_pt1 | contig 16494 bp, 17 predicted proteins | sample Lox_Sample_25_FD_206717 | JGI IMG/M metagenome (GOLD analysis project Ga0335076, IMG submission 206717) | Soil microbial communities from Loxahatchee National Wildlife Refuge, Florida, United States - Lox_Sample_2.5 | ecosystem: Environmental > Terrestrial > Soil > Wetlands | place: USA...
GCCGAACTCGGTCACCATGCGCCGGGCGAGGTTGGTGGCGCGGCGGATGTCGTCCGAGGCGCCGGTCGTCACCTTCTGCATGCCGAAGATGAGCTCCTCGGCGACGCGGCCGCCGAAGAGGCTCGCTACCATCGCTTCAAGCTCCATCTTCGACTGGCTGTATTTGTCGCGCTCCGGCAGATACATGGTGACGCCCAGCGCGCGGCCGCGCGGGATGATGGTCACCTTGTGCAGCGGCTCGTGGCCTTCGGCGTAGAGCATGACCAGAGCGTGCCCGCCCTCGTGGTAGGCGGTCAGCTTCTTTTCGTCCTCGGTCATCACCATCGAGCGGCGCTCGGTGCCCATCAGCACCTTGTCCTTGGCCTGCTCGAACTCGGTCATGCCGACCGAGCGCTTGCCCTTGCGGGCCGCCATCAGCGCCGCCTCGTTGACGAGATTGGCGAGGTCCGCGCCGGAGAACCCCGGCGTCCCGCGCGCGATGATGCGCGGGTCGACGTCGCTGGCGAGCGGCACCTTGCGCATATGCACTTTGAGGATCTTCTCGCGCCCGACGACATCGGGGTTCGGCACCACCACCTGGCGGTCGAAGCGGCCCGGCCGCAGCAGCGCGGGATCGAGCACGTCCGGCCGGTTGGTGGCGGCAATCAGGATGACGCCCTCATTGGCCTCGAAGCCGTCCATCTCGACCAGCAGCTGATTGAGCGTCTGCTCGCGCTCGTCATTGCCGCCGCCAAGGCCGGCGCCGCGATGGCGGCCGACGGCGTCGATCTCGTCGATGAAGATGATGCAGGGGGCGTTCTTCTTGCCCTGCTCGAACATGTCGCGCACGCGGGAGGCGCCGACGCCGACGAACATCTCGACGAAATCCGAGCCGGAGATGGTGAAGAACGGCACGTTGGCTTCGCCCGCGATGGCGCGCGCCAGCAGGGTCTTGCCGGTGCCCGGCGGGCCGACCAGCAGCACGCCCTTGGGGATCTTGCCGCCGAGCCGCTGGAATTTCTGCGGATCCTTCAGGTACTCGACGATCTCCTCGAGCTCCTGCTTTGCCTCGTCGATGCCGGCGACGTCGTCGAAGGTGATGCGGCCGACCTTCTCGGTCAGGAGCCGGGCGCGGCTCTTGCCGAAGCCCATGGCCCGGCCGCCGCCGCCCTGCATCTGGCGCATGAAGAAGATCCAGACGCCGATCAGCAGCAGCATCGGGAACCAGTTGATGAGCACGCCGAGCAAGGTCGGCACGTTCTCATCGGCCGGCACGGCCTTGAAGTTCACATGCTTGTCGAGGAGGCGCTGGACCAGGCCCGGATCGGTGGGGGCGTGCGTCGAGTAGCTGCCGCGCTTGTCGGAAAGCTGATAGGTGATCGTGTTGCCCTGGATGGTGACGTTGCTGACCTCGCCCTTGTCGACCTCGTTCACGAACTCCGAATAGTCCTGCCCGTTGGCGGAGCTGTGGTTGGCCGAGTTCTGGAACAGGTTGAAGAGCGCGATCAGCAGAACGACGATGATGATCCAGAGCGCCAGATTCTTGCCGAAGTTATTCACGGTCCAGGCCTTTCTTCACCGAGCCCGACGAGGTTCCCCGCGCTAGGGAGGGGTAGTTGGCGGGAGGAAAGCCCTGGCCGAACTGCCGCGTCACTGCTCCGTCCATACAATGTAAGATGCACTTATCCTTAAACAACTGTAAACCCAGCCCCGCTCAGTGGTCGAGTCGGCCGGAACAAAAGGCGCCAGGAACCGAGTCGGCCGGGGTCAAAACCTGCCTTGATATACCCCAACGCCGGCACCGCCACCACCGCCGCTCCCTCGCGAACCGCGGGCAGGCCGGCCCTGACGGCGGCGGGAAATAACCCAGGCGTCGCCAGGGATCCGGCGCCCAAAGCGCCCAGCACCAGCCCTTCCGGTGCCGTCTCTGGAAGGTAGAGTGAAAACCTTCCGTCCCAGTAAACGGTGGCGCCGCGCGGCGCCGGTAGCGGCGGGGCGGACGCCTCCGCCTCGCGACAAACCAGCACACTCCCCGGCCGCGGCAGCACGCGGCAGCCGCCAAGGGTGCGCCCGCTCTCCAGCCCGCCGGGCAATTCGCGGTAGAGCCGCTCCAGCCGTTCGAGCCGCGGCGGGTAGGTGCCGCCACCGACCAGCGCCAGCACGGCGGCGAGCGCGCGCAGCCCGATCTCCTCGGGCGCGCGCCGCAGCGCCACGGGATCGAGCTGCACGAAACCGGCGGGATGGACCAGGACGCAGGTTGCCAGCAGCGCCGCAACCGCCGCTTCGAGAGCGGCGCGGGCGCGGCCGAGTCGCGCGGCGGTGGCGGCGAGGCGCTCCACCCCGAGCCCGGATTCGGCGAGGAGCGCTTGGGCGCAGCGCAAGCGCGCGCGCGCATAGGCCGGATCCCGGTTGCTCGGATCCTCGATCCAGGGCTGCCCAACCGCGCGGAGCGTCGCCTCGAGCCGGGCACGCGGCACCGCGAGCAGCGGCCGCAGGACCCGACATTGGCGATGCTCGGCGACCGCCGCCATACCGGCGAGGCCATCGAGGCCGCTGCCGCGCGCCAACCGCAGCAGCAAGGTTTCGGCCTGGTCCTCGCGGTTGTGAGCGACCAGGAGATGAAGCACGCCCTCCGCCGCACACCAAGCCTCGAGCAGGCGATAGCGTGCGGCGCGCGCCGCCGCCTGAATGCCGCGGGCCGGCGCGGCATCGTTTCGGCGCAGGATGCGATGGGCGATGCCGCGCGCCGCCAGCCATTCCGCCACCTGCACGGCCTCGGCGGCCGAGGCAGCGCGCAAGCGGTGGTCGACGGTGAGCGCGGTGAGGCTGCCACCCGCTGCCGCGGCCCAGGCCGCTGCCAGCAAGACGAGCGCCAGGCTGTCGGCACCGCCCGAAACGGCAACGGCGAGCCGGGGCGTCGGCTCGAACGGGGCAAAACCGGCCATGAGCGCCGCGAACTCCGCGTCGCCGAGCGGGAGTGCCGCATCGGCCCCGGCGGTCGGCCCGGGCGCGCTCATCGCACTAGGAGCAGCCGAGCTGCTTCTTTTCCTCGCCGGCACGGTCCTTGATGGTCGCCGGTGCCGTCGGGAAGTCGCGGTCGAGCCGGACGAAGGCGCGGCAGGCATCGGCCTTCTGGCCGAGCTGCCCCAGCGCCATGCCGAGCTTCAGCAGATTGTCCGCCGCTTTGCCGCCCTTCGGGTATTTCTGATAGCCCTCCGCGAAAACGGCAGCGGCGTTGCTGTAGTCCTTGCGCACGTAATAGGTCTCGCCGAGCCAGTATTGGGCGTTGCCGGCGAGCGGATCATTGGGGTAGCGCTGGATGAAGGAGCGCAGCGCCTGCTCGGCTGCCGGGTAGTTCGCCTGGCGGAGCAAGCCGAAGGCGTAGTTATATTGGTCCTGCGGCGAGCCGCTGGGGAGCGTGCCGGCAGCCCCGGCCACTGCAGCCGGCGCCGCGGCTTGCTGAGTGCCGACCGGAAGCTGGCCCAGGACCCCCGCCTGGCTCGCCGGCTGACCCGGATTGGCGCCTGCGCCCGGCGGCGGACCACCGGCCAAGGAGCGGGGCGGCTGGCCGGGCGGCGCCGCGCCGACGAGCGGCGGCTGGCCGGAAGCGGCATTGCCATGCTCGAGCGCGGTCAGGCGCTGATCGACGTCGCTCGACAAGGTGTCGAGACGGCGCTTCATCTGATCGAGGCTATTGTTGACCTCCTCGATCTGACCGGTGAGCTGCCGCATCTGGTCCTCGAGCGCGCTGATGCGGACCTCGTAATTCAGCGTGCCCTGCCCACCGGCCGGGCTCGGTGCCAGCCCCGCATTGTCGGGGCCGGTGCCGCGATAGACTTGGCGCTGCAGGAGGTTCATATCGCGCTCGAGCCGGTCGAGCCGGTCGAGCAGCGGGCGTAGATCGTCGGTCTGTTGCGCCAGGGCGCCACCCGCAAGCAGGCACAGCAGCCCGCAGCAGGCGACGGCGAAGGCCGTTAGTCGCATTGCGGTCAGATCCTCGTCCCAGGAACGGCGCCATCCCTACAGGCGACGGCGCGGCGAATCGAGGTCAGCCTAACCGGCCTTTTAGGCGAAAAAAGGGCGCCTGCCCTTCGCCGCGGCGGAGCGTCGCGGAAAGCGGCAGGCGCGCCTCAAACCCGAAAGGGGACGATCAGTTGACGGAGGTGATGGCGTTGCGGTTCTGTGCCCAGGCCGCCTCGTTGTCACCCACCACCGACGGCCGCTCCTTGCCATAGCTGATCGTCGAGATGCGGTTGGCGGGAACGCCCAGCGCAACCAGCGCCTTCTTCGCCGCCGAGGCGCGACGCTCGCCGAGGGCGAGGTTGTATTCGCGCGTGCCCCGATCATCGCAATTGCCGGCGATGGTCACGGTCACGTTCGGATACTTCTTCAGCCAGTCGGCCTGGCGCTGCAGCGTCTGCCGCCCTTCCGCCTTGATGTCGCTCTTGTCGAAATCGAAGAAGACTCGATCGCCGACATTCTGCGCCAGATCCTGCTCGCTACCCGGAGTCGCCGTCGACGTCTGCATCGGCTGCGATGCCGCACCGCCGGTGCCTGTCGTGGCCTCTTTATTTTCTGGATGTTCAGCGCAGGCGGCCACAAGCAGCACGGCCGCGAGCAGAGTCATGGACCGAAGATTCATTTTGTACTCCCTCGATAAGCCTGGGATTGCATTGGTGTGTGTTTGCTAGGTGGGCGTGGCCCAGAGGCCGCACTCGCTCCGGCCGGCGATCGCAGGCGTACGCCAGCCGCGGTCGGCGAAGCGGCGCGACTATACTTAGGGTTACTCAAGGAATCAAGGGGGACCACGCAGGGTCGGACGCGTCTTGCGGTGTAATCACCTCGCGCTCATTGTAGCCGGTCAAGTCAATCGTGTAGAGACGGCTGGTCCCGCCTCTGCCTTTCGAGTCGGACGGGGTCTGGCGCGTATACATGAGGACGCGGCCGTTGGGCGCCCAGGTCGGTCCCTCGACCAGGAAGGCCTGGGTCAGCAGCCGCTCGCCCGACCCGTCGGGACGCATCACGCCGATATAAAACTGACCGCCGGCAATTTTAGTAAAAGCGATGAGATCGCCGCGCGGCGACCACACCGGCGTGCCGTAGCGCGACTCGCCGTCGAAGCTGATGCGATGGATGTTGCTGCCATCGGCGTTCATGACGTAGAGCTGCTGCGAGCCGCCGCGATCGGAGTTGAAGACGATCTGCTTGCCGTCGGGCGAATAGCAGGGCGAGGTGTCGATCGCCGGGCTGTCGGTGATCTGCTTTGCCTGCCGCGTGCGCAGATCGAGCGTGTAGATGTCGCTGTTGCCGTTGACCGCCATGCTCATGATCACCGTGTTGCCGTCGGGTGAAAACCGCGGCGCGAAGGTCATGCCGGGGAAATCGCCGAGCACCTCCTGCTGGCCGGTGTCGATGTTGAAGAGATAGACGCGCGGCACCTTGGTCGCATAGGAGAGATAAGTGATCTCCTGGGTGGAAGGGGAGAAGCGCGGCGTCAGCACCAGCGCCCTCCCGTCGGTGAGGAAGCGGTGGTTGGCGCCATCCTGATCCATGATCGCAAGGCGCTTGATCCGCCGGTCCTGCGGCCCGCTTTCGGAGATATAGACGATACGCGTGTCGAAATAGCCGTCCTCGCCGGTGATGCGCTTATAGATGGCATCGGCCATGATGTGGGCGATGCGGCGCCAATTCTGGGGCGTCGTGGTGTAGCGCAGCCCGGTGAGCTGCTGCTCCTGATAAACGTCCCAGAGGCGGAACTCGACGGCGAGGCGGCCGTCACTTTGCACCTCGACGCTGCCCGTGACCAGCGCCTGCGCGTTGATGACGCGCCAATCGGCGAAGCGCGGCGGCGTACGAGTCGCCGCGTCCTTGTCGACGAAGGCGTTCGGGTCGAGCGGCCGGAAAAGACCGGAGCGCTCGAGATCGGCCGACATCACCTGGGTGATATCGTGCGCCGGCTGCGCCGCGGCGTCGCTGCCGGCGAATTGCGGGATCGCGATCGGCATCGGCTCGATCTTGCCCTGGGTGAGATCGAGGTGGAGCTCGGCATGGGCCGCGCCGGAGAGCGCGACGAGCGCGAGCACGGCGAAGACGAGACGCAGGCCGGAAAGGCGCGGCTTCGAGCTGATCATGCGATACCTCAGAGATCCTTGGGGTCGAAGGTAATGGTGAAAGTCTGCCACTGGTCGTACTTGTCGGGCGGCAGCTTCAGCGGCTGGCAGTGCGGATTGCGCAGCGCCCGCGCCGCCGCCTCGGCCGCTGCCTGGAAATATTGGTCGCTGTTGCGCTCGGGGTTGAGCTGGGTCGCCGATTGGATGGTGCCGTCGCGGTTCATGTAGACGCGGAACTCCGGCGTCAGATCCTTGGCGTCGCGCGCGCCCGCGGGCACGTTCCAGCATTGCTCGATCTGCTGCTTGACGATATCGAGCTCGTTGGTGGTGAGCTGGGCGCCGAGCGGAGCAATCGGCTGCGACGAGGATTTGGGGACCGCCGCCGCCTGCTTCTGCGGCTGATCGACCGGCTCGCGCACCGGGTCGTGCTTGGCGAGGTTCTTCAATAGCGCGTCGAAGGCGAGATCGTCGTTCTTCTTCTTGGGCGGCTCTGGCTTTTCCGGCGGCGGCTGCGGCAGCGGCGGCTGGGGCTCGGCCTTCGCCTCCTGCGGCTTGGGCTCCGGCTGGGGCTCGAGCTTCGCCTCCTGCTGCTTCGGCTGCGGCGGAGGCGGCGGGGGTGGCGGCGGCGCTGCCGCCTGTGCCGGCTCGGGCTTCGATTCGGGCGGTGGCTCCGGTTTCGGCGGCTCGGGCTTGGGTTGCGGCGGCTTCGGCGTTTCGACCTCCGCCACATCCGTCGGCTTGTTGGGCTTCGGCGGCGTGTGGGTGATCTGGGTCGCATGCGTCTCGGGCGCGAGATTGACGAGCTGCACCACGATCGGCTGCTCCTCGTCGATCTTGCGCTCGAACAGATGGAAATGGACGAGCGAGAACAGCATCAGCACCACGGCGACGTGGAACGCCGCCGAGTAGGCGTAGGCCCGTCCTGGCATGCCGCCGAACCCGTTCATCGCGTCAGGGCTTCGTCTTGTCCCGCGCCTGCTCGGTGACGAGCGACACCTTGTTGAAGCCGGCAGCGCTCACCATGCCCATCACCTCCATGACGCGGCCGTAATTGATGGCGCGGTCGCCGCGCACATAGATGTCGGCATCGGGATTATTTTTGGTGATCGCCTGCAGCCGCGGCACGAGCTGGTCGTCCGCGATCTCGGAGTTCTGCAGGAAGAGCTTGCCCTCGGCATTGACGGTGATGACCAGCGGCTCTTTCTGCTCGTTGATCGCCGGCGCCTTGGTCTGCGGCAGATCGACGGGAACGCCGACCGTGAGCAGCGGCGCCGCCACCATGAAAATGACGAGCAGCACCAGCATCACGTCGACCATCGGCGTGACGTTGATGTCGCTCATCGGCTTGTAGCGCGCGCGGCCGTTGCCGCCGTTGTTGATGATGCCGCCGGCCATGGCTCAGCCTTTCTCGTCAAGCTGGCGCGACAGGATCGCGCCGAACTCGGTGGCAAAGCCGTCGAGCCTTCCGGCATAACGGCCAAAATCGGTCGAGAACTTGTTGTAGGCGATGACCGCCGGGATCGCCGCAACGAGGCCGAGCGCGGTGGCGAAGAGCGATTCGGCGATGCCGGGCGCCACCACCGCAAGGCTGGTGTTCTTCGAGGCGGCGATCGACTGGAAGCTGTTCATGATGCCCCAGACCGTGCCGAACAGCCCGACGAAGGGCGACGTCGACCCGACCGTGGCGAGGAACGGCATGAAGCGCTCGAGCCGTTCCATCTCCCGGCTCAAGGTCACATGCATGACGCGCTCGATGCGCTCCTGCAGGTTGGTGCGCAAGGTCGAGGAGGCGGCAAGGCCCTTGGCGGCGCTGCGCCGCCACTCGCGCATCGCCGCGGCAAAGACCGCCGACATCGGATCGAGCGGCCGCTGGCCGATGCGGTCATAGAGGTCATCGAGCGAGCCGCCCGACCAGAAGCTCTCCTCGAAATGCTCCGCGTCACGCCGCAAGCGCCGCAGCTTCATCAGCTTGTCGAAGATCACCGCCCACGACCAGAACGAAGCCGCCAGCAGCAGGAACATGACGACCTTGACGATGAGATCGGCTTGCAGGAAGAGACTGATGATCGAAAGATCGTGGGGAACCGCGCTCCCGGCTAGCGGGAGCGAGCTGACATCACCTTGCATGGGCCGTGACCATCTTCGTTGTTTCGTTCAGCGAAAGGAGCGCCGCGCGGAGCGTCGGCGGCAGGCGCTGCGGCCGGCCGCTGCGGCCCACCGCGGCGATGGCGAGGGAAAGCCGGGCGAGCGTCGCGTCGCCGCGGTGCACTTCCTGCTCGATGTCGAGCGTCGCGGCACCGAGTCCGGCGAGCCGCGTCAGCACGACGAGGTCATCGTCGAGCCGCGCCGGCAGCAGGTAATCGACCGAGCAGCGGCGCACGACGAAGCCGAGCCCGGTCTCGGCGCGGAGCCGCTCCTGCTCGACGCCGAGGCGCCGCAGCATCTCGGTACGCGCCCGCTCGGCGAATTTGAGATAGTTCGCATAGTAGACGAGCCCGGCCGCATCCGTGTCCTCGTAATAGACGCGAACCGGATAGAGGTAGGTCGCCGCTTCGACGCGGCCTTCGCGCGGCAGGATCGGGCTCACGCTTCCTCCTCCTGATCGCCGGCCAGGAGGTCGAGCTGCGCCGCGCGCGGGCGCAGCGGCGTGACGCCCAGGTAACTATAGGCGAGGTCGGTGAGCATCCGGCCGCGCGGCGTGCGCTGCACGAAGCCCTGCTGGATGAGGAAGGGCTCGATCACCTCCTCGACCACGTCGCGCTGATCGGCGAGCGCCGCGGCGATGGTTTCGGCGCCGACCGGACCGCCGCCGTAATTCTCGGCCAGGGCGAGGAGGTAGCGGCGGTCCATCGCATCGAACCCGCGCTCATCGACCTCCAGCCGCCGCAGCGCCTGATCCGCGGCGGCGAGGTCGATGCGTTTCACGCCGGCGACCGCGGCGAAGTCGCGCACGCGCCGCAGCAGCCGCGCGGCGACGCGCGGCGTGCCGCGCGAGCGCCGCGCGATCTCGGCGGCACCTTCAGGGGCAAGCTCGACCGCCAGCACGCGCGCACCGCGGCTCACGATGCGCTCGAGCTCGTCGGGCGCATAGAAGACGAGGCGCAACGGGATGCCGAAGCGCTCGCGCAGCGGCCGGGTGATGAGGCCCGAGCGGGTCGTCGCGCCGATGAGGGTGAAGGGCGGCAGGTCAATCCGCACCGAGCGCGCCGCCGGGCCCTCGCCGATGATCAGGTCGAGCTGGAAATCCTCCATCGCGGGATAAAGGATCTCCTCGACCGCGGGGGTCAGGCGGTGGATCTCGTCGATGAAGAGAACATCGCGCGGCTGCAGATTGGTCAGGAGGGCGGCGAGATCGCCGGCGCGCTGGATCACCGGCCCTGAGGTGGCGCGGAACCCGACGCCCATCTCGCGCGCGACGATCTGCGCCAGGGTGGTCTTGCCGAGGCCGGGCGGCCCGAAGAACAGCACATGGTCGAGCGACTCGCCGCGCCCCCGCGCCGCCTCGATGAAGACGCGCAGATTGTCGCGCAGCTGTCTCTGGCCGACGAACTCGTCGAGGCTGAGCGGCCGGAGCGAGGCTTCGGCCGCGTCCTCCGCGCGCCGCTCGGGCATCACCATGCGCGGCTCGCTCATCGCGCCAGCTCCTGCAGCCCGGCGCGGATCAAGGCGTCGATCCGGGCTTCGGCGCCGAGGCGCTGCGCCGCCTGATTGACGGCGCTATAGGCATCGCTGCGGGAATAGCCGAGATTGATCAGCGCCGAGACCGCATCGGCCGCGGCGCCCGGCGGCGCGGCGACGGGTGCGCTCGCTGCCGCCGGCCCGAGCGCGATGCCGCCGACCTTGTCCTTGAGCTCGTTGGCGATGCGCTGCGCGAGCTTCTGGCCGACGCCATCGGCGCGCGCCAGCGCCGCCTTGTCCTGCGCCATGATGGCGGCGGCGAGAGTTTCGGGCGGCAGCACGCCGAGGAGAGCGAGGGCCAGTTTGGCGCCGACGCCCTGCACCGTCGTCAGCAGCCGGAACCAGCCGCGCTCCGCCTCATCGGCGAAGCCGTAGAGATGGATATGATCCTCGCGCACATGCGTCTCGATGAGGAGGCGGACCGCCTCGCCGCGCGGCGGCACGCGCGCCAAGGTCCGCGCCGAGACGAAGACGAGGTAGCCGACGCCATTGACGTCGACGACGACGCTCTCGGCCGCAGCCTGATCGACGATCCCGGCCAGCATGGCGATCATCGCCGCATCCCCGCGGCGACGGCCGCCTGCCCGCTCCACGCGCGCAAGGTCGAGGCGTGATGCGCATGGCAGATGGCGACGGCGAGCGCATCGGCGGCGTCAGGCGATTCCAGCACCGCACCCGGCAGCAGCCGGCGCACCATCATCTCGACCTGCTGCTTGTCGGCATGACCGACGCCGACCACCGATTTCTTGATCAGATTGGCCGAGTATTCGAACACGGGCAGGCCGCGCTCGGCGGGCGCGAGCAGCACCACGCCGCGCGCCACGCCGAGCTTCAAGGTCGAAGCCGGGTTCTTGTTGACGAAGGTCTCCTCGACCGCGGCCGCCGCGGGGGCATAGCGCTCGATGATGTCGTTGAGCTGGCGGAAGAGGTCGACGAGGCGCAGCGCCAACGCCTCGCCGTCGCGCGAATGCACGACGCCGTCGGCGATATGGCTCAAGCGATTGCCTTCGGCGTCGATCACGCCCCATCCGGTGTGGCGGAGGCCCGGATCGAGTCCGATGAGGCGCATGGCGATTCCCGTCCGACGGGGTCAGGCGCTCAAGCGCGCCATGACGTCGTCCGAGACCTCGAAATTGGCGTAGACGTTCTGCACGTCGTCGCTGTCCTCCAAGGTTTCGAGCAGCTTGAAGAGCGCTTCCGCGGTCGCGCCCTCGATGGGGGCGAGCGTCTTCGGCCGCCACACGAGGCGGGCCGAGCTCGCCGCGCCGAAACGGCGCTCGAGCGCGTCGCGCAGTTCGTTGAGCGCTTCGGGCGCCACGGTGATCGCGTGCGCTTGCGGTCCGCTGTCGACATTGTCGGCGCCGGCTTCGGCGGCTGCCTCAAACATGTCATCGGCGGCGGCGGCCGAAGCGGGATAGGTCACTTGGCCGAAGCGGTCGAAGAGGAAGCTCACGCTGTTGCTCTCGCCGAGATTGCCGCCCGCCTTGGTGAAAGCGGCGCGCACCTCGCTCGCGGTACGATTGCGATTGTCGGTCAGCGCCTCGACGATGATGGCGACGCCGCCGGGACCGTAGCCCTCGTAGCGCACCTCCTCATAATTCTCGCCGTCATCGGCACCGGAGCCGCGCTTGATCGCGCGCTCGACGGTGTCCTTGGGCATATTGGCTTCCTTGGCCGCAATGATCGCGGCGCGCAGGCGCGGATTGGCGTTGGCATCGGGCAATCCGGTGCGGGCGGCGGTGGTCAGCTCGCGAATGATCTTCGTGAAGATCTTGGCGCGCTTTTTGTCCTGCGCGCCCTTGCGATACATGATGTTCTTGAACTGGGAATGGCCAGCCATGGCGAATCGCTAATTCCTGAGATTTCTGCCGGGGACCATACCATACCTTGTGAAATGGCCAACTGCCGCGTCCGCGTCGGTTGCCTCTCGCGAGAGTTCGCGTCTTAGACCGTCAATATGGCAGCATTGCGGCGTCAGACGCCGACGAGTCGCCGCAGACCGTCGACGGCGAAAGCGAGCACGAGGAGGCCAGTCGCCGCTTTGGCGATCATGGCCCGGGCATCACCCGCAAGACGCAAGCGCAGCAGCACGACCGCCGGGCACAACAGCAGGACCCGGAGGTTGGTTCCGAGCAGCACCGTGCCGGCGACGACGAGCGCGGCGCCGGGCCCCGCCGCCGGTTACCCCTGGTCAGGCTGGCGCGGGTCGCGCGGCGGCGCGGCGCGACCGCCGGCCTCATCGTCATAGCCGTAGCGATGGCTGAAGAAGAGCAGCGCCATCAATCCGACGCCCAGGCCGACCGTCCCGAGAACGCCGAGGATCAGCGCGACATAGCCGTTTGAATCCATCTCGGTCGGACCGAGCGAGCGCCACGTGTAGACGCCGATCGCCACTAGAGCGAGGATGATCCCGGCACCCAGGACGGCAAGCGCGCGCTGTGACGCCGGCGCGGATGGTTTTTCGCGGGAAGGATCGCTCATCGGGCACCTCCCTTGGGCTATTGCCAGCGCGGAACATGTAGGAGTTCCCGCCGGTTCTGACAGCCGCCAAGCTACCAAAAGTTATAGTAATTTAACCAATCCCTTGCAGCATCCGTCCGGCGCGTGGCCGCCAGAGCGCAAGGGAAGGCCGCTATGGAGAGCAGAGAGCAGGAGCCGGCGATTCGCCTGGGCGACCCGGTGCCCTGGTTCGATGCGCGGACCGTGACCGGGGGCTCGGTCGCCCTGCATGTCGATGCCGGACGCTGGGCGGTGCTGGCCTTTCTAGGCTCGCTCGCCGAGCCGCGCGCCGCGCAGGCGCTCGCCGAAAGTCTCGGCGAGGCGGCGCTGTTCCAAGAGGATCAACTCGTCTTCTACGGCATCCTGACCGCGCCGCCCGCGCCCGAGGCGCTGGCAAAGCTCGCCGCGATCAGCGGTCCCGCCCTCGCCTTCATCGCCGATTACGACGGCCGCATCAGCGCCCGCTTCGGCGTGCGCGAGATGCCGCGCACCATCGTTCTCGATCCGCTGCAGCGCGCCGTCGCCGATATCGGCCACGACCATCCGGCGGGCCATGGCGAGGCGCTCCGCCGCGTCCTGCGCGGGCTGCCGCCGGTCGATCAGTCGGCGGGCGTGCCGCTCTGGGCGCCGGCACTGGTGGTGCCGCGCGTCCTCGATTTCGACCTCTGCGACTTCCTCGTTCGTCTCTACACCGCGATGGGCGGCGAGGAATCCGGCTTCCTGCTCGACCGCGGCGGCAAGACCGCGACGGTGATCGACCATCGCCTGAAGCGCCGCCGCGATCTGCCGATCGTCGACCCGGCGCTGCGCGGCAAGATGCGCGAACAGATCGTGCGCCGGCTGTTGCCGGCGGTGGAGCGCTTTTTCGGCTTTGCCGCAACCCGCATGGATCGCTACCTGGTCTCCTGCTACGACGCCGCCGAGGGCGGGCACTTCTTTCGTCACCGCGACAACGTCAATGCCGGCGCCGAGCATCGGCGCTTTGCCGTCTCGATCAATCTCAACGGCGATTACGACGGCTGCGACCTCATCTTTCCCGAATTCGGCCGCCGCACTTATCGCGCGCCCGTCGGCGGCGCCGTTGTCTTCGCCTGCGGCATGCTGCATCAGGTGACGCCGATCAGCCGCGGCCGGCGCTACGCCTTCGTGCCGTTCCTCTACGGCGAGACGGAAGCAGCGCTGCGCGAGCGCAACAACGCGCGCCTCGCGGAAGGTGAGCGGATCTATGTCGAGGGCTCGGACCGGCTCTATCCGATGGCCGCCGAATAGGCCGCTCGACCGCCGTGGACGCCGCCACGCTTGCCCGCTTCACGCCGGTCGCGCTCGACCTCGCGACGCCGGGAGGCACGGTCGATTGGGGCGATCTCGCGGGGCTGCGCTTTGCCGAGCCATTCTTCGACCAGACGGTGGAGCGCTGGGCAGGCGGCGACGCGCCGCGTCTCGTTCGCACCGATCTGGCGGCGCTGGCCGCGCTCGACGCTACGCCCTCGCTCGATCCGTCGGCGCTGATCTTCCACCTGTCGCGCTGCGGCTCGACCCTGGCATCGCGGCTCCTCGCGCATCTTCCCGGCGCGCTCGTCATCGCCGAGCCGCGGCCCGTCAACACGCTGCTGCTCGCCGATCCGGCGGCACTCGAGGCGGACCAGGCGGCGCGGCTGCTGCGTCTCCTGGTGCGCGCGCTCGGCCGGCGCCGCTTTGGCGATGAGCGCCACTATGTGCTGAAGCTCTCGAGCTGGAACCTGGCCCGGCTCGATCTCTTTCGCCGCGCCTTCCCCGATGCGAAGCTGATCTGGGTGCAGCGCTCGCCGCTCGATGTGATGGCGTCGGTGCTCGCCGATCCGCCGAGCTGGACAGCGCTGCGCCGCGCACCGATCGAGGCCGGGCGACTCTTTGGGCTTGGCGCGGCAGAGCTCGCGCAACTCGATGACGCCGGGTTCTGCGCGCTGGTGCTCGCCTCGCTGCTCGCGGTCGCCGCCGCAGCCGAGGACCTGATGATCGTCGATTATCGCGAGCTGCCCGATGCGGTCTGGACGCGGATCGCGCCGGCGATCGGCCGCGTGCCCGACGCGGACGACATCGCCCGGCTCGGCGAGGAAGCGCGCTATTACGCCAAGGATCCCGGTCGCCGTCTCTTTAGCGGCGACCGCGCCGACCGACCGGCCTTGCCGGAGGCGCTGCGCGCCTTTGTCGCCGAGCGGATGCTGCCGCTCTACGACGCGCTCGACGCGCGGCGGACACGTCCCTAGCCGCGCAAGGCGCGGCGGCGGCGATCGAGAAAGCGGCGGACCGCCGGATCGTGCTCGAGCCCGATCGCCTGTTCATAGGCCTCGTCAGCGGCCGCGACATTGCCGGCGGCAGCAAAGAGGCCGGCCCGCGCCGCCCAATAGGGCTGATACTCGGCGAGGCGGTCGTCGCTCTGAAGCGCGTCCAGCGCTGCAATGCCGGCCGCGGCGCCCTCGATCTCGGCCAGCGCCACGGCGCGATTGACCGCCACCACCGGCGAGCCGGTCAGCACCCAGAGCGCGTCATAAAGCCGGAGAATCGCCGACCAGTCGCTGCGTCCGGCGTGGCGCCGGACGACATGCGCGGATTGCACCGCCGCTTCGAGCTGAAAGCGGCCGATCGCATCCATGGCGCCGGCGCGAAACAGCAGCGCTTCGGCCTCGGCGATGAGCCGCGCGTCCCATTGCGCCGGATCCTGCTCGGCGAGCGGCACATAGTCGCCTTGCGCGTTGCGCCGCGCCTTGCGCCGCGCTTCGGCATGCAGCATCAGCGCCAGCAGGCCGAGCGCCTCGGGCTCCTCGGGCAGCAGCGAACAGACGAGACGGCCGAGCCAGATCGCCTCTTCGGCAAGATCGCGGCGGCGGATTTCGGTGCCGGCGGGATCGGACCAGCCTTCGGCGAAAGCGGCGTAGATGGCCTCGAGCACGGAATGAAGCCGCTCGCCGAGCTCGGCGCGCTCCGGCACGCGGAACGGAATCCCGGCCTGGCTAATCTTGCTCTTGGCGCGGGCGAGGCGCTGTCCCATGGCGGCGGGCGAGATAAGAAAGGCCGCGGCGATGGTCGCCGCGTCGAGACCGAGGATCGTCTGCAGCATCAGCGGCGCCCTGATCCCGGCATCGAGGGCCGGATGGGCGCAGGCGAACATCAAGGCGAGGCGGTGGTCGGGAATCACGGCTTCGCCCGATGCCGCCTCGGCGAGCTCTTCGGCGATGAGCCGGAGATGGTCGCCGGCGCCCGCGGCACTCTGGCGCCGGCGCGCCTGATCGATGAACTTGCGCCGCGCCACGGCGAGGAGCCACGCCTCGGGACTGCGCGGCACCCCGCTAAGCGGCCAATCGGCAAGCGCTGCCGCCAACGCTTCGGCGAGCGCATCCTCGGAAGCGGCCACATCCCGGGTGCGCGCCGCGAGAAAGGCGAGGAGCTTGCCGTAGCTCTCCCGCACCGCCGCCGCCGCGGCGGTGCGGGCCGCCTCCGCCGCCGATCGCGCCATCGCGCGCTACATCGCCCAGACGGGACGCACCTCGACGACGCCATGACTGGCTCCGGGACAGCGCGCGGCCCAGGTCAGCGCCGCATCGAGGTCCGGTACGTCGATCATGTAGAAGCCGCCGAGCTGCTCCTTGGTCTCGGCGTAGGGTCCGTTGAGCACCTTGGTCTTGCCGTCGGCGGTGCGCACCGTCGTCGCCGCGGGAGACCGCTGCAGCCGGTCGCTGGCAACGATCACACCGGCCTTGGTCAACGCCTGGGTATAGGCCTGGTAGGCGCCGATAATCTCCTCGACCTGCGCCTTGCCCGCGGCTTCGAATGCCGCCTCGTTCGAATAAATCAGCAGCATATATTTCATCGTCGCTCTCCTTCGCTGACCGGCGCATCCTGCACCGCCGTCTCGATGACGCGCGCGGCGACCCGATTTCGACAGCGGAAGGGAAGATTTTCGCAGGCGCCGGCGAGGATCAGAGATGCGCCGCGGCTACCTCCAAAGGCCAATGCGGCTGCAGCCGGCCGCCCAAGCGCAGCGGCGCGATGCGGCGGGCGAGCCCCGTCGCATCGTCGGTCTCGACGAAAGCGGCGCAGAGCGTCCCCTCGCCTTCCGCCACTTGCAGCCGCTCGCCCGGCATCTTGCGCACGAAGCGCGCTACCGCCGACTCCTTCTGCATGCCGATGACGCTGTCGTAGTCGCCGCACATGCCGGCATCGGTCATGTAGGCGGTGCCGCCCGGCAGGA
>Ga0335076_10003173_pt1 | contig 16490 bp, 11 predicted proteins | sample Lox_Sample_25_FD_206717 | JGI IMG/M metagenome (GOLD analysis project Ga0335076, IMG submission 206717) | Soil microbial communities from Loxahatchee National Wildlife Refuge, Florida, United States - Lox_Sample_2.5 | ecosystem: Environmental > Terrestrial > Soil > Wetlands | place: USA...
CCGATGTCGGGACAACGCCGATTTTGCGCTTCGCGGGCGCAGTCGGCCGGTCGCCGTTGCGGCGCGCAGATTATTCCTTCGGGAGCGGGAGGTTACGGTACTGTCCGGCCGGGCGGCTCCGGCGGCGGCAGTGGGTGATGTCCTGCTGGTCGGCCCGGTCGGCGGGTGGCCGCCAGGATGTCGTCGAGCTAGTCGTAGATGCGGGCGCAGGCCAGCCGCTGAGCGCCGACCTGGCAGTGGGCCCCGGGAGCCCCGGCGGTGGTGGACCGCGGCAGCGTTCTGGGCCAGGTCAAGTGGCTACTCCCGGGTCGGCGCCCGCCGGGTGGGGCAACTTCATGTCCGGCGCTGAGATATTACGATTGTTAGCTGTTTTGTTAGCACGCAGTCCGGTTGGGCTGAACCGACGACGGAGCCGATGGCAACGATGATCGCTGATGCCGGCAACGCTGGAGCCACTGGGACGGCCTTGCTGACGCTGTGGAAGGTGGGCCGTGTCGAGCTGCCGAGGATCACTAAGGTCTACGTGGACGCGCTGGCCGGGCTGGACGGCGCCAAGGACGCCGGTCCGGCCGGGCCCGGCGAGGTCTTTGCGCTCTGGGCAAAGGTCCGCGGCGAGCTCCGGCGTGTCCTGGTCCTGTCTGCGCGCCGCACCGAGGCCGCGGGCGAGGCGGTGTGCCGGGCGATCGCGGAGTACACCGGCGCCGATGCCGATGGCAGGAACTCCAGTGCGGTGGCCGGCCGGGAGCTGTGGCGGAAGATCAACGATCCTCGGGAGGTCGACCCCGAGGATCCGGAACAGAACCCGCCGCCGGTACGGCCACGCGGAACCGCTCAGGATGAGCCGGATGGACGGAACGCCGGCGCCGGGGCTACTGTGGCGTCCGTTGCGACGCCGGACCACCTGGCCGAGCTGACCGCGAAGGCCGAAGCGGTCAAGCACCTGGCGATCGCGAAGAAGAAGGACGATCCCAGAGCGTTCGGCGACTGGATCGATCACCAGTTCAGCGCCTACGGGGACAGGGTCACTACGGCGTATGGTCAGTGGGCTGAGGCCTACGAGCAGTGGCAGAAGCAGCGGCCCAGGCATGGTGCCGACGGTCCGCCTCCGCCGGACAAGCCGCTTGAGCTCGATCGGATACCCACCTCCGAGCTGAAGGGCGCCTATGACAAGGACGTCGAGAGTTCCTACGAGTGGATCGTTCCGGCGTTCCAGGAATGGGCCGCCTCAGATCCTGATCTCCTCACCGAGCACATAGCCGCCATGCGCGGCGTGGAGGGCCGGCTCGGCGACGGCGAAGCGCTCCGGCTCGCGGCCAGCGCGCAGATCAATCTCGCGTCGCAGTGGGACGGCGCGCACTGCACGAACCTGCGGAATTTCCTCGGCACGCTGCTCGTCGTGCCGGGAAACCAGCAGGCGGTCGCGCGGACGCTGCGTGAACTGCTGGAGGCCGAGCAGGCCCTGTACCGGCAGGCGCAAGGCAACATGCTGCAGCTGGCTGACAATGTCCGCCCGGCGATCGAGGGCAGCGGCCAGGAGGGCAAGCCCGAGCACCGGACCCGTTTGACGATCCTCAGTGCCGTGGCCTGGATTGCCGGTGCCGCCCTGGCGATACCATCCGGTGGCGCGTCGATCTATGCCGGTGTGGTGACCCTCAACGCGATCGCCGCGGTGTCCGGCGCCGCCGCGAGCATGCTGCCGGCCGGACGTGCGAAATCGCTCAGCGCCGACACCGTGGACGGCGTCCTGGAGAAGATGTCTGAGGTGATGGCGCAGGCGCGGTCCGATCTGGCCGAGCGGGAGAAGGACATCACCTCAGCACTACAGCACAACCTGGAAGCGCTCGCGAGTTTGCGGCGCCAGGCCGAGGACGCCAAGGTCAACAGCCCGGTCGTGCCAGCACAGCCGGCGATCGTCGATGCCGCGCCCGGCCAGATCAGCAGCCGCCTGCACCCGAGGTAGCCCGCCGGCCGCGTCGCATCAGATCCCCCGGTTGAACCCGTCCGCCCCGGACCGTCTGAGATCGCTATCCCGTTCGCCGAGGTAGCGTCACACCACCGTCCCCGGGACATACAGACACTGACCAGCGGTTCTGGCGGGCCACCATGCCCGGCGTGGAGACCGGTATGTAGGGGTGGGTGGAGGACCTAGGGCCCGCAACCGGGTCAACCTGAACAAGGTGATCACGCACTGGCCGGACATGCTGCGGGTAGCTGGCTCCCTGGTCGCCAACCAGGTGCGCGCCTACGACCTGCTGCGGATGTTCGGCCGCGAGAGGGACGGCCGACCCCGCTGTGGCAGGCGTTCGCCGAGTACGGCCGGATCGCCTAGACCGAGCACCTGCCGCGCATGGCCGACCGGGTCAACAACACCAACCGCAGGCAGCTCACCGTGCAAGAGTCCCGCGCAAGCCGGCCCGGGACGTGTGCCACGCCAAGCGCGGCACCATCCACCAGGCGTACTGGGACGGGATGGAGGATCAGCTCGGCGCGCTTGGCCTGGGTCCTCAACGCCGTCATGCTCTGGACGACGCGCTACATCGAGGCCGCCGTCGCCCAGCTCCGCGCCGCGGGCCACGAGATCCGTAACGAGGATGTCGCCCGGCTCTCTCCGCTCAAGCACCGCGACCTCAACTTGCTCGGCCGCTACGGCTTCACCGCGTCTGTCCCGCGCGAAGGACTGCGGCCCTTGCGCGACCCGGACGCGATCGAGATGGACGATGATGACGACGATGGTGGCGAGGACATGTAGTTGTCGTCAGTCCGCTGGTCGTGGCTTCAGTGCTCCCCGCGGTCGAGGGCGGCGACCTCGCGTACGGCCTCGGCGATGGCGCGGAAGTCCTTACGCAGGATCGCGCCGTGGTTGCTGGCGACCTTCGCGCTCACCTTGATGTTCGGGTTGCGGGCGGTCACCGCATCGAGGCTGGCGCGCATCCGTTCTTGCTCATCACCGCGGCTTCCGAAGGACGCCCCCGAAGCAACCACGTACCGCACCGGGACGGTGATGTTGTCCAGAACGGGGCCCAGCTCGCGCTCGCGGGAGAGCTTGCCGAGCTCGATGTTGCTGTCGGCCTGCTGTCCGGCGGTCATCCGCGGCGTCAGGCCCGTCGGGCGCAGCAGCGGCGTGAACCAGCCCATCCGCCGGAACAGCTTGCGGATCCGCTGCTCCATGGCCTCGTCGAGCCAGTCGTAGGGGTACGCGCCGTCGACCAGGACCACGCCCACGGTACGGTCCGGATTGCGGCTGGCCCAGTGCGCCGCGACGACCGCTCCGTAGGACCAGCCCGCCAGCAGCGCCCGGTCCGCACCCCTGGCCGCGAGAACGGCATCGACATCCCGGACGGCGGCCTCGAAGGAATAGTCCGCCGAACGCTTCGATTTCCTGCCGCGAGCCCGCTCGTCATAGGTGATGTGCCGCCACCCCGTCCCCAGTTCAGCGATGACCCGCCGCCAGTACCCCTGGGTGGCGAACTGGCCATTGAGGTAGACCACAGGAATGCCGGGACCGCCGGTGTCGGTGACGGCCAGGGCCGTATCGTCAACCGGCACCATGCCGGTCCACTTCGGACGGACCGGGGAAGTGCTGTTCGTCGTCATGTGTTCCTCCTGGTCGCGTTAAGCGTTTCGTGCGACTTGTCCGGGTCCCGCACGTGGATCGCGGGCCCCTGGGCGGACGGCTGCGTTGCCGGCGATGACCGGCAGGATCTCGATCGCGGCGAGCCCGGCCGGATAGTCCTGGTTCTGCTCCTTTAAAGGCTTGTACCGCGACTTAACCATGAGCATCGGCAGGCACGCCCCGGCCTCGCCGAGGTGGGTCAGCCCGGAGTGCCGCCACTCGTGCAGGTCTCAGCCCGTACGCGCCCTCCAGGGCAGCCAGCTTGTCATGCAGTTACCGCCGAGACGGCGTGGAGTCCAGCCGGATGTAAGGGATGTCGTGGCACCCGGTCCCAGGCCCGACCGAGTACACCGTTCCGTGTAGATCGGGTACACCACCGAGCCCTCGGGTCCCGGCCGCCGTTCCCCGCCGTGGACCACCACGGTCTCCATCGACCCGCCCTGAGCCTGCATAAGGAAGCTCCCGTCGCGCACCGGCCTGTGATCCTAACGCCGGACAGCCATGCGACCGTGTTACCGGATCATGTTCTCCCGGCGGGACGGCGATCCCAGAGCCAATACCGCAGAATCGGCTTGCCGAGGACGCCAGGCGGCCGGACCGCTGCGCGAGCCGGCCGGGCCGCCACGCCGGCAGCCTGGCGACGAGGTCGGCCTCGAGGACGCGGTCAGGGCCGCCACGCCGACTCCGACGGCGGGCACCCTACCGGCCTGAGTCGAGCCCGAGCAAGCGAACGGGGCCCGAGTGCGCGAGCGCAGAACATCCGTTCTCGCGGCGCTATGACCATCACGCCGACCTGTCGGCATTCGCGCCACAACGGCGGGTACGCGTGCGCACGCTCGACGCAGGCCAATTACGCTTCGTGACCTGCCAGACGCTTGCTGCGCACCCGTGCGAGCGACTGCCAAGTCCATCCGCGTAGGCTTATGGCGACACCGGAAAGCACGATTGGCGCAATCTGGTCTTTGGCGTCGCCTGCAGCAGTCAACCGCATCCTGCGCCTTTCCTGGTGGCCACTGGGTTTCCCGACCAAAGGCGGATCGGGCGCGTCAGGTATGCGGAGGGTCTGTCACGGAAGGAGGCCGTTTCGCCGGGGCCTGCGGCCGGGACCAGTCCGTCGGCTCGGTGTCATCGGCGGCGGTCTGTTGAGGGCACTGCCGGGGTAGTCAGCGCCGCCAGCGCACGATGCCGGCCGCGGCGGTGCCCCACACGAGGACCAGGATGCCGTACAGGCCCAGCGGGGCGGCAGCGGCCGGGCCGAACGCGGCGGCGGCCAGGCCGGCGGCGATGGCGAAGTCTCGCATGGACGTGGTGAGCAGCACGGCGACGCCGGCCGGGTGCCGGGCCCGGGCGCCGAGGAGCCAGCCGGTCAGGGCCGAGCCCGCCAGGAACGCGATGAGGGCGAGCGTCACCGGCAGGTAGCCGGCCGACAGGTGGACTTCGGCGGCGATGAGGGCGACCAGGGCCGCGACCGCCGCCACCGCGGTGGCAGCGGCGGTGCGCTCGGCTTTGGCCGGGAGGGGGGTGCGGGCTCGCAGCGCGATCCCGGCGGCCAGCGGCAGGGCGACGATGAGGGCGAGGCTGGCGACGATGTGACCGGGATGGACCGTGGCGTGGTCGGCTTCGAGCGCGAGGAGGGGCCCGGCGGCGGCGACGGTGAGCACGGTGGAGCCGATCAGCGCCCCGGCCGCCAGGGCGGCCTCGCCGCCGGCCAAGGCGGTGATGGCGACCGAGGCGATCTCGCACGGCGCCAGGCCGAGGGCCATGATGCCGTCGCGAAGGGGCCCGGCCGCGACGATCTGGGCGACGGCCCACGCCAGCGCTGGGAGCACGGTGATCCCCGGGGCCAGGACGGCCAGCAGGGACGGCCAGGTCCCGGTAAGGCGGCGCCGCGCGGCCGGGTCGATGGCGACCGCGGTGGCGAAGACCAGGACGACCAGCAGCATGTTGATGCCCTGGCGGCCGGCGAGCCACGCCAGGGGCGGCTGAACGGACAGGCCCAGGACCGCGGCGGCGAGCACGGCGATCAGCTCGGGGTAGCCGGCCAGCAGCACCCGGACCCGGGACGGCAGCAGCATGACGTGCCTGATCATGTCACAGAAGGTGATGCCCGGCGGTGCATGCGGCCCCGCCGTCCGGCAGGGGCCGGCGAGTCGTGCCCAGCTCGCCGCTCATCATCGCGGGGTGCCTGCCGGCAGGTCCAGGCCCAGGTACCTGGAGCCGGCGTGCCGTAGCCTGATTCCCGGCACCGGCCACGGCCGCCGGTCGCCCGCCGGGCCGTGCCCAGCAGGTATCGCGCAGGCTGAAATGAGGGGTGCCAGTGACGGCCGACCAGAACAAGCTGCTTGTCCGGCGCCTGGTTCAGGAGGCGGTCAATCCCGGCAATCCGGAGGTGCTGGAGGAGGTAGCCACGGGCGAGTTTGCCGAAGCGGCACGCCGGTGGGTCGGACCTTTCCGCGCCTCCTTCCCTGACTTCAGGATGGAGATCGTCGACCTGGTCGCCGACAACGAGAAAGTGGCCGCGCATTTCCGCTGCTCCGGGACCCACCTCGGAGAATGGATGGGTCAGCCGCCGACCGGCCGGCGCTTCCACGATGTCGATGAGATCTACATCTTCCGCGTCAGCGGCGGAAAGCTGGCGAGCGCGTTCGGGGTAGAGGACAACATGGGGAGGATGCGCCAGCTCGGTCTCAGCGGGTAAGCGGCGCCTGCAGCGGGCTGCTCGCCAGTCGCGGCCAGATGCCACGCCGGTCAATGGTGATCAGCGATAGCCGGCCCTGCTGCAGGACGCGGCCACGGGACCGGACACAGAACGCCCGTTCCCGCACGTCGGCGGCCACGCTGAAGAGACAGGCACCAGCCGCGCATATCGGCGGCTACTTGCGCGCCGGAGCGATCCCGTCTGTCACAACGCGTGATCGTGATCTTCGTTACTGGGCAGTCCGTGATGCCGCAATCGAACCTTAGCGCTTCTAACGGATCTGAACCCGGGGAGCCAAGATGGGAGCCGACGGCGTCAGGCATCAGGCGACGTCAGGCCACACCGAACCAGCATCTTCGCAGGTAAATGGCATGCCGGGCTACGCCCAGCCATGTCTGGCGACGGGCCGGGCCTAATTCACACCGAGGAGGTCACTGGTTCGATCCCAGTATCGCCCACCCAGCTCACCGGCCGGTTCCTTTCGGAGGAATCGGCCGTTTTGTCCGGTGGCAGCAGCAAACGGCAGCAACGGTCAGGCGAGGCAGACGCTGAGCTCGCGCAGGGCGTCACGAGTGGCATCGGACGGGGCCTCGGTGTAGATCTCCATCGTCACGGCAACCTTGCTGTGCCGGAGGATGCGCATCGCGACTGGCGGGTGAACATCGAGCGCGGCCAGCAGCGAGGCGCAGGTCTTTGCGAGTGCCGTGGACGGTGATCCCGGGGGACTCGTGCGGCGATGATGCAGTCCTCATATTCTGTTCGAACGACCAACGGCTACCGTCCTGCAACTCGTTCACGCCTAGGTGCTCGCGAGCTATGATCCAACTCCATCCATACTCGCCAGCGAACAGCCCTTCCGATTACAGGGCAGGCACGCCCCGAGGCTAGGGGTGTTGGGCGCGGCGGAGCTCGAAGGCGATCACGATTTCTGAGATGCCCCGGAACAGGGCGAAGAAGCCGACCCAGATCAGCAGCAGCGCTCCTTGTACCGGGCGGTACTGCTGGGAGGCCCAGAAACCGAGCAAGATCTCCAGGATGCCGACCACCAGGCCAAGCCACCAGGTGGAGTTGACCTCCCTGGTGCTGACAGAGGTGATGATGTAGAACGTGCCCTGGAAGATGAGCAGGAGCCCCAGGATCGAGGCGAGCGCCCAGAACGCGTCGTAGGGCCGGGCGAATGACCAGCCGGCGCCGAAGGCGAAGATGATGCCCATCAGGATGTGCAGCCAGCGCCAGCTGGACATGACCGAGGCGATGAAGAACTCGTTGATCGTGGCCACCAGGAAGTAAACGCCCAGCAGCACGCCCACTGTCGGGATCGAGGCGGGGGCGAACCGCAGTGCGATCCAGGCGAGGATGAGCCAGGCGATGCCGGTCAGCAGGAACATCCACCAGGGGCCGGCCAGCCGCGCTAGCCCTGCGCGGGTCCTTGACCGGACGTCTGTGCGTTCGTCCATGCCGCTCATGAGCAGCTTCCTTTCCGGCAGGTGGCTACCGCGTACGGGACCGTCTGCAAGATGATTTACCCGCCGTGAGGACAGTGTCAAGAACACTGCCGATGATCTGCGCGGCGATGAAGGCAGAGGCTTATATCCCTGTGAACCATTGGATGTAGTGGTTTCGGCCTTTACATTGAGTGCGTGCCGTTTACAGCTAGTAGCAACTCTGTGTCGCTCTGCCTGCCAGCAGAAACTGATGCCCAGACGTACCGGACCGGTGCCCCGCAGAGTCGGGTACTGGCGTGTGCCACGTCCACTGACACCAGGAACGCCTCCGGCATCGAGCCAGGAAACAGAAGTCGGGCCGACCCAGGAGGGCTCGGCGGCAGCCGCTACGTCAGGCCGTGGGGCGTTACGGGTGGGCAATGTCCATGCGGCTGACGGCCGCGGCGATGGCCGCTAGGTCGCCTTCGTCGGAGCTGACTATAAGGTCGCCGCGCCGGAGGGCGCCTTCGACGACGCTGGCGTCGATGATGTCGGTGGCGCGAGCGCGCCCGGCGAGGGTTCCGGTGGCCCTGGCCCTGCTGTCATCGAGAACTTCGACCTCGCATCCGGCTAGCAGCCGGGCGAGCTGCGCCTGGCGGGGCGTACCTCGCCAGCACTACGCCAATTGGGGGGAGTCTTCTTCGATACCCCAGGACAAGGCGTCCAAAGCGATGTTCTACTGGGATTCAATCGTGATAATTCTTCGCAACAAGCGATGGGAATCATTAACGATGCGGTTATGGATCAACCGTTCTTTCTAACTCGCACTATATCGCTTAACAAGGATGAACAGATAGTGCTCTTCCTTATAGCACATACCGAGAAGCTTATTCAGAAGTCCACTATTCGGCCTGCATCACCGCAGGTCACAGGCCTACGGCATAGGAGTTTTAAATAATCCTCCGAGTATTATGATGCTAAGTTCGATCTAGCGATAGATTATACGATTAGCGCCAGCAATTACACTGAGATCGTGAGCAATTACGGGTCAACCATTTGAAGTAACAGCTACGAGAAAGAATGTGTTGTCCTACAGTCAAGTGTTCTCGCTTCAAAATAATTATTCTGTCGCCCCGACTGACGGAGCAAGCCGGGGGCCGGTGAGATAGTACGCTGCTTAATGCTCAACTTCAGGTAACCGTCCTGGCCGTAGCTCGGCCCGGGCATCCTGGTGGCAGCGGCAGGTAAGTGCTCATCCACCGTCGTGTCCGGGCACATTCCGGGCACATTCCGGGCACATCACGACGCGATCTGCCCAGAAGCGATGAGAATCGCCCAGATCTCAGCCGCAGGTCACACCGCATGCGCGATGCGTTCGCCATGGTCAGAGAGACGCCTGCACAGGACCCGGCCTACAGGCCAACTCACTGGCCGAAGGCGCTGGACTACACGACCGGACGCCCCAGCGCTTTGGATACGATAGGGCGACCGCCGCAGCCGGCTGGTCCACCGTCCGGACTGCGACAACACTAATGACCTGCTTAGCCATGTGCACGCTGAAGTGCGGCCCTGCCGTTGGCGCGCGGGGTCGCGCTCGGCCATCACAGGACCTCTTCAACCGGGACCCTCACGCTGGCGTACTCGCGGTGGCCGGGGACGTCGGAAGCGTTGCTCCACTCGACACATATATGTCGGCTAAGGCCGTGATCCGCCGTCAGCACCCGCGACACCGGCTCCAGACGCGCTCCGCAGCCCGGGCATGACCCGAGCCGGCAGTCAGCGGGCAGAGTGTGGTCGTAGTCGCTCGCCACGTACCCGCAGTGGCACCTGACAGTGTCGATGATAAATGTTTGGTTCATCGGTCCCCCTCCTTCACGCACGGGGTGGGCATGACCGAATCCGCGTGTCCCTGTCGGCCGCACGGTGCATCGTGGCGCTGGGCGCCACTAGAGCTGGGCTACCCGTCAGTAATGTTCGCGTAGTAGGGACTAAGTTCTGTCATCGGCGGACCTTCGGCACTAATCATGGAGTCACCGGCGACCTTCCGTCCAGCGGGCGATCTGGCGGCGAGCCGCCCGCCGGCCGCGGCAGTGGCTCGCCGAGCAGCGGGCGCGGGTCCGCCTCCGGCCGCTCGCCCGCTGACCCGGTCGCGAACCGTAAAGTTCAGCATGTGATTACTGTCGCAGGCGAGGCCCTGATCGACTTGATCGTCAACCCGGCCGGCCACGTGGATCCCCGGCTGGGCGGCGGCCCGTTCAACGTCACCCGCGCGGTCGCGCGGCTCGGCCAGCCCGCGGCTTTCCTCGGCCGGCTGTCCGGCGACCGGTTCGGCCGGCTGATGCGCGCCGACCTGGACCGCCACGGGGTGCTGGTCGCCATCGAGACCCCGGCCGACGCGCCGACCACGCTGGCGCTGGTGGACGTGGACCCGGCCGGCGTGCCCGGCTACCACTTCTACCTGGCCGGCACGTCGGCCGCCGCGGTCGGGCCCGGCGAGGCGGTGCTGCCGGCCGGCACCACGGCCCTGCACGTCGGCAGCCTCGGCCTGGTCATGGAGCCGGTCGGGACCAGCCTGGAGCAACTGGTGGCCGCGCTCCCCGGCGGCGTCACGGTCATGCTCGACCCGAACTGCCGCCCCGGTGCGATCGCCTCCCGGCAGGCCTACCTGGACCGGCTCGGCCGCGTCCTGCGCCGGGTGGACGTGGTCAAGACCAGCACCGAGGACCTGGCCTACCTGTTCCCCGGCCAGGACGCCGCGGCCGGCGCCGCCGCACTGGGCGGTAACGGCCCGGCCTGCGTACTGGTCACCGACGGCGCGGCGCCGGTGCGCGCCGTCGCCGGCGGCCGCGAAATACGGGCCGAGGTCCCGGCCGCCCCGGTCGTCGACACGGTGGGGGCCGGGGACGCGTTCGGCGGCGCCTTCCTCACCTGGTGGACCGGCAACGGCCTGGGCCAGGCCGACCTGCGTGACCCGGACGCGGTGCGGAGCGCGGCGCAGGCGGCGATCTACGCCTCGGTGGTTACCTGCACGCGCCGTGGCGCCGAACCCCCCTGGGCCGCCGAGCTGGCGGGCCACGACGGCTGGCGCTGGCTCCCGCCCGCAGAGCGTGAGGACGACAGGGACAGCCGTCGTGGCCCGGGCTTAGCTGGAGCGCAGCAGGATGCCCCGGATGAACGCGGCCTGGCCCGCATGCTGCAGGCAGTCGGAGATCACGCTGACCAGCCGGACACCCAGCGTCACCGGCGGGTCCCAGGCCTCATCCACGACCCGGTCCAGGCCTGCGTCCGTGACCCCGCCAGCCAGCCGAACGGTCTGCTCGTGCACCGCGTCGTAGTACCCGGTGAGCAGATCCGGTGACGCCACCGTGACCTGCGCGACCTCCTCCGAAGTGTGCCCGTACCCGATGTCGCCGGGCGGGAACGGCAGCTCGAACCGCTTGCCGTACTCGGTCCATACCTGCGGCACCCCGAACGCGCCTGCCACGTGGTCGTCCTGCACCCGGGTCAGGTGCCAGATCAGCCAGGCGATCGAGTTCGCGTCGCGGTCAAGCCGGGCCGCCAGCTGGCCGCCGGTCAGCCCCCGCACCGCCGCGTGCACGGTCCCCTGCACGCGGCCGAAGCCGTCGGCCAGAATGTCCGCACTTCTCATCGCGCGATCCCTCCAGGTCAGGACGAAATTATGCCGAACGGACCGGGTGACACGCCGTGGCACCTGCATCGTGCCCCGGCTGGCTGCCGCTGACACAGGTACGAGGTACCGTTCCGGAGTGCCCGCAGTTCGCACCAGGAAACCTCCCGATGACCCCGGCGACCTTACCGCACCCAGCAGTGCTAGCCCGGGGGGGACGACCCCGCCAACCCCCCGAGGCGTCAGCAAGGCCGTGCCGGATGTCGCCGAACTGCTCGCCGCGGCTGTCGGCGGCATCGGCGGCGCCGAGCGGCCGGGCCAGGTCGAGATGGCCGAGGCGGTGCGGCAGGCCATCGAGACCGGCGAGCACCTGGCTGTGCAGGCGGGCACCGGCACCGGGAAGTCGCTGGCCTACCTGGTCCCGGCGATCCGGCACGCGCTGGCCACGGGCAGCACGGTGGTGGTGGCCACCGCGACGATCGCGCTGCAGCGCCAGCTCATCGACCGCGACCTGCCGCGGCTGACCGCCGCGGTCGAACCACTGCTCGGCCGGGAGCCGGCCTTCGCCATCCTCAAGGGCAGGCGGAACTACCTGTGCCTGCACCGGCAGAAGGGCGGCGTCGCGGAGGACCCGCAAGACGTGCTGTTCGACCCGGCGGACACGAGCCTCTCCTCGCCGCTAGGGCGCCAGGTGCAGCGGCTGCACGAGTGGGCCGAACGGACCACGACCGGCGACCGGGACGAGCTGGTACCAGGGGTGCCCGAGGCGGCGTGGCGCCAGGTCTCGGTGAGCGCGCAGGAATGCATCGGCGCGCAGCGCTGCCCGTTCGGCTCCCGCTGCTTCGCCGAACGGGCCCGGGCCGCGGCCGGCCGGGCCGACATCGTGGTGACCAATCACGCGCTGCTCGCCATCGACGCCACCTCCGACATCGACGTGCTGCCCGACCACGACGTGGTCATCATCGACGAGGCGCACGACCTGGTGGACCGGGTCACCTCGGCCACCACGGGGGAGCTGTCCGGACCCGCGGTGGACGCCGCCGCGCGGCGCGCCGGCCGACTGGCCGACTCCGCCGCCACCGAAGGCGCCGCCCCGGCCCTAACGGAGAAGCTGCGCCAGGCGGCGGCCGCGCTGGTCATCGACCTCGGTGACGCGCCCGCGGGCCGGATGGACGTGCTGTCCGGCGCGCTGGCCGCCACGCTGGCGTCGGTGCAGGACGCGGCCGGCGGCTGCGCCGACGGGATCCGGGCCAGCGCCGCGGACGGGGAGGAGGACCCGCAGCGGATGGCGGCGGCCCGGCTGACCCTGGCCTCGCTGGACGAGCTGCAGCGCACCGCCAGCCGGGTCCTGGAGGTCTTCGCGGTGCCGGTCGCCGAGCGCCGCGAGGTGGTCTGGCTCGACCGCCCCCCGGAGGAGGCGCGCCGGGCGGCCACCTTGCGAGTGGCGCCGCTCGAGGTCGGCCGGGTGCTGCGGAACCGGCTGTTCGGCCAGCGCACGGTGACGCTCACCTCGGCCACGCTCGCCCTCGCCGGCTCGTTCACCCCGCTGGCCATCCAGTGGGGGCTGTCTCTTCGCCCGGAGGACGACCCGCCCGGTGACCCCCCCGCTTTTTCTCCCGGGGGGACCCATCCTCCCGGACCCCCCTGGGGAGAGACCCATCCCCCCAGCTCCCCCCCGGGAGGGACCTCCGGCCCCCCCGGGCCCCTCGGGTGGAAGGGCATCGACGTCGGTTCCCCGTTCGACCACCCGCGCAGCGGCATCCTGTACGTGGCGCGGCACCTGCCGCCGCCGGGCCGCGACCAGCTGCCCGAGACGTACCTGACCGAACTCGAGGAGCTCATCGACGCGGCCGGCGGGCGTACGCTCGGGCTGTTCTCCTCCATGCGCGCGGCGCGGGAGGCGGCCGGTGCGCTGCGAATGCGGATCAGCCAGCCGCTGCTCTGCCAGGGCGACGACGTCACCGCCCAGCTTGTCAGGCAGTTCGCCGAGGACGAGCCGACCTGCCTGTTCGGCACGCTGTCGCTGTGGCAGGGTGTCGACGTGCCGGGGAACTCGCTGCAGCTCGTCGTCATCGACCGGATCCCGTTCCCGCGCCCCGACGACCCGCTGGCCTCGGCCCGGCAGCGCGCGGTGGCGGCCCGCGGCGGCAACGGGTTCATGACCGTCGCGGCGTCACAGGCCGCGCTGCTGCTGGCACAGGGCGCCGGCCGGCTGCTGCGCACGACGACCGACCGCGGCGTGGTGGCGGTCCTCGACCCGCGCCTGATGACCGCCCGCTACGGCGACTTCCTCCGGGCGTCGCTCCCGCCGTTCTGGACCACCACCGACCCCGCCCTGGTCCGCGCCGCCCTCCGCCGCCTAGCCGCTGCCGCCGCCTAGCCGCTGCCGCCGCCTAGCCGCTGCCGCTGCCTTCGTCTAGCCGCTGCCGCTGCCTTCGTCTAGCCGCTGCCGCTGCCTTCGTCTAGCCGCCGCCGCTGCCTTCGTCTAGCCGCCGCCGCTGCCTTCGTCTAGCCGCCGCCGCTACGGGCTGGTTACTGCGAGCGCATGGTACGGATGAAGCCGACGTTGCCGGGTAACATTTTGGGAACTACTGGATTCGAAGAAGCGTTCTGTAGAGGACCGGCCTACCCAGTCACAGCGGGAGGTCACGCATGCGGAGGCAGCCGCGGAGCGGCAAGCGGCACGTGCTCCGCTGGGTTGCCGTCGCGGCGGTCGTCGTTCTAGCCGCCGCCACGCTGGGCGTCTACCTCAAATACCGCGCCATCTACGACAGCATCACCCGCGTTACGGTGCCGTCGACCGCCCTCGGCCACCGGCCGCCGGTGTACAGCACGAACTCGATGAACATCCTGGTCTACGGCGACGACAGCCGGGCCGGCCTGACGCCGCGCGAGCAGGACATCTTGCGTACCGGGCACGATCAGAGCGACAACACCGACACGATCATGCTGGTGCACATCTCGCCGGGCCGGCACCGGGTCACGGTGATGAGCATCCCGCGCGACACCATGGTGCCGACGTATCAGTGCGACAGCGGCCCCGGCTACACGGGACAGCAGGCCAACCCGAACTCCTTCGTCCAGATCAACTCGCTGCTCCAGATCGGCGGCCCCACCTGCCTGTGGAAGACGGTCGAGCAGGCGACCGGCATCCGCATCGACCACTTCATCGGGATCGGCATGCTCGGCTTCGTCAAGGTCGTCGACGACCTCGGCGGCGTGAACGTCTGCGTGCCGTTCAACGTGAACGACCCGGTGTCCGGCCTTAACCTCACGTCGGGCGAGCACCACATCAACGGCATTCAGGCGCTGGCCTTCTGGCGGACTCGCGAGGACATCGGCACCGGTTCGGACCTGGAGCGGATCCAGCGCGACCAGTTCATGTCCGCCCAGGTGGTCAAAGGCGTCCTGAGCAGCGGCCTGCTGTCCAACCCGATCCGGCTGGTCAACGTGATCAGCGACGCGGCCGCTTCGATGACCACGGACGCCGGCATGACCGTTTCCGACCTGGTAGAGATCGGGGAGAGCTTCCGCGGCCTGTCGGGCCAGAACGTCCAGTTCATCACGGTGCCGAACGAGCCGTGGGCGCCGAACCCGAACCGGGTCCAGCTCATGCAGCCGCAGGCCAGTGCGGTGTTCGCGGCCATCGCCCGGGACCAGACCGTGCCGAAGGTCTCCGCCACGCCGCGGGCCACCTCGGGCGGTGCCCAGGTCCTCACCACGAAAGCCCCGCAGGCGTCCGCGAGCCCCGGCGCCCGGGCTTCGCAGGCGTCGGCCAGCCCCGGCGCCCGGGCTTCGCAGGCGCCCACCTCACCCGGCGCCAGCCCCTCCGCGTCCTCCTCGGGCGTCTCGGGACTAGCCCAGGCCAACGGCGGCATCACCGCCGCCGCGGCGTGCTCCAGCGACAGTTCGGCCTTCGACGGCCCGGAAAGCCCGTAGGTCATCACGCCGGGATCGCGCTGACCACGCTGACCGCCTCAGGAAGCCTGCGCATGCTGGTCACCCGCCGGTCCGCGAGCTTGGCCGGATGCCCGGTGCGGTCGCGGTCCACCCAGACCGAACGCAGCCCCATCCGGGCCGCCGGCAGCATGTCGTGCACCCAGCTGTTGGCCACGTGGATCCAGTTTGCCCCGGTCGCCCCCGTCTTCTCCGCGAACCTCCTGAAGTGCGCGAGGTCCGGCTTGTAACTGCGCACCTCCTCTGCCGTGACCCAGAGATCGAACGGCGCCGGCATCTGCGCCCTGGTGCCGGCGAACAGGTCCTCGTCGCAGTTCGTCAGGAACGCCAGCCGCCAGCCAGCTTCCCGCAGCGCCGTCAGGGCCGGGCCGGCGTCCTCGAATACCCGCATGTCCGGCCAGGCCCGGACGAGCGCCTCCGCGCCGCCCCGCGGCAGCGTGACATGCTCCCGCGCGGCGGCCCGCGCCAGCCCGGCGGTGAGCACCTCCCGGTAGGGCCGCCATCCCGGGCCGGCCTCGAGTTCCAGCTCAGCCTGGTGATACGCGGTGAGCAGCCGCTTGGCGTCGGCACCGGAGACGCCGTCGATCGCCGCGAGCCCCCGGCCCATGCACGCGTTCCAGTCCGCGACCGTCCCGTAGCAGTCGAATGTCAGCCACCTGTCTGCCGCCATTGGCTAACCTCCAAGCGCCAGTCAACCCCCAGCATCCCACCTCGCCCCGCCCGCGCCACCCGCCCTGGTCGCCCGCGTGCTCCCTGACCTGATTTCATGGGAAACGAGCAAGGAGGCAGCCATGGCCGACATCGCCGTCCGCCCGCCCGGGACCGAGACCAGCCGGGAGTACGCCTACCAGGCGGGCTTCGGGAACGAGTTCGCCAGCGAGGCGGTCGCCGGCGCGCTGCCCGCGGGCCGCAACTCGCCGCAGCGCCCGGCGCTCGGCCTGTACGCGGAGCAGCTCAGCGGGACCGCGTTCACCCAGCCGCGCGCGGTCAGCCGACGGACCTGGGTCTACCGGATCATGCCGTCGGCGGCGCACCCCAGGTTCGCCCGCATCGGCAACGGGACGCTGCGCGGGACCCCGTTCGACGAGATCGAGCCCGACCCGAACCGGCTCCGCTGGAACGCCCGGCCGATGCCGGGCGGCGACACCGACTTCGTCGACGGCCTGTACA
>Ga0335076_10003174_pt1 | contig 16490 bp, 16 predicted proteins | sample Lox_Sample_25_FD_206717 | JGI IMG/M metagenome (GOLD analysis project Ga0335076, IMG submission 206717) | Soil microbial communities from Loxahatchee National Wildlife Refuge, Florida, United States - Lox_Sample_2.5 | ecosystem: Environmental > Terrestrial > Soil > Wetlands | place: USA...
GTTGTTCGCCACCATGACCAGCCAGGTCACCCTGTCCGTCGCCGTCTATATTGAGCCGTCGCACCATGCGCGCGCCTTCAGCCGGCACCTTCCAAATGCCGGTGCGGACGGTCTTGCCTTGCCATGTCACCTCCCGCGGCAAACCTACGTTGACCGAAAGCAGACGTGCCATGACACCACTCCTCGACGATCATTTCGCGCTGGCTCAGCCCGTTGCCGCCTGCCAAGGCAGGGCTGGTCTTGCGACGGGTATTGCCGATTAAAGCAACACTCTAAGTCCAAGCCCGGATGGTTGGCTCGTTAGGCTTTGTTAGAGGTTGTAAGCAGTGCGCCGTCAGCAGGCTTTTCGTCGACGTCGTCTTTTGGCCGATCGTGACGGCATGGCGTGTGTTGCACGCTCTTCGCAGTTGCGGGGCGCCACCGCGCTCAACCGCAAGCGGATCTTTGAGTTCGCGGCCCAGCAGAAGCTGCCCGCGATTTACGAATATGACTTCCTTGTTCGAGACGGCGGGCTGATGTCATGCGGGCCGGATATGACCGACGTCTATGATCGCGCGGCGGACCTCGCCGACCGTATCCTGAAGGGAGCGAGCCCATCCAATCTCCCATTCGAGCAGCCAACGCGCTTCCGGATTGTAATCAACAAGAAGACCATGGAAGCACTGGGCTTGACGATACCAACAGCGACTCTAATGAGAGCTGACGAGGTCATCGACTGACGCCGCGCGGGCATCGGCCGCAGGCAAATCGCTCACGGAGGGCTAGCTTTCTTGGCCAACATTTTTGCGCGGAAGACGACGCAGGCTCTGGCGGAGGAGGCGGCCCAGGCCGACAGCGACGGCGAGGTGCGGCCGCTCAAGCGGACCTTGTCCGCGCTCAATCTGGTCGCGCTCGGGATCGGCGGCATCATCGGCGCCGGCATTTTCGTCCTGACCGGACACGCCGCGGCGGCCAATGCGGGACCTGCGGTGACGCTGTCGTTCCTGCTGGGCGCCGTCGCCTGCGCTTTCGCGGGGCTCTGCTATGCCGAGATGTCCTCGACCGTGCCGATCTCGGGCAGCGCCTATACCTATGCCTACGCGACGATGGGCGAGCTCGTCGCCTGGATCATCGGCTGGGACCTGATCCTGGAATATGCGGTCGGTGCGGTGACGGTTGCGATCGGCTGGTCTGCTTACGCGGTGAGCTTTGCCAGGGATTTCGGGCTGAACTTCCCGGCGCAATTTGCCTCTGCGCCGCTCGACTATGACGCAAGCCGCCACGCCTGGTCTGCGACCGGCGCCATCCTCAACGTGCCGGCCGTTGCGATCACGCTTGGGGTCACGTGGCTGCTCGTGATCGGCATTCACGAGTCCGCCCGCGTCAACAACGTCATCGTCGCCATCAAGCTGACCGTTATCGTGCTTTTCATCGTGCTCGCGGCACCGGCTTTCTCGACGGCGAACTGGGTGACATCCGCAAACCCCGAGGGAAACTTCATTCCCCCGAATGCCGGTACAGGCGTCTATGGCTGGTCGGGCATCGTCCGGGGCGCTGCGGTGGTGTTCTTCGCCTATATCGGCTTCGATGCGGTTTCGACCGCAGCGCAGGAGGCGAAGGCGCCCCATCGCGACATGCCGATCGGCATCCTCGGCTCGCTGGTCATCTGCACGATTCTCTATGTTGCCGTGGGCTTCGTGCTCACCGGGATCGTGCCTTTTGACAGGCTGGGCGTGCCGAGCCCGATTGCGGTCGGGATCGACGCCGCCGGCGTCGGCTGGCTCGCGCCGCTGATCAAGCTCGGGATCATCCTCGGCCTGACTTCGGTCATCCTGATCTCGCTCCTTGGCCAGCCCCGCATCTTCCGCGCCATGGCCCATGACGGCCTGCTGCCGCACGCCGCGGCAAGAATCCATCCTCGCTTTTTCACCCCGCATGTCGCGACCCTCATCACGGGCGTCGTCGCGGCAATCCTTGCAGGCCTCTTGCCCCTCGGGCTGGTCGGCGAGCTCGTCTCGATCGGAACCCTGTTTGCGTTTGCGGTGGTTTCGATCGGCACCCTGGCGCTGCGGATCGCCGATCCCGGATTGCAGCGGCCCTTCCGCGCGCCCGCGATCTGGATCGTTGCGCCGCTCGGCGCCGCAACCTCGATCTTCCTGATGTTCGGCCTGCCGCTCGACACCTGGCTGCGTCTTGCCGTATGGCTTGCGATCGGGCTTGTGATCTATTTTGCCTATGGCGCCAGGCACAGCCGCCTGGCCCGTCACTCCGCCTGAGCGTCAGGCGGCCGATGACGTCGGCGCGCTCGGTCATCTCGGCGATCAGGTCGGTGGCGCCCGGCTTGCGGAAGTCGATCGCGATGCTGCGCTTGTTCCTGTTGATGGCGAGGAAGGAGACGCGCTCGCCATCATGGTAGGGTGCAGCGTGGCGATAGAGGTCGCCGTCGGGCAGCGCCTCGACCTTGACGATGTCGGCGCCGAGGTCGCCGAGGATGGTCGTGCAGACCGGTCCAGCCAGGAGCCGGCTCACATCGACGACGCGAATGCCCTGGAGCGGAAGCATGATCCGCTCCTGGAGCGGCGCTAGCCTCGGCGCACGCTCGAGCCGCCATCGACCGGCAAAGTCACGCCGGTGATGAAATTGGCCTCGTCGGATGCCAGGAACAACGCGGCATTGGCGACGTCCCAGCCCGTGCCCATCTTCTTGCGCAACGGCACCTTGCTGTCGCGTTCGGCGGCGACCTCGGCGCGGCTCTTGCCGAACTCGCGGGCGCGGGTGTCGACCGCCATCGGCGTATCCATCAGACCCGGCAAAATCACGTTGGCGCGGATGCCGTATTCGGCGTTCTGGTAGGCGAGCTGCTCGGTGAAGGCGATCATCGCCGACTTGGTCGCCTTGTAGGCGACGTAAGGGTAGGTCGTGATCGCGGCCATCGAGGAAATATTGATGATGGCGCCGCTTCTTTGCAGCCGCATGATCGGAATCACATGCTTGGCGGTGAGGATGCAGCTCTTGAGGTTGATTGCGACGCAGCGGTCGAACGCCTCCTCGGTCAAGGCGAGCAGCTCGGCGTCGCCGCCGGCAAGGCTGACGCCGACATTGTTGTGCAGGATATCGATGCGGCGCCAGCGGTTCGTTGCATCCTCGACCATCGCCCTGATGTCCGCGCTCCTGGTGACATCGGCTTTGAACGCCACCGCCGTGCCATTGGCGGCCTTGATCATGTCCGCGGTTTCCTCGGCGGAATCCGCGTGGTGATCGACGCACAGCACCTTGGCGCCCTCGCGGGCAAAGGTGAGCGCGGTGGCGCGCCCGTTGCCCATGCCTTGACCGGGGCTCTGGCCGGCGCCGACGACGATCGCGATTTTGTCTTTCAGGCGCATGTCAGTCCACTCCCGGCATCGGGTACTGGTTGAGTACTTCTTTGTAATAGGGCTCGTTGTCGATCTTCATGGTGGCAAGCACGCGCACCACGGCGCAATAGAACGCGATTGTGAGCACGAGGTCCACCATCTCCTCGTTGGACAAATGCCGCTTGATCTCCGCAAAGGTCGTCATCGACATCCCGATATCGCGCGCCATCTCGCGGGCGCCCTTGAGGATCGCTCGCGCAAGCGGCTCGAGCCGCGACTGAATGCCTTCGGTCTCGGCCATGAGGCCGGCAATATCCTCGTCGGTAACGCCGAATTCCTTGCCGATTTTCACGTGATGGGTGAACTCGTATTCCGATTTCTCCAGCCAGCCGACCTGGAGGATGGCAAGCTCGCGCAGGCGAGGGTTGAGCTTGCTCTTGAAGCGGATGAAATTGCCGACGCCGTTGAAGGTGAGCGCCATGTCCGGCGAATTCACCAAAAGCTTGTGCAGATTGGTGTTGCGCTTGAGCATATCGCGATATTCAGGCGCGACCTGATCGGCTTCCAGATAGGGCAGGCGAGCCATTATTGTTGTCCTTCCATCAGGCTTCCTCGCCTCGCTCCTCGCAACGACGTTCAATCATCGGTCTTCCGACTCGCGTTCCGGCGCCTGCAGCGTCACGCCGCCGTCCACCACCAGAACCTGGCCGGTGATGTAGCGGGCGAAATTGCTGAACAGGAATTTCACGGCATGGCCGACATCCCAGCCTGTGCCTTCCAGTTTCAACACCGAGGCCCTGGCGCGATTGGCGCGCGCAGTCTCGCTCATGCCGCGAGCATAGACCATCGGCGTGTACATCGGGCCCGGACAGATGCAGTTGACGCGGATGTTGTCGCGCCCGTGATCGACCGCCATCGCGCGCGTCAGCCCGATCACCGCCGCTTTCGACGTCGTGTAGGTGGTCAAGCCGCGCGGCCGCAGCGCCGAGATCGAGGAGATATTGACGATTGCGCCGCCCCTGGCCGTCTTGATCATGGCGGGAATTGCGTATTTCGACAGCAGGAACATGCTCTCGACATTGACCTGCATCACGCGGCGATAGGTGTCCGATTTCTCCTCGACGACGTTGCCGCGGCTGCCGATGCCGACATTGTTGTCGAGGTAGTCGAGCCGTCCGAAGCGCGCAACCGTTGCCTCGACGAGGCGCTGGCAATCCGTCTCGCTGGTGGCGTCGCCTGCAAGCGCCGCCGCCGTACCGCCTTCGGCTAGAATCATCTCGACCGTGCGCTCGGCAAGCTTTTGCTCGCGATCGGTCACCATCACTTTGGTGCCGGCACGCGCAAGCAGAATCGCCGCCGCGCGGCCATTGCCGATGCCGTCGCCCGCCGCGCCGCCGCCTGAGATCAGCGCGACCTTGCCGGCGAGACCTTCGTCGTCCTCGGGCCCTCTCATGGTGTTTCCCCTTGGCGTTTCCTCTGGCATCCCTCTGGCGTTTCTTCCTTGTTGTCGGGGCACGATAGCACGTGCCGGCCGGCAGAGAAGGGTGCTCGCATTGCGGCTGATGCATGGTCTTTCCACGCCATGGCATATCGCAGCGTTCGCGCGTTGCCGGGCTGTCGGTGCTCATGCATGATCGGTCCGAGAGGAAAGCACGGGGAGGGCGCCGATGAAGATCGTAGATGCGCAGGTCCACATCTGGTCGCAGACGGTGGTGCCGACCTCGGGCCTGCACCGCAAGGTCGAAAGGGTCACCGCCGAAGAGATGCTGGCCGAGATGGACGCAGCCGGCGTCGACGCCGCGTTGATCCATCCGCCCGGCGGCTGGGACCCCAATTCGAATGCGCTCGCGATCGAAGCGGCGAACAAATATCCCGACCGTTTCGCCGTGATGGGACAGTTTCCGCTGCAAGACCCCGCTAACCGCAAGCTGATCCATGGCTGGCGCAATCAGCCGGGCATGATGGGGCTGCGCTGGCCGTTTCTGCTGGAAGAGCACCAGAAATGGCTTTACGACGGCTCGCTCGACTGGCTGTGGCCGGCGGCGGAAGCGGAGGACCTGCCGATCGCCATGATGGGCGGGTTGTTCCTGAAAAAATTCAGCGAGATCGCCCAAGCCCATCCACGGCTGAAGATGATCCTCGATCATTGCGGGCTCAACCGGCATGGCCGAGACGCCGAGGCCTTTGTCCATCTCGACGAATTGGTGGCGCTCGCGAAGCTGCACAATGTCGCTGTCAAAGCGACCGGCGCGCCGCATTATTCGACGCAAGCCTATCCGTTCAGCAACATCCATGACGGGCTGCATCGCATCTTCGATGCCTTCGGGCCGAAGCGCTTCTTCTGGGGCACCGACATCACGCGGATGCAATGCAGCTATCGCCAGTGCGTGACCTTCTTCACCGAGGAATTGCCGTGGCTATCGGGCAGGGACCTCGAGGACGTCATGGGCCGCGGCCTCTGCGCCTGGATCGGCTGGGATTACAGGTTCGACTGAAGCGCGATGACTTGGCGATGAACCCTCATCGCGCTTTGGGCATCGATTTGAACATGATCTCAGCGTCCCGATGACGCCAATCCGAGAACACGGACGCGGGCTGCCGTCGACGTCAGCGCCGCGAATATGACAACGGATCGAACGGATCGCTGACGCCGGTCACCGGGCTGTCGTTCCTGCTCGGCGCCGTGGCCCATCCGATCCAGGGCAATGACATCTATGTCTATTATGGCGAGGACCGGAGCTACGCGAATGCATGGACCGTCGCCGCCACGCAAGGCGGGTGGGGCAATCCGAACTTCGTCAATAACGGCTGCGTCAACCAGAACCTGGGGGGCGGCACGCAGGGCGCCTTCAACACGCCGATTGCGGGCTTTGCCTGCACCTTCGACGTCCAGAAGGCACAGGAGTTCACGATCGGATTCTGGCAGGACCTTTACAAAGGCGATCTGGGGCGGGTCAGGACCGGCCTTCAGTACGAATATGTGAGATTGACGGCGTTCCCGGGTCTGCCCACCGGGACAGGCACGCCGAACCTGGGGCTTAATCCCAACAACAATATCGCCTTCTTCTCGCTTCGCTATTTATCCGTTCAACTGACGCTGGTCGCCTGACCTCTCACGTCGGACCTGTGGTAAAATGACACGAATGGCGTTGCGGAAGCTCGAAAGGAGGCGACCATGGTGTCCCAATCAGATGAGGGCGATGGATTCAAGTTTGTGGTGACCAACACCCTTATCGTTCAGGACATTGGGCGCTCGGTCGCTTTCTATCGTGACGTCCTCGGCGCCACGGTCCTGCGCGAGGGTCAGCCGACCTTGCTGAGGCTCGGCAATGTCTGGCTGACCATCAATGTCGGCGGCGGCCCGACCGACGACAAGCCCGAAGTGATCGCCTCGCCGCCGCGCGACCTCAATCTGCTCAGCATCTTCCTCAATCTTCGCGTCACCGACATCAAACGCTGCTGCGAACTCTGGGGCTCGCGAGGCGCGAAATTCATTACCGAGCCCAAAACCCACGCAACCGAATTGCGGTGCTACACGCGCGATCCGGATGGATACCTGATCGAGATCGGACAGCCGACCACGACCGCCGGCCCCCTCGACGCCTACGTTTAGAGGTCATCGCGACGGCTCGCTGGGCTTTTTTTCACTTGGCCCTTTATCACTTGGCCTTTTATCACCTGGCCTTCGGCGCTCGGCAGTTGTAGGCGCGGCGAAAGCCCGCGGCCTGCGCGTCGTCCTCGGAGCAGAACCAGCGGTCGGGCTTGGTGAGGCCTGCATAGCTGCGGCAGCCCTGCAGATGATAGACGCCGATGTTGCCGGTCACGCGCGCGCGCACGGCGAATTTGCCCTTGATACTGCAGGCGGGCGGCATGGCGAGATCTTCCGGAAACAGCGCCTCGCGAATTTGCCGATCGCGATCGGTTCGGCAGGCGCCGCCGCGCAGCGCACCGTCCTTTTTTCCATGCCGGAAGTCGTCGGGCGCAACGAAGCAGCCCTTCCAAAGGCCCTTGCGGGTATCCCTCGCTTTGGCTTCGTCATCCAGGAAGCGGCCCTTGGCGGACGGCTCGAAATCCATCGCAAAGCCCAGGCGAACGAGCTGCTGGTTCAGGCTCACCGTTTCACCCTCGACGGTGCAAAGGCCAAGATGCCACTTCCTTAGGTCCTTGTCCGGGCCGAGATCGTCGCAATGGACCGGACGCCCGCCGATCAGCTTGGTCAGCTCATCGCGCGTATCCACGCCGCAGCTCCAGGGGTCGGCCTGGTCGTCGATGCAGATCTGGTCGAACTCGGGGGCATCGATGCCGTCGAGCCGGTAGGTGGTCTCGCCCAGCTGAATGGTGTTGCCGTTCCGGACAACGGCAGTCGCCGCCGATCCCGGGTCCGTCGATAGAAGTGTCGCAAAGACGAATAACAGGATCGGAGAAACAACGTCACGTATGCGCATGCCAGCCCGCAAGATTGAAACTCAAGAGATTTCGTCATTCCGGGGCGCCGCGAAAGCGGCGAGCCCGGAATCCATAGCCATCGCGCCTGCGGCTTGCCGCATTCGCGACAAAAAGGGAAGGCGCGCTTCCCTCCTAATGCGCGAATGGCCCAAGGGCCAAGCGCGGAGGAGAGTATGCATTCCGGGCTCCCTCGCTTCGCTCGGGCTCCGGAATGACAGCGAACGGTCCTTAGCATATCCTGCCGTCAGCGCTATGCCAGCTTCAGCTCGTCATAGCCCCTGGCTGCGACCTCGTCGCATTTTGCGCGATAGGCCGGCGCGCTGCCGCTGTAGCGGGCGACAATGCGCGTCGTCTTGCCCTCGACATTCCGGTTGATTCCGGTCATCCAGGAATCGACCTCGTTGGACAGAAGGCCGGCGCCGAGCGCCTTGACGTGATCGGTCCATGACGCGACGCCGGCTGAGGTTGCTTCCAGCCGCGTCAGGCCTTTCTCGCGTGCGAAGCGGATCAGGCCGGTGACCCAGTCGACGCTGTACTCGATGCTGCGCGGGATGTTGCCGAGCGCGGTATGCGGCCCCATCAGCATCATCATGTTGGGAAAACCCTCGACCATCAGCCCGAGATAGGTCTCGGGTCCGTGTTTCCATTTGTCCTTCAGCCGCGCGCCATCCGCGCCGCGCAGATCGATCCTGTCGAATGCGCCCGTGATGGCGTCAAAGCCGGTCGCAAAGATGATGATGTCGAAGGCGTAGTCCTTCTCGCTGGTCCTGATGCCTTCGGGCGTGATCCGCTCGATCGGCGTTTCCGTGATATCGACCAGCTCGACATTGTCGCGGTTATAGACCTCGTAATAGAAGGTCTCCAGCGGCAGGCGCCGCGTGCCGAACCCGTGGTTCTTCGGGATCAGCTTGTCGGCTATCCTCTGGTCCTTCACGCGCTCGCGGATCTTGCGCGCGACAAAATCGCTGATCGTCTTGTTCGCCGCGCGATCGGTGAGGATGTCCCTGAAATTGCCCTGCCAGATGCCAAAGCCGCGCTCGGCATAGAGCTTTTCATAAAACGCCTCGCGCTCCTCGTCGGAGACCTCGAAGGCACCGCGCGGGTCGGGCGTGTGAATGAAGCAGGCGAAGGTCTCCTGGCAACGGGCGAACATCTCCGGATAGGCCGCCTTGATCCTTTTTTGCGTCTCGGCGTCGATCTTGCCGTTGTGCAGCGGCGCGCACCAGTTCGGCGTGCGCTGGAACACGGTGAGATGGCCGACGTCGCCGGCGATGGTCTGGATGGTCTGCACGCCGGTCGCGCCGGTGCCGATCACCGCGACGCGCTTTCCCGCAAGATCGACCTTTTCCTTTGGCCAGCGCGCGGTGTGGAAGGATTGACCCTTGAAACTCTCGATGCCCTCGATGCGCGGCAGGGTCGGCGTCGAGAGCGGGCCGATCGCGGTGACCAAGAAGCGCGTGCTGAAACGCTCTCCGTTCTCAAGCGTGACCGTCCAGCCGCGCCTGTCCTCGTCATAGACTGCGGCTGTCACTCGGCTCCGAAACTGGATATCGCGGCGCAGATCGAACTTGTCGGCGACATGCTTGCAATAGCGCAGCGTTTCCGGCTGGCCCGCGAAATGCTCGGACCACTCCCATTCCTCCAACAGCTCCTTGGAAAAGGAATAGCCGTAGGAATAGCTTTCGGAATCGAAGCGCGCGCCGGGATAGCGGTTCCAGTACCAGGTGCCGCCGACCTCGGTGCCGGTCTCGAACACGCGCACACGCAGAGCGAGCTCACGCATCCTGTAGAGCTGATACATGCCGGATAGGCCGGCGCCGATGATGATGACGTCGTAGTCCAGATCGGTCGGCGGCACCTGACGTTTGCTCCCGGAATCTTGTCGTTCTTGCCGACGCTAGCCGGTCTTGGCCGGCCGAACAAACCCCTTAACCCATGCGCTCGCGCGTTGCAGGGTTGCGGTTCGCGAACGGCCTTTGACTGCCGACCCGATCTGCCCCTATCGTTCGGCCCGCCGATCGCCCGCGAAGCGACGAAGGCGGAGAGGAATGCCAGGAATGCACGATCCCGTAGACGTCCTGATCATCGGCGCCGGCGCGTCAGGCGCAGCCGTCGCCTGGTCGCTCGCCGACACGAAGATGCACATCCTTTGTCTCGAGCAGGGCGGCTGGATGAATCCGGCGGAATACCCCAGCACCGGGCGCGACTGGGAGGCGAAATTCTATGGCGAATGGTCGACCAGCCCGAACATCCGCGCCCGGGCCGAGGACTATCCGATCAACGACGACAACTCGCCGATCAAGGTGGTGAATTTCAACGCCGTCGGCGGCTCGACCATCATGTACACGGCGCATTGGCCGCGGCTGCATCCGTCCGATTTCCGTGTCAGGTCGCTCGACGGCGTCGCTGACGACTGGCCGATCGATTACGACACGCTGGTCCCATTCTTCGAGGAGAACGACCGCATGATGGGCGTGTCGGGTCTGTCGGGCGATCCGCGATCGCCGTTGACCCATCCGCCGATGCCCCCGCAGCCGCTCGGACTTTCGGGCGCGCTGATCGGCAAGGCCATGAACAGGCTTGGCTGGCACTGGTGGCCGTCGGATACGACGGTCGCCACGACGGACTATGAGGGCAGGGCGCGCTGCATCAATCTCGGTCATTGCACGCCGGCCTGCGCGCAGGGCGCGAAAGCCTCGACCGACATCACCTATTGGCCGCACGCGCTGCGTGCCGGCGTCGAGCTCAAGACACATTGCCGCGTACGCGAAATCTTGACCAACGAGCAGGGCATGGCCTCGGGCGTCGTCTATTACGACAAGGACGGCGTCGAGCAATTCCAGGGCGCCGAAGTCGTGATCATCGCCTGCAACGGCGTCGGCACGCCGCGGCTGTTGCTCAACTCCGCCTCGGGGCGTTTTCCCGACGGCCTTGCCAATTCCTCAGGCCTCGTCGGCAAGAACCTGATGTTTCATCCCTATGCGCAGATCTACGGCTTCGTGAAGGAGCCGACCGATTCCAACCGCGCGCCGCCCACATGCCTCTGGAGCAAGGAATTCTACGACACGGACCTGTCGCGCGGTTTCGTCCGCGGTTACGGCATTCAGTTCGGCCGCGGCGCGGGGCCCGTGTTCGAGGCGGTCGCAAGCGAGCAGAAAGGCATCCTGCCGTGGGGCGCCGACCATCACCGCGTCTTCCGCAAGCTGAGCGGCCACCGCCTGCATGTCTCCGCGATCTGCGAGGATCTGCCCGAGGAGCACAACCGCGTCACGCTCGATCCCGTCTTGAAGGACAGCCACGGCGTTCCGGCGCCCAGGATCGATTACACGATCAGCGAGAACTCGAGGAAGATGATGGAGCATGCGCTGGCGCGCGGCCGGGAGATCCTCGAGACGGCCGGCGCGACCGACCTCTGCGTCAATTCTCCGATCCCCTGGGGCGGCTGGCATCTGCTCGGCACCGCGCGCATGGGCAGCGATCCCGAGCGCTCCGTGGTGAACGAATGGGGCCGGTCGCATGATGTGAAAAATCTCTTCATCGTGGACGGCAGCGTGTTCGTCACCTCCGGCGGCGTCAACCCGACCTCCACCATCCAGGCCATCGCGCTCTACATCGCCGACCAGATGAAGCAGCGCCTCGCCAATCTCTTTGACTGAGGATGCGATGAGCGCAGAGACCCTTACCCCCGCCCAGCGCGACGACCTCCGCACCATCGCGGCAATGATCATTCCGGAAAGCGCGGAGTATCGCGTGCCCGGCGCCGACGACACCCGCATCCAGGCCGATATTCTGGCCACGCTCGGCCGCGACACGAAGCAGGTCGCGGCCGCGCTCGATCATCTCGCGCGCCTTGCAGGCCAGCCGCTGGAAAAACTCGACCCCGCGCGGCGCGATGCGGTCGCGAAGGAGTTTCGCGAGAGCGGCGGCGCGCCGGCCGCGATCCTCGTCCGTGTCGTGCTGCAATGCTACTACCGCGATGACCGCGTGCTGCGCTCGCTCGGGCTCGAGCTGCGCCCGCCCTTTCCGAAAGGGCACGTCCTGCCGGACGGCGACTGGTCGCTGCTGGACCCCGTCAAGGCGCGACCGCCAAATTTGCGGCGGGCGACCTAGCGGCGGGATTTCCTGCCTGCAGTCCCCCGTCCGTTTGCCGGGCGAGCTAACGGGATACCGCGCGTCGCGTTGCTGCTCTCACGGTCCCGAGCGCGTGCCGATGATGGAGCTTTCAATTGGCACTCGATCGGCGTGCAGAGGGGCTGATCATAGTTTCAACCAGGCTGCCTTTGACACCAGGAGGCGTTACGCCATTGTCATGTTTTTTGGCCAATCCCGACGTCGTCGTCGGGAGCAAACTTTGATGAACGTGACAGGCTGCGGTGCTATAAGAGCCGGTCTCGGTATCTACAGTAAGTCGGCAGCATTGCGCGCTGCTGTACCGCCGCATTTCCGGAAGAAAGGGTGTTTCCATGTCTCATCATCTCGATACCCCTCTCGCAGCGCAGAACGGCCAGCTTTTTATCGATGACATGTACGTGTTCTCGGCCAACGACAGCACCGTGTTTATCATGGACGTCAACTCAAACATTACCGGCGTTCACGTAAAACCAGGCTTTCACCACGAAGCGCGCTATGAGTTCAAGATCCACTTCGACCGAGCCGATTTCGAAGCCTTGACGTATCGGGTCTCGTTCGGCGAACCGGATTCGCAGGGCCGACAGGTGATGAGATTGCACGCTCTCGCCGGCAAGGATGCGCGTGAGGACTCCGCAGCTGGCGAATTGCTGCTGGAAGGCCGGACAGGCGAGCCGGCGAGCAAGGGCGGCATCCGGTTATGGGCAGGACGCATCGCGGACCCCTTCTACATCGACCTCTCGCTACTCGCAAAAGTCAACGGGCCAGTCCAAAGCGGGACCGCCATAGACCTGTCGGATTGGCGACCGGAGAAGGCGAAGAACAGCTTTGCGGGGACCAACGTCGAATCGATCGTGCTCGAGGTCTCGCATCGGCATCCCCAATTGAAACCCGGCGCGCACATTGGTGTCTGGTGCGCCACGAAACTCGCTACCGATGCGGGCGGCTGGCGGCAGATCAACCGCGGCGGCTATCCCATGATGTGGCCGATCTTCTGGCCGGATGACACTCACTTTACAAATCCGGCCAACACGAGGCACCCGTCCAAAGACTTTGATACGGAAGGCAAGCACATTGCGGAGCATATTGCTGCCGTCGTCGCAGCCAGCGGGACCTCGGACGACCCGAAAGGCTATGGCCAGACTGTAGCCAGGGAATTATTTCCCGATGTCTTGCCACACGTCGTAGGGACGCCCGCGACATTCGGCTTTGCGACCCGCAACGGCCGGACGCTGGCGGACAATGCTCCCGAAGTGATGCTTTCCCTCGTCACCGGCACGGCTGTGAACTCGGGGCTCAAGCCTTCCGTTGCAAAGAACCAGCGGGAAAACAAGTTCCCATATGTCGTGCCGGCGTGAGCTGGCGGGCGCGTGCTGCGGGGCATGGGCCTGGTTTTGGCTCCCATGTCGCGCGCCGCGAGGTCAAAGCGCAGTTCAAGGAACCAACTGAATTGAGCGGGAAAAGGCCATGACCTATTTCGATCTCGGACCGTACAGCCGCAAAGTCACCACATCCTCGCCGGAGGCCCAGCTTTGGTTCGACAGAGGGCTCAACTGGCTCTTTGGTTTCAACCATGGCGAGGCCATCAAGTGCTTTCAGAAAGCGCTCAAACACGACGACAACTGCGCGATGGCGCATTGGGGCGTCAGCTATGCGTCCGGGCCGAACTATAACCTGCCCTGGAATCGCTATGACCCGCGCGGCCGGCAGATGGCGCTGTCGGCATCATTCGACGCCATGCAGGCAGCGCTCGCCCATGCGCAGAAGGCAAGTCCGGTCGAACGAGCGATGATCGAAGCGCTGCCGGCGCGCTATCCTCAGCGCGAGGCGATCGAGGACATGACGCCGTGGGACAAGGCCTACACGAAAGTGATGCGCAAGGTGTTCGGCGCCTTTTCCGACGATCTCGAAGTCCGCGCGGTCTTTGCCGAGTCGATCATGAACGAGACGCCCTGGCAGATGTGGGACCTGCCCTCCGGCAAGCCCGCCGAAGGGGCAGGCACCGAGGAGTGCAGGGCAGTCCTCGAACATGCTTTCGAAAGCGTCCCGGCCGCGTGGGATCATCCGGGCCTGCTGCATCTCTATGTCCACCTGATGGAGATGTCGCCATTTCCGGAGCGGGCGCTGCGCGCCGGCGACCGGTTGCGCGCGATCGTTCCCGACTCCGGCCACCTGATCCACATGCCGACACATCTCGATGTGCTGTCCGGGCACTACAATGACGTGCTCCTCTACAATCAGAAGGCGCTGGCGACCGACCGCAGGTTCCTCGCCTATTCGGACGATCCGGGCGTCTACCTGGTCTACGTCATCCACAACTTCCACTTCGCGATCTATGGCGCGACGTTCCTGGGCCAGTACACGCCCGCCATCGCTGCGGCTGAGGAGCTGATCGCCACCATCCCCGAGGCGGTGCTGCGCATCGAGTCGCCGCCGATGGCGGATTTCCTCGAGGGCTACCTGACGATGAAGCAGCACGTTCTCGTGCGCTTCGGCAAATGGCGCGAGATCATCGCGCAGAAGCTGCCTGACGATCGCGACCTCTACTGCTCGAACGTCGCCATGATCCACTACGCCAAAGCCGTCGCGCATTCGGCGCTCGGCAATGTCGCCGAGGCCGAGGCAGAGAAGGCGTTATTCATGGCCGCAAAGGCCCGCGTGCCGGAGACGCGGCGCGTGCATAACAACTTTATGGTCAACCTGCTGGCTGTGGGCGAGGCGATGCTGAACGGCGAGCTCGAGTATCGCAAGGGCAACTATGATGTCGCCTTCGCGCATCTGCGCAGGTCGGTCGCGCTCAGCGACGCGCTGCCCTATGACGAGCCCTGGGGATGGATGCAGCCGACACGCCATGCGCTCGGGGCGTTGCTCCTCGAGCAGGGACGGATCGAAGAGGCCGAGGCGGTCTATCGTTCCGATCTCGGTCTTGACGGCAAGCTCAGCCGCGCCTGCCAGCACCCCGACAATCTGTGGTCGCTGCACGGGCTGCACGAATGCCTGGTCCGCCGTGGAGAAAAGGTCGAGACGGCTCTGATCAAGCAAAGGCTCGATCTGGCGCAGGCGCGAGCGGACGTTCCGATCAGGGCGTCCTGCTTCTGCCGTCGAACGGCGATGGCAGCCGAGTAGCCGGGTGCTGCTGTGAGCCGGTACAGGAAAAGCAGGCCGATGCCGCCGTGCGCCCTGCGGCGGGGTCAGACAAACCGAAGCGGAAACGTTACTCCCGGACCTAGAACGTATCTTTCCACTTGCGCAGGGCTTCAAAACTTTCGCTTGGGGTGCTGACCTCAAGACCTTTCTGTGTGCGAATCGACGCCACGATGTCGGGCTCGAGCACCCGCAGAAAAGGGTTCGTCGCCTTTTCCAGCGCGATGGTCGACGGCAAGGTCGACATGCCGTGCTCGCGCTTGGCTTGCTCGGTCCGATAACGGGCAAGCAGCACCGCGTTGTTCGGATCCACGGCCATGGCAAAGCGCAAATTTGCCAGCGTGTATTCGTGCCCGCAATAGACTTCCGTCTGATCGGGCAGGCTGGCCAGCTTGTCCAGCGACTGCGCCATGTTCGACATGGTGCTGAACACCTTGCCGCAACCGCCGGCAAACAGGGTGTCCCCGGTAAAGACCCGCTCGCGAGCCTGGTCCCAAAAGGCCAGATGGCCCAGAGTATGTCCCGGCACAGCCATCACAGTCAGCTCTGTATCCAGGCCGTCGAGCGCCAGGCGATCGCCCGCACCGAGGGTATGGGTGACACAATCCAAGGGAACGGTGCCAGGTTTTGGAAAGGGTGGATGCGTTGCACGGTCGTAATCATTGAGAACCGGTCCATACACCGGCACCGGGAAGCGCTGAAGCAGTCCCGGCACACCCCAGCAATGGTCATAGTGCAAATGGGTGAGCACGATCGCAGACAGGCTTAACCCCATCTGCGCCAGCGCGCTCTCTACAGGTTCGGCTACGCCGGGATCGATGACGACGGCTTTTTTGCCATCGTGCAACAGCCAGATGTAATTGTCCGTGAATGCCGGAATGCCGTGAACCTGCAATTGCGTCATCAGTCGCTCCTAAGTCAGGCGCATCCTCGTTCTTGCACGCATGCGCGATCAGGGCAGCTCCGGCCCGGGCATCGTGCCGCTCCAGGCCTCGATCGCATTGAGCCGATCCCACCATGCCTTGACGTTGGGATAGTCACCGATTGGAATTCGGCCGCGCTCTACGTAAGTGGCCGACCCGGCGACGACGAAATCGGCCAGTGTCACGCTGTCGCCCACAAGGAACTTGCGCTCGGCCAATTGATCGTCCAACAGCTTGGCCAGAGGGGAGAAGCGTTTCTCGGCGTCGGCGACCTGGGCCGGGTCGGGGACCCCCGTACCCAGCATCGGCTTGCGCACGTTTTCGTTGGTGAAGACGTTGATCACCGGCGACCAGGTTCCTGCTTCCCAAAACAACCAACGCGCGATGTCTGCGCGGATTTTGGGATCGGCCGGGAGAAACGATGTATCGCCGGCGCAATCTGCCAGGTACTGGCAGATCGCATTCGACTCCCACAACAACAGGTCGCCGTCGCGCAAGGCCGGCACCTTGCCCATCG
>Ga0335076_10003175_pt1 | contig 16487 bp, 13 predicted proteins | sample Lox_Sample_25_FD_206717 | JGI IMG/M metagenome (GOLD analysis project Ga0335076, IMG submission 206717) | Soil microbial communities from Loxahatchee National Wildlife Refuge, Florida, United States - Lox_Sample_2.5 | ecosystem: Environmental > Terrestrial > Soil > Wetlands | place: USA...
GGCAAGCGATGGACTCTGATAGTCCGGGCCGAAGTTGGCCCTGCTCGCTGCTGTCCCATTCTGTCCCGGGCACACGCCGCTTTGCCTAACCTTCCTGCTCGTTGACCTTGCCTGCCCAGTCCGGGGCGGGCATGTGCGTGTGCCCCCTGTTTCCGTCAGATCTCGTGACGTGAAAGGGGTGTTCGCCATGGCCTCCACCACTCGTACCGCTGCCCTCGATGACGCGCACGTCGGCGACATCCGCGGCGCGCTCGGGACCATCCCGGCCGACGACTCCGCTCCGCGGGCCGGCCTGTCCGCCAAGCTGAAGACGCTGCTGGCCATCGTGGGCCCGGGGCTGATCGTGATGTGCGGCGACAACGACGCCGGCGCGTTTTCCACCTACGGGCAGGCCGGGCAGAACTACGGCACCCGGCTGCTGTGGACCCTGCTGTTGCTGATCCCCGTGCTCTACGTGAACCAGGAGATGGTGCTGCGGCTCGGCGCGGTCACCGGGGTCGGGCACGCCCGGCTGATCATCGAAAGGTTCGGCAGGTTCTGGGGCACGCTCGAGGTCGTCGACCTGCTCATCTTGAACGCGCTGACCCTGGTCACCGAGTTCATCGGGATCACCCTGGCGGCCGGGTACCTCGGCGTGCCCAAGCTGATCGCAGTGCTGCTCGCGGCCGGCGTGATGCTGGCGGCGGCGTCGACCGGCAGCTTCCGCAGGTTCGAGCGGATCGCCGTGACGTTCTGCGCCGGGTCGCTGCTCATCATCCCGCTGTACCTGTTCAGCCACCCGTCCGGCGCCGAGATGGCGCGCGGCTTCGCCGTCCCCGGCCTGCCCGGCGGATCGGGGCAGATGGCCACCGTCATGCTGCTGATCATCGGCATCGTCGGCACCACCGTGGCGCCGTGGCAGCTGTTCTTCCAGCAGTCCTACGTGGTCGACAAGAGGATCACGCCGCGGTTCATCCGCTACGAGAAGGTCGACCTGTGGATCGGCATCGTGATCGTCGTGGTCGGCGCGGCCGCGCTGATGGGGGCGACCGCCGCGGCCTTCGCCCACACGCCGGGCGTGGGCCACTTCACCGACGCGGCCGGCCTGGCGCACGGCATCATGGCCTCGGCGGGCCGGGTCGCGGGCGTAGTGTTCGCGGTGGCACTGCTCGACGCCGCCATCATCGGGGCGTTCGCCGTGTCCCTGTCCACCGCTTATGCGGTCGGCGACACGCTCGGCCTCAAGCACTCGCTGCACCGCGGGGTCCGTCAGGCCAAGGGCTTCTACGCGATCTACGCCGCGCTGATCGCGGTGGCCGCGGCCATCGTGCTCATTCCCGGCGCGCCGCTCGGCTTGATCATCGAGGGCGTCCAGGCGCTGGCCGGCGTGCTGTTGCCGGCCGCCACGGTGTTCCTGCTGATGCTGTGCAACGACCGCGCGGTCCTCGGCCCCTGGGTCAACCGGCGCGGCACCAACATGTTCACCTCCACCGTGATCGCCGTGCTGGTCGCGCTGTCCGTGGTGCTGACCGCCTCGGTGCTGTTCCCCGGCATCACCAGCCGGCAGATCCTGGGTATCGTCCTGGCCTGCGTGACGGTATCGGTCGCCGCGGGCGGCTGGGTCCTGATCCGGTCGCTGCGGGCTGGCCGCCCGGTCGAGGTGGACCGCCGCGACCGGGAGACCTGGCGGATGCCACCGCTCAACATGCTGTCCAAGCCGGCCATGTCCACCGGACGCAAGGTGGCCCTGACCATCCTGCGCAGCTACCTAGCGATCGCGATGGTCCTGGTCATCGTGCGGATCATCCAGATGGCGCTCACGTCCTGAGCCCGGCGGGGCCGGATCAGGGCCGAACGACCCGGGTTTCACGCCTTGCGGGCCACCCCGGCCGCGGCCAGGCGCAGGACCGGATGGTGCCGCATGCCGGGGGTGCCGGGATCGGGGCGCCAGCCGGGCACGAGCACGACGCCTGGCTCGACCAGCTCCAGCCCGTCGCGAGATGTGCGGCTTCGACGCGTCGAATCCGGGATCAGACACCAGCTGATGCTCTCCGAGGGCCCGTCTGGGGGATAAATCCTGGTTGGATGACCAGATGGACGCGGACGTGATCGTGGTGGGCGCGGGGTTGGCGGGACTGACCGCCACCGCAGAGCTGACCCGGGCCGGGCGGCGGGTGCTGCTGCTTGACCAGGAGCCCGAATCGAACCTCGGCGGCCAGGCCTTCTGGTCGTTCGGCGGCCTGTTCCTGGTGGGTACCCCGGAGCAGCGCCGGATGGGCATCAGGGACTCCCGCGAGCTGGCCTGGCAGGACTGGCTGGGCAGCGCGTTCTTCGACCGCGGGGTCGACGACCCGGCGGGCGAGGACTACTGGGCGTACCGGTGGGCGCAGGCCTACGTCGAGTTCGCCGCCGGGGAGAAGCGGTCCTGGCTGCACGGCATGGGCGTACGGTGGTTCCCGCTGGTGGGCTGGGCCGAGCGCGGCGGGTACCTGGCCGACGGGCACGGCAACTCCGTGCCCCGCTTCCACGTCACCTGGGGCACCGGGCCCGCCGTGGTGGCTCCGTTCGAGCGCCGGGTCCGGGAGGCGGCGGATTCCGGCCTGGCCGGGCTGCGGTTCCGGCACCGGGTGGACGAGCTCACCGTCACCGGCGGGACCGTGGACGGGGTACGGGGGGCGATCCTCGAGCCGAGCCGGGCCGCGCGCGGCATCCGCAGCTCGCGCACCGTGACCGGCGAGTTCGAGCTGCATGCCCCCGCGGTGATCGTGACCTCGGGCGGAATCGGCGGCGACCTCGACCTGGTCCGCGAGAACTGGCCGGACCGGCTCGGCCCCGCGCCGGACCGGATGATCTGCGGGGTGCCCGAGTACGTCGACGGCCGGATGCTGGCCATCGCCGAACGGGCCGGCGGACGGCTGGTCAACCGCGACCGGATGTGGCACTACACCGAGGGCATCCAGAACTGGGACCCGATCTGGGCCCGGCACGGCATCAGGATCCTGCCCGGGCCGTCCTCGCTGTGGTTCGACGCGCGCGGCCGGAGGTTCCCGGCCCCGCACTTCCCCGGGTTCGACACGCTCGGCACGCTGGCAGCGATCCGGGCCACCGGCTTCGACTACTCGTGGTTCGTGCTCACCCAGAAGATCATCGAGAAGGAGTTCGCGCTGTCCGGCTCGGAGCAGAATCCCGACCTGACCGGCAAGGACATCAAGCTCACCCTGTCCCGGGTGCGGCCGGGCGCCCCCGCCCCGGTGGAGGCGTTCAAGCGGCATGGGGCCGACTTCGTGGTGGCCAGGACGCTGCCGGAGCTGGTGGCGGGGATGAACAAGCTGACCCCGGAACCGCTCCTGGAACTGGCCGACCTGGAGCAGCAGATCGTCGCGCGTGACCGGGAGATCGACAACCCGTTCACCAAGGACCTGCAGGTCATGGCGATCCGGAACGCCCGCAGGTCCCGCGGCGAGCGGCTGGCCCGCACCGCGGCGCCGCACAAGATCCTGGACCCGAAGGCCGGGCCGCTGATCGCCGTGCGGCTCAACATCCTGACCCGCAAGACCCTGGGCGGCCTGCAGACCGACCTGTCCGGGCGGGTGCTCGGCCCGGCATCGGACGGCACCGGGCCCCGCCCGGTGCCGGGCCTGTTCGCGGCGGGCGAGGTGGCCGGGTTCGGCGGCGGGGGCATGCACGGCTACCGGTCCCTGGAGGGATCGTTCCTCGGCGGCTGCCTGTTCAGCGGCCGCCAGGCCGGCCGGGCCGCGGCCCGCGAGACCGGCGCCTGACCGGTCAGCCGAACAAGCGTTGCAGCAGCTCGTCGATGGTGTCGGCGCCGGCCTGCATCGCCGCCTCCTTGTCCTCGGCCCTGGCGACGATCAGCGCCACCTCGTTAACCGACGCGAGCAGCACGTTGGCGAGCATGCCGACCAGTTCCGGCCGCAGCTTGCCCTGGTCGGCGATGATCTGGAGCACCGCCCGGATCCCGCCCAGGGCGTGGTGCTCCTCCATGGCCCGCCAGCGTTCCCAGCCGAGCACTGACGGCGCGTCGATCAGCAGGATCCGCCGTACCACCGGGTCGCCCGCGAGCCGGATCCAGGCGAGGGAGCCGGCCCGCAGCGCGGCCACCGGCCCGTCGGCACTGCTCACGGCGGCGAGGGTCTGCTCCCCGACGCTGGTCTCGACGTCTTCGGCCACCGCCTCGAACAGGGCCTCCTTGCCCGGGAAGTGATGATAGAGGGAGCCCCGGCTGACTCCCGCCTCGCGCAGCACCGCCTCGATCGAGGTGTCCTCGTAGCCGCGCTCGGCGAACAGGCGCCTGGCGATCGCGATCAGCTGGCCCCGCGTCGCCTCGCCGCGGGCGACGTTCTTGTTGGGTCGCTCCATCGCCCTGCCCTCCATGGCTCCGCGCCTAACCGGTTGACAAACCGACTGTCGGTTTGTTTCTATAAACCGACAGTCGGTCTAACAAGACTACCTCGTCCACTAGGAAGGCGATCGTAATGCAGCTCACCGAATTCCACGCCCGCCGGCACAGCATCGCGACCCGTTCCGGCGAGATCAGCTACATCGACACGGACCCCGAGGGGACCGGGCCGGTGGCGCTGTTCGTGCACGGCATCGCGACCAACGCCTACCTCTGGCGCAACGTTATCGGCGCGCTGGCCGGCCAGCGCGCCGGCCGCCGGCGCTACATCGCCCTCGACCTTCCGCTGCACGGCCAGAGCCCGGTGACCGCCGGGCAGGACCTGTCCGTCGCCGCGCTGGCGGCTGGCCTGGAGGACTTCTGCGACGCGCTCGGGCTCACCGGCATCGATCTGGTCGCCAACGACACCGGCGGGGCTATCGCCCAGATCTTCGCCGTGCGCCATCCGCAGCGGCTGGCCTCGCTCACCCTCACCAACTGCGACACCGACGGCAACCTGCCGCCCGAGTCGTTCAAGCCGACGGTAGAGCTGGCGCGGGCCGGGGAGCTGGCCCCGGCGGCCGTGGCGCTGTTCGCCGACCTCGGCGCGGCCGCCACGGTGGCCTTCGGCACCGCCTACGAGCACCTGGACCGGGTCGACCCGGCCGTCATCCGCTCCTACCTGGAGCCGTGCTTCGGAACGCTGGAACGCGCCCGGGAGTTCGAGAGGCTGCTGACCGCCCTGGACGCCGGCGACCTGGCGGCGATTACCCCTCAGCTCAGGGAGCTCATCGTGCCCACGCTCGTGGTGTGGGGCACCGGGGACGAAGCCTTCGACGTCTCCTGGGCCTACTGGCTGCGCGACACCATCCCCGGCACGACCCGGGTGGTGACCGTCGACGGCGCGCGGCTGTTCTTCCCGGACGAGCGCCCGATGGACCTGGTGCCGCACCTGGAGCAGCACTGGACGCAGGCGGCCGCAATCCGGGCGTGACCGGCGTTACGGCGCCTGCCCGTACCCTCCGTAGTTCTCGCCCGGGGCGGCCGGCACCTGGGAAACCCCGGAGAGCCGGTAGTAGACCAGCGTCACGACCAGGGCGATGAACGGGGCCACGATCGTGCCCGAGATAACCGAGCTCAGCCCCCGGCCCAGCGCGTTCGGCAGCGCCGCGAAGATCAGGCCGAGGACCAGGTTCACTCCCAGCAGGATCAGCCACGCCAGGACCAGCGTGCCGAACACGTGCCAGCCGTGGCCGCGCACCAGCTGGTGGCTGCGCCCGAAGCACGCCATCACCCCGGATTGTTCCAGCACGATGACCGGCACGATCACCGCCCATATGGTGATCAGGTACAGGCCGGGGACGATGAGCAGGAGCAGCCCGATGGTGATCGCGATGCCGGCCAGGATCGAGGCCCCGGCTACCGCCCAGAAGTACGGCGTGGCCGCGCGCACGGTCTCGCCGAGGGACAGGTCGGCGCGGCCGTCACGCACGTCTTGCACGGCCTTGACCAGCGTCGCCTGCAGCAGGAAGGCCGCGACGATCCCCACCAGGGAGCCGAGCAGGGCCCCGAAGCTGCCGGCGGCCAGCGTGAGGAGCGCGGCGATGACCGCCGCGGCCAGGTAGATGACGAAGGCGATGGCGAGCAGGTGCGTGGCGTGCGCCTTGTACATCTGCCACGCCTCGCCGAGAACACCGGACAGTGGGTTCATGGCGGTGATGGTACAGCGAAAAACCCGGCCGTTGGAGGGCCGGAAAGGCCTAATCGCCGGTTTACGAGGTCAGCCGGTCCAGCCGCTGCAGCAGGCGCTCGGCCTGCGCCACTGCGTCCGGGTTGACGGAATACGAAGCCATCACAGCATTCTCGCCTAGCGGCACGGCTGGGATAGCGTGCCGTTTGTGGCGCAGTCGGGTGACGACGCGATGATGGCGGTGGCGCGGACCTACCGGAGGTTCGGCCGGCTGGAGGCGCGGGGCCGGTCGGCAGCGTACGAGGCGCTGGCCGAGTCGGTCGCCGGCGACGCCGCGCTGGTGAGCTTCATCGCGTCGCTGCCGCCGGAGAAGCGCCAGCCGAACCTGCTGTTCGCGGCGGCCCGCTACCTGCTTGGCGCCCCGCCCGCGATCGGGTCGCTGCGCGAGCTGGCCAGCCAGTCCCGGGCCGGACTGACCGAGGTGATCCTGACCCGGCGCACGCAGACCAACGAGCCGGCTCGCTGCGCGGTCCTGCTCCCGGCCCTGGCCCAGCTGCCGCAGCCGCTGGCGCTGATCGAGGCGGGCGCCAGCGCCGGGCTCAATCTGCTCGTCGACCGCTACTCCTACGACTACGCCGGGCACCGGCTGGCGGGACTGGACCCGGACGGTCCCGTGCTGCGGTGCGAGCCGCGCGGGCCGGTACCGCTCCCGGCGCGGATCCCCGCCATCACCTGGCGCGCCGGGCTCGACCTCAACCCGCTGGACGTGACCCGCGAGGACGACGTCCGCTGGCTTTCCTGCCTGGTCTGGCCCGGGGAAGGTGACCGCGCGCAGCGGCTCGCGGCCGCCGTCGCCTCGGCCCGCCGCGACCCGCCCGCGGTGCACCGCGGCGACATGCTCACCGGCCTGCCGTTCCTGGTGGCCCAGGCCCCGGCGGACGCCACGCTGGTCATCTACCACACGTCGGCGCTGTGGTATGCCCCGGCGGAGCAGCGGGAGCAGTTCGCCCGCACCGTCCGCGGCCTCGGCGCCACCTGGCTGGCCAGCGAGCCGCCCGGCGTCGTGCCCGGTACGGAGGGACCCGCCCGGGACGGGCACACCTGCGTCCTGGCCCGCGACGGCCACGTCATCGCGCTGACCGAGAGCCACGGGACGTGGCTGCAGTGGCTGCCCTGACCGGGGAGCGGCGCCGGTGACGGACATGTGGACGTGCCTATCGTGCGGACGGGCCTTCGCCAGCAGGAACCAGTCTCACACCTGCGCCGCCCTGGGCGACCTGGACCGGCACTTCGCCCGGGCCAGCCCGCAGGTCCGCGCCACCTTCGACGCGGTGCTGGCCTGCGTCCGCGCCATCGGCCCGGTCCAGGTGCTGGCAGAGAAGACGCGGATCGCCTTGCAGGTCCGGATGAGCTTCGCGGCCTTCATGCCCCGCCGCGACTGGCTGAACGGCCACTTCGTCCTGGCCCGGCGGATCGATAGCCCCCGGTTCCTGCGCATCGACACGTTCTCCCCGCGCAACGTGGTGCACGTGTTCCGGCTGTCCCGGCCGGACGAGGTGGACGCCGAGTTCGGCGCGTGGCTGGCCGAGGCTTACCGGGTCGGCGCGCAGGAGCACCTGCGGCGCCCGCGGTTACTTGATGGCGCCGCGTTATTTGATGGCGCCGCGTTATTTGATGGCGACCGCGTTGGCGGGTGAGCCGATCCCGCCTGGCGCGTTCAGCGGCGCGCTGACCAGGAACATCTCGTAGACGCCGTCGGCGGCGCAGTCGCGGGCCAGGTCGCTCAGCCACCACAGCTCACCCAGCGCCATGCCGAACTGGCCGATGAGCATGTTGTGCAAGAAGCCGAACGGGCGCGCCTCCGCGCTCATGTCGGCGGGGAAGACCTCCACGCCGTAGGTGTCCGACGCGATGGCCGCCGCGTGGCTGTTCCACAGGTATTCGCAGACCGCCTCGCTGTGCTCGATGCCGGGCGTGGCGGGGTTGCCGTGCAGCCGGAACTTCACCCGGCCGGGCTGGCCGACGTACCAGGCGGTGAAGCCGGTGTGCAGCAGGATGATGTCGCCGGGCGCGAACTCGGCACCGGCCTGGCGGCGGGCCAGTTCCAGGCCGGCCACGCCGATGGCCGAGCTGCCGCCGGGATCGTAGGGCTGCCCGGCCTCCCGCATCGCCCGCTCGACGTCGAGCAGGATCGCGCGCCCGGCCAGGCCGTGCCGGGCCCAGTGGTCGATGGTGTTCCTGGTGCCGGTCAGCACCTCCTGCTCGGTGACGCCGTTGTACATCTGGTCCGGCGCGTAGCCGACGTGCGCCAGCGAGTCCCACTGGCTGGAGGCCTGCGGGTAGAAGTTGTCGTAGACGTCGTCGAAGCCGGCCGTGCCGGGCTGGTGCAGGATGTGGTGGCGCGGCGCGCCGCGGAACATGGCCAGCGCCGGGGATACGCTGCCGAGCGGCATGTCCAGGCAGAAGACCTGCCCCCGCCGGACCAGCCGGGCGGCCGCCGCGATCCGCTCCGGCGTCATCAGGTTGACCAGGCCGAGGTTGTCCCCGGCGCCGAACAAGCCCCACCCGGAGCGGCCGCCGCCCGGGGCGGGCGGCAGGTCCGCATAGTCCGGCAGCTCGGTCATCGCGCACCCTTCTCTCGGCGTCCGTCACCTTATGATCTCCGGATACTGCCGATTCCGCGCGGGCTTCGCTAGGGTGCTGCCGTAGCGGCTTGTCCCACTCGCGAGGACGGTGGCCCGATGGCACTGACCACTCAGACCATGACTGACGAGCAGCGCAGGTCGGTTGCGCTGGAGTACCTGAAGGCCTTCGACAACGGCGGGGTCACCTCGACCGGAGGCAGCATCCTGGACCTGTTCGCCGAGGACGCGCAGGTCTACTTCCCCAAGTGGGGCCTGGCCAACGGCACGAAGGAGATCGGCAAGCTGTTCGGTGACGTCGGCGGCACGATCACCTCCATCGTCCACCACTACTCCCACTTCAACTGGGTGATCGCGGGTGACATGGTGGTGTGTGAGGGCACCAGCCACGGCGAGCACCGGGACGGCCCCTGGCGGGCCGGGGTCCCCGAGTGGGCGGCCGGCCGGTGGTGCGACGTCTTCGAGATCCGCGACTGGAAGATCCAGCGCTGCTTCATCTACCTGGATCCGGACTACGCGGGCCAGGACACCGAACGGTATCCGTGGCTGTCCCGGTCGTGAGCACCGCGGGCTAGCGATATCCGGCGATCTCCTCCGCCAGCACGGCCGCGGCGGCATCGTCGCCTGCGCGCCCGAGCGCGGCGCCGTGCCGCAGGGAGCGGAGGGTCAGTTCTCTCATCCCTGACCGGCTGGCCAGCTCCCGCAGCGCCTCGACCCAGGCGCCGGTATCCGGATGGCCGTGTCGCCGGCCGAGCTCGCACTGGGCATCGAGGATGTAGCCGTCGAGCCAGACATACGGGTCGGCGAGCCGCCCGGCACGGGCCCGGGCGTCGGCGAGCAGCGCGAAGGCACGCTCGGTGTCGCCCGTCGCCTCGGCCACCAGGGCGAGGCCCCTGGCGGCCATCCCCTCCCAGCACGGGTCGCCGAGCTGGCAGGCGCGGGCGAAGGCGTGCTGGAGGAGTTCGGCCGCCCCGGCCGGGTCGGCCCGGGCCAGCTGCACCTCACCCCGCAGCGCCTGCGGCCACGGCAGGAACGCCAGCCAGTGATCATGCTCAGCCAGCTTGATCGACGCGTCGAGCTGCCCGGCCGCCGCGTCAAGGGCGCCGCGGAACAGGCTGATCCGGCCCAGCATGGACAGGGCGTATGCCTGCCGCCGCGGTTCCCCGGCCGCCCGGGACAGCGTGACGGCCTGCTCCAGGAGGCTGGCCGCGCGCCGGTAGCTGGCGCGGTCGCTTTCCAGCGAGCCCAGGTAGGCCAGGGCCTTCGCCTGCACCGAGGGTGAGGCGCTGGCGTACTCCAGGGCGTCGGTGAGCCAGAGTTCGGCCCGGTCGTAGCGGCCGCGCAGGAAGTCCACGTATCCGACCTCGGCCCGCGCCCGGGCCACATCGCCGGGCAAGTCATGGGCCAGGGCGATCTCCCCGGCTTCGTGCAGGCTCGCCAGGCCGTCCTCGTCCAGGCCGCCGAGCGCGTGGATCAGCGCCTCGGCCAGCACGAGCCGTGAGCTGACCCGCAGCCGCGTGGCGCCGGCGTCGTCGGCCAGCCTCGCGGCGGTCCGCAGCGAGGCCACCCCGGCCTCGACGACGCCGGCCGAAACCGCGGCCGACCCGGCCTCGACGATCGCCTCGATCGTGGCGTCGTCGGCCGCCTGACCGGACGCGTACCCGGGCTGGCGCATCGCCGCCTGAACGGCGGGCCCGGGAGCCACGCCGAGCTCGGCCCGCAGCGCCTGCGCGTACGCGGCGAACTGCTTCGCCGCGGCGTCGTCATCGCCCGCCGTCCGGTACAGCCGGATCAGCAGGGCCTGATGGTTCTCATCGAACGGGCTCATCGCGGCGGCGCGGACGGCATAGCCGACGGCCACCTCGAGGGCACCGCGCGCCATCGACCCCAGCGCGGCCTCGTGCAGGACCGCCTCGGACGCGGCGGCCGCGTGCCGCTGCTGGGCGAGCAGCCACGTCTCGAAGGCCGCCGCGCCCTTGACCGCCATGCCTTCGAGCAGGTCGGCACCCAGCCCGGGCAGGCCGACGGCATCCATCCAGGTCCCCTTCATCACCACCTGGACGTCAACCACCGTGCCGGGCGGGAGCCGGAGCACCACCGGGTCACCGTCGACCGACCCGTCTTCCCCCAGGGCACGCCGGATCTCGGCCAGGCCCCACCTCAGCGCGCGGACGGGATCATCCGCGCCACCGAACAGCAGGGAGGCGAGCTGGCTGCGGGCCGGCGGGCGCTCGCTCAGGATCAGGTACGCCAGGAGTCCCCAGCTCTTGCGGCTCCGGAACCCGTACGCGCCCGCCGGCCCCCGCGTGATCCGCGGACGGCCCAGGAGCTGGATGGTGGTGCTCATCGTCTCCGCATGGTCCCATGGCCCGGTCCGCGAAGCCATCCGCGCGATCACGGCCGAACGGGCCGCCGACCCCCGGCGTATCGGTTATCAGTCATCAGGAATAACCCTCCGTCAGTGTTCCCGGCCCGGCATACGACATGGATGCCGCGTTCATGTCGCTGGAACAGCATGGTTGGGGCATCCATGTCGTACGGCCTGGTGCGGGCGGTGCCAGGGCCTGCCGGGGCGAGCCGGCCGGCAGGCCGCAACCCTGGCGCTTCAGGTCGGTCAGGCGTGCTCGGCGACGGGGTAGATCTCGTCGGCGACGAGGCCGTGAGCCTCCCGGTGCACGGTGTTCGCGGCCTCCGCGTCCGGCGCGTCAACCAGGCAGAAGATCTTCCCGGCTTCCTCGTCCACCCAGTAGCGCAGGTAGTTCACCCCGTACGTCCCCTGGGTCGCCAGATCGGCCTGGTGAGCGCCGGCCACGTCGGCCGCCGACACCCCGCCGTCAATGCTGTGCACGTCCATGAACAGTGGCATCTGCCGTTCCTCTCGGTCATGAGCGCGGCGCGTGAGCGCCGCGGACTCACGATGAAGCCACTGAACACGGCGGGTGTTTGACACGGCGTTTGACGGCCCGCGGTCCCTCGTTACCTGCGCCAGACGACCCAGCTGCCGAACCGGTTGGCCGCGACGATCCGCCAGCCGGCCGGGAGGTCGGGCCAGCTGGCTTGCGCGGGTTGCCCGGCCGGCCAGGCCACATCGACCACGGCTACGCCGGGCGGAGGCGATTGGAAAGCGGGATTGAAGAACCGTACCTGCGTCGACGACACCTCGAACGTCTGCGCGAGCCGCAGGATCCCGCTGATGTCGGAGGCGACGGCGATCTGCTCACCCGGCCTCAGACCGTCGGCCGCCGCCATCTGGCTCATGCCCATCTGTTGCGCCCAGGCGTTGTCGGCCACCGAGCAATAGGCCGTCAGCTGAGCCACGGCCACCAGGCTCACCGCCGCTACCCCGGCGCCCAGGACGTAGATCAGGACGGGCATGTAGCGCGCGAGGATCGCGAAGTAGACCCACACGGCGAGCAGGGCCAGCGCCGCCACCGTCGCGACCAGGACGCTGGCGTGGCTCCAGTTCTGGGTCAGCACGGCAGGTTCGCCGAAGTTGAACCTCTTCCCCCGCATCGTGGGCAGGGAGGTCCCGGCGTAGACGGCCACCGTCATGGCGGCCACCACGGTGAGGCCTGCGACGCAGGCGGCGAGGGAGAGGATCGTCCGGGTGCCCGCCTGGAGCAGCACCGCCGCGCCGACCAGGAAGAACGTGACGGTCATGCCGTCCAGATAGCGCCCGGAGGCCCAGGTCAGCGACTGATGGGGAGGCAGCGCGGCCGACGCGGTGCAGGCGATCAGGATCGTGACCCCGACCGACAGCGACGCCATGACCCGCAGGTCGGTCCGTACGCCCCCCCGCACGGCGGCAATTACCGCGGCGACCAGGCCGATCCCGGCGATACCCCAGCTGCCGATCACCAGCCGCCACACCTGGCCGCCTGCCATCTCGGCCACGTGAATAGCCCCGTACGCGCTTTCCAGCGTGCTCAGCAGCTGGCCGGAAAGGCTGCGCGTGCCCTCCGCGTAGAGCGCGGAGGCCAGATAGCGGTCCAGCGCCCAGCCTGCGCCGGCGGTCACCACCACGGTCAGCGCGGCCACGGCCGCGCTGCCGCGGGCGGCGGGCCGGCGCCAGGCGATGAATATCCCCACGGCGACGTAGCCGCCCAGCAGCACCAGGCCCCGGGGGTGCACCGCGTAGGCATAGCCGGACAGCACGCCCGAACCGATGGCCGCGGCGTACCGCGCCCGCGGCGAGTCCGCCACCAGCCAGCTGTGGATGGCCAGCAGCCAGGCCAGCGTGACCACCGGGAAAATCGCGTCGGCGATCGCGTACTCACTGAAGAAGAACCCGGCGGGCAGCAGCGCCGCGACCATGGCGACGCCATAGGCGACCCAGCGGCCCAGTCCGAGCCGACGGCAGGTCAGGTAGCCCAGCGGCATCACGAGGGCGCTGACCGCCGCGTTGATCAGCAGCACGGCGTGATACACGGTGGCGGGATGGCTGGTGAACCAGTACACCGGCGTGATCAGAAGCGGATAGCCACCCTGGTACAGGGTGGAATGGTACTGCGTGACGCCGGAAAAGTCGGCCGCCGGGCCGCCCGCGAGGACCCGCGCCGCGATCAGGTACGCGGTTTCGTCGGGATTGTCCAGCGGCACCACCTGCGCGCGGCTGAACCACGCGCGCAGCCCGGCCTGGACGAGCCAGCCGGCCGCCAGCAGCAGCGCGAACAGCCACTTCCTGCTGCGCCGCGGGCCGTCGGCGGCCCCGATGGGCCAATCGAGGCGCGACCCAGCCGCGACGGCGCTGCCGTCCGCATCGATCCGCCTCGCAGCAGGCGAGATGGTTTCGTTCCTGTTGGTCACGCAGAATCCTTGCCATGCGTCGCATCAGGCCGCTGGAGATACCGCGCTAGGTGCCCGGTTGCCTTCCTGGCAGGGCTCATCCTGCCGCATCAGGAGCCGGCAGGCAGGCCAATGAGCGAGATTTGACCGGTACCGTCACTGATCGTCAACGAGGGTGATGGCCGGGATACCGTCCTCGCCGGCCTCGCCGCCGTTGGTCACGCCGCCGCTGGTCACGCCGTCGCCGAGGTAGGCGGCGATGACGCGCGGGTCCTGGCGTACGACGTCCGGCAGGCCATCGGCGATCACCCGGCCGAACTCGAGCACGATCACGCGGTCGCAGATGCCCAGCACCAGCCCCATGTCGTGCTCGATCAGCAGCATCGACTGGCCCTGATCGGCCAGGGCGCGCAGCCGGGCGCCGAGATCGGCGCTCTCCCGCGTATCCAGGCCCGCGGCGGGCTCGTCCAGGCACAGCAGCCGGGGTTTGGCGGCGAGCGCGCGCGACACGCCGACCAGCTTACGCTGGCCCATGGAGAGGTCGGCGGGCTTGGCGTCGGCCGCCCAGCCCATGCCGACCAGATCCAGCGCCTGCTCGGCCGACCCGTCCCTGGACGCCACCGTCAGGTTCTCCCGCACGTCCAGGTCGTCGAACAGCTCGGTGCTCTGCCAGGTGCGTCCCAGCCCGCGCCGGGCGCGCTCGTAGGGCGGCAGCCTGCCGATATCCTTCCCGGCCAGCTCCGCGTGCCCGGTATAGCGCACGAAACCGGAGACCGCGTCCACGAGCGTGGTCTTGCCTGCCCCGTTCGGCCCGATCAGGCCGACCAGCTCGCCCTCGCGGACCTCCAGGGTGACATCCCGCAGCGCGTGCACCCCGCCGAACGCGACGGACAGGCCGGTTACCCGCAGCACGGCGGGGCGGCTGGCCAGGTCGGCAGGCTCCGTGCGCTGTTGGCTGCGCGCGGGAACCGCGGCGGCGGCCTCCGGTGCGCGGATCACGGCCCGCTTGTGCATCCGCCGGTAGATATCGCCGGCCACGCCCTCCGGGTTCTGCAGCAGGGTGAAGATCAGCAGTATGCCGCCGACCAGGAGGAACCAGTTCCCGTTGAGCCCGAACCACTTGTCGAGAGCGTACGGGATCAGCGCCTGCGCGGACAGCAGGCCGGCGAACACCGCGCCGGAGATGAGCGTGATGCCGCCGGCGTAGGCGAACGCGATGAGGCTGAGCGCGGTGAAAGCGTCAAACCGGTCGGCGCTCACCGATCCGAAGTTGTAGGCGTAGAGCACCCCGGCCACGCCGGCGATGACCGCGGCGATCGTGAACGCGTACAGCTTCACCGTGCGCGGGTTGATCGCCGCGGCGGAGGCCGCGCGCTCGTTCGAGCGCACGGCGAGCATCCGCTGGCCGAGCGGGCCGCGGCGGAGGAACCCCACCGCTACGCACAGCAATACGCAGCAGATCAGGGCCACCCAGCCGAAGACCGGGCTCGGCAGGTTGCCGTCCACGCCGCGGAACGAGGCCCGCGGGCCGATGTCGGCGCCGAACCACTTCATCTCCGGCACCGGCGAGCCGGCGAGGCCGCCGCCCCAGGTGGTGTTCACGAAGCCGAAGTTCTGGATCGCGACGGCGCCGGCCAAGGTGACGACGGACAAGCTCACGCCGCGGACCCGCACCGCCGACATCGCGGTGACGATGCCGATCACCACGGCGACCGCGATGCCGGCCAGCGCCGCGACCGGGAACGTGATGCCGAAGTTGACGGCCATGTGCGAAATCGTGAACCCGGCGGCGCCGGCCAGGGCGAGCTGGATAATCGAGATCTGGCCGACGAAACCGGTGATGACCACCAGGGACAGCGCCATGACCGCGCCGATCAGCGTGTTGATCAGCGCCTCGCGGAAGTCGAACGGGAAGATGACCAGCAGCACGGCGCCGACGAGGCCGCTGATCAGCGCCGTGCGCCACAGGTGGCTGGGGCGCGGCGCCTCGGGCAGCCGCCGCTCGACTACCTCACCGCGGCCGGGGATCCGCGAGCCGCGCCAGAACAGCACGACCACGATGATGAGAAACGCGAGCAGGTCGGTGACGCCGGGTAGCGCGACCCCGCCGGACTGCGGGAACCAGCCCTGCGCCGACGCGTACTGGACCAGGGAGTCCAGGATGCCGATGCCGATGGCGGCCGCGCACGCGACGCCGAACGAGGTGAACTGCGCGATGAGCGCGGCGGCGAGCGCCGGGATGATCTGCAGGGGCAGCGTCTCCGGGTCAAGCTGGGTGATCGAGGCGGCCAGGATGCCGACCGCGCCCGCCACCAGCGAGGCGAGCAGCGTGTTCGCCAGCGAGATGCGATTCGGTGACAGCCCGCTGAGCATCGCCGCGGCCTCGTTCTCCGCCGCCGCGCGGGTGGCGAGCCCGAACTTGGTCCACCGGTAGGCGGCGGCCAGCCCGGCGGCGGTCACGATCACCAGGCCGGTAAGGATGAATCGGTCGACCGGGACCACCGCGCCGAAGATGTGCACGACGTTGGTCGGGAGGATGCCCGGCGCCGGCTGGGGGGTAATGCCGAAGGCGAGCAGGACCGACGCCTGCGCGACGAGCAGCACGCCGAGCGAGGCGACGAGCTTGGCCAGCGGCGCCGAGTTGCGCAGCGGCCGGTAGACGACGAACTCGGTGAGCGCGCCGCAGGCGGCCACGAACACCAGCGCCAGCGGCAGCGCGACCGCGGTAGGCAGCGAGGCGATCTTGCCGGTGTTCAGGGCCCAGAAGGCATAGCCGCCCAGCATCGCCATGGCGCCGGTGGACAGGTTGATGACGCCGGATCCCCGGTAGCTGAGCACGACGCCGAGCGCGATGCCGGCGATGAGCGCGCCGGAACCGAGTCCTAGCAGGATGAACAGCAGGATCTGTTCCACGGGTCATTCCTCGCGAGTCTCAGGGTGGGCTGGGTGCGGAGCGGCGGACGCCGCGGCCGCGGGTCAGTCCCGCGGCCGCGGC
>Ga0335076_10003176_pt1 | contig 16486 bp, 15 predicted proteins | sample Lox_Sample_25_FD_206717 | JGI IMG/M metagenome (GOLD analysis project Ga0335076, IMG submission 206717) | Soil microbial communities from Loxahatchee National Wildlife Refuge, Florida, United States - Lox_Sample_2.5 | ecosystem: Environmental > Terrestrial > Soil > Wetlands | place: USA...
TTTCGCTTCCTGTTGATGCGATGAAGGAGCGGAGCCTCCCGCTCCCTGGCGGATGCTGGAAGGTGCGAAGCATCCGTCTCCACCAGGCATAGGGAGGCCCCAATGGAGACAGCGTATGACGGCCGGCAGATCGTCGGCATGGACCTGCACCGCCGTCGCAGCGTGCTGGTGCGGATGACCGGGGACGGCCGGCGGCTCGGCACTGCGCGGATCATCAACAGCCCTCAGGATTTGCGCCGGGAGATCGCCCGGGCCGGGAAGTCCCCGAGGGTGGTGCTCGAGGCGACGTATGGGTGGTACTGGGCGGCTGACACGCTGGAGGCGGCGGGTGCTGAGGTGCACCTGGCGCACCCGCTGGGCGTGAAGGCGTTCGCCTACCGCAGGGTCAAGAACGATGTCCGCGACGCCGCGGATCTGGCTGACCTGCTGCGGATGGGCCGCCTGGCGGAGGCGTGGATCGCCCCGCCGGAGGTGCGGGAACTGCGGGAGTTGACCCGCTACCGGCACAAGCTCGTGCACCTGCGGACCAGCTGCAAAGACCAGGTCCACGCCGTGCTGGCTAAGCTCGGCGTCCCGGTGACCTGCTCGGATGTCTTCGGGGTGGCCGGGTCGGCGTGGCTGGATGGCCTGGGCCTGCCCCAGCCCTATGCCGGGAAGGTGACCTCGCTGCGGCAGCTGACCGCTGAGCTTTCTGCCGAGATCACCATGCTGTCCGAGGTGATCTCAGACCTGCTCGCCGGTGACCGCGGCTACCAGGTGATCCAGCAGCTGCCCGGGATCGGCCCGGTGCTGGCCGCGGTCATCACCGCCGAGATCGGCGACGTGACCCGGTTCAAGAACGCGGCCCAGCTGTGCTCATGGGCCGGGCTGACACCCCGCCATCGCGAATCTGACGTCAAGGTCGCCCGCGGGCATGTCACCAAGCAGGGCTCGCGGCTGCTGCGCTGGGCGCTGATCGAGGCGATCCAGCATGCGCCCGCAGATTCTCCAGCCGGTGCCCTCAAAGCCGCGATCATCGCCCGCCGCGGGAAGGAAGCCCGCAACATCGCCAAGGTCGCGGCCGCTCGCCGGCTCCTCACCCTGGTGTTCTACGGCCTGCGCGACGGGCAGATCCGCTGCCTGCCCGCATCTCCCGCCGGCCCGCCGGTGCCCAAGCTGCCCGCGCAGGCGGCATGAACAGCTCTTCCTGGCCAGCGGCCAGGCGCGAGGCCGCCTCCTGTGTCTGCCCCGCCGCCCTCACCCGGCAGCGCGGGCGCCCCCTTGATTGACCCCGCCTGACCGCCCCTCTGACGCGGACCCGCCCCATGCGGCCCCGGCCCCGGCCGGGGACACGCGAAGGGATGACTGCAGCCAGCGGCACTGCCCGCACCGCGGGAGCCACCATGGGACGGAACCTGAACAACCGAATATGCCCCAAACAGTCCCGGCTCCCGTTTCCCCGCCGCCAGATCATCAGGCACCCGGCCGGTCACCTCAAGGACGCCTCCGGCGCCGCCCCGGCGGCCGGGCTCCGCCCGGTCCTTGACCCGCCCAGCCGCCCGCCACGGACATGGCAGCTACCAGGGAAACAGGAGACGCCACTCACGCACACCCGAAAGCCGCCAGCACCGCAGCAAAACCCCCCTTTGACACGGCCCCGCTCCTTCAGGGATGACACAGAAGGGAGCCAGAAGAGGACGTTTCTGTGTGGCAGTGTGCCGCCCACCTACCTGCGATCCATGCAGCCCAAACGACCTTAAATCTACCGGCGACCCTTGGGCCTCAGTAATCAGAAAAGGTACCTGTTCACTTCCTTACTAAATTCAAATCCGAAAGCGGGAATGAGCGTACGCATGTCTGCAGGGTTAAGATCGGGATAGCTATTGCTGATCTTCCGTGACTTAAGCTGGCTGCTTCCCATATAAGCTACTTTACCATTCTCCAGGAGGTACCTTTCAACGTGGGTCGGAAGGCTGCTACTACCATAGCCTCCCCCACTCGTAGTCCCGCTGGCGACTAGAACACCCGCCACCATGCTTCTCTTCCGCCCGAAGAAACCACCGGATTCATCCACCACCGTGAACGTCACTAGGGGTTTCCCCATGCGCCTAATAAACCATCCGGCAAATGCTTGAGAGTCTACATTCCAGCTGAGAGGGTCATCTCCGCTCGCATCAAATACGGAAGAATTCACTGGGACAAGGGTGCGGAATGCCTCAATCATCAGCTTCCGGCGTTCCGAAATAACTTCCGCCTGCTCTGCACTAGAAAGCGCGGCAAAGGCTGAGGTGACGCCGCCATGCGTTTCCCCAAGGTCCACTCTCATTGCGTGACTCCGCCTGGACGCTACAACAAGCATGAACCTGACAACAGGATCGCTGTGCTGCCGGACAGTGCTAACTATATTGGTCAGCGTCAAGTGCCAGGCTTTGAGCAGACCATCGTTCCGCGCTTGGGCCTGCGCTGCTGCCGCGGTCCGGTCGAACTCACTGAGGTGACCAGAACACATTCGCCGGCCATCGCGAAGGTCGCTGTGCAACCCGCAGACCGGTCTGGAACAAGAGACACATCGACCGATCGCATAAGTCCCGCACTCGCACAGGTCGAGCACGCCGGACACCTCCCCACTGACTTCCTGGTACTCGTGTCCACAGATCCGTTCCCCATAGACAGGCAACGGAGCCATCAGGCCCAGTCCAGGAGGAGTGCCCGGGGCAGGACCCATTGCAGTTCCCCTGACACGCGTCCTGGATTGGCAACGCCAGTAACCTGGTGCGAGGGGCAGTCGATCGGTACCCCCGCAGCGCGGACATCCCATGGCGAGCCAATGTACCCTGCCGCCATGCGGCGACTCCACCCAGCGAGACCCAGCCACGCCAGGGTGAGCGATTGGCCAGCGGATCTGGTACACATGGCCGCGAGCCTCACCAAGCGTCAGGTGCCCTACTGCGTCATCGGCGGTGTCGCTCTGTCCTGCTGGATCCCCTCCCACATCCCGCGGGACCTGGATATCGTGCTGGCCCCAACGCGAGCTGCTGGAAGGAGGGCACGGATTGCACTTCAAGACATTCTACAAATTACACAAAGCTCTTCGGAACAGTGGATTGTTCTAATCAACGAGGCCAGCGAACTTGCCCATGGAAGGGAGTTGACTCTTACAACCCCTATGGGGTCACTAGACCTGGTCGGTGACAGCCTGCCGCCGACCTGCAACCGTGCCTGCCTGGTACGCCGACGGCAATGGTGGACGATCGGCGGCATACGCGTGCCGGTGTGCCGACGTCAAGACCTCCTTTTGATCAAGGAATCCACCGGTCGCGTTCGCGACGTCCGGCACGCCGAGCTTCTCCACGCGATCAGCGAAACTGGACTCTATTAGCCCATCCAGCAGTCCCGAAGACTCAGCTAAGGTTATCGAGGGAGCACTTCATTAGCTCCGGGACATGAATGCGTCAGCGTACTTGCTTAGGGCGCACAGTGGGACGCCAAAGAAGAAGCAGGCGGCTCTGCCTTCAATCGGCGTAATCTAAACAGAACTAGGTGATATACCCAGTGGAGTAGCATCGAAGTTTCAGTAGCAGACTCCTGAGTCGTCGCCCGGCGTTGCCTAGCCGGACGTGACCTTGCTGAACTGGTTGTTGCGTCCCACCCTGCCCACAAGTTACAAGTGGGCAAACCATCGTCCTATACCTATACAGCCTGAAACAACATCCGCTATTCGGCATGACAGGACGTCGGATGGCCAAGCCGGGCATGCGGCAACGCAGACCTTGCCGGGCTGTATCACTGCCGTGCTGACCGGGCCTGGTTCGCCGGAACGCGTGCGGTATTGACGCTGCGGCAGTTATGGCCGGGCGAGAAAGAGTACTTGCCCGGCTTGGATGGCGGGGGACTGGTCGAGCAGGGCCGACAAGGCGCTGGTGATCGCGGCGGTGAAGCTGCGATCTTGGGAGAAGGTCTTCGCCGACACGAGGATCAGTCCGGCGTGAGTCTGGCTGGCGGCCCGGGAGCGGGCGTCCAGGGGCATGAAGTCCTTGATATTCGCGGTCACCAGGACGCGGTCCGCCGTGGTGGCGTGGGCCAGGATCTGGTCGTCCGCTAAACCGGCCAGTGCCGGGTCCGCGACAACGGCGACGACGTCGTGGCCCTTAGCGCGCAATTGTGCGGCGATGGCGCCGGAGAACATCTCGTCTAGCAGGAGTCGGCTCATGCGCTCACCCGGCGAGCAGCCGGCGTTCACGCCGCCAGGCTTGTTCGGCCGCCTCGTCGGCCGCGTTGGCGGTGATGATCTCGGCGTCTATTTCGTCAGGGTAGGACGCCCAATACCGGATGGCGATGCGCAGCGATCGTGCAGTTATGCCGGTGTTCTCGGCTATCAGGTCGAGCAGTTCGCCTTCCGGCAGGCCGGGCTCTGATACGCGGGCGGACTTGACTGCCCGGACGGCCTCCCACACGTCTGGGCCGCCAATCAGCCCTGCCCGGCGGCCCGTAGGTCCTGGGCGGAACACGATGCCAGGATGCTCGCCCATGCGCAGTGCTTCGTCTACGAGCCGGTTGGCCGCTGATGACAAGGACATGCCGGGGTTGGCGGCAGCGAACGACGACAGCCGGTCGGCTACCTCCGGATCGAACCGGACTGGGGTAGCGGCACGCTTACTCATGACTACATTGTAGTTGTTTGATAGCGCTCTGTCGAAGTCGGCCGGTGCGTGCCGGGCTGGGTTGAACCGTGCCGTCTTGGCTCATAACCCAGAGGTCGCGGGTTCAAATCCCGCCCCCGCTACCAAGTAAGTGCAGGTCAGAGGCCTGATCGCCGGAAGGCGGTCAGGCCTTTTTGATCATCCGTTGGCGGTCCGTTGGCGGCTTGGGCCGCACCAGGCCGCACCAGGCCGCACCAGCCGGGCGCAGTGGGCCGGGACTGGCAGCGACCGGCATTGTTTCGCCGAACGGGCCGTTCTTGGCGCGCTCCGGGGCGACGTGGATCCACTGGTGGTCGCCGGTGGCGTCGGCGAACATGTCGATCCGGGATTGGTCGATCTCGATCCACGGGCTCACGCCGAGTTCTCGCCCACGCGGGTAGACAGGGCCTCGAGCGTGTCAACGCTTGTCGTCATGGGGCTTCCCTTCGCAGGCGAGTGAGCGGAGGTCTTGTTTACCGACGTTGCCGGTAGCGGTTTTCGGAGCTCGGCTACCTGCTGGACGTCGCAGCTAGGCGAAGGGTAAACCCATCATGTGGGGTGCCGTCCAAGCTGATGGCATCCCGCAGTGGCGCTTGCTGTTCGTTGAGGCTCTCCCTCGTAGTCGGGTTGTGCGTGACACAAGTAGACCCGCCGGAATCCTGTTCTCTAGTTCGTCGTCCCTGGTCATCCGGGGAAGTAGCGGATCAGGATGGGCTGGTTGCGGTCAGCGCGGCAACGGCGGGTGGCCGCCGCCGTGGTCATGAATTGCTGCGCCTCATCGGTAGGCATCAGTAGGTGGCCCTGCCGCCGCTGATGTCGTAGACGGCTCCGGTAGAGAAGCTGAGCCGGTCGGAGCAGAGGAATGCGACCAGTTCGGCCACTTCCTCGGGCCGCCCGACCCGCTTCATGGGGATGAGGCTGGTGATGTGTGCGAGTACGTCGGGTGCCGTGCCTTCGTTCATGGGCGTGGCGATGACGGCTGGGGCAATGGCGTTGACTAGGACACCTGTGGTAGCCAGTTCTTTGCCGACGGACTTGGTCAGGCCGATGACGGCGGCCTTGGAGGCTGAGTAAATCGAGAGACCGGGGTTACCGTCCTTGCCTGCCATGCTGGCGAGGTTCACCACCCGGCCCCAACCCCGGTGGCACATGCTGGGGAGGAACACCCGCATCGTGTTCGCCGTGCCTACAACGTTGACGTCAAGAACCTGGCGCCACTCCTCGGCTGTGGTCTCCAGCATTGGCTTGCCCGGCCCCACAATGCCTGCCGAGTTGACCAGTACGTCTACCGGGCCAACCTCGCCGAGCACCTGTCGCAATGCGGCTTCGTTGGTCACATCGGCGCAGACGTCGGTGCCGGCCAGGTCGAGAGTAATTACCTTTAGGCCGTCCGCCTTCAGCCGTTCCGCTGCTGCGGCGCCTATACCGCTGGCACCCCCCGTCACGAGGACCGTCCTTGTGGTTGCCATATCTCCCCTATCGAGTGCGTGTCAGGTGACAAGCTCTGACGGACCCAAGCATCAGCCACCTGCGCTCGGCTGCCAACTCGATCGGAGTCGGTAGCCGCGGGCACGGTTGAGGACATTCGCTCACGAGCTTGAGACCTGCCGCAGATCCGTCGCGGCAGTTACGGCCGGGCGAGAAAAGGCACCTGCCCGGCTTGGGTGGCGTGCGACTGGTCGAGCAGGGCCGACAATGCGCTGGTGATAGCAGCGGTGAAGTTGCGATCTTGCGCGATGATAGCCGTCCCGTTTCCGTCATCGGTAAAGGTCAGGCCGCTTGGGAGTGGGGCGGACTCGGCTAGAGCCGGAGGCGGATATCCCGTGGCCCCGATGGTCAGGTGCAGTGCAGTGCCTACCCTGACCGTGATGGTGGGGACACCCCGGCAGCTGCCTTGGAGGGGTCCCGAGACGGTGGCCGTGCCGTCTCTGTTGTCAGCGAACCTCACGCCTGACTCAAGCGCTGTTCGCCCGATATGCCACGGCCGGCGACTACGCCGCCTCAGACCAGGCCGAGCTCGAGCGGCTGATCGAGCCGACCGGGTTCTTCCGCGCTACGGCCAGGACTCTTATCAACCTCGGCCAGGCGGTGTGCGATCGGTTCGGCGGCGAGGTTCCGGACACGCTGGAAGAGCTCGTGACCCTGCCTGGTGTCGGGCGCAAGACGGCCAACCTGGGTGCTAAGCGATGCCTTCGGCAAACCAGCTTCACCTTCACCCACCTGGAGCACATGACGCGGCCCAAGGCCCCGAAGTTCATCGGCCCGGCCATCATGGGCAGCGCGACCACTCCCGCGTGCCGTCCCCGGCGGCGCTAGGCCGCGCGGCGGAGCCGGGCGGCGTCACGGCGGTGGAACGCCAGAGCACGGACGTCCTGTCTCCAGCTGGGGACGATGGCGGCCAGTGTCAGGTAGCCGCCAATGGCGACGGCCACCCAGGTGGCGAGCGCGGCAAGCAAGGCCGCGCCGAGCGGGATCCGGGCCGTACTGGCCGCGGCGACCCCCGCGAAGCCGATGAGCGCGACGGCACCGGGTACCGCGCCCTCCACTTCGGTCACGGCCGGCCGACGGCCCTCGTGCCGCTCGATGATGGTCAGCGTGGCCGGCAGCACGGCCGGCGCGGCCAGCATCACCCCACCGGCCGCCTTCCCGGCCAGCACGCCGATCAGCCCGGCCACCACGGAGATGGTGGCGCCGAAGGCGAAACGAACGACGAGAGCAGGCAGCGGGATCTCGCGTAGTGCCCCGACATCGACGGCGAACAGTCGGCCGGGCGCGACGCCGGTGCTGCGGCTGGTATCCGCCTGCCGCCCGGCCTGCCTGCCCGGCTGTCGTCCGGCCTGGCCGCCCACTGGCAGGCCGGACGGGGATCGGGCACTTGCCGCGCCTGCCACCGGAAGCGCGATGGCGCCGCCGACCGTGAGCCAGACAGTCCAGAGCACGGCCGAACCCCAGGCAGTGCCCCAGCGGCCTGCGGCCGGTATCGCGGCCGTGCACGCCACCGCTAGGGCGGCCGCGCCGGCGATCATCCCGGTCGCGGAGACCCGGGCCGAGGCTTCCCCCTCAGCCAAGGCGATCACGAGCAGATTACCCAGCGCAACCGCGGGAGAGGCGCCGAAGATGCCTGCGAACCGCTTGGGCTGCAGCAACTCGCCGAGCACCGCGAACAGGGCGACGAAGAGACCCCCGTTGATCGCCTTGACGCAGATGAGCAATGCAGTGGACATGAGATGATTCCCCTTGCTGGTACGCCGCTAACCACCAGCCAGGCGGTTAAACCTCGGGCCGCGCTCAGCGGCGCGTTGCTGGCAAGACCGCGGATTCCAGTCACCGGTCGGCTACCTTTCAGGGTGCCACCTGGGCAAATTCTTCTTCTCCGGGCACTGTGACCTTTGCCGCCTAGGTCGTCACCCGGCTCCTGTGAGCGGTCAGCCGGGCTGTGACGGTTGCCGTGTTTGCAGGTGGTCACGGCGCCGCGGGCCCCCGGCATCCCAAGATCCACTCCCGGGACCGCGCCGGTCATACACAGGTGGGGTTCGCAGATCGCGCCCGTGGGCTCGGGTCGTTGCGCCGGATAGCGTCGGCGAGCCTGTGTGTTGCGCCGCTCAGGCGCCGGGCTGCGCCATGGCGCAGCGTGGCGCAGCCGGCCAGCGCGCTGCGGCGCCCGCCGGAGGCCGGCGTGCTAGCCGGAACGACCACGGGCAGCCTGGTAAACATCCGCTGGCGCCCAGCTCTGCTGGCCAAGGTTAGCAACGTCGGCCGCACCATTGACGGCTACGGTCCGAGGCAGGAACTGAACAGCACCGAGCAGCAGCACGGCCACTCTGATAGCTGGGCCTTCCAGTTGACTGTGGGGGTCAACATGACCTGAGCGCGCTCCCACATGAAGGCTCCGCAGGTTGACACTTGCGCGTCAACGGCAGGGATCGGACAGCGTTCCCGGGGACCAGGCGCCAGCCGGCCCGCGGCCGCCCAGCCAGCCCAGCTATGAGCCAGCCCGGCTATGAGCCAGCACTTCTCAGCGGGCGGATGCCTGCTTGGCTGGGTCAGCCATGGTGTTGAGCTGCGTATCCGGCTGATAGGTGTAAGCGGCCTCGCGTACCGCCTCATGGGACTCCAGCGCGGCACCTAGCCCGCCGCCCAGCGTCGCGATCGAGGTGGCGAGCCAGGCGAGCCTGATCTGGTCAGCCACGCCCGCCGGGTGGCCGAGCTGCATGCTGAGCAGGTCTCGTGGTATCAGCAGCAGCGCGGCGACCAGCATGGCGGCGAAGAGGGCGAGGTAGAGCACGGCCACGCCGATGCCGACCGTGGCTGCGGTGACTATGTTGAACAAGATGACCTGCTCGCGCGCGCCCGGGTGCGGGCTACGCTCCCACAGTCCGGTTGCGATCACGATGGTCACGCAGGTGGCGGCCACCGAGCCGGCCGTGATAACGGTGAGCCGCACCGGCCCGAGGTAGTAGGCGAGCCGCCAGATGTCGCTAGTCACCAGGGCGAACACGCCGGCTGCGACGGCCGCGGCCAGCGCGCGGATCAGGCGCAGCGCGAGCCGCCACGGGCGGTTGGCCCGGAGCATGCCCAGCAGCAGCCAGACATTGCCGGTGAAGACGCGCGCGGCAAAGCCCACGTCATGCTCTCCGTGCTCGATCCGCCTGCCCAGTTCGGTCATCCGCCGGGTCACGGCACCGGCGAGCGGGCGGCGGCGCCCCCTGGCAGGGTCTGAGGCCGGCGCGATGTCGCCGAGCATGTGCCCGATCAGGCGGACGATCGCCTCGGCGGCGCGCTTGCGTACCGCGACCGGGCCGAGCGCGGGCATGGACAGCACGGCAACCCCGTGGGTAGGGCTGACATGGGCGATCACCGGCCGCCTGGCGGTCTGCAGCGGGAGGTCGGTAACGCACACCACGAGCTGCCAGCCGCGGGCCAGAAGCATGCGGCGCCCCGCCGAGATCAGCGCGCTGAGGTCGGTAGGCGGTTCAACCAGCCGGTCCGAGACGAATTCAACTTTCCACCGGGCCCCCGGCAGCTGCGCGGCTAGCCGGTCAGCGATGTCCGGCAGCAGGCTCTCCGTCAATTCCGAAGCAGGTCCCGGCGATGCCAGCAAGCCGACCACCAGGTCCGGCTGCTGCGAAGTGGCGGGAAAGCTTGCCGCGGACGTCTCTACGTTGCCCTCCGCTTACGTACGCCTGGCGATCCGGGATCGCCAGGAGATAACTAACGATTGCGGGCTACTGCTTGCTCCTGCTGAACTGCCCGTTCAGCGTCGGCTACGCATCCAGGGTAGCCAGCCACCCCGGCGGCCGCGGGCCGCGTCCCCCGGCCGGCCTGCGGGCCCATCGCCCGCGGCGGCAGGCGGCCGCGCTGGGTGATCCAGGCGGCACCAGCCTTTGCCACCGTGGAACATCGCCGGGCACAGTAGCGCGGACAGCCGGATCATGCCGGGCAGCCCGGACGGCCCGGCGCCGTCATGAATTGACCAGCCATGTGGAATTCGTTCAGGACTGATGATCTGACTGGCATGACCACGGAAGTTCGTCAGGCGCACCGATGACCTGCACACCTTCCAAGTCCTGCCCCGCAGGTGGGTCGTCGAGCCGACCCTGGCCTGGATCACCCGCTGCCGTCGCACCGTCCGCGACCACGAACGCCTCACTGAACACTACGAGACCATCTCTAGTGGGCCATGATCATCACGATGAGCCGCCGCCTCGCCCGGAGCCGGCCAGCCCAGCCCCGCGCCGCCTCGTTTCCAGACAGGCCCTAACGGCGGCGGGGGTCTGGCATGCTGGCGCCTGCTCGTCCCGGGACCGCCGGCAGGACTCCGCAGGCTAACCCCGGAGGCAGAGGCCTGATCGTCGGAAGGCGGTCAGGCCTTTTTCATCGTTTGTCCGCGGTCCGTCCGCGAGATTAGGCCGTACCGGCCGGCCGGCGCCCTGGCTGCGATTAGCAGCAAACGACATCAAGACGAACCTGCGAGCCATGCCAGGGGTGACGCCAACCGGCCGAGTTCGCGTGTGGCCTTCTGATCAGCCGCTCGTACCCCGGTCACCCTAGAAGTGATGGCTCCCGGGAGACGGAGGGAGGCTGGCTTCTCCGACATCCCTGGGGGCCTGCTGATCAAGGCGATCCTTGACCACCAGGGAGGATGAGCTCGTGATGACGCGACGATCATGTTGCTGGAGTGCCCCCCGTCGCGGTGCAAGGCGCTGTCCAGCAGACGGAAGCGCGATGCGGCGGCGTGATGGGCGTGTCCGCCGATGATGGGCGGGAGCCCGTGCCGGACGGTGCACCGCGCGGCACGCCGGAGCGCCGACTGGGTCTGGCGCGATCTCCGGTTCAACAAGCTTTACCGGAGCGGCAAGGAGTTCGATCTGATGCGCTGGGCCCTGGGCTTCGCTGCCCTGGCCATCCTCACTGTGATCCCGCTGCTTATCCTCGTCGCTGCCGCCAACCCTGCCCCGCACCGCGGGCTGGCCGGGTGGGTGGTCTACGGCATGGACCTGACCGGGTCCTCCGCCGGCGCGGTGACGCGGCTTTTCTCGGCGTCCGCCCGGGTGCTGGGTACAACGGGCGTGTTCAGTGCCCTGGTGCTGAGCGTCTCCGGGGTGGCGCTGGCAGGCAGCGTGCAGGCCGGGTTCGAGAGGATCTGGGGCCTTCCCGCCGGGCCGTGGCACAAGATCTGGCGTCAGGCGGTGTGGCTGGCCGCTCTGGTTGCCTATATCTACGCGGCAGCCACGGTCGGGTCGGTGACGAACGGCGGGGTGGCCGAGACGGCGGGCCGGGTGGCGGTGGCAGTGGTGCTGGGCATCGGCTTCTTCTGGTGGGGGCTGCGCTTCCTGACCGGCGGCCGGGTCAGCTATCTGGCGGCGATGCCGGGCGCGGTGGCGACGGTGGTGGGCCTGGCTGGCCTGCGAACCTTCTCCGGCCTGGTCTTCGAGCCGCTCATCGTCAGGAACGCGGTCAGCTACGGCGCGCTGGGCACCGTCCTGATCGTGCAGTCGTGGCTGATCGGCGTCGGCTGGGTCGTCTACGCCGGCCAGTTGTTCGGGCGCTGGTTCTCCGACACCTGGCTGCAGGCCTGGGCACGGCGCCGCCGGGGCCACAAGGAGCCGGGTGGCGGGGAGGAGGGCGAGCAGTGCCCCGGGAGTCAAAGCACGCCGTCTGGGTAGGCGGTAGCAGGCGCCGCCGCGTGTGGCGGAGAAGCCAACAGTACGGCCGGTCTTCCGGCCGAGACCGCAAACTCGCGCCGAATGCCCATTCCGTGTCCAGCCGATGACCTGCGACGACTTCCAGCAGAGTGTCCAGAACTGCGGGCAGGCGCGTGCTCTCCCTAACGTGCACTGTCACTCAGAGCCATGCCCTAAACGCGCTATCACGGTGTTCCCAGACCGTCGAGATGCTGCCAGAGCAGGCGGACCCAGCCGACGTCGCCGCGCTCGCCGTGCACCTGATGACCACCAGCGCTGTCATCAGCGCGACCTGCGACTTGAACGGGGGCCAGCAGCTCAGCTCCGGCTAACCCGACGGCTCCCGGTCTGAACTCGGTCTCGGTCGCCGTCGACATCACTGACGTCACTTTCAGCTAACCCACTTCAGATCTGGGCCCGGGGCACGGTCGACCTCGCCAAAGGCGAGGCACATGTCGCGGGCTACGTCGCCTAGCGCCTGCCGGACAGCCAACCCCGCCCAGCTGGTCACCGGTACTGCGTGCGGCCGGGCCTTTGGTCATCGGCTGGCGGCTCAGCCACGGGGCTACGTCGCAGTTCCCGGACTGATCCCGAACACTGCGCGGTCGCCAGCGCGCAGTTCGCGAACGTCGCCCGGAACCCCGGCCCTGACCGGCCGGTTCATGCTCTCGGGATGGACAGCCAGCGTCAGGTGTTCGCCGGTGACTGTGACGAGTATCGGCGTCTCCCGGAACTGGACCGGGAACGACAAGCCATCCAGTTGGCGCGGGAGCTGGGGATCGAAGTACAGCACGTCGCCGCGAACATGGGCGCCGGCGTAATAGCGCTGCATTACCTCGAGTGTCCCGGCCATGACACCGAGGTGGATGCCTTCCTTCGTCGTGCCGCCCTGGATGTCGTCGGCGTCGCTGCGGAGCGCGACCAGGAATCGTTGCCATGAGCTCTCGGGGTCGAGCGTGGCGAGTACGCCTGCGTGAGTGATATAGCTCAATGTCGAGCCGTGCGAAGTGCGCCGGTCGTAATAAGCGACGTTCCGCATGGCGGTGTCGTCGCGATAGTCGTACTTGAGGCGCCCGAAGATTTCACGGAGCTCGTCGTCCGAGAACAAGAAGAACAGCATTACCGTGTCGGCTTGCTTGGTGATCTTGTAGCGGTTCGGGTCGTTGCCCTCGGCACGCAGGATCCGGTCGAGCCGCTGGATGTTGCCGTATTTCGCGCGATATGCATCCCAGTCGAGTTCCGCCAGCTCGGCGTAGCCCTCGAACTGGCTGATGATTCCGTCGTCGTGGAACGGCACGAACATCCGGCGGCTCATGTCCTGCCATCGGGCCAGTTCGCCGGCGCCGATGCCCAGCCGTGCCCGTAGCGCCTCGACCCGGCTGTCAGGCAGCAGCGTCAGCAACTGATCGGCAATATCGCACAGCCACGCCACCATGATGTTGGTGTAGGCGTTGTTGCGCAGCCCGCCCTGCGGCGAATCGGGGTATTTCTCGTGGAACTCGTCGGGGCCCATTACGCCGTGGATCTCATAGCGTTCTCGCTCGGGGTTGAAGTGTGCGATCGATGCCCAAAAGCGCGCGATCTCGAGCATCATCTCCGCCCCGTAGCGGTCAAGGAACTCTACGTCACCGCTGGCTTGGAAGTAGTTCCAGATGTTGTAAAAGATGGCCGCGTTGACATGCCGCTGGTTACGGCTGAGGTCAGGTTCCCAATGGCCCGAGAGCGGGTTCAGATGGACGCGCTGGGTTTCCTCGGTGCCCTCGCTGCCGCTCTGCCAGGGGAACATCGCGCCCCGGAATCCTGCCTCCCTGGCTGCTGCCCGCGCCTCCCCCATCCGGCGGTAGCGGTACATCAATAGCCCGCGCGTGACCTCCGGCAGGCGGAAGCTGAAGAACGGGAAGGCGTAGATCTCGTCCCAGAACACGTGTCCGCGGTAGGCCTCGCCGTTGAGCCCGCGGGCCGGCAGCCCGGCGTCCAGGTCGGCGGTGTGCTGGGAGCACACCTGGAGCAGGTGCGCGACGTGTAGCCGGAGCAGTTGCTGCACCTCATCGTCTCCGGTCGCGCGAACGTCGCACCCCCGCCACAGTTCGTCCCACGCAGCAACGTGGCGCTCGAGAGAGGTGGCGAATCCGTCGTGCCGGGCCGCGGACGTGACCGCTCTGACCAGCGTGTCGCTGACCGCTGGATCGCGGGAGGTGTAGAACGACACCATCTTCTCGACCCGGGTGGCTGCGCCCTGCTGGACGTCGAAGGTCAGAACCTGCTGAATGTAGTCCTCCATCTGGTACAGCGCCCGGCTCACCGCCAATTGCTGGTCGGCGCGGAACACCCGGGTGCGGGTCGCCTGGCTGATGTACAGATTCGACTGCCGGGTTTCGGCCTTCAGTGCGATGACCTCGGGTCCGAGCGTCCGCGGGGACACAGGGTTCAGATGGCGGCCTTCGAGCTGCTCGTAGCGGGCCACGTTGCGGTTGCTCACCCGGCTGTCCAGTGCCGAGATCACTTCGACCCGGCCTGACCAGTTCTCCGGGACGAGAGTCCACTCGATTGCGGCGTGGTGCACATCGGCCATGCTGACGAACCGGCGGCTGTTCAGAGTTGTCTCCCGCCCCCGGCTGTCACGGAAGCGGAGCTGGCGGACGAGGGTGGCATTGCGGATGTCGAGCTCATGGCGGTAGCTGACGAGTTCGACATCGTTGAGCCTGATCACATCCTCGCCCTCGATGCGCAGCTTGAGGACAAGCCAGTTCGGCAGGTTGACCAGGTCCTCGTTCAGTACGGGCAGGCCGCCCAGAATGGTGGTCTCGCGGTTGTAGCCACCGTGCGCGTACGTGCCTGGATAGTGCACGCCGTCCGCGTCCTCCCACTCCGCCGCGCCACGTGTGCACAGGTAGCCGTTGCCCGTGGAGGTCAGGGCCTCGCGCAGCCCCTCCATCCCGGGATCGAAGCCGTCATAGCCGAGCAAGAAAGTGTTCACGGCACCTCCTGCCGATTTCCTATTACGACCGGGGGCCGTACGCCGCGCGGATCTGCCGCTCGGTTTCTTCTCGTGACAGGTAGACGTCCAGATCCGTGCCGGTGCAGCGCTGAGCACCCATAGCATTCCCGTACCGGCAGGCCACGACGTAATCCCGGTACGCGAGGTAGCCGTAAGCCAGCCCGCCGGCGAACGAGTCGCCCGCACCGGTCGTGTCCACCACGTGCTCCACTTCGATGCGATCGACGAACTTCTCGGCAATCCCGCCGGAGCTGTCCCGGAAAAAGGCGACGCAGCCACGCTCGTCGAGGGTCACGCAGACCGCCCCGACACCGCGGGCCAGGCAGTGCCGCGCCAGGTCGCGCAACCGTTCATCGCTCAGCGCCGGCGGATCAGCTGTCAGCTCCGCTGATTCACCGAGCCACGTCGAGTTCGCTTCGTCAAGATTCATCTTCAGGATGTCCACGTACGGAAGCCATACATCCTGGTCAGCCCACACCCTTGGCTGGCGTTCGCCGCTGCGGGTGAGCGTCGTCGCAGGACCGTGGGCATCCAGCAGCACAGTTGCACGGCTGTGCTCTTTGATATACCGCAGCGTTGGCTGCCCCACCTCATAGTCCGTGATCGGGACACAGACGAATACGTCGGCATCGAGCACGTCGCCGACATCGGCGGGCAGGATCGGGTCCATGAAACTTGTCTGCCGCTCGACACGCTGATTCTGGTCGATATAACGCAACTCGACCACGTCGCCTTGGTCGGCCAGCGACGTAATACCGGAGGTGTCGATATTCGGGAAGGACCCCAGGATCTGCTTGATCGGACCCTCGTCCTCCTCACGGACATGTGAGATCGGAACGACTACGTCGCCAGGATCCAGCAGAGATGAGAGGGCAGCCGCCGTATAGATTACGCACCCGTACTTGTGGAACCGCTCACCGGCATGGGTCACGATCTGGTCGCGCGGGATCGCGCCGAGCACCGCAACCTTGCGACTTTTCCTGTCGTGCATCACGAGCACCCCCGGCGCCTCCGACACCACCTCCTGGCCCGATCGTGCCGCTTGCCAACTCGCCTGGGCATCCTCCGCGACGGGTGAAAGAGGCCGCGCCCTCGCGGGTATCCGCATCTGGGAGGCATGAAGCACCGGCTCCCATAATCCAGAGGTCGCAGGTCAAAAATCCCGCCCCCTCTACCAAGCAAGTGCAGGTCAGAGGGCTGATCGCTGCACTGGCAGCAGGCCTTCTTGATCTCTGGGGCGGCAGATGAGCGCGGGTGGCTCCCCGAATCAGCTCTCCGAATCAGCGCTCCACTAGCGAGAACGTCTGGGCCACCACGAGGGTGTCGTCATCGACAGTGAATACTGGATCACCGAGTTCGCTGCGTACCTCGGCCGAGTGCCAGAAGAGCTCATGCCCAGCCCGCCATGCAGCGACCGAGCTGTACCCTTCACCCTCGCCGATCGCATGAGCCAGGTCGATGTCGCCGAGGCGGACTACCCGGACCGCGTTCGTCTCGATCACCGCAACCCGATGACCTGCGGAATCAACCACAGCTTGCCGCAAGCCCGGGTGGGGCAGGGGTTCGCCGTCACGCTCGTAACCCACCAGCAGCCCGGTCGTCGTGGTCTTCTCGCCACTGAGGATCGCGGCCACGAGTTGGTCGCG
>Ga0335076_10003177_pt1 | contig 16484 bp, 15 predicted proteins | sample Lox_Sample_25_FD_206717 | JGI IMG/M metagenome (GOLD analysis project Ga0335076, IMG submission 206717) | Soil microbial communities from Loxahatchee National Wildlife Refuge, Florida, United States - Lox_Sample_2.5 | ecosystem: Environmental > Terrestrial > Soil > Wetlands | place: USA...
GCACCATTACCAAGTGGCTGAAAAAGCCCGGCGATAAAGTTCAACGAGACGAACCTCTTTTCGAAATTTCCACCGATAAAGTCGACGCAGAAATCCCCGCCCCTGCCTCAGGTGTTCTCCAGGAAATTAAAGTAACGGAAGGCACGACAGTGGGAGTCAATACGATAGTGGGCACCATTGCCTCAGATGGTGAAGGTGCAGCAGTAAAGCCGCAAGCGCCGCCCAAGCAGCAGAGTAGTGCCGCCGCACCACCCGCTGTGGAGGCGCCGGCTCGCCCCCGGGCACAAGCACCGGCTCCTCCGCCTGTGCCGGCCCCAGCAGCCTCTGCGCAACAAGAAGAAACGGAAGAAGTGGAAGAATCCCGCTCTTCCCCGCTGGTCCGCAAAATCGCGCGCGAACACGGGATCAGCCTCTCGCACGTCACGGGCACCGGACTCGGCGGCCGCATCACCAAGCAAGACATCATGCAGTTCATCGAGCACCAGGGATCTGCGCAACCAGTCTCGACGCCCGCTCCTGTTCCCGCTCAGCCCGCAGCCACCGCTCCGGCGCCTCCGCGCCCGGCAGCTCCCGCGCCTTATCCGGGCGATCTCGTTCCCATGTCAAGAATGCGGTCACTCATCGCCCACCACATGATCGAGTCGCGCCGCACCAGCGCCCACGTTCACTGCATGTACGAGGTTGATTTCACCCGCATCGTGAACCTGCGCAACAAGCTCAAGAACGGATTCGAGCAGCGTCACGGTGCGCGCCTCACCTTCATGCCCTTTTTCGTGCGCGCCGCCGTTATTGCCATTCAACAATGGCCCATCGTGAACGCGAACATCGAGGGCGAAAACATTCGCTACCATCGCAACATCAACATGGGAATCGCCGTCGCTCTCGATTGGGGACTCATCGTTCCTGTTCTAAAAAATGCCGGAGATCTCAACTTCCTGGGTCTTCAACGCGGCATCACCGATCTCGGCGAGCGTGCTCGCACCAAGAAGCTCAAGCCCGAAGATGTCGATGGCTCCACATTCACGATCACGAATCCAGGTCAGTTCGGAGCCGTTTTCGGTCTTCCGATCATCAATCAGCCGAACTCGGCGATTATGGGCGTCGGCGGAATCATGAAGCAGCCCATCGTCGTGACGGATAAAGATGGCAATGACTCCATCGCGATCCGCTCGGTCGTTCACCTGACGCTAGGGTACGACCATCGTCTGATCGATGGCGCCGTAGCTGATCAATTCATGGCCCAGGTAAAGAAGAATTTGGAAACCTGGACCGAAGAAGTCGGCTAGACGATCGAAACAGCGCTGTTGTCATTCCAAGAACCGAAGCGACGAGGACCCTGCTTTCTTGTCCCACTTCTCTGAGGCCGACTGGAACTATACGTTGGAAATCGGTGGGTGCCCCATTTCTGGCCGGTTTTACCGGAAGTGGGGATTTTGACTTCTCTCTGTGATCCTCTGTGTCCTCTGTGGTAAACGGGTTTTGTAACGAAGCCTTTATTGCTAACTTCCCGTTACGATCTTCTCCCTCTTCGCCCACGCAGACGAATTCATGCACAAGACCACGCCGTCGATAATTTGAGATATCCCGGCACGAAATTGCTCCGGCTGAACAATTTCCCGCGCCGCGATCGCATCCGACATAGCGAGCGCATTCTGCAGGAAACTCATCGCCGCGTCTTTTTTTTCTTCGCCTGACTTATTCGCACACATTTGCTCGATCCCCGAGATCAGCGACGGAATGAACCCCATCGCGCGCAGTAAGACGTTTAAGAAATTCATAAATGCTCCCCTCTTTAAAATTGTCATGCTGAGCGGAGTCGAAGCGTCCTTACCGAAACGCCAACTCACCACGCCATATTCACTTCCTAACCCTATTTCCCCGGCTGGCCGTATCGTGCGCCTGAATCAGGCTCTTGATTTCATTCTGACCATCGCGCAATTCCCCGAGTTGAACTTCAGTCCGAATTCGAGCCTCGGTATTCGTCGCTGCGATTTGCTCCAGTCTCACCACGCGCGCTTTCGTCGCCTCAATTTCAGCGTCCTGACGAGAGGTGTTCCGAGCGTCTTGAATCACGTACCCCGCAATGGAAAGGGCTACGGCTGCCATCGCGATCAGCGTCCGGCTGTCAAATTTCAACAACCGTTGCTCCCTCACTGCTTCGAGTTTCTTTTCCCACGTCACCTGCAAAGCCTCGGCAAAGCTCTGCATCTCCTCCAGCCTGTCCACCACTTCAAGCTGAAAATCTTTCGCGGTGTAGGGAGCGCCCGCAGCCGGCCTCTCGCTCATCTCTCGATGTCTTTGTTTCACAAACGCTGATTCGTTCATAGGGGATAGTCGACATGCAATGCAGCAGAGTATCGCGAATACTTTGCTGAACTGTCATATAGCCGCAAAAAATAATTCTGAGTCCGCGCCAAACGAGGCAGGGTAAATGTCTGCGTTGTAAACCGCCCCAGCAGGTTTCGATCGTTCGAGGCTCCCCATCCAAAATCGTGAATCCTGACTTCCACTGCTTGCCCTGTGACCGGCGCCATTCCCGCGTCCACCTGCACGGTGGTTGAACTCACCTCTGTAATCTGCGCCCCAGTCAGGCTTGCCAGGTAATAATCGCCAACCTGTTCCATCGGAATGCGCTCTGGCGAGTCCTGCAGCGAAACCCACGTCACAGCCTCATCTTCCTGATGTCCCAAAGGCGACGATAGATCGTCCGCGAATTCGATGTCGTATGTCCCTCGATCATTCGCCGGATCGAGCAACTCGACACTGACCTTTCTCACGACTGCGCTGAATGCTGCACTTCGAGACGGCACGTTTACCGTAAGCGAGTCTCCTGGAAATATGTCCTCCGCCGAGCCCGGCAGAAAGTCGCTCCAGGTCTCATACCGCCCGCTCCACGCCGCCCTCGAGCAATCGTCCAACATCGCGAGCGCAGCATTCTCGCAATCGACTTGCGTGCGCGCCGAAGGAATCTTCATCGTCCGCACAACGCTGCGCACTCCATCATCGGAGCCGCCTGCTAGACTCGCGATTCTCGCCGAATCAACGATCTCGGCAACGGCACGTCCCCGTCCTCGATAGCTCGCCATGATCAGCGCATTCAAAGGCGGCACATATTGCGGATAGAAGTCCAGCGTTGTCGAGCTGACTATTTCACACTGCCCGCCTTCGGAGACGGATTCTACAAGCTGCGTTTCGTAGTCTTCGTTCGGCAGTGCCATTCGTACTTCCGCCGTGGAGATATGGCTCACATAAGTGAAGGCAATGCTGCACTCCATGTTCACCGCGTTGACCAGTGCATACGTGCAGAAGTCGGCTCCATTTGCCATTACATCGTCGTAGAGTACAGTCGCTGGCGCCACCAGACTCGACGGAAGAGACGGATTAATGTCCTGTACTTCCAGCACCACTCGCACATCCGCCGAGACTGCCGCGCCTCCCAATGCCTGTCCCGCCGGGTGTGCCGCCGAATGATAGGTCTCTCCAGATCTGTAAACCTCGCGCGAGTAGACATAGGTGGTGAACAGATACCGGTGCCCGGCCGTTGTCGTGATCACCGATCCTGTCGCCGCCCCATTGATCAATGCCTGGATGTTAGAGGCGCTACCATTCGGAGTGATCTGAAATCCGGCCAGGCACTTCGATGTATCGATCCCACCCGCGTACAACCCTCCAATCAATCCGTGAGAAGCGCCCGTGAAGCTCACATCTCCGTGTTGTAGTTCCAATGCCCCGCCGAGTTCGATCGGCTGGATAAATGAAGCCGTAGTCTTTCCATCCTGCCCGGCTCCACCGCTGACTTGCAGGCTCTGGCCGGCAATTGAGAACGCACCTGACGGATCACTCACGGTCCAGGTCGTCGGATCCAGCGCCGTACCCGCGAACTCCTCGTCGATCAATGGAAGGTAACTCAGCTGAAAAGGCTGTTGTGAGAGATAAAAACGCAAGCTGAGACCGTCACCCACAAAATAATCACGGACATAGGCCTGCGGTTCTTCCAGCCCGATGACAGTCACGTCGTCGATCACGATGTTCGGTTGCATCAACGCGAGCCCGGCCGGAGAAAAATCAGCATCACTCTCCTTGATTGCGTAAGAACTCGCACCTATCGGCGCGAACAGCAGTGCTCCATTCACGGCCCGGTAACAGCCTCGCGCCGCAAGAGCAAGTTCTGCTGCATGTTCAGAAAATGTTCTCTGCGGATTCGCTGCATACGAAGCTATGACATCAAGGTCTTCCACCCCCGTTGTATCGAACTCACCAGGAAGCAAGTCCTGCGCCAACTGTCGCAACACCCACCCCGCCCTCTGCGCGACATATGGAGCCCGGTTCGGCAGTGCCTTCTGATCCAGCAGGACTTCGTCACTTTCCGCCGCGCAGTTGTATCGGTACACAGGCCCTTGCTCACCGACTCCCAGATATTCGAACTGGGAAGCCTCAACAAGGTATCCCGTAAACAAGAAGCTTCCATCAGCTTTCGTAACGCAAACCCTCGCTCCATTGACCGGAAGCACAAATCCACTTGAACTTGCCATCAAACTGAAGCGCAGTGTCGAAGGCCGATTGAGTACCCTCTCAACACGTGGCGCGACCGAACCATCCAGGAATGCTGTGTAATCAATCGGACCGTCGCCGCCCAAATTGTCGATAGTAATTTTCATCGGAACCCCGCATTCCTCTGTGAAACTCTGTGTCCTATGTGGTGAATGTTCTGAAATGCCCCCGGAGTGCCATGGCCGTATATGGGGGCTCTCGCCCGGTGCCTTCTAGTACGCAGCCGCCGCGCTCGTTGGAAAATAACTCCGGTAGCACAATACCGTCTGCCCATCATTCGTATCCGTGAATGGCAGCGCTACAAACGAAGCCTTCAACGAAATAACCGACAGCGGTTTCGCGACATCCAACAATTCTTCCCGCGTAAACGACGCGCTCGTCTTGGTCGCTGGATTCGAACTCAGCCGCGGATAATAGAAGCACACTCGCCCGCCGCTTTCTTCTTCCGCGACAAACAATCCCGACCACTCCTGAAAGAACGATCCACCTTCGCGATCCACGAAAGCCAAGACTTTCTGCGCCGATGCGCCGTTCGCCGGCGCTCCCCCCGGAAGCGGTTGCGCCAGCAATACCGAGCTCGCAGTCACCGCGGCAACTCGCCCAACGTTAAACGTCACGCGCCGCACATAATTCGGATCCCACTTCACCGCCGCCGCACTGCTCACGTACGCTGCCGCAATTCCAGATCCCACATATCCCGTCTGCTGCTGATAGTCCACATCAACGGCAAGCAGTGTTCCTGCGGAGAATGCGCTCGCCGTCCCCGGTCCGCACACCAACTCGCTCGCAGTCGATCCCGGCAACACCGCAACTCCAGGCGCCGGAGTCGCTCCCGAGGGTGCCGGCGCGCTCCCCGACATCGGTGCCAACACATTCATATGCTCCGATCCACATGCCAATGCCATCTGCAACTTGCCCCACTCGACAAAATTGAAATCAAGTCTTGCTTCGAGCGGTCCCCGAAACTGTGCCGTTGTTACTGCTCTCGCACCGGATCGAACCGCATCTGTCGGCGTCGAATACGATCGCTCAAAATGTTCGATCCATCCCAAATCGATCCATGGACTCGGAGGAGCACTAAGCGGAAACGTCCCACTCCCTGGGTCGAAGACAGTCGGTGTTTCCGTCGTCCGGTTTACCGGCGCAAAGTACGCACGCATCTGACGTGTCACCGGTACCATCGCAGCTCGCAATGCAGAAGTGCTCATGACAACGTCACCTCCGAAAAGAAGTAGATCGTCAGCTGTGCCTTACGTTCCACTCTGGCGTCCTGATGGGGCTCTGCCGAATCCGTGACCCCCCTTCCTCGCGCCGAAGACGTCGACGCGCTTTTCCCTTCACCAAACGCAGGTTGCGTCCAGAACACCATCGTTCCCAAGTCCGCGCTCGGAGACTGTGTGTAGTCCATTTTCTCGGTATGCTGCGGCTGGCAAATGCTCAGCAATTCCGTATCAAGCTGACCCAGCAACCGGCCGCGGTCCACCATGCTAGCCACTGATCCCAAGCTGTAGTACGAAATCACGACATTCAAACTTGCCAGCGGGGGGTTGTTCGCGCCTCCTGCCAACACCGTCGCACTGCCCCATTCGATGTAGAACGTGTTTGACCTCGGCGTCGCGAATGCCGGCGGAAGGTTCTCTACTACCGCGATCGCCGGCATTGTCGCTCCATTGATCGTTACCGTCCGCGCTGGGTTCAGCGCTGCCAGCCGCGCCTGCAGTGCCAGAAAAAAACTATCCTTAGCAAATTGCATAAAGGTTCCTCGGTGGCCTCTGTGTCCCCTGTCGTGAGTGTTTTTTGCAGATAGCTACTGGCTACTCGACAGCCGTCACCACATAAAAGCAGACAGTCCCGCCATAACTCTCGGGGACCACATTCTCCACATGAAAAAGATCATTTCCGTAATTCAGTCCAATGACAGCGTTGAAAAGATCGTCTCCCGTGGCCATTCCCAATGCCGCTAATTGATTCGCAATCGCGGAAGCCGGCAACGTAAACTCAACCCTTCTCCGAGGCCCCAGGTTCCCAGTCGTCATCTCTCGCATCACCACCGGCGAAATGATCACTTCCTGCACTCCGGGATCCACCAATCCCAATGGTCCGGCCGCATCACTGGCTGAAGCCGTTGCTGGGAGTAGTAGACTTACCGTCTCTCCTCCCAACGCCTTCAACATCGCATCCGCCGCTCGCAAAAGACCCGCCCCGCAAATTCCCCCACTCATATCCCCTCCCTATATTTGCTTGTCATCCTGAGCGAAGCGAGCTCGAATGATCTCGCGTAGTCGAAGGACTTTGTTTTTGTGATCGCAGATCTTAAGCTTTCCTCGCCACATACGGCTCCAACAAACTCCGTACGTTCTCATCCACCAGCGTGTCGCCAAAATAATCCAGCCTCATCCGGTCGATCTTTCCTGATTTCACATTCAGTGCAGGTGTGACTTGTGCATTCTTCACAATCTGCGCGCACGCAACTTTCACGCTCGAAGGAATGTTCGCCAGCCCGGCGTTGTAAACAACATCCACCTCGTTGAAGAAAAGTCCCAGCGCGTTCACCGGGAAGGTCAACTCTCCACTCTCCGCCCAGATATCGATCGTGTTCGGATCGATCGCAGTCCACGATCCTGGAAGCGCAAACACCAGCGCGAACTCCAGGCTCATTTCGGGGAAGGGCCATTCTCCCCGTCGTGGAATTCCGTACCGCCCCTGCAAGCTGATGATGGGCAAAGTCGACGGCGCAACTGTCGCAAGAGGTAAGTAACTCAACCGCACTGTGTTCAACTCAGGCGGTAGTTTCAACCGCTCTTCATACTGATTCACCGCCAACGTCGCACGCCGGCAGTGTGCATCGATAATCGCCGATGCCGCAGTCACCCACGACGGATCAGTTGTCGCTTGCAGTCCGTATTCCAAATATTCCGTAGTATCCAAATAATTCATGATGATTTCTCTGTGTTGCGCCAAATTAATACGTGAATTAATGAGTGAATGGGGATGCCCCACGTCTCGCCCTTTATTGCGAGACATGGGAATCCCCCCTCACTCTTGTATGGATGAGGAGAAAATTAAACGTCCTCTGTGTTTCCCCGTCCTCTGTTGGGAGTCCTATCTCTGGACTTTTATTTCGTAATGCGCGAAGTTCGCTCCCTTCACAACAGGAGCTCCGAACTTCACGACGACTTGCTGCTGCGCCAACGAATTCGGAAGCCCGAGCCTGAATACCCGCGGATTCGGGTCGGTCAGCCAGTGATACTCGATGAGGTCCTCGCTGACGATGTATGCAGGTAACACCGCAGTTCCGGAACCCGGAACACCCGTGTATCCCAGTGCCCACTCGGGAATCAGCGGCAGATCGCCAGCCTGGGTCGACAGAGCTTTCACGTGAATTCCACCTGTGATCTCAACCGAGTTCAGGACGACGTTGAACTCCGTCTTCATCTCGCGGTCTATCAAATCCAACAGCACCGGATTCGCATAGATTGCGGTCGGACGTACCTGGTACGACGAATTCGCCACCATCGACGCAATCGTGCTCTTGATGCCGTCGACAATGCTCGCCGTCGTTCCAATGGTCGTCGTATTCCCACCCGCCTCGATCTGCCCAATCACGCCGAAATATTGCGGAGTTGTCGGAGCGCTCAACGAAGTGTCGTTTCCGTTCCACAACGCGACATCATGCGTCCGCATCAGTCCGTCCACTGCATCGGCCAGGTCCTTCGCTTGCAGATAAGCGAACTGGCTCTGCTGTGCGGTCACTTCCAGATCGAAAAGGTTGTAATTGATTTGCGAAACCAGCGCCTTCAGCGGAACCGAAAGCTCAATGCGCGTCGGCTGCTGTGCAACTGGAGCCATATTTCGTGGATCAACAAACGCCTGTGTCGCTGAAGGCGCCGCAATCGCCGTCTCTTCAAAAAATCTCGACGGATGCCCCGTTGCCGGCACCTGTTTGATCCTCTGCCCGAACACACCGCGACGCCGCACGATGTCAAAAATCTCCGTCTGGTACCGGTCCACTTCGACTGCGGCGGGTCCCAGATAATCCGCCGCTGCCATCAAATCCACAAATTGTCCCTGCATGTCTTCTCCTTAAAGTTGATTTCAATCCTTCTCAAACTCATATCCCTTACGACATCAAACCTCTATCGCCTTGAACGAAACAGGCGAGCCAAGGCCCTCGCCGGTGCTCCCTGCTTTTCAACGGCTGCGGTGCAACATCTTCCGTCCAAAAATAAAAGCGCGACCGAAGTCACGCTCGTACCAACATGGAAGCTGGAATCCCTCGTCCTACTCGATCATTCCCGCCCGTGCCAGTTCCGCCTTCACCGCAATCCGCTGCTCGACACTTAAACTCTGAAGTGTTTTGTCGAGCACCCCTTTGTCGATCTTTTCTCCCGAAGCCTCAACCCCGTTCTTTGCCAGGATCGTCGATACCATCGGAGGCAGTGTCTTCCGGGCCATCCGCGCCGCTTGCGCCTTCAGTTCGTTGTTCGACTTTTCCAATTCTGCCACCCGCTCCTGCAACTGCCGCGTCGCATCGCTGGAAGAAGCTTCCATCTCCTCGTGCTCATCCACCGACGCTACGATCCGATCGACCTTCGCATTCAGGGTTTCCTGCTGCAAATCGAGCCGTCCAAGCACGCGATCCAGCGATTCGGCTGCCGTAGCCAGCCGTTCCGCAGTCGCCATCAACTGCTGCATCATCTCCTCATTCATTCTCTTGTTCTCCTTTCGGAACTTCTAAATCCGTTCTCCCGCTCGAACTCGGATGAGCTTGCGAACTCGAACAGCCAACTTCCCGAAACTGAAGTCGAATAGATTGTGCTCACCTTCGTGTACCCTATGTCCTCTGTGGTAAGTAGATCTGTCCGGGACTTGCGACGCACGCCTCAGGGTTCACCCAACTCAATCCACGTCTCCTGATACGCCGCCTTGTCTCTCCGCAAAATCGCCGCCCCGGTAAATGTCACGCCGATCAGCCGCAGGATCCGGGCACTTGGATTCAACACATTCACGTTCGTCACTTCGAACGACATCCCGAGCCGCTCATATCCACGGGCCCGGGACTGCCTCTCTGCCTGAGCTCGCAACACAATCGGAGATTGTGCCCTCGCCGGAGACCGGTTCAGTATTGCGCGAATTTCCCGCACCGCCGATGCCAGGCAGGCTCGCAAGCGCGTTCCCTCCCCCTGCTTGCTGGATGCCGCTACCTGAACCTTGGACGCCGCGTGCGTCCCGCCGCGGGCAATCTCATTCACAATCTCCGGAAAGTCCTTCCCGTACAAATGCCCTCCCACCTCGAGATTGCGTCCTACCAGTTCAGCTCTGGTAATCACTCCAACTTTCCTTTTCTGATCATGCTGGTCCAGCGACGGTGAATAGTCCACCGCCATTCCAATCAAAGAAGGGATAGCCTTCTCCGCCGCTCTTCGCGTGAGCAATACCCGCTTTCCGTGCGATCCCGAAGGAGCTCGATCCGACGGCACATCCACCATCGTCAATACTCCCCGAAACGCTACCCGGTTCGGATGCCCCGCGACCTCCGGCATCTCCACCGCCATGCTCTGCAATTCAATCGTCATCTCTCACATCCGTTTCGTATCGTTGTGACTCTGGCGAACACATTTCATTCGCCGAAGAATTTATGCGCCGCGCTTCCTCACCGCGCGCGGAGAAGTCGTACAAGCAAAGCGAGGGTTTTCCTGTCACCAGAAGGAGATTTGGGCAGGCAGGGAATGTTCGAATCAATTGCTGACCCCTTACCCCGCTCCCTAGGCCTACTTCACCCAATCTCCGGCAACCCTCTCATCTTCCTTACCTCATTTACCGTCAGCACTCCGTTCTGCAACAGAATCTGCTGAATCTGCGCCTCTTCGAGCGGGTCCGTCGCATCGACATCGGCAAAAACAAATTCCAAGTCGTCCCATCCAAGCTTCTTCGAAATCGCTCCTCGCGTCAGCGACTCTGCCAGCAACCTCGCAGTCGGCACAATCGCCTGCCGGAACGCCAGATCATTCATCTCCTCCGCGGTGGAGCGGTTCACGTCACGCTCCACCCCCAGGTAAAACGGAGGAAGATCAAACGCGGAAGCGACGACTCGCAGCAGGAACTCCTGCCACTGCAGTCGCAAATCTGCATCGGTGCCTCCACCGAACCTCAGCACCTCCGGTTTGCTCTCAACCGACAAAATGGGAACTTTCCCCGTCCCCTCGATCTCGTCCTGCCACCATCGGATCAGCCGCTCATGATGCTCCGGCGTCAGATCCTGCAACCAAAGCGCATACTGCACTACAGAATTCGAAGCCAGCCGACCCGCATACCGATGCGCCCCGAGAAAAGCGTTGATCGTCTCGAACGCCACTTCCAACCGCCCCAACCCAAACGGCGTATGAGTCCGCGGATTCAGCCGTATGTAAATCAATTCGTCATCATCGAGTTCAATCTTCGTATTCGACGAATCGATCACTTGCAAATATCGCTGTGAAGTCGGCGACCCATCCCACTCCAAATTCATCCGAATCGAAGCCCCATCCACCGCCCATAAAGCCAGTGGAATCTTTCCGGCTGACGCTGATGGGTGCCCCACTTCTGGCTGGTTTTGCCAGAAGTGGGGGTTTTCGCCGGAGTTCAGCAAAGTTCCTTCCGACCCCGCATTCCTCTGCACCTCAATCGCACCATATCCGCCGACAATAATGTCCTCAAGCACCTGCTCCGCCAGCGATCGAAACGAATCATCCGGATTCGGGGTCTCAAAATTCGCCGTCAAAATCCGTACACGTTCCGCACCATAAGGAAGTGACTCAATCGCCAGTCCCTGTCGAGGCTGTATCCTCCATCGCATCCCCGCAATCCGGTCCTTGATGCAGTTGATCGCCCGCCGCGCAATCGGAGTCTCCGAAAATCTCCGCAAGTTATACGGAGTAGGTTTCGGCATCGCCTCCGTCAGCGGCCCATACGAATTAAAGATCGAAGGCAAACTAGCCGTCCGCCGCCGCTTCTCAATCGCCATCGACGCACTCTCCGCCGACACTCCCGCCACCCGGCGCCAAGCGCCGCGTACAGCCTCTGCAATTTTCATGATCTCTCTCGATATCAGGACCTGGAGGCCCCGCTAATTTGTCGCAACTAGAAACCTTTGATTCCAAGCGAAGTAGTCAGCCAAATCTTGCTTGCGTCCTCGACGGATACCTACCCTCTTCTCAGATTCGAAATACAGGAAGCGCATCCACCGTTGTCGCATTGTGTCACTGGAGATTGTGACTTCCCTGTGAAACCCTGTGCCCTCCGTGGTGAATTCTGCGTCCAACAAAAAAGCCCCGCAGCAGGGCTTCCACTTATCTCCTATCGTTTTCGAACCCGTTACGGCTTACTGAACAAAAATGCCAGACTAACCAAGCTCCAGAGAAAGCCAGTTGTGACCGCCACCCAAATGCTCGCCAGGCGCCGAATTCCCCTACCGAAGCACGCGGTGCACAAAGCTGCCACCGAAAGCCAGAATCCCGCGACGTAAAAACCAATGTGAATACGATGGAAAAAATTGTCTGGATCCACAACCAGCCATTCGTACCCAAAAGGGAACATCAGCAAATAAAAGACCTGGCTGGATAGCGCAAGAAATATGGCGAGGAACTCGATCTTCTCTCGCAAATCAAAATTCTCTCTGGGCTTACCACCTCGATAAAAAGTAGCCGCTACCAGCAAAAAGAAGTTCGCAACACACACGAGGGCGATTAGGACCTCGCCTCTCGAAATGTGATGGCGGCAGTTCACGCCCCCAACTCCTTCCGCGCCGCCTCCGCAATCCTCGCCATTTCCGTCAACTCTGCCACTCGAATCCGGCTCTCCTCCATCATCTCCAGCGCAAACGCAACTTCATTTCTCCTGCGATCCAATCCACCCTCAACCACAGCAGTTAAGAAAGGGGTAGTGGAAGTCATCTGTTCCATCACTGGCGCAATCCTGGGAAACCTCGCCGCCAGCATCACCGCCGCATCCACGCTCGTCCGCATCGACACCGCATGAAACAACTTCATCTCGCTCCCCACTCGATACCCAAAATCAAATTCAAACGGATCCCCCGGCTTGGTATAAGGCTCAGCTGGCACCGCGTTCAACAGCCTCAATACACCAGCATCTTCAAATGCAGTTTGCATCGTCTCCAGAATCCTCTGACGCCCCGCCGGCTCTCTCGCCCGCCTCACCTTCGCCGTCTCCAAGAGCATTCTGGCCACATCGTCAACCTCAGCCAGAGCAATCTTCTCAGTCAACGCCGGCATGACCGCTGAAAGCTGCACAACGCCCGAAAACGAATCCTCCATTCTCCTCAGCAGCATCGCCTTATTGCGCGTCTGTCCGATCTCCTGACGTATCTCCCTCTGCAGCGCCTCAAGCACATCCAAATCCGCGTGCGGATCCAGACACTGCACGCGTCCCCAATCCTTGGTAAACCGCACATCCACCAAAGAGGAACCTTCAGTCCCATGCTCAAGTGCAATCAACCCGAAATTGACAAACTCCCCCTTAACCGCGTCCGGCACATACCGCAGCAAGAAGAATTCGAATTTCCGCTTCTCAGCCATCGTTTTCAAGCGTGGGATTTCCTTAGTGCCCCTTTGTGTCCTTTGTGGTTAAGCTTTTTGTTCTCAAAATCAATTCTCCCTCCACTTCGGAAACGGCCGCCTCATCGAAACCCGGAATATCTCGATCAGTCCTCGCACCAACTCACGTCGCTCAATCAATTTCAGCACTAACGCTTCAAGCTGGTCCCACTCCCCGTCGTACCACTCCGGAGGGATTCCACCAGCCACTTCCCAAATCATCTGCTGATCCATTTTTTCAACAAGCGAAAGCCACGGCTCGAACGATTCCCAGCCCATGACCCCTTCATAAACTTCATTCCGCGCATAAACTCCACGCAGTGGATAATCCGGAAATGTCCATTCGCCTGCATTGAAGCAATATCCCTGGTCGATGAACGAGGCCGTGTACAGCTTTTCCCGGCCCTTCCTCCAGAACGCCGCTTGTCTGCCATTCGCATTGCCGGTCCACTTATCCACTACCAGCATCCCGGCAAATTCCGGCACATTCCTGACTCGGTGCAGCAGCTCCATCGGCAGGTAATCGAACACTTGTCCCGCCAAGGGATCCACTACATACCGCGCTCCGAATTGTAGTCCCGCTTGGCATGGAATCGTGTTATGCGCCAATTGGATATTAAGTTCCGGCGTGTTCTTAATAAGCCACTCGTCAACCTCGACGACTTCCGTGATCGGAACATGCAGACCGACTTTCTCCGCCAGGCGCGTCGCCAGCATCTCATTCGCCAGCACCCGCAGATGTTGCGGATTATTCCGAAACTTCACCACATAGAAATGCCCATCGGAGCAGCGCATCAAATGTCCCTGCGCCCCGCCCCGCATCCTCCGCACGTGTTGGACTGCCTCGATCAATAATCTTGTGTGGCGCGGGCGTCTCGCCCGCGAACTCTATCCATCATGGGGATTTTGACGTTCCCCTGTGGCCCCTCGGTGATCTCTGTGGTGAACATGTTTTGGCCGTCCAAGCCGAGAAACCGCCCATCCTACCGAAACCTGCCAACCGTTGTCTGTGACGAATGAACATTCCCACAGGCCAAGGTCCAAGGTCGAAAGTCCAACGTCGAACGCCGAATCCTATCCCATCTCCACCGCCCCAACTTCTAACCGCCCCCGCGTCCCCTGCCCGCAGTCCTCCTTGCGAACCGCCAACGCGATCGCCATCGCCATCACGCAATCATCATGCGACCCTTCAGCCGCCGCCGGATTCCCATCCGTATGTCGCACAAACGTTTTCATCTCGCGCAACAGCCGCTCACTCTGAAACAGCGTAGGCTCTTCCTCCAGCATCGCCCCCAAATTCTCAATCATCGTCGGACGCGTCACCACCGACGTTAGCCACCCATCCTGCCCGCCCTGCGTAAACAGATTGTGATAACCCATGTCCTTCAAATGAGCCAATACGCCGTACCCATGATTATTCCGCTCCACCGCGATCATCGCATTCCGATATCGCTGCCCAAGCTTCGCCACCCGCCGCGCGAGTTCCAGGGGAGGGAAATGTCCATGCAACTCCGCGCATTGCAGCGCAGTTTCCCGTTCAATCACCTGCGCACATGCATAATCTCCCTCCGTCCCTCCGCCCGCCGAATCCACCCCAATGATGTACTGCTTTCTCTCCTGCGGAGGTAACCACACCAGCCATCGTCCGTTATCGTGCGATTCCACCGGGTCCACCGATGCCCTCGCCGCCTTCTCAATTGCGTCCAACTCGAATACACACTCTCCCGAAGCCAAAAAGCACGATGTCGGATCCTCTGCATACTCCTGCGCCGCTTGCTTCTTCATGATCCTTAGTCGCGTACGCCGCCACGCGATCTGTCCCTCCGTCAACCCGTGCTCGGCCATCAGTCCCTTTTCTTCTTCGGTTAACGTTCCCACCGGCTTCTTCGAAACATCCTCCTTATAGGAGCTCTCATACCACCACGGAAAAAAGTGTCTCTGATATCCCTGTTCCTCCGCCTTTTGCCACTCGTCGTAAAACAATCCCACCGCACCTCGCGGCGTCGACTCCAATACAATCTCTCCATCCGGCACTACTGCCGCCCGCAGTGACGCGAGCGTGTCCTCCGCACCGCGGGGCCAGCGGGAGACTTCCGAACAATGCAAATTGTGGATAGTCATCCCGCGTCCCGCGTTATCGTCCGCCGTCTCCACCCGGTATTCGCTGTCCAGCCGGGGAAACACAATTTGGCGGACGTTGGAGCGCGACTTCACCAGCGCTCCTCTCTGCACACGAGAATTGGGCAAGTTCTCCCAAAACCGGTGCACGATATTGAAAATCGCTTCGGCCGATTCATCGTTGTGCGCAACCTGAACCGTCACCGTCCCAGGCTGCGTAATCGTCTGAATAAAGAATCGCGCGGCAATATACGTCGTAATCCCAACCTGCCGCGCTTTCAGCACAATGTTTCGGCTCGTGGCCTTTCGCGAGTACTCCTGCTGTGCCCGATTCAGCTTGAAATAGCGGATTCCACCCTTCTTTACCCGGATCTTAAGCAGTTGCCATATCAAGAAGTCGCGAAGAGGTCCTTCGTATCCTTGCGCCGGACGATTCAGGTAAGCCCCGAATTGTTCCACCAGCTCCAAATCACTCCACTGCTTCATTCCATCTCCAATTCGAAGCCCGTAGCGCCGGCGACCCGCCGGCTGTCGGGCGGGCATCTTGCCCGCCCACAATCGGTGACCGCCAGCTTTCGCAGAAATTTCAAGTGAACTCTTGACGTTCCCTGCGGCTCTCTGTGTCCTCTGTGGTGAAAGCCTTCGATTTCCTTCGTGGACCTTAGTGTCCTTCGTGGTAAAGGGTTTTTAGTTACTGCAGCACCCCACCCGAAGCCCATCGTGCCGCAGCTCCGTGCATATGAACCTGCAACCCGTGTGCCGCCGAATCCAGAGAAGCATTCCCGCTCTTAGCAGCCATCACAGCGTTATAAGACTTCACAAACTCCCGAGCAGATAACGGCAGCGAAGGTTTCCCTGTGGAACCCTGTGTCCCCTGTGGTGAGATTTTTACAGTTTCTGATCCCTGCACCAAAGGCACCACAGCCGCCAAAGACTGCACCTCCGAAATCAGAATCCCCACCACCGCCGTAATCTTTGCCTGCGTGGCCGCATCCTTTATATGTAGAGCCGGAAGCAACCCTTGCAGATTGCCCCGCGCCGAATTCAACGCACTCTGGATCTGATTCAGAACCCCCGGCTGCGCCGCCGCATCCGCATTTTGATAGGCCGCAATCAGCGACCGCATAAGCTGCAAATCCGCTCCGGCCTGCGACCCGGCATTCTGAATCATCGCCAGGTCCTGCGCCGACACACTCTGACCTTGCAGTGCAGCCACCAGCGTCA
>Ga0335076_10003178_pt1 | contig 16483 bp, 14 predicted proteins | sample Lox_Sample_25_FD_206717 | JGI IMG/M metagenome (GOLD analysis project Ga0335076, IMG submission 206717) | Soil microbial communities from Loxahatchee National Wildlife Refuge, Florida, United States - Lox_Sample_2.5 | ecosystem: Environmental > Terrestrial > Soil > Wetlands | place: USA...
CACTCACCGTGCAGACCATCCGCCCGCTTTATCAAAGCGCGGCGCTGCTGGTGATCGCTTATGCGATTCTGTTCCTGCCCTTTGCTCTGGTCGGGGTCCGCTCCGCGCTGGCGCAGGTTCAGCTTGGACTCGAAGAGGCGGGGCGCTCGCTTGGCCTCGGCTGGTTTTCGGTGACGGTAAGGGTGCTGGCGCCGTTGGCGGGACCGGGAGTGGGGGCCGGAGCGGCGATGGTGTTCGTCTTCGTCGCGACCGAGTTGACGGCGACGCTCTTACTCGCGCCGATCGGCACGCGCACGCTCGCCACCGAAGTCTGGGCCAACACGACCTCGCTCGCCTTCGCCGCCGCGGCACCGTTCGCGGCGATGATGCTGGCGATTTCGCTGCTGTCCACCTGGCTGCTGGCGCACCGTTTCGGCGCGGCCGCCTTTCCAGTCCGGGCGTGACCCATGGCTGACATGCGCCTCACCGCACTGGCCAAATCGTTTGGCGCAACGCCGATCCTCAAGCGGGTTGACCTTGCCGTGCCGTCGGGCGCGCTGTTCGCCATTCTCGGCGCCTCGGGCAGCGGCAAGACGACGCTGCTCAGACTGCTGAGCGGGTTCGAACGAGCCGATGCAGGGACGATCGAGATCGACGGCCGGCAAGTCTCGGGTCCCGGCGTTCACCTTCCGCCCGAGCGGCGCGAAGTGGGCTACGTGACCCAGGAGGGGTCGCTCTTTCCCCATCTGACGGTCGCCGACAACGTCGTCTTCGGGCTGCCGCGGCGTGAGCGCCGCGACCGGTTCAAGGCCGAGGCGCTCTTGGAGAGCGTCGGCCTGCCCGCGTCCTACGCCAATCGCGGGCCGCACGAACTTTCGGGCGGCGAGCAGCAGCGGGTGGCGCTCGCCCGCGCGCTGGCGCCGCGGCCCAAGCTGGTGCTGCTCGACGAGCCGTTCTCGGCCCTCGACGCATCGCTCAGGATCGAGACCCGCCAGGCGGTGGCCGCGATCCTCAAGGCCAAGGGAGCGACCGCGCTCCTAGTGACGCACGACCAGTCGGAGGCGCTGTCGATGGGCCGCGAGGTGGCGGTGCTGCGCGACGGGGTGCTCGCGCAGGTGGCGCCGCCCGAACTTCTCTATCGTCAGCCTGCCGACGCGGCGCTGGCGCAATTCGTGGGCGAGGCGGTGATCTTGCCCGGCGTCGTCGCGGCAGGCTTCGCCGATTGCGCGTTGGGGCGGGTCGCGCTCGCGCGCTCGACGCCGGACGGCCCCGCCGATGTGATGGTCCGGCCGGAGCAGATTCGCTTCGAGCCAAGCTCCACCTCCGGCGGAGCGCGGGCGCAGGTTCTCGCCGTCACCTATTACGGTCACGACGCCAGCGTCGTTCTTGCGCTCGACGGCGACACCAAGCCGGTCGCGGCGCGCGTCTCCGGCCACATGGCGCCGCCCGAGGGCGCGAGCGTCCGACTCAACGTCGAAGGTCCTGTGATGGCCTATCCGCGCATAGCTTCAGCTTCGCCGCTCGGCGTCCAGAATCTCGCGCGGGTGCCGGCCGCACGTTCGCGAACGCTTCCGAAGCGCGTCTTCGTCCCAACCGTCAAGGAAAGACTGACATGAGCCGACGTCGTCATACGATCTCGCGCAATAGCTGCGTGTTGGCGCTCGGGGCCTGCGCCGCAATGGCCGTCGTCGCGCCGCAGGCGGCTTGGCCCGCGACGCAGCCGAAGAGTTTCCTCGACGGAATCCACCGGCAAACGGTGCTGAGCTCCACCGTTCCCGAAAACGGCGATCAAAACCCCTATGCGATCGTCGTTGCGCCGGTCTCCGCCGGCTCGGTTACGAAAGACGACGTGCTGATCACCAACTTCAACAACGAAGGCAATTTGCAGGGGCTCGGCACCACCATCGTCGACTACAATCCCTCGACCAAGAAGCTCACCACTTTCGCCGCCCTGCCCCGCGATCTCGCCGGATGCCCTGGCGGCGTCGGCCTGTCGACCGCCATGACCATGCTGAAGACCGGGTGGGTCATTGTCGGCAGCGCGCCGAGCTCGGACGGCACCACCGGCACCCGCGGCGCGGGCTGCCTCATCGTCCTCGACTCCAACGGCAAGGTCGCAGGCGTGATCGCCGGCGACAAAATCGACATGCCGTGGGGCAATATGGCGACAATCGATAATGGCGACAGCGCGACCTTGTTCGTCAGCATGGCCGGTTTTGGCGTCGGCTCACCCGAAGGCGACCCGCGCGTCGTCAACGAGGCGAGGGTGCTTCGCCTCAAGCTCTCGATCCCGGAGGGCAAACCGCCGCAAGTGGTCGATCAGACCGTCGTCGGCGGCGGCTTCGGCTCGCAGCCGAACAAAGATGTGTTCCTGATCGGCCCGACCGGGCTCGCGCTTGGCCCCAACGACACGCTCTACGTTTCCGACGCGGCTGGAAACCGGATCAGCGCGATCTGGGACGCGACGACCCGCGACCATAGCGCCGGCGTCGGCCGCACCGTCACCAAGGACGGACTGCTGCAGCGGCCGCTGGCGATGGTCACGGCGCCGAACGGCCATCTACTCGTGATCAACGCGCAGAACGGGCAGGTGGTGGAAGTCGATCCGGCCAGCGGCGAGCAGATCAAGGCGCGCTGGATCGATCCGAACAAGGCGCAGAAGCCGCCGGGCAGCGGCGATTTGTTCGGCATCGCCATGACCCCGGCCGGCGACGGATTCTATTTCGTCAAGGACGAGGACAACACGTTGGCGATCGCTAAATGAGCTGTCCGTTCGGCCACGGGCGCGCGGGTCCCTCCCGGCGCAGCCTGCTGGCCGGCGCGGGCGGATTGCTGGCCGGCGCAAGCGTTGCGAGACTGGCGCGCGCCGCGGCGCCGACGGCCCCGGCCGATGCTGCGCTCGCGCAAGCGTTCTTTGGCGCCCATCAGGCCGGCATCGCGACGTCGCCGCAGACCGACACGTATTTCGTCGCCTTCGACCTCGTCGCCAAGTCCGCCGACGAGGTGACGACGATGTTGCGCCTGTGGACCGACGCCGCCGCGCGCATGACGGCGGGCGAGACCGCCCGCCCGCTCGGCGACGACCTCAGCATCGAAGGGCCCGACGGCGGCTCGGCGCTCGGCCTCAAGCCGTCGCGGCTGACGCTGACGTTCGGCTTCGGCCCGGGGCTGTTCACGAAGAACGGCGTCGACCGCTACGGCCTCGCCGCCAGGCGCCCCGACGCGCTGGTCGATTTGCCCAGGTTCAACGGCGACCAGTTGCAGCCCGCGCGCACCGGCGGCGACATCTCGGTGCAGGCTTGCGCCGACGATCCGCAGGTTGCATTTCACGCCCTGCGCGAGCTCGACCGGCTCTCCTACGGCCTGGCCCAGATCCGGTGGGCGCAGGCCGGCTTCCTGCCTGACGCGCCGCTTGGCGAGAATCCGCGCAACCTGATGGGCTTCAAGGACGGCACGGTCAACCCGCCGCTCGCCGGCGCTCCTGAGACGCCCGACGCGCCCCGAGGCTTCGACGATGTCGTCTGGGTCGGCGACGAGGGCCCGGACTGGATGCGCGGCGGCAGCTATATGGTGGCGCGGCGGATCAGGATTTCGCTCGATCATTGGGACCGAAGCGAGGTTGACTTTCAGGAGCAGGTGATCGGCCGGCATAAATATTCCGGCGCGCCGATCGGCAAGTCGAGCGAGCAGGACCCGCTCGACCTCGACCGCGTCGATAAGGACGGCAACCCGCTAATCCCCGACAACGCCCACGTCCGGCTCGGCGCGGCGTCGGTCAACGACGGCGCCCAGGTGCTGCGCCGGTCGTATTCCTACAATGACGGGGTAAGCTTCACCGCCGAGCGCTGGCCGCCCTGGCGGCAGGGCATGCTCTACGACGCCGGGCTCCTGTTCATCGCCTATCAGCGCGATCCGCGGTTGGGCTTCATCAAGATTTACGGCAATATGTCGAAACTGGATGCGCTGAACCAGTTCACCACCCACACCGGCGGCGGCCTGTTTGCCTGCCCGGCCGGCGTCCGGGAAGGCGAGTTCATCGGCCAAAGGTTGTTCGGGCCGCGCGCTTGAAAGCGGCGCGGTATTCCGCGCCCCTGATCCTTCGTGACAAACCGCGCCGGCGGGAGTAGCCTCCCGTGCAAAGAGTCCGCGCGAGTATTCGCGACGTTCTTCCTGATGGCTGACGCCCGAATCCCGCCCGGCGTGAGACGCATGGAGGAATGCTCATGACTTCCGCTTTCCACGTCTATTTCGGACCCGAGGCGCTCGCAGCGCCGCCGAAAGTGCGCTCGATCGGCCCGCACGACTGCTTCTCCGCGCTGCACGAAGGCTTCGACGATTTTTTCGCGATTCCCACCTATCCGGTCTTCGTCGGATTGTTCTACGCCGTCGCCGGAGTGGCGCTGGTGGCGATGTCTTCGTTCGCCAGCGCGCTTCAGCTCATATTTCCGCTCGCCGCGGGATTTGCGCTGATCGGCCCGTTCATCGCCATCGGGCTCTACGAAATGAGCCGCCGCCGCGACCGCGGGCTGGTGGTGAGAGGGCGTGACGCTTTCGCCGTCTTTCGCTCGCCGGCGCTGCCGTCGATCCTGGCTTTCGGCCTGCTCCTGCTCATGATCTTCGCCGCCTGGATCTTCGCCGCCGAGCTGATCTACGCCTCGCTCTACGGACCCAATCCTCCGGCTGCGGCGCTTCCCTTCCTCAACGATGTTCTGACCACGACGCGCGGCTGGCTGCTGATCGTCGTCGGCGGCCTGGTCGGCTTTTGCTTCGCCGCGCTCGCGCTCTGCATCAGTGTCGTTTCCTTCCCGCTGATGCTCGACCGCGACGTCGGCCTCGTTCCCGCGATCGAGACTTCGCTGCGGGTGACGCGCGCCAATCCGCTCGCCGTCGCGCTGTGGGGCCTCATCGTCGCCGTGGCGCTCATCGTGGGCTCGCTGCCCGTTTTCACCGGACTTGCCGTCATCATACCGGTGCTCGGGCATGCGACCTGGCGCTTGTACCGCAAGGCGGTCGAGCGCGACCCGGCGCATGAAGTCGCGGTCGAGCTTCCCCGAAGCGAGGCCTTTGTCGAATCGCCGCTGCTGCGGCCTTTGTGGATATTCCTCGACTGCCTCGACGCCATGCGCCGCAAGTGACGGATTTAGAGTGCGTCGCTCGCCTTCACTCCGCCTCGTCCTGAGCCGGCGGCGCAGCCGCCGTGTCGAAGGGCGCTCCAGTTCGCGTGGAATCCCCGCGCCGGCTGGAACGTCCTTCGAGACGCGCCTTCGGCGCTCCTCAGGACGAGGGGGCGAATGCGATTCCATTGTGCTGCAACACGTTGGCGCGCCGGGCTGAGGGCGTCAGTTCAGGAGCGGCCCCCAGGAGGGATCGCTGGCGTAGCTCGGCGTCGGCACGAGGAATTCTGCGTGGCCATAGATGTCGGTCATGTAAATCTTCGGGCCGCCCGAGCCGCCGGAGTCGCGGAAGAACATGACATAGAGGCCGTTGGGCGCGAAGGTCGGCCCCTCGTTATGGAAACCTTCGACCAGGATCCGCTCGCCTGATCCGTCGGGCTTCATCACCCCGATGCCGAACGATCCGCCCTTGATCCGGGTGAAGGCGATCAGATCGCCGCGCGGCGACCACACCGGCGTCGAATAGCGCCCTTCCCCGAATGAGATCCGCTTCGCCTCGCCGCCGCTGGCGTTCATGACGTAGATCTGCTGCGATCCGCCGCGGTCGGATTCGAAGGCGATCTGCGAGCCGTCGGGCGAATAGGTCGGCGAGGTGTCGATCGCGGAATTCTCGGTCAACCGCGTAGTGGCGCGCGAGCGCAAATCCATCGAATAAAGATTGGTGCTCGCGCCGTCCGAAAGCGACATCACGATCTGTTGTCCGTCGGGAGAGAATCTGGGCGCAAAGGTCATGCCGGGAAAATTGCCGACCGACTCGCGCTGTCCGGTCTCGAGGTTGAGCAGCGTCACCTTGGGGTCGCCGGCGCCGAACGACATATAGGCGAGCTGCTGGGCGGACGGCGAGAATTGCGGCGTGACGACGAGGTCCTCGCCGCCGCCGAGGTACTTCACGTTGCCGCCGTCCATGTCCATGATGGCGAGCCGCTTGCGCCGCTTTTCCTTCGGGCCGGTCTCGTCAACGAACACGACGCGGGAATCGAAGAATCCCTTCTCTCCGGTCACCCGCGAAAACACCGCGTCAGCGATCAGATGCGCGATCCGGCGCGCGTTCCCCGCATCGGTCGAATACTGCTGACCGGCGATCTGTTCGCCGGTCGCCGTGTCCCAAAGCCGGAATTGCGCGGTCACGCGCCCGGCGTCCGGACGCAGCACCCGTCCGGTCAGCACGAATTGGGCGTTGGCCGTCTTCCAGGCGTCGACGTTCGGCGCGTTGTCCGGATTGCCGATCTGCTCGGGAAAACTCGCCGGATTGACGGGCAGAAGGAAGATCGACCGGGCGAAATCCGCGGCGACGACGCTGCTGATCTTCTGGTTCGCGTCTTCGCCCGCGAATGGCGTCACCGCGATGGTCACCGGTTTGAAGTTCGCGCCCGCATGGACGTAGATGTCGCCCTCGGCCTTCGCGCGGGCGCCCGCGAGCACGACTAGGCCGAACGCCAAGGCCGAGAGGGCGGAGCGGCGGGAAACGAAGCGGAGGCGATTCATCAGCGGATCTCGTGGGACAAGAGCGACAGCTCGACGCTCGGCGTCATCGACCGGCGACTTGCGGATTGAAGTGCAGAGTCTTGGTTTTCCATTGCTCATAAAACGGCCGATATTGGGCCGGCACCGCCAGCGGATTGCAGTTTTGCACCGCGGCCATGACGCTCTTGGCCTGCGGCTTGAGAGCCGGGTCCGACGGCGGGTTCACCAGCTTCGCGGGCTTGGCGAGTGAGCCGTCCGGATTGAAAGCGAGGCGCACCTGGGCGACATAAGGATCGGAGTCGGCGGGCTGCGGCGCCGGCTTCCAGCAACCGAGATAGGTTTTGATCAGCCAGGCCTCGAACCCCGCCTGCTGCGCCGCCGTCATGCGGGCGGGCGCTTCGTCCGCTGCCGACGGCGCCGGCGCGGCCGTCGCTAAAGCCGCGGCGGACGCTGGCGGTTTCGGCGCCTCGCTTGCGGCGTTCTCCGGCCGGGACGGACTGCGCAGCCAGTCGCGCTCGTAGCCGTAAGCGCCCGCGGCGACCGCGACGAGCGCAAGTCCGGCGGCGGACCTCGAAAACATCAGCATGGGCGTTGGATCTCGCTTTCGGTTCTCAGCGCAGGCGCCGCGTTGCGGCGAAACGAACGGGCGGCTTTCATCCCTGGGTTTGCCGCGGGTCGAAATGGATGGTCTCGACCTTCCATTGCTCGAAATACGGCATGTATTCCGCAGGAACCTTTAACGGGTCGCACTTATGGACCGCCCGCATCGCGCTCTCCGCATGCGCGCGCCAGGCCCGGTCGGCCGGCGGATTGAGCAGAACCGGGCGCGCCGACAGCGAACCGTCGGGGCTGAAGATCACCTTGATCTCGGCGACATAGGTGTCGCCCTCCGGCATGGTCGGCGGAGGCGTCCAGCAATTGAGGTAGCTCTCAGTCAGCCAGGCGTCGAGCGCCGCGGCCATCGACATCGACATGCGCGGCGCGTCGTGATGCGGCAGGCCCTGGGGCGTCGCGGCAGCCGTCTGCGCCGGGGCGGCGGCCGGCGTCGCCGGCTTGCCCTGCCCGATCAGCTTGGCGATCGCGTTCGCGTCAAAATTATGCATGGGCTTCGGCTTGTCCGGCGGCGGCTCTTTCGGCCGGTCGGGCGGAGCGTCGATCGACTTTGGCCGCACGGGCGGCTCGACCGCGGCTTCCTGGACGGCGGGCTTCGGCGGCGGCTCGGGCCTCTCGGGCGGCGTCGGCACCGCGTCCTGCGGCGGCGTCGCGTCGGCCTTGGGAGGTGGCGGCGGGGTCTGCGGCGGCGGGGTTTCGGATTTGGGCGGTGGCGGCACCGGCGGCGGCGAGGCGGGTTGCGGCGGGGGCGGCGGCTCGGCGGACGCGCGCAGGTCCGCGGGCGGCGCGGGCGGCGTCGGTGGAGGCTGCGGCGCGGGCTTGGCGTCCTTCTCGCCGTTCATGATCTGGTTGAGTTGGCTCAATGAGATCGTCTCGATTGGAATCGATTCCGGACTGTCCGCGAATTTCGGCGCCCGGGCGAACCCGAGCAGGAGCAGCGCCAGCAGCGCGCCATGCAGTGTGGCGGAGCCGGCAAAGCTCGAATATGACCGCCGTTCGTCCAACCAACGCCGCTCCGGGCTATTGTTTGATCGGCTCGGTGACGAGGGCCACCTTCTTGAACCCGGCGGAGGTGACCGCCGCCATGATCTCGGCCACGCGACCGTAAGGAACCGCCTTCGACGCCCGCAGGTAGATGCGCTGATCGACGTCGCTCTGCGAGGCGGCCTGAAGCTTGGCGACCAGATCCGCGTCGGCGATCGGCTGATCCATCACGTAAAGCTGACCCTCTTCGTTGAGCGAGACCGCGATCGGCTTGCGCTCGACGTTGAGCGCGGTCGCGCTCGCCCGCGGCAGGTCGACCGAGACCCCGGTCGTCAAGAGCGGCGCGGCGACCATGAAGATGATCAAGAGCACCAGCATCACGTCGATGAACGGCGTCATATTGATGTCCGCCATCGCGCCGTAGCGCGGCACGCCGCGCCGTCCACGGCCGCTCTTCCGCAAGCTGGCGACAGGAGTGATGGCCATTGCTTCGCTCCGTCCGCCTCTAGGAGACCTTCTCGATCGACAGATGATGGTCGATCTGCCGGGACAGGATCGAGGAGAATTCGTCGGCGAAGCTCTCCAGCCGGGCCTGGGCCTTGGCGACGTCGCCCTGGAGCTTGTTGTAGGCGATCAGCGCCGGAATGGCGGCGAACAGGCCGATCGCCGTCGCCAGCAGCGCCTCCGCAATCCCAGGCGCGACGACGGCGAGCGAGGTGTTCTTCGACGCCGCGATCGACTGGAACGAATTCATGATGCCGAACACCGTGCCGAACAGGCCGATGAACGGTCCGGCCGAAGCGATCGTCGCCAGCACCAGCAGATTCGATTCGAGCCGCTCGACCTCGCGCGCGATCGAGACGTCGAGCACCTTGTCGATGCGGGCGTGAAGGCCGCGGAACGAGCCGGCCGCCTGCTGGAACGAGCGCTTCCATTCCCGCATCGCCGCCACGAACAGCGCCGCCGCGCCAGTGTTGTTCTGTTGGCTGGAGAGCGAGGTGTAGAGTTCTTCGAGCGACTGGCCCGACCAGAAGATCGTCTCGAAATTCTCCATCTCGTTCTTGAATTTATGGAATAGCCGGGTCTTGTCGAAAATGATGGTCCAGCACCAGAGTGAAGCGAGGAACAGCCCCAGCATCACCGCCTTGACGACAATGTGGGCCGACCAGAACATCTCGAAGATGCTGGTTTCCGGAGTCGCGGCTGCGGCGGCTACGTCGGCTGGATTCATCGGAGAAGACAACCTTCTGTTGGGCGGGCGGGCCAAGTCACGGCGGCGTGATGGGATCGGGCCGGGGTCTGCGCCGCAAATCGGCCGAAACTTGGGCTTTTGCCGACCATTGAAGCCGGATTTTTCTGGCCCGATTTAAGACTATGATAGTGTTTCCAGCCGGTTAGAATGATCTCGAAGTGGTTTTTGGTTTTGCCGCACACCCCGCCCTCTCGGGGCGGCGCGGAACTGAAAGTTAAGGGTATGTTCGTGTGAATTTGCCCGCGCGAGACAAAATGGGTTAACGACGAGGGCGCTTGATACTATTAGGGGGAAGAGTGCGCTACAACCCAGCGTTGGATGGCTTGCGCGCCGTCGCCGTGTCCTTGGTGATCGCCACACACGCCTATCACCCGGCCCTGCCGGGGGGCTGGATTGGCGGGATGTGTTTTTCGTTCTCAGCGGCTACCTGATAACTTCGATCCTGCTGAATGAGCTCCAACGGAGCGGCGGCATCTCACTCTCGAATTTCTACATGCGCCGCATACTTCGCCTTACGCCGGCTCTCGCAGTGCTCGTGTTGTTTCAGTTGGTTCGATCAGCCTTCAGCGAGGACCGCCGGGAAATCCTAGAGGCGACTCTCGTTGGAGCTACCTACCTGGAGAACTGGAACAGCGTATTCTACTTCGCCCCCTTTGATCTTATGGGCCATACATGGTCCTTGGCCGTCGAAGAGCAGTTTTATTGGCTCTGGCCGTTTACGCTCCTGTTCTTAGTCAGAAATAAGCCGTTGGTTTGGATCAGCGCTGGGCTCGCCGCCATGGTCATTACGAGGATGGTCCTTTGGAACGCGGGCTATTCCACTTCGACTCTTAACTATTCTCTTGGGATTCGACCTGTGGGTTTGCTTATTGGCTGCATTATTGCGCTCCTTCCTATAGATCGTTGGCAGCCACATCCGCTTGTCGCCTCTATCTTTTTGGCGGCGCTGGTCGGGATCGCGTTCTTCGCCGATTCGTCGCCCTATGCGTTCCTTGCCGCGCCTTTGGCAGCTTCGACAGCTACAGCGCTGCTGATAATTTGTTTGCAATATAAAGGACCTATATTTGCCCTTATGGCCTCGCCGCTACTGGTGTATACAGGGGAAATCTCCTATGGCCTCTACTTATACCACTGGCCGATTTTCATATTAGGGGAATCATTCAAGATCCAGACGCCATTCCACCTATATGCACTCGGTCTCGTTGTGGTGATTTTTATCGCGGCGGCGCTGTCGTATGAATTTGTAGAAAAGCCGTTTCTGAGGCTCAAGGAGAAATTCCAGCAACGACCTGCGACGCAACAATTCGCGGAACGATATGCGCCTTAGCGCCAGTCTCTGTCGGTCAGCGTGTCGAGGCCGTGGGCCTGATAGAACAGGCCGCGGGCCTGTTAGAAAATGTGACGACGCCCGGCCAGCGGCGAGGAGCGGAGGACTGCCCGCGCCAGCCGGCGTCTCAGGTTGACGCGCCGAGTTGCGCGAACGGTGAAATCGTTCTGGTGTGCCGGCCGCGCGCCCGGGGCGTTCAGGCGGTTCGGTCTACGCCCGGCGCGCCGAAGCGGCGACGAGATTCGACTCCCTACCCAAACCGCGCCGCCGCCTTTATCGTGATTTCGCCTGGGCGTGTTTCTTCCGCCCGGGGGAGATGAGGTTGATGGGGGCACTCGAGACTTTCGGCTGGGAATGGGGCTCGGCGCTGATCCGCTGGCTGCATGTCACGGCGGCGATCGCCTGGATCGGCGGATCGTTCTTTTTCATGCATCTCGACGCCTCCTTGCGCAAACTGGCCAAGGACGATCCGGCGCTGGCCGGCACTTCCTGGCAGGTGCACGGCGGCGGCTTCTACGAGATGCGCAAATACTTGCTCGCGCCCTCCTCGCTGCCCGAGCACCTGATCTGGCACAAGTGGCAGTCCTATTGGACCTGGCTCAGCGGCTTCACGCTGCTCTGCTGGGTCTATTACGGCCAGTCGCAGCTCTACCTGATCGATCCGGCGGTGATGGCGCTCGAGCCGTGGCAGGCGGCGCTGATCGGGATCGTCGCGCTCGCCCTTGGCTGGCTCGTCTACGACTTCCTGTGCCGCTCGGCCCTGATGAACAACGAGCCGCTGCTCGCGGTGGTCGGCTTCGGCTATGTGGTGGCGACGAGCTGGGTGTTCACCCTTTTCTTCTCCGGCCGCGGCGCGCTCATCCACACCGGCGCGCTGATGGCGACGATCATGACCGCCAACGTGTTCTTCGTCATCATGCCCAACCAGCGCAAGAGCGTCGCCGCTCTGCGGGCGGGAGAGAAGCCCAATCCGAAATGGGTCAAGAGTTCGAAGGTCCGTTCGACGCACAACAACTACATCACCCTGCCGGTGCTGTTCCTGATGCTGTCGAACCACTATCCGTCCACCTTCTCCAATCCGCGCGTCATTCCCGCGATCGTCACCTGCATCATCGTCGCCGGAGCGCTGGTGCGCTATTTCTATAATGTCTGGCATCTCGACCACGACCATGCGCCGTGGTGGGCGTGGGCGGCGGCGGCGGTCGCGATCTTTTTCGCCTTCGGCCTCGCCGCGACCGCCTCGCCCGGCATGCGCTCGCTGATGGGGCTCGCCGACCTCGCGACGCCCGCAGCGAAAGCGGGCGAGCCGCAGGCGCCGCAGGAGGTGGTCGACATCGTCCAGACGCGCTGCATGATGTGTCACGCGGCTCAACCGATGGACTGGATCGGCGAGGCGCCGAAGGGCGTCCTCCTAGACACGCCCGAGCACATCGCCCGCTTCGCCGCGGCGATCCGCCAGCAAGCGGTGCTCACCCACGCCATGCCGCCCAACAACTTCAGTCAGATGACCGACGACGAGCGGCAAGTGCTCGCGCGCTGGCTCAAGCTCGAGACGGCGCGGAACTGATGCGCGCTGAGGCGCTGGACGCCGATCTCGCCGCCGGCAGGCGGCTGATGGCGCGGCTCGACGCGTTCGCCGGCTTCAGCGACGAGCCGCGCCGGCTGACACGGCTGTTCCTGTCCGACGCGCATCGGCGCGCCGCGGCGGCTTTCATCGGCTGGTGCGGCGAGGCCGGGCTCGAAGCGTCGATTGACGCCGCCGGCAACGTTGTCGCGCGCTACGAGGGCAGGCGCGCCGGCGCGCCGGCGCTGATGCTGGGCTCGCATATCGACACCGTGCGCGATGCCGGCCGTTACGACGGCAACTACGGCGCGCTGGCCGCGCTCGCGGTGGTCGAGGGGCTGGCCGCGCGCGGCGAGCGGCTCGATCATGCGATTGAGATCGTCGCTTTCGGCGACGAGGAGGGGGTTCGCTTCCGCACCACCCTCACCGGCTCGCGCGCGCTCGCCGGCCATTATCCCGAGGACGCGCTCGACCAGCGGGATGCGGCCGGCGTCTCGATGCGCGACGCGCTCGCCGCCTTCGGCGGCGATCCCGACCGCGCCGGCCTGATCCGGCGAACCAATGTCGCCGCCTTCGTCGAAGCGCATATCGAGCAGGGGCCGATCCTCGAGGCCGAGGGCCTGCCGCTCGGGATCGTGACCGCGATCAACGGCGCGACGCGGCTCGAGATCGGGGTCGACGGGACCGCCGGACACGCGGGCGCGACGCCGATGCGCCTCCGCCGCGACGCGCTGACCGCCGCGGCGGAAATGGCGCTGGCGATCGAGGCGCGCGCCAGAGCCGAGGCCGATCTGGTGGCGACCGTCGGCCGGTTCGACGTCTGGCCCGACGCGACCAACGTCATCCCCGGCCATGTGCAGTTTTCGATCGACCTTCGCTCGCCGGACGATCACCGCCGCGCCGCCGCGCACGACGACCTCGAGGACCGCATCGCCGCGATCGCCGCCACGCGCGGGGTCAAAGTCGCGGTCGGCAGGACCCATGACGCCGACGCCTTCGCCTGCGATCCAGGAATCATCGCCGGCCTGAAGAAGGCGGTCGAAGCGGTCGGGGTAAAGCCTCGCCTGCTGCCGTCCGGGGCCGGACACGACACGATGGCGGTCGGCAAGCTCTGTCCCGCCGGCATGCTGTTTGTGCGCTGCAAGGGCGGCGTCAGCCACAATCCCCTCGAATCGATCACCCTCGAGGATTGCGCGCTGGGCTTGAAGGCGCTGACGCGCTTCGTGTGCGACTTTCGCGTCGCGTAAGACACTGACATGGGAGGAGACGACCAATGAGCAAGAAATTCTTCGGCGACTTGAAGCCGGTCAAATACGAAGGCGCGAAGAGCGACAATCCCTACGCGTTCCGCCACTACGATCCGAAGAGGGTCGTGATGGGCAAGACCATGGCCGAGTGGCTGCGTCCGGCGGTCTGCTACTGGCACAATTTCGCCTGGCTCGGCACCGACATGTTCGGCGCGCCGACCTTCGAGCGGCCGTGGGACGGCGAGACGATGAAGGGCGCGCGCGCCAAGGCGGACGCGGCCTTCGAGATGTTCTCGACCCTCGGCTTTCCGTTCTTCACTTTCCACGACCGCGACGTGGTCCCGGAGGGCGCAAACCTTGCCGAGTTCGGCAAGAACCTCGCCGAGATGACCGATATTTTCGCCAAGAAGATGGACGCGGCCGGGGTCAAGCTCCTCTGGGGCACCGCCAACTTGTTCAGCCATCCGCGCTACATGGCGGGCGCGGCGACCAATCCGGATCCCGACGTGTTCGCCTACGCCGCCGCGCAGGTGAAGAACGTGCTCGACGCGACGCACAAGCTCGGCGGCGCCAACTACGTGCTGTGGGGCGGCCGCGAGGGCTACGAGACCCTGCTCAACACCGATCTTCGCCGCGAGCAGGAACAGCTCGGCCGCTTCCTGTCGCTCGTCGTCGAGTACAAGCACAGAATAGGCTTCAAGGGCGTGATCTTGGTCGAGCCCAAGCCGCAGGAGCCGACCAAGCATCAGTACGACTTCGACGTCGCGACCGTGTTCGGCTTCCTGCAGAAGTTCGGGCTCGAGCGCGAGGTCAAGCTCAACATCGAAGTCGGCCACGCGGTGCTCGCCCACCATTCGTTCGAGCATGAGGTCGCGCTCGCTTCCTCGCTCGGCATCCTCGGCTCGCTCGACGCCAACCGCAACGACTACCAGTCCGGCTGGGATACCGACCAGTTCCCCAACAACGCGCCCGAACTGGTGCCGGCGTTCTATTTCATCATGAAGCAGGGCGGGATCGCGCCGGGCGGCTTCAACTTCGATTCGAAGGTGCGGCGGCAGTCGATCGATCCGGGCGATCTTTTGCTCGGCCATATCGGCGGCATCGACGCCTGCGCCGCGGCGCTGGTCGCCGCCGCGCGTCTCATCGAGGACGGCAAGTTCGACGCCGCGCGCGCCGAGCGCTACGCCGGCTGGGACAAGAAGGAGGCGCAGGCGATGCTGAAGAAAGGCGCGACGCTGGAAGAGATCGCCGCGCGGGTCGCCAAGCAGAAGATCGAGCCGAAACCGAAGTCGGGCCGGCAGGAGTTCTACGAGAATCTGCTCAACCGCTACCTATGAGCCCTGGGCGGTGCGGCTCCCGACCCATCCCTCGTCCTGAGGCGCGCCGAAGGGGCCTCGAGGGATGATGGCAGGGCGCGGCCCGGGCGCGGCGATGGGCCTCGCGCTCGCCCTCGTCCTATGCCCCCTCGCCCACGCCGGCCCGACCGTCGATCGGATCAAGTCCGCCGGCGTCATTCGCTGCGGCGGCGCTCCGCGTCCAGGACTCGTCGGCCAATCCCCTGACGGACGAGAGCCCGCCGGCCTCTATCTCGACCTCTGCCGCGCGGTCGGCGCGGCGCTGCTCGGCCAGGACGGCCGGTTCGAGTTCCATCCGTACGACTCCGGGAAGAGCTTCGGGCGCGTCGAGGACGGCGCCGACGATCTTTCCTTTCTCGACGGCGCGGAGATCGCCGATCATCGTCTCGCCGGCAAGATCGCGCTCGGTCCGGCCGTCTATTTCGTCTCGACGGCGGCGATGGTCCACGGTGAATCGGAGGTTCGCACCCTCGGCGACCTCGCCGGCAAATCGATCTGCTTCTATCAGGGCGCGAGCGCGCATTTGCGCCTCGAAGGCTTCATGGCCGCTCGCGGCGCGACCTTCGCCCGCATGGCCTACACCGAATACGGCGAGCTTTTCGACGCCTATCGCGCCCGCGTCTGCGACGCCGTGGTCGGCGAAAGCGGCGAATTGGCCGCGGCGAGGCTCAGCGAGAGCGCCGCGGCACCGAGCCGCATCCTCGCCGAGCCGCTTTCGACCTTTCCCGTCTTCGCCGCGACCCCGGCGAGCGACCCGCAATGGTCGGCGATCGTGGCTTGGGCGATCACCGCGCTCCAGCGCGCCGAGCTCGCGGCCTCGCCATGGGCTTCGTCGGGCCTCGATTCGCTTGGCGTCGAGGGGCGCGACCTCGGCCCTGCCGACGACTGGGCGAAGCGCGTCGTCGGCGCCGCCGGATCCTACGCCGACATCTACGCCCGCAATCTCGGCGAGGACTCGCGGCTCAAGCTTCCCTGCGGGCCCAATGCGCCGGCCGAACGCGGCGGCCTGTTCGTGACGCCGCACCGGGAATAGAGGGACGTTAAGTGGCGAAGCTGAGCGCAGGCATCGTTCTTTTTCGCCGCCGCGGCGCCCGCGTCGAAGTGATGCTTGTCCATCCGGGCGGTCCGTTCTGGGCCAAGAAGGACTTGGGCGCGTGGTCCATCCCTAAGGGGCTCGTCAACGAGGGCGAGGATCGGCTCGCGGCGGCGAAGCGTGAGTTTGAGGAGGAAACGGGAATGGCGGTCGAGGGCGAATGCCTCGATCTCGGCCTCTACAAGCAGCCGGGCGGCAAGACGATCGCCGCCTTTGCGCAGGAGGGCGATTTCGATCCGGCGGCGCTGAGAAGCAATTCCTTCTCAATCGAATGGCCGCCGCATTCCGGTCGCGCGGTAGAATTCCCCGAGGTCGACAAGGCGGGCTGGTTTTCGCTCGCCGAGGCCATCGAGAAGGCGACCAAAGGCCAAAAGGCGATCATCGCCGCGCTCGCCGAGAAGCTTGGCTTCGAAACGCCCAAGGAAGGGAAAT
>Ga0335076_10003179_pt1 | contig 16480 bp, 10 predicted proteins | sample Lox_Sample_25_FD_206717 | JGI IMG/M metagenome (GOLD analysis project Ga0335076, IMG submission 206717) | Soil microbial communities from Loxahatchee National Wildlife Refuge, Florida, United States - Lox_Sample_2.5 | ecosystem: Environmental > Terrestrial > Soil > Wetlands | place: USA...
TGCGATTGCTGCGCAATCCTCAGGAGGCTGCGGCCATGGGCAAAGCGGGCCGCGAATATGTTTCTACAAACTTCAGCTACCAGCGGCTGATCGAAAACACGGACCAGCTCTATACGGAATTGCTGCGCTCTCGCGGCCTGGAATAAGACGGCGCGAGAGTTCTTTTCTTATGCAACTCCCTTGATCGCTGCGTCGATCGCGTCCACGTCGGCACCGGGATCCTTTCCATCGCTACCTTTGCTGGCATACGGCGAAGCTTCCTTGCACGACTCGGTGCTCTTGGCCTTGCATAGGTGGTAGTCGCCGAGTTTGCCCCGGTTGTACTTCACAAATCCAACGGAGTCTTCGTTCTTGGGGAAGGAATTGCCCTTGGGCCACGGAGCCCGGGGAGCGATGATGACGTTGTTGCTGAAGTTCATCGACGCAAAACAGCTTTTGAAAACCGCTTCGGCCCCGAGTTGCGGCATGCCAAAGGCGCAATTCTGTTTACCTCCGGTCGAAGTGACTTCCTTCTCGGCCGCGCTGAGGATGCTATTGGTGACGGTGAAATTCGCCAAGCGAAGGTCTTCGCGATTGGAGCCGACGATGAAGGATACGCGCGAGGGGAAAGCCGTCACGTGATTGATGTCGACATCGTGAAGCTGGGGGCCATTGGAGATCACCATGGCGAAGGCGCCAAAGCCCTTGTAAACATCGCCATCGATATCGTCGAAGACGACATCGTGAATGCTGTAACGTCCCCCTTCGGTGGAGATGCCGCCTGTATCGGAGGGTGCGTTTGCGATGTTCATCCCGCTGCCCATGTGGAGAACTTTGCAGTAGCGGATGGTCACGTCAGTGACCCGGCACAGTGGACAGACGTTGGGCACCTGGTTGCGAGGGGTCAGCACGATGGCAAAACCGCGCTGGCCAACGCCTCCCCAATTGTTCTCGAGGAGATTGCCTTCGAAAAGGACGCGCTGAGCGTTCTTGAGTTCGAAGAGATTTTTGACGACGAAGGGCTTGCCGGACGTTCCGCCCACGAAGTTCGCTTCGCCTGGTTTCCAGGTTAGAGGCTTGAACAGGTAGTTGTGACGAATCTCGATGTCGACGGGAGTGATGGTGGCGCGTCCGCCGCCAAACAGCACGTTTTCGCCGGAGGCTTCCAGGAAATTGTTCACGATCTTGTACTGGCCGCTGGGAAAGTCGCCGCCTCCGCCGCCAATGGCCTGTGCGTCAGTGCAGGAACCTGTGATCGCGACGCAATGGAAGTCGTTGAAGAAGGAATCGATGATTGCGGCGTAGGACGTGCCCGTGAGAAAGATGCCGCGCGTGGTTTCGTCTTGCGCATTCCCGTGAACCCAGACGCGATCGAGAATGAGGTGGTTGGCGGACATATGGGTTTCGGTGGCGACCAGCGCGGTGATCGAGGCTTCCGAGGGCGGGCGCGTGATTTCCAGTCCGATGAGGCGGTAGTGGTTGGCTCCAGAAGTGAAGATGACCGGGCCTTCTCCGCTCTTGCCTTCGAAGACGAGCTTGGCGAGAACGTTTTTCAGCGAAGAACAGTGGTAGTCAGGGCGTGCGGGAAGCGAGGCGACTCCGGCGTAGCAGGGAGTGAGGCGAACGCCCTCGGCGGGAAGATCAGAGTCAGGGGCGCTGGTGCGAACAATGATCCAGTGGGCGTTGTCACAGTTTTTCTGAGGGAATCGGAAGCGGCCGGTGAAGGTACTGCCGGCCTCGAGAGTGATCGTGTCTCCGCAAGATGCCTGCTCGAGGGCCGACTGAAGATCGCCACCTGCTTTGACCGCGTGAGTCTTTCCAGGCGCGGGCGTGTCGGCCATGGAAGTTTTCATATAAACGCGGGGAAGCTCAGCGGGCCCGTCGAAACCAGTCCGGGTTTCACCCGCGGCGGCAGGCAGAATAAAACAGAACAGGGCGATGACAACTGCGAATACTTCCTTTGGAGAAAGACCGACCTTCATGACATCCTCTTCCGGGCAGCAAGGAAACTCGTGTGGGATACAGCCAATTCAATGCGAGCGAAACGGTACGTGGGCTTCAGCCGCAGGTCTACGCTTTAGCCGTATTGTACCGTACCGAGGATGATTCGAACGGCAGGCTTGCTAGTAAGCCTGCGCGATTTGCGCCTGGATGGCGTCGATATCGGCGCCGAGGTCTTTGCCGTCCGTGCCGGCATTCTTGTAGGGGCTGGAAGGCTGCAGATGGTAATCCCCGCCCTTGGCGTTGTTGTAGTTGACGAACTGCACATACGCGGGGTCAGGAGGAAAGAAGTTGTCGGCCGGCCACTTTGAGGGCGAATAGTAGGCAGGCGTGTCGATGAAGGCATTTTTCACGAATGTGTAGGGCTGAAAACAGGTGCTGATGACAGTGAGCGGAATTGTGGAATACGCACAGTTGGTCTTGCCGCCCGACGTCCAGATGGGATATTCGCCAGCGAGCACCAGGTTGTTGGTGTAGATGAAGTTCGACATTTTCGGATTGCTGGTGTCGTTTCCGACGCTGAGCGCGGGATGGCTGGCATCACCAAAGCCGGTGATGTGGTTGATGCTGATCCCGCCCAGGATATTCCTGGGCCAGCCGTTCATCACCAGGACAAGAGGACCCGCGCCGGCATAGGCGTTGCTGTCGATATCGTCGAGGGTTACGTCGTGAATGCTGTAGCGTCCGCCGGCCGCGGCGATGCCGCCATTGTCAGAGACGGCGTTGGCGATATTGATTCCAGCGGCAGCGTGGCTGACGGTGCTGTAGCGGATCGTAACGTCGGTGACGCGGCAAGCCGGGCAAGAGTTGGTGCTGATGCCGACCGCCTGATTTTTTGGCGTAAGCACGATCGAGTAGCCGAACTGCGAGAAGCCTCCCCAGGTGTATTCGAGGATGTTTCCTTCGAAGAGCACGCGTTCGGCGTTTTTCAGCTCAAAATTGTTTTTGACGACGAAGGGGCGACCGTTGGTGCCGCCGACGAAGCCAGGGTGTCCGGGCATCCAGATAAGAGGCTTGAAGAGGTGGTTCTGACGGATTTCGATGTCGGCCGGCGAGGTGGTGGCTTCGCCGCCGCCAAAGAGAATATTTTCACCGGAAGCTTCGAGGAAGTTGTCGAAAATGCGGTAAGGCCCGGCGGGAAAGTTGCGTCCGCCGCCGCCAACCGCCTGGGCGTCGGTGCAAGAGCCGGTCATGCTGACGCAATGAAAATCGGTGAAGTAAGAATCGACGACAGCTGCGGACGTGATGCCGGCGAGATAAACACCGCGCGTGGTCTCATCATGAGCAGTTCCATGTACCCACATACGGTCGAGGACGATATGGTCGGCCGGTGAGTCTTGAGACGGGCCGATGAGATCGGAGATAAAGGCCTTTCCTGCGAGGCGCGTAACTTCAAGGCCGATGAAACGATAGTGATTCGCTCCCGACGCGAACATGATGGGCCCGGAGCCGGCTTTGCCCGTATAGATCAGCTGCGCCATCACGTTCTTGGTGGAAGTGCAATTGAAAGACGGACGGCCGGGAAGCTGAGCAACGCCTGCGTAGCAGGGAGTGATTCTGGTTCCTTCCGCGGGGAGACTCGTGTCGGGCGCGCTGGTGCGGATGATAATCCAGTGCTGATCGTCACAAGATTTTTGGGGAACGGTAAAGAGGCCGGGGAAAACCGCACCGGCCTGGAGAGTGATGGTATCGCCGCAAGCAGCATTGTCGAGTGCTGACTGGAAGTCGCCTCCAGCATTGACGGTAGTCGTCTTGCCGGGCGCAGGAGTGTCGGCGACGGACGTTTGGAGATAGACCCGCGGGAGTTCTGCCGGGCCATCAAATGATCCAGAGGCGGTATCGTCGGCGATGTTCAGCGCCAAAGCCTGCGTGGCCTGGTGATTCGCCGAATCTGTCACGCTGACCGTGAAGTTGTAGGTGCCCGACTGGCTGGGGGTTCCGGAGAGCGATCCGGCAGCCTGTTTCAGTTTTATTCCGGTAGGCAATGTGCCGGTCGCAATGACCCAGGTGTACGGGCTGGTTCCACCGCTGGCGGAAAGGGTGGCGTTATAGGACGAGCCGGTGACTCCCGAAGTCAGGGTGTCGGTGGAGATCTTCAGAGACTGAGCGGCGAGAACCATGACTCCGGCGGTCGCGTTGGAACCGGGGCTGGCAATGCTGGTCGCAACGACGGTGATGTTTTGCGACGAGGTAACCTTTGGCGCCTGGAGCAGGCCCTGGGCGCTGATTGAGCCAAGGCTCGTAGACCAGTTGACGGCAGTGTTGCTTGTGTTCCTGACTACCGCGGTGAACTGCAGCGTGCCGCCCGATGAAACGGAAAGACTGGGCGCGGAAACGCTCACCTCAACCGGAGAGAAGAAATGATTTTGAACGGTTGTGCCCGAGGGCGCGGTGGGTGGTTTTATCGAGCTGCCGCCGTTGCCGGCAACGGCTTGCATGCTGCTACAGCCGGATGAGCTGAGAACTGCAAAAGCCAGAGAAATTACTGCGACGAATTGTAGAAACGGGAAACGTAAAAGCTTCACGTTCGAGCGCGGTGTTGGGGGTAACATCGGTCTCCCTCGAAACGAAGTGGGGGACTAAACGTTCGAGTCCTTCTGAAACTCTAGAGGCGACGTAAGTTGCGAGACAGATAACGAAAGGTCCGGACCCCGGAGGACACGGTAGTACAAACGAAAACGAGAGTGGACGGAAGTTGTCTGGAATCAGGACGAGAACTGCGGGACTCGGTGAGACAGATTAATTTCGACGGACCATCTCGGTGACACCATAGCCGTGTTGATCACACACATCCCATACAGGACTAAAACCCGCTTCATGCAGGTGGTGGAAAAGTTGGTCTTTCGAATAAGGCGCACTGTCACCGTGGTATTCGAGTGCGACACGGCTGATCCGTTGCATCACCGCCGTGGGAGACGAGAGCAGAACTTCATATTCACTGCCTTCGATATCCATTTTTAGCAGGTCGACGGTGGCGAGGCCATTTTCGTCCATGACGGCTTGCAGGGTTTTGCCATGCACTTGAGCGCCATTCTGCGGACTGGATGCAGAAGACAGGGTGCGGCGCTGGCTGGGAAGAGAATTGTTGGCCATGGTGCGGATACCATCTGTGCCGGTTACGGCATAGTTCAGGCATGTGACGCGTTTTTCAAGATGATGGTCGCGAACGGTTCCCGTGAGGCGGTCGAAAGTCGAGGGAAACGGCTCGAGTGAGAAAATGTGGGCCTCGCGAGCGCAGCGTGCCGCGTAGAGACTGAAGAGTCCGACATTGGCCCCGAGGTCGAGAATTACGCGATCGCCCGGGTGAACGTTGTAGACGCGGCGAAGAAAAATCTGCCAAAAGGTTTTCAGGTCGGTGAGTTCTTGCAGGCGAATTTTCTCGCCGCTGCGAAGCTGCAGGTCGCAGGGATACTCGAGGCGGGTGAGGCCGAGGTAAGCCGCGCTGATCCGCGCCCATTGCGGGGTTTCCGCGGTGGCACGCAGGATCTCGACCGCGCGATTCGCATTGCTTAGGGCCTTCCACAGCTGTTTCGGCATGGGCATCCAATATTTCAGAGGGGAGTAATCGCGTCAACTTTGCGGCGGTGACTTCGGCAAAACGGCTTGGCGAAAGCGGTCGTACAACTTGTTGCCGAGAAGTTTGCGCGCGGACTGACGCATGGTTTCATTGAGACGTATTTTCCACAGGCTCGAGCCATCGCAGATTGTGGAAAACGTGGAGAGATTCATGTTGCGCATAATGGCGACCCGCCCGAGCTGAAAGGGATCGGTCGAGGGAGAGTTTGCATCGGTGCGGCTGGTGGCGACGGATCGGTATCCGGCTTCTTTTGCCAGGGCAAGGGTTCGAGCGTCGTAGCGGCCGCCGGGGCAGGAAAAATGTTCGATTTTCTTGCCGATGATGTCTTCGAGACGCGAGCCGGCGTCAACGATCTCGGTGCGAAGTTCGTTGGCGCCGAGATCATTCAGGTAGGCGTGCGTCATGGAGTGGCATCCGATCTCGAAGATGTTGCTCAATTCGCGGAGCTGAGTGGAAGACAGGTAGCCGCGCTGGTTGAGGCGTCCCGCCGTGACATAGAAAGTGGCGTGAAAGGCTGCGTTGTGCAGAAGCGGGGCGGCGGTAAGCAGGTCGGTTTCACATCCGTCATCAAACGTGATGGCGACTGCCTTTTGCGCGGGGAAACCGAGGGCCTCGGTCACGCTGAGTCCTGACCAGCCGTTGCTCTTGAGCCATGAGAGTTGGGAAGAGAACGACTGCTGGCTGAGGATATAGCGGACATAGCCCGGCTCGGATTGGACCAGAGGGCGCCCAGGCAGTTCCAGTTCGTGATACATGAGGAAGACGATGCGAGGGTCTGGCATCAGAAGATCCTGCGCAACTGGGCTTTCAGGGAGGCGGGGACGCGGATGCCAAGCCGGTCGAGAGTGGCCTTGCCACCTTTCAAGAATTTCCGCACGCGATCGGATTGAGCGTGGGCACGATCGAATTCGGCGAGCAAGTCGGCAGGAAGTTCTCCGGATGAAGGCAGCTGCAGTGCGTCTTTCACGCCTGTGTATTGGCCGGTGGAGATTGCAGCGAGAATTGCTGCGGGCTGAAGCGTTTCGCATTCGACGGCGACGCAGAGGCCGCGGAATTGCTTCTTCCAGTGCAGGTCTTGTCCGTAAAAGGCTTGCAACGTGGGAACGCGCTGGCGAAGTTTCTGCTGCAGCGCGAACGTGCCGGGACGCGGGGCGTATTGGCCATCGTACTTGGAGTTCCAGGTCTCGATGCCTCGGGGCAACGTTTCGAACTCCTCGATCCAGGGAAAGAATTCGTCTTTCGGGTGTGCGATCACCGAGATGGCGTCCTGGGCGGCGATGTGACGGATGACCTCCTGAGGATCTTTTGACGACGCGCACCTGGTGGCGCCGTATCCGAGGATGTGCATCCGGCGCTCGCATTCGTATTCAAGGCCCATTACGAAACAGAAGGATGAATCGGAGTGCTGACGCAGATCGGCGGCATATTGCTGGACCGAGTTGTCGTCGAAATATTCGGCGTGATCGGTCATGCAGACGAACGAGCAGCCTTGGGCGAGATAGGCCTCGCGTAATTCCGAGAGCGTGAACTCGCCGTCGGAGTACGTGCTGTGCGCGTGCATGGCGCCTTTGAAGATCATGGTCGCGTTAGCATCCGGGTGAAGATGTGAAGCCAGTCCCCCAGTTCCGGCATGGGATCACTCCATTGAAACAGATCGTGGCGGGTGCCGGGAACTGGGGTGAGGACATCGAATAGAGTCCGAAGTCGTGACGGGAATTGACCGGGATATCCGGCTGGCGGTCCTTTCCACACTTCGACGAGATGCCGGGCATCGCCCAAGAACCAGCGGCAGCGGACGCCAGTGCGATATTCAAGATTGGGCTCGACGTCTCCATTTTCCGCCATGCGCGCGAGAAGGGCGGGGAAATCTGCTCCGGCGTAGCAGGCGAGAGGCAGAGAGTGCCAGAAGCGTCCGTTGACTTCCATGAAAACCGGAGGCGAGCCGGGTTGCTTGCGGTATTCGACCATGGCGACGCCGTGCCAGTTGAGTGCTTGGAGAATCGACAGAGAAGCGCGGCGAATCCCGGGATCTGGGGCGATGCTGACGCGCACCGCGCTGCCCGAGCCGGTGGGATAGACGTCGCGGATTCGCTGATGGGCGAATTCGACTCGCAACTCGCCGTGATGCATGAGTGCGAAATATCCAGTGCCATCGCCGGGCACAAATTCCTGCACGAGAACGGCCGAGGATCGCGAGTGAAGATCGTCATAAGCGGCGTGGAACTCGCTTTGGTTGCGGGCATAGCGAGGACGCCCAGCGGTGCGAATCTTGCCGCCTTGAAGTTCCTCGGAAGCACGTGGCTTCAGCACGACGGGATAGCGGATCTTGTTGGCGATGTCGCGAGCCTGCTCGGGTGAGGCGACGAGCTCTGTAGCCGGAACTGCGATGCCAAGCGATGCTGCCAGGCGCGTGGTTTCATCTTTGTCGAAGGCACGCAGGAGGTCTTGGTGGGCCGGGAGAACGAGGTGGGCACCGGCTGAAGTCAGGGAAGATCGGTGAGTCGAAACCGGAAGCGTCGTCGCCTCGGTCATAGGAAGAATGAGAGTTCCCGGCTTCTGACGTACGAAGGCAAGAAGACTTTCCAGAAATGCTGACACATTTTCTTTGGGTGGCGGGTAGCGCAGAGAACTTGAGCAAGAGCGGGACCATCCGGCTTTCGACCAGGAGGACGATTCGCCAACGTAAACACTGTGCCCGGCACGGGCTAACGAGCGGACGCTGGCGACGGCCTGATTTTGATTTCCGTCGAGCACCAGAACATTCATGAGCGTTGAAAGTCGGCGCAAGCTTGCTGCAAAACGTCGGCGAACTGTACCACGATGTTCGACCAATCGTAGCGGACGGCGAGGCGGGCCGCAGCTACTTCGTAGGTACGGCGAAGGTCGGGATGCTCGAGAAGCGAGAGGATTGCATCGGCGAATACAGTGGCATCGTCAGCCAGGATCAAGTCGCGGCCGGTTTGAACATCGAGTCCCTCGGCGCCGATTGTTGTAGAAACGACTGCCTTGCCGGTCGCCATTGCTTCGAAGATCTTGAGGCGCGTGCCTCCGCCGATGCGCAATGGAACTACGACGAGCGTCGCGTCGCGCAGATATTGGGCCACGTCGGGGACGGTGCCCGTTACTTCCACGCCATCGGACGCCAGTTGGCGGACGCTGGCGTGGGGATTGCGGCCTACGATCTGAAAAATCGCGGAAGGGAACTGCGATCGGATGCGGGGAAAAATATCGCGGCAGAAATACGTGACGGCATCGATGTTGGGCTCCCAGTCCATCGATCCGAGGAAGACGATGCGAGGCGGGTCAGACTTGGAAGGAGGAGCGACCTTGTATTTCTCGGTGTCTACGCCGGTTGGAACGACGCTGATTTTCGCAGCGGGGTCCATGGCGAGCAGCTGCTGGCGGTCATAATCAGAGACGGCGATCACATGATGAAACCGGTGCAGCGCGGCCTTCTCGTATTTAGCCATCTTGCGAGCTTCAAGTCCGTACGCGAACCTGCGGGCGAAATTGGTCTCGGTCGAGGCGAGACGCTCCCATAAAGAAGTTTCGACATTGTGCTGGAACAAGACGGTCGGAGTCGATAGCGCGGCCGGAAAGTTGAGTGAGGCGGAGAGAAAATCGCATACGGCGACGTCGAATTGGTGGGCGTCCAGCGAGGAGGCGACGGCCTTCTTCACTTCGGGGTGAGTGAACTTGCTCACCGCAAAAGGCGCGGATTGAAACATCAAGCGTAGATAGTCGAGGGATTGCGCCAACGCTGAGCCGTCGAGGGCGGCCGTGTAGATCGTCTGAGCTCCGGGAAGTTCGCGCGCGATATCGGTTTCGTACGCGGGATCTTTGCGGCCACCGTAGTAAGAAAGGAGCGTCACGCTGTGCGAGCGCGCCAGGTGGCGCAGGATGTTGTAGGAACGAATCTTGCCGCCGGTATCGACCGGCAACAGCTTGCCCGCTTTGACCCAGAGGATTCGCACCGGGTTTACCAGCAAATCCCTTCGTAGTTTTCGAGCTCAGGACGGCGTGATTTTTCCAGGTTCACCAGGTCGATCACGATGTGATCAGGACGCAGGTGCGGGCGAAGCTGGTCTTGGCGAATGCCGCGCGTGCCGATGACGACGACTTCGGCTTCCTGCAGGCATTGTGCGAGATCGTTGACCAGTAGCGAGCCAATGTGCGGAATCGCGTGCTCGATGTATTCGCGATTGGAGCCGATGAGGCGGCCGAGAGAAACGTTGTCGTCCCAGATTTTGAGGCTGCGTCCTTCACCGAGAAGGTGCTTGACCAGCTGTACCTGCGGGCTTTCGCGAAGATCGTCGGTAGCCGCTTTGAAACTCAGGCCGAGGATGGCAACTTTCTTGCCGCGACAGGCGAGAACCATATCGAGAGCGCGTTTGAGATGCTCGTCATTGCTGGGAAGTATCGATTCGAAGAGCGGAAGTTTCAGGTCGAGCTCTTTGGCGCGATAGTTGAGCGCGCGAACATCTTTTGGCAGGCAGGAACCGCCGAAGGCGAATCCCGGCTTCAGGTAGCTGGGCGAGATGTTCAACTTGTCGTCAGCAGTGAAGATTTCGACGACGGCTTCGGCGTCGACTTTCATTTCTTTGGCGAGCGTGCCGACTTCGTTGGCAAACGACACTTTGAGGGCATGCCAGGCATTGCAAACGTATTTCACCATCTCCGCGGAGCGGAACGAGGTTTCAAAGACGCGGCCCGGCACCCAGGAATAGAGCTCGCGGAGCACGGCCGCATGCTCTTTTTCGGCGGCGCCGATGATCGTCATGGCAGGCTCGAGGAAATCGGCGACGGCGGTGCCTTCCCGCATGAATTCGGGGTTGACGCATACTCCGAAATCTTTCCCGAGGCGCTTGCCGCTGCTCTGCTCGAGGGCCGGAATGACGATGGTCTCGGCGGTGCCGGGCAAGACCGTGCTGCGCAGGACGACGAGATGAAATGCGTTCTTCTGGCGGAGCACCTGGCCGATTTCGCGGCAAACAGGCTCGACGTGTCCGAGATCCAACTTGCCGCTGCGCAAGCTCGGAGTGCCAACGCAAAGGAAGGAAATTTCCGTTTGCATGACGGCGGCGGCTGAGTCGGATGTGGCATGCAAATTGGAAGCGGCGTGGGCTGACTCAACTAATTCTTTTAACCGGGGCTCAACAATCGGACTGTTGCCGGCCTCGAGTTGTTCGACCTTGGTGCGGCTCAGATCGACGCCGATCATGGAATTTCCCTTGGAAGCAAGGCAAGCGGCCGTCACCGAACCGACATATCCCAGCCCAAAAACGCTAACCTTTCGACTCATTGAGTTCCTATCGCGGGGCTCCACGAGCTGGAAAGCCTCCAGCGGGGCGATTGATCAGCAAAGCGGCCTGAAGACCCACAAAGCAGTATGGTGCGGGAAGAGGCCCGGTGTCCCGTTTCCGCTCTGGTTGCAAGTTTTGGCATGATTCGCGAGTTAGCGGGATACGACGGGAACAGTTAATAATACCTAAGACGGCGAGAAGTCTCGAATGCGGATGTGGAAAGTCTGTTGCAAAAGTGTGGAGCGGGCACTCCTGCCCGCTTTGTATGCAGAGAAGATTGAATCAGAAGCGGGCAGGAGTGCCCGCTCCACATAAATTCAACGGCATGGCTATCAGCAAGCTCAAAAAAATCGCAGATCGGGTGGGGCGCATGGATCGCGCGGAACTGCGATTTCGCCTGCGGCAGGAACTGGCGAAGCAGCAGGACGGATTGTTGTCGTTTTTTCGTTTTGATTTTGCGCGGCGAATCAAGACTTCCGGCAACATGAAGCGGGGCAACTTTTTTTTCGGTCCGGCGGATGTGAATCGCCGGCTGGAGATTTTGCGGGCGCGGCTGCCCGAGCAAGCGGAAGGGATCGTCGCGCAGGCCGAGAAGATTCTGCACCATCATTTCGATCTGCTGGGGTACGCCGACTTGAATTACGGATTTCCGATCGAGTGGAATCTGGACCTGATCCACGAAAAGCGCGCGCCGAAGAAAATCTTCTCTCACGTTCAATATCTCGATTTCCGCGAAGTCGGCGATAGCAAAGTGACGTGGGAACTGAATCGGCATCAACATTTTGTGACGCTGGCGAAAGCTTACCGGTTGACGAGGGACCAGCGATATCCGGACGAACTGCTGCGGCAGTGGCGGCACTGGTGGGCGGAAAATCCGTATCCGGTGGGCATCAACTGGTCGAGCAGTTTGGAGGCCGGGTTCCGCAGCCTGTCGTGGCTGTGGACCTACCACCTTCTGGAGGGCGCGCCAAACCTGCCGGATTTCCGAAATGAATGGTTGCGGGGGCTGGCCTTACACGGGCGGCATATCGAGCGGTATCTCTCGACGTATTTTTCGCCGAATACGCATTTGCTGGGTGAAGGTGTGGCGCTGTTCTTTTTGGGAGTGCTGTGCCCGGAGTTGGATGCGGCGGAGTCGTGGAAGAATGTTGGCTGGAAAATTGTGCTGGAAGAGGCGCGGAGGCAGGTTCAGGAAGACGGCTTTCATTTCGAACAGTCGACGTACTATCACGTCTATGGGTTGGATTTTTTTCTGCACGCGGCTGTGCTGGCCAGCATCAACGGAATTCCTCTGCCAAGCGAGTTCGAACGAATCATTGAAAAGATGCTGACGGCGCTTTGCCTGCTGGGGCGGGTAGAGCCGGTGCCAAGGTTTGGAGACGATGATGGCGGACGGTTGTTCGATGGTCGGCGAAATCGCGGTGAACACTTGCTTGATCCGCTGGCCACGGGGGCGGTGCTGTTCAACCGCAAGGAGTTTAAGGCTGCGGCGGCGCATCTGCGCGAGGAGACGATCTGGCTGCTGGGGCCTGAGGGCGTCAAGATTTGGGATGAGTTAGAGGCGGAGCCGGGAGAAAAAGATTCTGCCGCGCTGAAGACCTGCGGTCTTTATGTGCTGAGCTCTGAAAGACCGCACGCGCAGCTGGTGGTGGATTGCGGCCCGATGGGGACGCAGAGCGGCGGCCATGGTCATGCGGACGCATTGAGCCTGACTCTGGCGAGCCGTGATACGGCGCTGCTGATTGATCCGGGCACGTGTGAGTACATCGGCGCAGAGCGGGATCTTTTTCGCGGAACGGCGATGCACAACACTCTCAAGATCGATGGAGTGGATCAGGCTGAGGCGGTGACCGCGTTTTCCTGGCGAAGACTCACGAGGGCAAAGGCGGAGCGTTGGGTGCAGGGGAACAGCTTCGATCTACTGGTTGGGAGTCACGATGGGTATTCGCGCTTGCCGCAACCGGTCACACATCGGCGGTGGGTAGTCTCGTTGAAAAACGGCGCTTACCTGGTGCGCGATTGCGCCGAGGGATCGGGCACGCATCGGCTGGAACTTTTCTGGCACGTGGGTCCGGAGTTGCAGCTGGTCGAGGAGGGAGTCTATCGGGCGCGGAAGGCTTCGAACGGCTTGGCCCTGCTGGCAGCGGCGGGACATGGATGGGCGGAAGAGATGCGCAAGTTGTATTGGTGTCCGGCCTACGGGCAAAAGGCAGCGGCGAGTGTGGCGGTTTTTTCCACTACGGCGGAGCTTCCGCGCGAATTTTGTGCGTTGCTAGTAACATTGGAAGAAGTGTCACGCGCTCCGGGAACGTTCGCGCAGATCAGCCATCAGAGCCCCGATTCGAGAGTTGCCTGTTACCGCTACGAAGCGGAGGGAGAAGAGCATTTGTTCCTATTCGGCCGGAGTGGAGAAGCCTGGCAATCGGGTGCGGTGTCGAGCGACGCCGAATTTGTTTGCTGGAGCCGATGGAACGGGGGCGCGGCCCAGAGGATCATCTTGGTAGAAGGAAGTTTTGTGAAGATCAACAACGGCGCAAGCTTGGCGTGCAAGGGCGCGGTGAGCTGGGCTGAAATGACTGTCGACGAAAACAAGCGCAGCGTCTTTTCTTCAGAGCCGGAGAAATTGGAAGAGGAGCAGGTTTTTTCTCTGCTTTCCGGCGCTGAACCCGGAAAATCGTCGTAACAAGATCAAAGGTAGCGAATCGGTTATGTGTGGAATCTGCGGGATATTTTTCTCCAATCGCGATTGGCGGGTGAACGGCGAAGTACTGGCCGGGATGAACCGGCGCATCACGCATCGCGGGCCGGATGATGCGGGCTTTTTCACCGAAGAAAACGTTGGCCTGGCGATGCGGCGGCTAAGCATCATCGATGTGAAGAGCGGGCATCAGCCGCTGAGCAATGAGAATCAGGATATCTGGATCGTTTACAACGGCGAAATCTACAACCACGCCGAATTGCGAAGAGACCTGGAGGGGAAGGGGCACACCTACCGCACGCGCAGCGACACCGAGACGATCGTTCATCTTTACGAAGAATACGGACGCGATTGCGTGAAATTTTTGCGGGGAATGTTTGCGTTCGCGATTTGGGACCGGCGCAAGCGCGCGTTGTTCGCGGCACGCGACCGGCTGGGGATCAAACCGTTTTACTACCGCTGGGACGGCAAGGCTTTCCTCTTCGGTTCTGAGATCAAGACGATTCTGGCCTATCCGGGAATCGAGGCCGCGTTCAACCGCGGCGCACTCGCCGAATACTTAGCTTTTGGATATATCACAGGTCCCGAGACGTTGTTCGCGGGCATTCGCAAACTGATGCCGGGGCACACGCTGGAGCTGGCGGAAGGCGGAGAGCCTAAAATCGAGCGTTACTGGGATTTGAAGGTTGGAGTGGACCAGCGGCCGCAGCCTCGAGAGTATTACGTAAAGAAATACCGGGAAGAATTGGAAGCAGCGGTGTCATCGCATTTGATGAGCGATGTGCCGCTGGGAGTTTTCCTGAGCGGAGGGTTGGACTCGAGCGCGGTGGCGGCGCTGACCTCGAAGATTCGCGGAGATCGTATCCAGACATTTGCTGTGGGCTATGGCGAAGAGAAGTTCAGCGAGCTGGGTTTTGCCAAGGAAGTGGCGGCGCATATCGGGTCGGAGCATCATGAAGTGCGGCTGAGCCGCGAAGAGTTCTTCCAGAGTCTGCCTCGGCTGATCTGGCATGAGGACGAGCCGATCGTGTGGCCGTCAAGCGTGGCGCTCTATTTCGTTGCGCGGCTGGCGAGAGAACGCGTGACCGTCGTGCTGACCGGCGAGGGAAGCGACGAGACTCTGGGCGGCTACACGCGCTATGCGTGGACGCTGACAAATACCCGCATGGACAACGCCTATCGGGCGGTTACGCCCAAGGCTGTGCGGGGATGGGTGCGGGGCGCCATTCAGGCGAGCCCCGTCAGTGCCACATTGCGTCGCAAGCTTGAGCACACGTTCCTGGTGCGGGATGGAAATTCCTGGCCGTCTTTTTATTACGACAATTTCTTCTCGGCGTTTTCGGCGGCGGAACAGATCGAGTTGCTGACGCCCGAAGCTCTGGCTTCCGCCGGCGACGCTTATGCGGGGTCGATGAACGCGTGGGAAGGGTCAAGCGGCGACTTGTTGCATCGCTTGTTGTATGCCGACATCAATAGTTACTTGATCGAATTGTTGATGAAGCAGGATCAGATGAGCATGGCGGCATCGATTGAGAGCCGGGTGCCTTTTCTCGATCATGAACTGGTCGAGTTCACGGCGAGGATTCCCGCGCAGTATTCCATCCAGGGGATGGCGGGGAAATTCATTTTGAAGCAGGCGGTGGAAGACCTGCTGCCGCAGTCGATTGTGTATCGGAAGAAGATGGGCTTTCCGACGCCGTGGGAATACTGGCTGGCGGGGCCGCAACTTGACGATCTGGAGAGAATGCTGCTTGAGCCTCGCAGCACAGAGCGCGGACTGTTCCGGCCTGACGAGATTCGGCGGCTGTTTGCGGAGCATCGGGCCAAGTCGCGCGACAATGGCAACCGGATCTGGAGGCTGCTGAATCTGGAGACGTGGTTTCGAGTTTTCATTGACGGCGAGTCGCCCGAGAGTGTGGCTGCGGGCAGGCAGTCGTTGGCGGCGGTCTGACCTCAACCATGCCACTACCCGGGATGACCACTAGCCAGCGCGTTCGAAGATCGCTTCGGAATGCTGCCTTGAGTGGTCTAAAGGCGGGAGGCTTATTTCATTTTGTCGGGCAGAGCGACTGGCGGCGTCAGCGGCTGCTGATCCTTTGCTATCACGGCGTCGCGATTGAAGACGAACATGAGTGGCGCCCGGCGCTCTACATTCGGCCGCAGCAACTGGAACGGCGACTCGAAATTCTGCAAAAGGCGAAGTGCACCGTGTTGCCTTTGGGCGAGGCGTTGGAGCGCCTGCGCCGCAATGAACTGCCGCCGCGAAGTGTCGCCATAACGTTTGACGATGGTCCGTACGATTTCTACCGCCAGTCGTATCCGCGACTGAAGCAGTTCGGATTTCCCGCCACGGTCTACCTCACCACCTATTACAGCGAGCTGCAGTGTCCCATATTTCAACTCATCTGTTCCTACATGTTGTGGAAAGCGCGAGGGAAGGAAACGCTTGACCTGAAGGAACTGGGAGTGCAAGAGCCGGTGAATCTGGCGTCGCCGGAATCGCGTCAGCGGGCTGCGGTCCAAATCGTGCAGTGGGCGGATGCGCAAAACTTCACCGGGAAACAGAAGAATGAAATTGCTGCGCGTTTGGCAGAGCGGCTGTCGATTGATTATCAGGAACTGGTGGAGAAGCGAATTCTGCAGATTATGAATGCAGAAGAAGTGAAGGAGCTTGCCGCCGCGGGAGTGGATTTTCAACTGCACTCGCACCGGCATCGGTCGCCTCTGAAGAAAGAATTATTTCGCAAGGAGATTCGCGATAACCGCGAGCATCTTGCACGAATTATTCCGGGCGTGAGAACGCATTATTGCTATCCGAGCGGGGCGTACCGGACGGAATTCGGGCAGTGGCTTGCGGGCGAAGGTGTGATCTCGGCGACGACTTGTGATGCAGGATTTGCCACCGCGGACGGAAATCCGCTG
>Ga0335076_10003180_pt1 | contig 16479 bp, 15 predicted proteins | sample Lox_Sample_25_FD_206717 | JGI IMG/M metagenome (GOLD analysis project Ga0335076, IMG submission 206717) | Soil microbial communities from Loxahatchee National Wildlife Refuge, Florida, United States - Lox_Sample_2.5 | ecosystem: Environmental > Terrestrial > Soil > Wetlands | place: USA...
CACCCTCGTCGGCCACCCCGTGCAACCGCGTCCCGGCCGGAGCGTTTTCGAGAGCCAGCCGGTACATGTGCGCGGCATCGAGCGTGTGGACGGCGGGCCAGCGGTTGGAGCCGTCACCGATGTAGGCCGACACACCCGTGTCGCGGGCGGTGTTGATCAGGTGGTGGGCGAAGCCGTGGTGATCCAGGTTGCTGTGCACCAATGGCGAGAGCCGAATGACCGACGACCGCACACCGCGCTCGGCCAGCGCGATCGCCGCGTTCTCCGAATCGATCCGAGGTCCGCCGGGCAATGTGTCCTGTTCGGTCGCGATGCGCCCGGGCGCGGCAAAGGCGAGCAGCAGCGTTCCCGAGGTGACGACGAAGGGCCGATCGGAACCGGCGAGCGCCTCGCCCATCGCCTCTACGGCGCGCAGATCCGTCTGGGCGGCTCCCACGAAGTCGTCGAAGTCGTGTCTGAAGGCGAGGTGGATGACGCCGTCGGCCGCCGCGGCGGCGGCCCGCAGGCCGTCGAGGTCGTCCAGGTCGCCCCTTTGCGCCGTGGCGCCGGCCGCGGTCAGCGCGGCCGCTCCCTCGTCGGACCGAGCAAGCCCGGTGACTTGGTGGCCGGCTTCGAGGAGTTCGGTGACGACAGCGGAACCGATGTGTCCGGTCGCGCCGGTGACAAAGACGTCCATGAAAAATCCCTTCTGCTGTATGCCATCAAGTCAACGACGGCCTCGGCGACCAGTCCAAGTCCTATTCCATATTGCGCGATGCGATTCAGGTATCACTGCAGTTCAATGCACCTACCTGAGCGCAGTCATGCGATTTGTGTGGCTACACTGTGCGCATGACGGACTCGGCATCCCCGGTGGTCGATCTCGACCTGCGACTGGTCGGGTATTTCGTCGCGGTCGCCGAGCACCGGCACTTCGGCCGGGCGGCCAACGCGCTGCGCGTCGCGCAGCCGTCATTGAGCCGGCAGATTCGCCGGCTGGAGCAGCAGCTGGGTGTCCGGCTGTTGGACCGCACGCCGCAGGGCACGCGGCTCACGGATGCCGGCGAGGTATTCCTGCCCCGAGCCAAGGCCCTGCTGCGCGCCGCGGCACAAGCCGCGGCGCAGGCCCGGGCCGCCGCGCAGCCCAGCCGCATCATCATCGGTTACACCTCGGGCCTGATCGTCACCCCGGCGGTGCGCGAGTTGCGCCGCGAGCACCCCGACGCCGATGTGCAGGTCCTGCACCTGGATTGGGATCAAGCCCGCAACGCGCTACTCGACCACCGAGTCGACGCGGTCGTGACCCGGCTGCCGTTCCCCACCGACCAGCTGCACGTGACGGTCCTCTACGACGAACCTCGGGTGCTGGCGGTGCCCATCGACCATCGGCTGGCGGGCAAGGCGTCGGTCACCCTCGACGACATCGCCGACGAGCCGATGCCGCGGGTGCGGCACTCCGATCCGGCCTGGAGTGCTTTCTGGCGCATCGACCCTCGTCCCGATGGACGCCGGGCACCCGACGGTCCTTTCATCGAAGCGCTCGAGGACAAGTTCGAACTCATCGCCTCAGGGCAGGCGGTGGCCATCACCGCCGGCTTTCACGGCAACAGCGTGCGCCCCGATATCACCACGGTCCCTTTGGAAGGCGTCGAGCCCAGCCACGTCGTGTTGGCGATTCGCGCCGGAGACCGCACCCGTCTGGTGGCTGCGTTCCGCAAACTCGCCGAGGCCCACCTCGCTTCTTGACGCCGAACGTCGACACGATGGGCGAACTCGGGCGATTCTGGCGCAACGACTCGACGTTCGACGGCCAAGTTAGAGTTCCGGGGGCGGGCGGTATTCGGGCTGATACCCCGAGACCCGGATCGGGCTTCCCACGAGGCGGAAATCACCCGCCGTCACAACGACTTCCGGCGTCGCCTTGAGCGCCTCTGGCAGCGTCCGAACGGCCGCCGCCGGCACTCCCAGCGGGCGCAGGCGTCGCTCCCACCCAGCGGCGGTATCGGTCGCAAGCGTCGACGTGACGACACCAAGCACCTCGTCGCGCCGGGCCACCCGCTCGGCCATGGCTTCGAAACCACCGATGCCGGCTTCGGTGGCAAAGGATTTCCAGAAGCCGTCATGTGTGATGAACAGCGCCAGATAGCCCTCGGCTGTCGGGAATAGTTGTGCCGGAACGTAATACGAGTGTGCCCCGAAAGGACGGCGCTGCGGTTCGACGCCGTCGTTGAGGTAGGCGGCGGCGTGATAGTTGAGCTGCGACAGCATGACATCGCGGAGCGACACATCCACTTGCCCGCCGGTGCCGGAGATGATCTTCGCGAGAAGGCCCAGCGCCGCGGACATTCCGGTGGAGTTGTCCGCCGACGAATAGCCGGGCAGCGTCGGCGGGCCGTCCGGATCGCCGGTCAGCGCGGCGATGCCGACACCCGCTTGCACCACGTAGTCGAAGGCCGGGTCATCGCCGCCGTTCAGCCCGAAGCCGGTAATCGCCACGCAGACGATCCGCTCGTTGAAGCGCCGCAGCGCCTCATAGGTGAGCCCCAGCCTGCGGATGGCCGACGGTTTCAGGTTGACCAGCAGCGCGTGCGATATGGCGACCACTTCGCCCAACCGCTGCTGTCCCGCATCGGAATTCAGGTCGAGACAGATGCTGGACTTGTTGCGGTTGAGGCTGGCGAAATAGCTGTCGCTGACCCTACGCGAGATCTCGCCGCCCGGCGGCTCAATTTTGGTGACCTCGGCACCGAGGTCGGCCAGCAGCATGGTGGCGTACGGCCCGGCCAGCATCGTGCCGACCTCGAGGATCCGTATTCCCGCCAGCGGCCCGGGAGACGTCACCGCAGTTCCGTTGCGAGAGCCGCGATCATCTCGCGCGTCCGCTGTTTGGATGCGACGAGTTCGTCGCGGTTGTCACCGATCGGCAGCAGGCGCACCGACAGATCCGTCACGCCGGCATCGCCGAATCGGCGCATCCGAGTCAGGATCGCGTTCTCATCGCCGGCCGCGCACAGGTCGCCGACATCGCGGGCATCGCCGCGATCGAGCAGGCGCTGATAGTTGGGTGACACCTCGGCCTCACCCAGGATGCGGTTGGCCCGCTCCTTTGCCTCACCGACTTGCGAAGGCGCGCAAAGGCATACCGGGATACCCGCGACGATGCGCGGCGCGGGGCGCCCGGCGTCCGCGGAGGCCTTGGTGATCTTCGGCGCGATGTGATCACCGATCGCGCGCTCGTCAGCCATCCACAACACGGTGCCGTCCGCCAGTTCACCGGCAAGCTGTAGCATCACCGGCCCCAGCGCGGCGACCAGCACCGGCATCGGCGTATCGGCCCCGATCGCCGTCGGATTGTGCACCGTGAACGAATCGTTCTCGACGTCAACCGATCCCGGCCCGGCAATGGCGGCGTTGAGCACCTGCAGGTAGTCGCGGGTGTAGGCGGCCGGCTTCTCATACGGCAAGCCGAGCATGTCCCGGATGATCCAGTGATGCGACGGTCCAACGCCCAGCGCCAACCGTCCACCGGCCACCGCATGAGTCGAGAGTGCTTGGCGGGCGAGGGCAATTGGATGCTGAGCCTGTAGCGGCACCACCGCAGTCCCCAGCTCGATGCGCGAGCTGTGCGCGGCCATCAGCGACACCATGGTCAGGCAGTCGAAGTCGTTGGGCACCTGCGGCATCCACGCGGTGTCCAATCCCGCGGATTCGGCCCATTCGATATCGGAGACCAGCTTGGCCACCTTGCGGGCCATATCGCCACGCTCGGCGCCGATCATCACTCCGACGCGCATGTTCCCTCTGTTTCTTTCGCTGGTCCGGGAGTGCCGGTCAATGCGCGGATCTCGCGCACGAGCACGTCGAGCGGTGTCCCGGTGGGAAACACCGCCGCGGCGCCGGCGGACAGCAGCTTGGGCACGTCGGCGTGCGGGATCGTTCCACCTACGACGACGGCGATGTCGGCGGCGTCGGCGGCGCGCAACGCCTCGATGGTCCGCGCGGTGAGCGTGAGGTGAGCTCCGGACAGGATGCTCAGGCCGACGACTGCCACGTCTTCCTGGACGGCGATCGACGCGATGTCTTCGATGCGCTGCCTGATGCCGGTGTAGATCACCTCGAACCCGGCGTCGCGCAGGGTGCGGGCGACGATCTTGGCCCCGCGGTCGTGTCCGTCAAGGCCGGGCTTGGCAACCAGAACGCGCACGGCCACCTAAAACACCACCGGTTGCTGGAATTCGCCCCACACCCCTTTGAGCGCGGTAACCATTTCACCGACCGTGCAGTAGGCATTGGCGCAGTCGATCAGCTTGTGCATCAGGTTGTCGGTTCCCTCGGCTGCGCGCGACAGCTCGGCGAGCGTGGATTGCACTGCGGCCGAATCCCGTTCGGCCTTGACCTTGGAGAGCCGCTTGAGCTGCAGATCGCGGCCCTCGGCGTCGAGCTCGTAGGTGACGACGTCGGGCTCGGGCTCCTCGGACACGAAGCGGTTGACCCCCACAACGGGGCGCGTGCCCGCTTCGACGTCCTGATGCACCCGAAAGGCCTCGTCGGCGATCAGACCCTGCAAATACCCGTCCTCGATCGCGCTGACCATGCCGCCGTGCCGCTCGAGGTCATCCATGATCTCGACGATGCGGGCTTCGGTGGCGTCGGTGAGCGCCTCGACGAAGTAGGAGCCCCCGAGCGGGTCGGCGACGCCGGCGACGCCGGTTTCGTAAGCCAGGATCTGCTGGGTGCGCAGCGCCAGCGTGGTGGACTCCTCGGTGGGCAGCGCGAACGGTTCGTCCCACGCCGCGGTGAACATCGATTGGACGCCGCCCAGAACCGCCGCCATCGCCTCGTAGGCCACCCGCACCAGATTGTTCTGCGCCTGCGGGGCGTACAGCGACGCGCCGCCACACACGCAGCCGAAGCGGAACATCGACGCCTTGTCCGTCGTCGCCCCGTAGCGTTCCCGCACGATCGTCGCCCAACGACGCCGTCCCGCCCGGTATTTGGCGATCTCTTCGAAGAAATCACCGTGGGTGTAGAAGAAGAACGAGATCTGCGGTGCGAACTGGTCGATCGTCATCCGGCCGCGCTCCACCACGGTGTCGCAATAGGTGACACCGTCGGCCAGGGTGAACGCCATTTCTTGCACCGCGTTGGCTCCCGCATCGCGGAAGTGCGCGCCGGCCACCGAGATGGCGTTGAACCTCGGAACCTCGGCCGCGCAGAACTCGATGGTGTCGGCGATCAGCCGCAGTGACGGCTCGGGCGGCCAGATCCAGGTCCCGCGCGAGGCGTACTCCTTGAGGATGTCGTTCTGGATGGTCCCGGTGAGCTTGGCCCGCGGTATCCCTTTTCGCTCGGCGGCCGCGACGTAGAAGGCCAGCAGGATCGCGGCCGTTCCGTTGATCGTCATGCTGGTGCTTATCTTGTCCAGCGGGATGCCGTCGAACAGGATCTCGGCGTCGGCCAGGGTGTCCACCGCGACGCCGACCCGGCCGACCTCCTCGCCGAAGTCGGGATCGTCGGAGTCGTACCCGCACTGGGTGGGCAGGTCCAGCGCCACCGACAGCCCCGTCCCGCCCTGTTCCAGCAGGTAGCGGTAGCGGCGGTTGGATTCCTCGGCGGTCCCGAATCCGGAGTATTGCCGGAAGGTCCACAACTTGCCCCGGTAGCCGGACGCGAAGTTGCCCCGGGTGAAGGGGAACTCCCCCGGCGGCGGAGGTTCCGCGGTCCTGTCCGCGGGCCCGTACATGGGCTGCAGTGGGATGCCCGACGGTGTCTGAGCAGCGTTATCCATCGGTGAATAACGTACTTGCAAAAAAAGAGAATGCCAATACCGCAGTGCTGACCTGGGCAAACAGCAACATTCGCACGGGTTGCAGCCGTGATTGACGGCCGCGCCCTAAGCTCCTGGTCGCGAGGGCCGAAACGACGACGGAGGTCGACATGACGGTTTCCAGGCCATCGGCAGCGGACATCGACGCCGCGGCCAAACACTTCGGCTTCCACCTCGACGCCGACGCCCAACGTAGCTACCTGGCGGTCGTGCGGCACACGCTGAGGTCTTATGACGTCATCGACGAGCTGTACGACGAGCTCGCGCGCCCGCTGGCTCCCGACCGGGCCTACCGGTTCCCGGAGCCCGGCGACAACCCCCTCGGCGCCTGGTATGTAACCACCGACATTGCCTCCAGCGCCGAAGGGCCGCTGACGGGCCGGGCCGTGGCGATCAAAGACAACATCGCCGTGGCCGGCATTCCGATGATGAATGGATCACGCGCGGTGGAGGGTTTTGTCCCCAGCCGCGATGCGACCGTGGTCGAGCGGTTGCTTGCGGCCGGGGCGACGATCGCGGGCAAGAGTGTCTGTGAGGACCTGTGCGCGTCGGGGTCCAGCTTTACCTCGGCCTCCGGCCCGGTGCGCAACCCGTGGGACACCACGCGCGAAACCGGCGGGTCATCCAGCGGCAGCGGCGCACTGGTCGCCGCCGGTGAGGTCGAGCTGGCGCTCGGCGGCGATCAAGGCGGATCGATCCGGATCCCGGCGTCGCTGTGCGGCATTGTCGGGCACAAGCCGACACACGGGCTGGTCCCCTACACGGGAGCTTTCCCGATCGAGCGGACGATGGATCACCTCGGCCCCATGACCCGGACCATCGCCGACGCCGCGCTGCTACTCACGGTGATCGCCGGACCCGACGGCCAAGACCCGCGCCAGCCCTGCGAGATCGCCGCGGTCGACTACCGGGCCGCCCTCACCGGCGACGTGGCCGGTCTGCGGGTGGGCGTTGTCACCGAGGGCTTCGGGCAACCCGGCTCGCTGCCCGAAGCGGACGAGCTGATCCGGTCGGCGGCGGGGCGGTTCACCGAGATCGGTTGCACCGTGGGCGAAATCAGTGTGCCTTGGCACCGCGACGCTCTACATCTCTTCGCCGTCCTCTTTACCGACGGTTCCAGCTATCAGATGCTGGATGGCAACGGATACGGACTGGGCGTCGACGGCCTCTACGACCCAGAACTCATCGCGCACTTCGCAAGACAGCGAGTCGTCAAGGCCGATGAACTATCCAGCATCATCAAGGCGACGGCACTGTGCGGCCACTATGGCTTGAAAGCGCTTGGCGGCGCAAGCTATGCCAAGGCGCGCAACCTGGTGCCACAGCTGCGCGCCGCCTACGACGCAGCACTTACGCAATACGACGTACTGGTGATGCCGACCGTGCCCAGCACCGCCGACACCCTCCCGGGTGGCAGCCCGCAAGAACTCGCGCTGCTCGAACGCATGGTCGGAAAGGCAACCAACACCGCACCCATCGACATCACTGGCCATCCCGCGATCTCGGTGCCCGCCGGTCTGCTCGATGGCCTGCCCGTCGGAATGATGATCGTGGGCAAGCGATTTGACGATGCTACCGTGCTGAAGGTCGCCGATGCCTTCGAATCCCTCTGCGGGGGTTTCCCCGCGGCCCCGAACCCGACGGCGTGAAGGTTATGCTCGGCAAAGGATCTCGCCGTGCGGCATCGACAGCCAACCGTCCCGAGCCGCCGCCCACGCCCGCCACGCCGCGGAAATCTCCTCGAGGTGTGCGGTGGTCGCCAGTCCCAGTGCCAAGAGATCACGGGCCACGGCCGAGTGAAGAATCCGGTCGGCCCACATTCCACCCCACCATTCCCGGGTCGAGGCCGTCGCGTAGCACCAGACGCTGCCCATCGGCGTGATGTCGTCGAAGCCGGCGTCCAGGGCCCACGACAGCAGCCGCCGGCCGGCATCCGGTTCGCCGCCGTTGGCACGGGCCGCCTTCTCGTAGAGGTCGAGCCACAGGTCCAGCGCGGGCAGCCGCGGGAACCAGATGAAGCCGGCGTAGTCGGCGTCCCGCGCCGCGACGATTCCGCCCGGCCGACACACTCGCCGCATCTCCCGCAGTGCCTGCACCGGGTCGGCGACGTGCTGCAGCACCTGGTGGGCATGGACGACATCGAATGCGTCGTCGGGGAATTCGAGGTTGTGCACGTCGGCGGTCGTGAACGTGACGTTTGACAGGTTGTGTCGCTGAACCTCGGCGCGGGCCACGTCAAGGACCTCGCCGGATTGGTCGACGGCCAGCACCGGCCCGGGCGCGACGCGCTCGGCGAGGTCCGCGGTGATCGTCCCGGGGCCGCAACCGATGTCCAGCACGGACAACCCCGGCTTCAGGTGGGGCAGCAGGTAGGCCGCGGAGTCCTGCGCGGTGCGCCGCTGGTGGCTGCGTAGCACCGATTCGTGATGTCCGTGCGTGTACTTGGCCGGGCGTTCGTCGTTCATGGCCCGAAGCTTATCGGCTTGTTTCGTATTATGAAATGATCCTCTCACTATATGAGACAATCAGTCGATGGGGACGTTGAGGATCGGTCGGTCGACGCCGGCACCGGGACCGTCGAAATGCCACCATTCCCCGGAGTACGGGGCCAACCCGCCGTACTTCATCGCGTCCCGCAGCCGGGCCCGGTTCGCCTGTTCGTCGGAGCTGACGCCCTGGGTCGCGTACGCCGTTGCGCGCGAGGAGAAGTCGTCGAAGTCGGTGCCCATGTCGGCCAGGCAAAGTCCAGCCACCTGCCGCTCGGACGGGCACTGCTCCTGCACGCTGGTGAACGTCACGTCAACCGAACGCCCGGACTCGTGGCTGTGCGCATACTGGCCCGGGCGGGCCACCCACGCGGGGTTGGGGACGACGTTGAACAGTCTGACCTGGACGTCGTGCGGCCGGTAGCAGTCCCAGAACACCAGCACGTGGCCCTGGGGGCGCAGCGCCGTCGCCGCCGTCGCCAGGCCCGGCGCCATGGATTGATGCACCAGGCATCGGGCGTCGGAGGGATACAGCTGGGTGCCGGTGAAATTGTTGGTCGTCGCGTAGCGCAGGTCGATGATGGCGTCGGGGACGACGCTGCGGACGTCGACGAATCCGGCCGCCCGCGCCGCGTCGCTGACGGGCGGCACGTCGGGACTTGCCTGCGCGGTGGCGGCACCGGAGACCGCGACCAAGCCAACGGCTACCGCAATCGGAAGGACCGGGCGGATACGACGCATCTGGTCATTGTCGCGGTTCCGCGAGCCGGATCACATGAGCCACACCAGCCACCGCGAACTCCGATCAGCGTGGATCGCCGGCGATGTCGCCGTCGACGTAGCGCTGCAGGTTGGGCGCCATCGCCGCCACCACCTCGTCGTCGGCCATCGACGCGATCGGCTCGATCTTCCAGACATAACGCAATAACGCGAAGCCGATCAGCTGGCTGGCGATCAGGCCGCTGCGACGCAGCCGCTCGTCCTCGTCGTTCCCCAGGGTGGATTCACCGATCAGGCCGCGCTCCACGATCAACCGCAGCTTCTCGCGGGTCTTGGTCTCGTGGGCCGCGGTCAGCACCACCGCCCGCAGGGCGGGACCGACGTCCTCGTCGGTCCAGACGTCTAGCACGTTGCGGATCAGTCGTTCACCGAGATCGGCCTTTGGCGTGGCCCAGGTCTTGGTGACCGAGTCGAGCCACTTCTGCGGTGGCGCGGTTGCGGCATCAAGCAGGCCCTCCTTGGAGCCGAAGTAGTGGTAGATCAACGCCGGGTCGACGTCGGCGGCGCGGGCGACGGCGCGAACTGCTGTGCCGGCCCAGCCGTGTTCGGCGAATTCGTCGCGAGCCGCAGACAGGATGCGCGCCGCCAGGACGCCCCGCTCGTCACGCGGGCCCGGGGTGATGGATCGCTTCGGCACGGTCTCACCATACCGCGAAATTTCACCTTGCGTTGAGACTAGTTTCAACGTAGCGTGAAACTATGATCAAGACGCTCAACGGCCCGCAGACCACCGGACGGCAATACCGCAACCTCAGCGAACCGCAGTACGCGTCGCGCAGCGACATCAACACCGCGATCGCCATGCGTGACGGCACAACGCTTTTGGCCGACATTCATCGGCCCGATTCTGACGGCCGCTTTCCGGCGCTGCTCGCCGCCTCGCCATACCCGCGGCAGATGCAGGACCTGGGCGCGCCGGCCGGGTTCATCGAGGCCGGCGTGACGGACTTCTGGGTGCCGCGCGGCTATACGCACGTCATCGCCAACCTGCGCGGCACCTGCGGCTCGGGGGGCACCTTTACCTTCTTCGACGCCCAGGAACGCCGAGACGTGCACGACCTCGTCGAGTGGGTCGCGGCCCAACCCTGGTGCGACGGCAACGTCGGGATGATCGGCATCAGCTACTTCGCGATGACCCAACTCGAGGCAGCCGTTGAGCGGCCACCCCACCTGAAAGCGATCTTCCCCCTTGCCGTGACGACGGACCTGTTCGAAGGCGCCAATCACCACGGGCTGTTGAGTTCGTCCTTCGTCACCCCGTTCCTCGCGATGATGGGCCTGACCTCCGAGCGCAGCGACAAGCTGTGGCGCAGCAAGCCCGTCGGATTGGCCCGCCGCGTGCTGAAAAGCCCACGCGTGCACAAAAAATTCGAGACGGCCAATGGCGAGACGGCGGTGACGATGCTGCGTCAGCTCCTCAGGCTGCCGCACAATCCACACCCGTGGGACGAGTTGTGGCAAGAGGCCGCGGTGCGGCATCCCACCCGCGACGAGTGGTGGGAGGAGCGAAACCTGTTGCCACTGCTGAAGGAAATCGACATCCCGGTGTATCTCGGGTGCGACTGGGAGAACGTGCCGCTGCACCTTCCTTCGACTTTCGCGACATGGAGAGGGCTGTCGGACAACGCTTGTGTGCGGATGGGCATGCTGGGCAAGTTCGGGCTGACGTGGCCCTGGGAGAGCATGCACACCGAGGCACTGGCCTGGTACGACCACTGGCTGAAGGGCCGCGACACCGGAATCACCGACGGGCCACCGATCCGGTACTTCCTGCCCGGGGCCGACCAGTGGCGCACCGCCGACTCGTGGCCGCCGTCGCAAGCCCCGCATCGTGAACTCGCTCTGCGCGCCGACGGCATCCTGAGCGAGGACGAAGGCGAGCCGGGCGGTCGGGAATTCATGGTCCTGGGTTCGGGCCTGGGCCGGGTCAAGCCCAGCGAGATCGATCCGCCGTCGATGCTGACCTGGACCGGCGGACCGCTCAGCGAGGACCTCGACATGGTCGGCGACGTCGAGTTGCGGTTGGTCGCCTCGGCGACGGCGATCGATACCGCGTGGATGGCGATGCTGCAGGACGTGGCGCCCGACGGCGAAGCCACCGATGTGACCGCCGGCTGGTTGCGTGCCAGCATGCGCGAGGTCGACGAGGCGACCAGCCGCCCCGGGGCGCCGGCATTGCCGTGCCGCACCGCCCAGGCGGTGCCGCTGGGCGAGGACGTCGAGTACCGAATCCCGTTGGTCCCCAATGCTCGACGGTTCAAGGCGGGCCATCGCATTCGGCTGGTGCTCACCAGCGACGACCAGGACCCGTCGACGCCGGCGATCATGAACTTCCGGCACGCCGGCGTCGGGACCAGCAGCCTCAACACGGTCCGCTCGTCGTCGCGGCTGCTGATCCCCGTCCTCGCTTAGTTCCTGCGATGTTGGCTAGGCCGCAGGGATTGATCGCAGAGCCGGTCGAGTGATCATCACCCTGACAGCCGGCAGATGCCTTTGTGCTGCAACACATCAGCGGAGTCGCGAACTAACCCGCTCATCGTTGGCGTTCGTTGTCCTCAGTGCCCGCGGCGGCCCCGGCCAGCTGAAAGGCGGGCGCGGTGTTGTCGCTAGGCCGGCTCAGCAAACCTCCCCACGCATGGTGGGCGGCAGCGATGACGTCGTCATCGAAGTATTGCGGCAGATCATTTCCTGCGATAGCGACTAGGGCATCAGCCAACCCCAACGGGGCAACGTTGTGCCGTTTGGCCGTTTCCACTATGTCGATAAACGCCTCATTGAGGCTGCACCGCCGCAGCGCTACAAGGACCCCTTGGGCGGCGCACAGACTCCGCGGGCCGCTGCGGCCAGAATATCTCTCTTCCACTGTGGGCTCCTTTTTCCCCCAGTAGTTCCGATGTTGCGCGGCTTTGCCCAACATGTGGAGGGCCGGAAGTCCCTAGTCCAAAGGGCCGGGTCCAAGGGCAGCTACTCGCCGCGTCATCCCAAGCTGTTCGGGTTGCGGATAGCGGCGGGTGGAACCGTGAGGCGTGGCGGATCGAATCGCGCGTTCGATCGGTAGAGAACGAGATGACCTGCTGGCGCGGGGCGGTGCCGGCAAGGCCATTGATGAACCGCGAGCCGTCATCTATCGTCCCGAGTAGCCGATCGGCTACCCTCTGGCCGGCGGCTCGAAGGAGCAAACACGATGGCCGGTCTCGGCGTGGGTGTCATGCACAACACCATCAATTCGCGTTTCGGGCCGAAGCCGTTGATCCACGCCGACTACCTGACCGGGCTCGCCTGTGGAGCCGACTCCTTCTGGGTGGCCGACCACCTCAGTTCGGCGTGGCCGCCGTCGATGTGGACTCCCGAGCACGTGGGCGCGGCGCGGGTGATCCCCGAGATCGACGCTCACCTCGAGCCGTGGACGATGCTCGGCTACCTGGCCGGCCGCAATCGGCTCGGCCGGATGCGCCTCGGGGTGGCCGTGACCGACACCGGCAGGCGCAACCCGGCCGTCACCGCACAGGCCGCCGCCTCGCTGCACCTGCTGACCCGGGGTCGGGCGGTGCTGGGCATCGGAACCGGCGAGCGGGAAAGCAATGCGCCCTACGGGGTCGACTGGTCCAAGCCGGTCGCACGCTTCGAAGAGGCAGTGGCCACCATCCGCGCGCTGTGGAACTCCAACGGCGAGTTGGTCACCCGCGACTCACCGTTCTTCCCTTTGCACAACGCCACTTTCGCACTGCCCCCGTACAAGGGCAAATGGCCCGAGATCTGGATCGCCGCGCACGGACCGCGCACGATGCGTGCCACCGGACGATATGCCGACGGCTGGTTCCCCGGAACGACCCGCGCAACCGAATACGGCGAGCAACTCGAGATCGTGCGCGCTGCGGCTTCGGACGCCGGACGCGACCCGATGGCCATCACCCCAGCGCTCATCCGGTTCATCGTGACCGGCCGGTCCCGCGACGAAATCGACGAAGTCGTGGACAGCGATATCGCCAAGGTGTTCACGCTCAACTGTTCGGCCAAGGACTGGGCCCGCCACGGCGCCGAACACCCGATGGGCACCGACTTCACCGGAGTGCAGGACCTCATCCCGCAAACCATCGACGAGCAGACGGCGCTCTCCTACGCGGCCAAGGCCCCGCGATCCCTCGTGCGGGAGTTGTTCGCGGTGGGCACACCCGACGAAGTCGTCGAGCAGATCGCGGAATTCCGCGACAACGGCATGCGATACCTCGTCGTGGGCAACGCCGGCGCGATTCAACCGAGCCTGCGCAAGAGCGCGTCCGTGACCGCGCCCTACATCAAGGTCGTGCGCGGCCTGCGAAAGCTGTGAGCGAGGAGTCTTGCGATGCCGATGATCGACCTGACGTTCGTGCGTGGCTCGGTGGAGGACCGGGCGTTGAGCCGGCTGGCCGACGAGTTGGTCACCGCGCTGCTGCGCGCCGAACGCGCGCCGGACACACCATTCCTGCGCGACAACACCTGGGTATACCTGCATCCGATGGAGGCGGCCGAGCTCTCGGTGGGCGGCCGGGGGCCGGGAGCCCCCCGATTCCGGGTCGACCTGAGCGTGTTCGAGGGAGCACTGGACCGGGAGCGCAAGGAACAGCTCGTCGCCGACGTGCACGCGGCGGTGTGCGCCGCCGCGGGAATCGAGCCGCAGGGGGCCAGGGCGTTTCATGTTTGGACGCTGATCCACGAAATCCCCGAGGGCAATTGGGCCGGCGGCGGCCGAGTCATCTATTACCAACAGGTGAAAGGCCTTGTCGCCGAAGACATGCCCGGCGAAGGTCGTGCCTGACAAACTGTTTGCCGAAGGCCCGGCCGACCCCGGCGGATCGCTTTATGCTGACTGGGAAGCGGCTGGCGGAAGCCGGCTTCGGTGGCTTGTCGGCGTGACCTTCGCCGGTTCGACATGACAGGGTGCTCGTCGTGAGGGGGATGGCCCGATGGCGTATGTGCTAACGCAGCCAGAGGTAATGGCGACGACGGCTGCCGATGTGGCGGCGATTGGTACAACGCTCAACGAGGCCACGGCGGCCGCGGCGGGCAGGACAACCGGTCTGGTGGCGGCCGCCGCCGATGAGGTATCCGCGGCGGTGGCGACCGTGTTCAGCGCCTACGCCCGGGAGTGGCATGCGCTGGTCGGGCGGGCGGCGGTGTTTCAGAGTGAGTTCGCTCAGGCGCTGTCCGCGGCCGGAAACGCCTACGCCAACGCCGAGGCTGCCAGCCTGGCCGCGCTCGCTGCACCCCTCCGGGCGCTGTCCATGAGCTTGCCGATCGGCAGCTCCACGACCAGTACGACGGGTGGCACCGGGGTACTGACTGCAATGGCGACGGCGGCGTTGGCAGATCCGTCTGTCACTTTAGTCATGGACGGCAGCGGAACGCCGATACCTCCGCCAACCTTCGTGGCCAACGTTGTCAGCAAGTACGTCATGCCCAATTTCCCTGTAGGCCTTGTCCAAGCCCTGTCCATGCCAGCGGGGGAATATCCGGATAGCGGCATCAAGGACTTGATGCAAAACATATCGATAGCCCGCAGCGTCACGATCCTGAACAACGCGATCCAACAGCAACTCGCCGCCGGGAACTCTGTAAACGTACTGGGCTACTCGCAGGGCGCCAACATCGCGTCGATGGAAATGCAGTTGCTGGATCCCAGCGGCACGCCAAGCTCACTACCGATAAACTTTGTGCTGCTTGGTAATTCGATGAATCCCAACGGCGGCTGGGACGCGCGCTTCCCGGGTTTGAGCCTCCCGACTTTGGGCTTTTCGACCCTCGGCCCGTTTCCCACCAACGACTTCCCGACCAAGGTTTACACCCTCGAATACGACGGCTGGGCCGACTTTCCGCAATACCCGATCGATGTCTTCTCCGACTTGAATGCCCTTGCGGGCATGGTAACTGTGCACACGGGCTATGAAAATCTCACGTCTACGCAGATCAATTCGGCGACTGTATTGCCCACGCAGGGACCCACGACCACCACCTTCTACATGATTCCAACCCTAAACCTGCCCCTGCTGGACCCGGTTCGGTTTATCCCCTACATCGGGAACCCCATCGCGGATTTGCTCCAACCGGTTTTGACGCCCCTTGTCAACTGGGGCTACGGCAATCCAGATTTCGGCTGGTCCACCGGGCCGGCCAATGTGACTACGCCGTTTGGATTCTTGCCGCCGCTTAGCGACACCGCCGCCCTGGGACCCGCCCTGGTCAGTGGTATCCACCAGGGATTCGGTGCTGCGATCAGCGACTTTTACGCCGAGGGACCCCCGCAGCTGCCGTCGCTGCAGGACATATCGGAGGCGCTCACGTCACTTTCGTCGGGGCCCGGCACACTGGCCCTGCCCACCGGACCGCCGACGATAACCGGCATTCTCTCGGGCCTGGAAACGGCGAACACACAGATCGTCGGCGCCTCGACCACCGCGTTCTCGACGGCCTACTCGACGCTGCTCCCGACTGCAGATATCACGACCGCGGCCCTGGTCTCTTTGCCGTCTTATGACTTCAACCTTTTCCTCAACGGGGTGAGCCAAATGGTCAACGGTCAGCCGCTTGCCGGGCTTGTCAACGCGATCGGCTACCCCATCGCCGCCGATACTGGATTGCTGCCGCTCGTAGGAGGTTTGGAACTCGCCGTCCTCGGGGAAGCGGGCTATTCGATCCTGACGGGGACGCCGTATGGGAGTTTCTAACCGATGCGCAAAATCGGACTGAGCATCTGATCGTTCTCGCAGTGGCCAGGGGCGGGATCGAACCGCCGACCTTCCGCTTTTCAGGCTGAGGCAAAGTCAGGTGGAAGGCGTTTATGCTGGTCAAATTGGACAAACTGGACCAATTCCGACGGTTCAGAACACGCAATCCCAACCGCATGGCGGATGCAAAGCGGATGAAAACTTAACCCCAGACCCCACAGAGCGCATCAAGAGATTCGTGAAAGTTGACCTTGCCCGGAGAAGTCTTCATCGATTATCGTCGATTATCGATGAATACGGCCACGGGGATCGACCGAGCGACAGCCGAGAAATGGGCGTCGTGGTTCCGCGCCCTCGGTGATCCAACGCGAGTACTGATCCTTCACCTACTCGCAAACGCTGAGGCCCCGATGACCGTTGGTGAGCTTACGGAGCGCCTCGATGTGGGACAGTCGACAATCTCTCATCACCTTGCGAAGTTGGCTGACGTGCGTTTCGTTCTTGTCGATCAGCGAGGCACCTCGAGCTTGTGGCGGATCAACACGAACTGTCTGACCTGTTTCCCCTCGGCGGTCGATGTGGTCATGGGTCGCATACCCGCCGAGTTCACGACTGCCGTGGAGCGCACCCGATGACCAGCAGCGACATCCACGACGACGTCCGCGTCTACTACCGCCAGGCAGCCCGAACCCTGGTCAAGGAGCCA
>Ga0335076_10003183_pt1 | contig 16462 bp, 21 predicted proteins | sample Lox_Sample_25_FD_206717 | JGI IMG/M metagenome (GOLD analysis project Ga0335076, IMG submission 206717) | Soil microbial communities from Loxahatchee National Wildlife Refuge, Florida, United States - Lox_Sample_2.5 | ecosystem: Environmental > Terrestrial > Soil > Wetlands | place: USA...
AGTGGTTCCACGTGGAACCGCACCCATGGAACGATAAGCGCTCGCTACCTCGCTGATTTCCTTGGCGGCGGCCTCAGCCGAAGCCCGATCTGGAAACGTGCGGCCTTCAGCGCTGCCAGGGGAGTGCACCCGGTAGCCTTCCGCGGTGGGGGTGACCGTGGGTTGCGGGTGGGGCTCCCCGCCGGTCTGGGCGCTGGGCACCAGGAAGCGATCGATCTCTTCCGGGGTCATCTTCGCAGCCTTCGGGTGCACCTGGAGCACCCCGCCGGCGAGGGCACCGACCACGGTGGAGACCCCCAGCGCGCCTGGATCCAGCGGCTGGTTCTCCCCCATCTCGCGAGCGAGCTCCGCTCCGCCGCCAATCGCCGCTGCGCCGCCGGCGCGTGCGGCGCCACCTGCCACAGCGCCTGCGACGCGCGCCGCCCTGGCGCCCGCTCCGGCGGCCAAGGCAGCCTTGCTGACAGACGCAGCGGCCTTGAGCTCACCGGCACCGGGCAGAAAGAACAGCTCAGGATCGGCTGCAAACCCCTTCACGAGCGAGCCGACCGCCACCCCCGGGTGCTGCTTCACCTGTTGGTGGAGCGCGCCAAAGGACTCCTGCATCCGCTGACCCAGGGGTTTGCTGTCGTCCGAGTGCAGAAACTCGTTGAATTTCTTGTACACCAGGCCCGGCACACCGCCCAGCACGTAGGTCATCGGGTCGTGGTACGCAGCTTTCGCGAGCTCAGCCGGGATCGACTCGGTGAAGGGAGCCTTCAGGATGCCACCCACGCCCCCGGTACCTTGCCCAAAATCGGCCCAGAAGCCACTACGCTGAAGCGCTACACCGTTGATTGCCTTGACTTGATCGGCCGGTGAATTGTTCCCAGAACCGCCCACGCTGACCACGGCATCGGCGTCATGACGTTGTGTAGACGCTGTACCTACGCTGACCACCTCGTCGGGGTTGGTCGCCATAGTGGAGCCTCAACTGCGCTAGTGGACCCTCGAAATAGCACCGTTCTGGTCCATGATCCAGGTGGTGTTGTCGCCGAAGGTCACCGGCTGGCCCTTGTGCTGCTCGAGCGCGGCGCGCTTGCCTGGGGAAACCTGGTTGCTCTGGTCGGTACCCGGTGGTGTCGACGCGGCCGGCTTCGGTGTCGCCGCTGCAGCGCCAGCATTGTTCCCAGGCGCGGCCGCGGGCTGTGGTTGTCCGGCAGAACCTGGTTGCGCCTGGCCGGATTGGGCCGGATTTGGCCGGGTCTGGCCGGGGTGTGCACCGGGTGTGGCCGGAATCTGCGATGCGAGCGCACGGGTGCGTGCTACCGATTGGTCCATGGAGAGCTCGAGCGCTGCGATCTGATCATCGATCCGCTGCAGCATCTGCCCCTTGACCTCATCGTTGAGCGACAGGTTGCTGTTGATCTGGCCGCGCTGCTTCACGAACTCATCCACCTGGGCTTTCGCGTTCGCCCAATTTTCGTGCTCGGCTTTGAGCTGCTGGGCCATCGCCGGGGGCACCTTGCCGGAGGCGATGCGCTCGTTGATCTCTTTCCAGTGCGCCTCTTGCGCCAGGTCATGCCGCTGCCGCTCATGCAGCTGCTCGAGCGCGTATTTCGCCTTGGTGATGCGATCGAAGGCCTGGCTCTGAGCCTGGAAACTGTGGATTTTGCTCGTCACGGCCTGTTGCTTCTGATCCAACAAGTCCCCGGTCATGCGCCTCGCGGCATCGCCTGCCTTCTGGTACGCATCCGCGCGCCCCCTGTAGGCCTCGAGCATCAACTGGTGCTGGCGCATCAGGTTCTGCTGGTGTTCCTTCAATTTGTTGTATTGCGCCATCCAGGCGTTGTAGCTGTCTTCGTACAGCTTTTCGCTCGCCTGGTTGAGTCCCTGCACGATACCGGTGGTGGCGGCCAACATGTTCTGCCCGGAGAGCTTGGTCACCTTGCCGCCGATCGCCGAGAGCAACGCAAACATCGGCGCCATATGCATGGTCGTGGCGTAGGCCGCCTGGCGGGTGGGAACCGACTTCAGCCAGGTGTCCATCTGCTGCATCTGCGCGGGCTGTTCGTCGGCCATCTGCTCGCTGACGCTCGCTTCCTGCTCCGAGTACTTGACCGACTGCTGTTCGTAGTGCTCTGCGGTCTCGCGTTCCGCGGAGATCTGCGGATCAAACTGCTTGTCGAGGCCGGATAGGTCGCTCGAGAGCCCGGACAGATCCACCTGGCCGGCGGCCGGATTGGTGTTGGTGTCATCAGCCATGTCTCAACCTCCGAACGGATCGCCGGCGGAAATATCCCCGGAGACATCGCTCCCGGCGCCAAATGGATCGTTGTAGGTGATGCTGTTGGGATCGAAGTTATAGAGCGACTGGTCCAGTTGCGTTGACACGTCCGTCTGGTTCGCCTGCTCCTGCTGCCAGGTCGAGCTGTCGAGCTGCGAGCTCACCTGGTTCTGATTGTCCGTGCTGGCGACATCGCTCGATCCGCCGAAGGGCGCGCCACCCGCAGCGCTCGAGGCGACACCACCGGCACCCTGACCCGCAACCGCGCGGCCGATCTGCCCGATGGTTCCGCTGGTACCCGTGGCCGGGGCCTGAGACTTCCCGCCGCCCATGGCCGTGCCGAACCCTTGCGCGATGCCGGCGAAGAGCTGGTTGAGCGACTGGGACAGCTGCGTGTCGCCCTGGATCAGGATCTGCACCGCCTGCTCTTGAGCTCCGAGGCCAAACTCGCTCTGCGTGAGCGCCTGGTTGAGCAGCCCGTTGTAGGTCTGCTGCACGGTGGTCAGCGCCTGCTGGGAGATCTGCAGGTTTCCTTGGGTGAGCGACTGACTCAGCTGGGCAGCGTTGTCGTCGATCTGCTGATAGGCAGCGTCTCGAGCCGATCCGTCCGTGTTGCCGGACGCGGCCAGCTGGCTATCGACCATCGCGCGCTGTTGCTTGACGTAGTCAGAGACCTGCTGCTGCTGCGCCGAGGTGAGGTTGCCCGTGCCGTACTGCTTGGCGACATCGCCGAGCTCTGCGGCCGTGTCGGTCTGCTGCTTGATCGAAGATCCCAGAGGCCCGCTAACCTGTGGGCCGCCCTGCAGCTGGCCGAGCTCCGCAGCCCCCGCGGCGCTATACGGCTGGCCGAGGGTTGAGATGGAGCCTGCCTCTTGCTGGTTTTCGGTCTTCTGCTGGGAAGCCTGCACTTCGCCCAGGCCCGCGAGAGTCCCGAACTCTGCGACATTGCCCGCCGGCGAGTTGAGGAAGTTGGACACACCGCTGCTAAGGTTCGACAGCCAGCTGGTGTCCGTGCCGCCGGTTCCGGAGCTCGCGGAAGGGTCACCGCCAGGTCCGCCGGCCTGCAATTGATTCTGGGTCCCGCCCAGACCTGCGCCAAGTGCCATACCGCCCACTCCTGCCAAGACGAGCGGCAGCATACTGCTCGGCTGCGCCCCAGGGTTAGTTGTTGAAGCCGTCGAGGGGAAGGACAGCACTGCCGACTGCAGCGGCTGCTTCACCGTCTGTTGCACGATCTGCTGGGCCTGGTTCGGACCGAAGCCGAGGGCGCCGAATTTCGGCAGGTTCGTGAAGGGCTGGTCTCCGCCGACCGCCTTCCACTGCTGCTGCGCCGTGCCGTTCATGTACTGCGCGGTCATCTGCTGGAAAAGCCCCTGCAGCGCGCCCTTGTTGGCATCATTCCAGTTGCCCATCTGGCTGATCCAGGGCGCGACGACTTTGCTGTAGACGGTTTGCGGCGTGTCGTTTTGGCTGATCACCCCTTGCGAGGCGGCCAGATTGATCTGGTTCGCTAGGTCAGTGGTGAAGCGCTGCTCACCTTTGCGGCCGTACTTGTCGTAGATCGGATTAGAGCCCTTCAGCTGGCCCGAACGCAGATCAAAGTAGCCCGCGAGCGGCAGGTAGGGATTGGTCACCATCGTCGCAAGCTGCGCCTGCGCCTGCGGGTTGCCATTCAACTTGTTGAAGGCCTGCGTGTAGCCGTTGAAGGGCACGTTCTCCGGATCGACCTTGCCGGAACCAAACACCGATGACAGCGCACCGAGGGCAGCGCCGGCGACAGCGCCGATGGCCGTGCCGATGCCTGGCAGGATCATGGTGCCGACAGCAGCGCCGGACTCAGCACCGCCGATCGCATCCGGAGCGGTGGCGCCCGACTGCCAGTTCTTCGCTTCGTTGTAGACAGCCAGGCCCACATTCAGAGCACCAGCGCCCTGGCCGGCGCCCTCGAGCAGGCTATAGGCATTGACGCCGGCCTGCGCGTAACCGGACACGCCGCCCGTCTCGAGGCCCTGGTAGATGCCCAGAAGGTTACTCGCGACGCCTGCACCACCACTCAATTGAGGGTTGTTTGTCGCCTGTCCTGCTAGCTTGCCGGCGTTGATCGCCGCGCTGGCACTGCCCTGCACGCCGCCCTGTTTGATCCCGCCGGCAATGCCGAACGCGGAGTTAGCTCCGTGCGTCAGGTCTTGGATGCCGAAGGTGTCGTTGCTCATGACGGCGCCGGCGGCTCCTTCACCAGGCTGAAGGGGCTCGGTGGCCGCGCCGGCGGATCTTTCGGTGGCTGTAGCCCGGCCGCTGTCGCCGCGCGCAGCCGCGGGATGAGCTCGCCCACAGTCTCGTACGGCAGCTTACCGAGCACCGCGAGGATCAAGTTGGCTTCGTTGATGTCGAGGGTCCAGGTGATCATGGTGGTTTGCGGGTCGTCAGTTCAGTAGGTACGAGATTACCTGGGACTGCACGCTGCTGGGCGTGCCTTTGCTGTTTGCGTTGGTCCAGCCGCTCGAGCTGCCATTGAGCGTGAACGTTAGGGTGCCGCTGCCGGCGGTGATGATCACACCGGTACCCGCTTTCACGACAGAGTTGTCGAGCATCGCAGCGCAGGGAACCCACTGCGTGAGGGTTGCGGGCTGAATTGCCGCTGGCAATCCGGTCATTCCGAAGGTGACCGCGTTAGACGTTCCGTTGATGTTGATCGGCAGCCCGAGCAGCACCAGTTTCCCGATCCGAGTCCAGGTGCACGTACCGGTCGGCGATGTAGTGAGTCCGGTCAGCGTGCCGGTGAACGTACCGGTGTCCGGGGTCATGTCCACCTGGGCGCCGGCGACTGGGCCTAGCCCTGAGATTAGGCCGGCCGCTGAGATCACCACTCTGATGGTGCCGTTGGTTCCCAGGTACAGCTGACGATTGGCACGCTGAAACAGTGCCGCATCGCCGCTCGCGTCTTGGCCCATGGAGAACGCATTGGCGATTGACTGACCGTTCCCAGCTGAGTCGATGAGCGCCTGCTGTCCGGCCGTACCCGTGAGTGCCGTGTTCCCCGTTGCGTTGGTCTTCACCAACACCGGGTAGTTGCCCGGTGTACCGCCTTGGAAGGCCCACCCGCCGCTCGCGGTGGCAAGGCCCGATCCCTGAAAGGCGTAGGTGGGGTTGTCGGTGGCGTTGCCGAAGGTCTGCGCAGCCTGCTGCAGGCTGGCTACGTTGCGTCCGGCCGCGGTGACCGTGAGCCCGTTGGTAAAGTTACCGGCGCCGCCGCTATTGGCCTGGAGCTGGAATTTGCCGCTAGTGACCTCATACTGCAGTTGGATCCAGGCACCCGCCGGTAGCTGCCCTGGCACCAGTGCCGTGCCATCGGAGTTGACGATGGTCTTGGCGCCCAGTGCGTTGACGTTGATGGTGGGGGCTGCGATCGTGTTGGTGGCGGCAACCTTCACCTGCAGGATGAGGCCATCGACGTAGCCCACCACCTGCGGCGCCGGGACCGTGATCACCAGGCCGTTGACGGCGCCGGAGTCGATGTAGCCGTTGTCAAAGTTGGCAAGCGTGTTAAGGCCGGTGGTGAGTAGCCCGTAATTACCATCGAGCAGGCTCAAGGCTTCAGGCCCTGTATCGGGCCCGAAAGTGTGCAAACCGGTGACTGCGCCTGCCATGGAGTACTCCCCTTACAATTTCAGCTGCTGATCGACTTTCTGGTGGAATCGTGCGTCGAAGTCCATCCAGTCGCGCAGCTCCTGCTGCGTCTGCCAGCGACCCGGTAGCGCGAGCACCTTGGAGTCGGCACTCGACAGATCGATTCCGGTGAAGGTCGCCAGCGCCACAGTGCGCGTCCAGTGCCGGGCCATCCAGTCCGCGTCCACCGTGCCGCGCAGCTGCTGGCCGCCGGAGATCTTCAGGATCTCGTTATACACACGGTGCCGCGTGGCGTGCGCCTCGATGTAGCGCTCGAGCGCGATCTCATCGTCGAGGTCAAAATCACTGAAGGGTGCAACGATCGGCATCTTTAGTTCCCCACCCAGCGCGCCGCCCACTTGTAGTCGAGCAGGAAGCTGTTGAGCTCAAACACCGTGCCCTGCGTGGTGCGCAGGGTGAAGCCGACATACTTGGCGAAGGCCGCCGGCGAGCGCGCCCAATACACCTGGAATTGACCTGGCGCCCACTGCACCGTCGCGAGCGCGTTGTTCTGCCAGGTGACCACCGCGCCGCTGTTGTTGATCCACTGCACCTGGCCGACCACCGACACCGGGAACGGATAGGTGGACTGCGGCGTGTCGAGGTTCAGGGTCACCGAGGCCGAGCCGGTGGCTGATAGACCGACGCCGCCGCGGATGCACTCTTTCTGCGTGATCGGATCGCCGAAGTCCCACAGCGCGGTGCTGATCGTGGCCGCCGGCGAGCTCCCGAGATTGGCGAATAGCTGGTAGATGGCGTTGCCGATATAGGCAAACATCACTGGCGCGTTGTTCAGGAACGCCGTGGTGATCCGGGTGATGGTCCCGTAGTTGGCAAACCACCAGCGCCCGCCGGCGGGATTGCCCTGGTACATCGCAATCACGGTGTCAGACCCATAGGTCGGATCGGCGTTGCGTTGGATCAGAAACCCTGCGCAGAACAGCTGCCTCGAGACGACGGTGGCCGCCGAGACCGTCGGCACGAAGGCCGCGTACTGCAGCGTGCCGTCGATCGATGAGTTGTACTGGTTGTTCGGATCCACTCCGGAGATCGGATCGACGCTGGTCCCGTACAGCCGCCAGATCCCCCACCGATTGGCAAACAGCACCAGGCGACCATAGGTCAGGATCGAGTAGACCTGGTCTGTGCCGATGTTGGCCGAGATGTTGAGTTTGGTAAAATTCGGCGTCGGTGGCGAAGCGCCCGCTGGGATGTACACATCCGAGATGTAGTCCACCGAGGTGGTGCCGAAGATGTACAGGTACCCGTTGGCCGACAGCAGCGCTTGCACGATCGAGCGCAGTGTGGAGTCCACCAACACAGTGAAGCCACCACCGGAGGCCGTCGTAAAATCGCTGAAGGATCCGGGGGCGCTGTAGTAGAGGATCCGTCCCTGCGCGATCCACACTCGATTGGCGTACACGGCGATCGCCTGGCCGGAGGTCGGAGCTCCTGTACCCGTGATGGCGGCAATGTTCCCTGTGCCGTTCCACTGGTAATACCCGGTCGAGTCCACGATCAGCACGTTGCTGTTCTGATACTGCGTCATCGCCGTGCCTGAGCCGGCCAGGACGATGGCGCCGTTGATCTGGTTGACCGTGGAGCTGTTGACCGTGAAGCTGAACAGCTTGCCGTTGGTCGCCGCCTGGATCAGGTATTCGACGTTGCTGATGTTGGCATTGATGTCGGTGTAGATCGTATCCAGCGCATAGTTGTGCAGCAGCGTCGAGATGTCGGCGATCGAGTGGAGGTTGGCGGCGCCGATCGGCTGCGCGTTCTCGAGGTTCGCAAAGGCCTCATTGGGCAGTCCCGTGCGCTGGTTCGTCGTGTTGACCGCCAGGAAGTTCTTAAACGAGAAACTCTGGAGGGGGCGCTCGCTCTTGTCCTCAACCTTTTGCGCCACGGCTCACCGCCGGTAGGCGTCGCGGAAGCGACTGGAGAAGAAGGCAAACATGCACGCCTGGCGCTCGGTCAGGTACTTCTTGTAGAAGACGCTTTCGGCCTCGGTGAGTGACTGCTCGTCGTATTTCGCCAGGTGCGCCGCAAACCACTGCACCATCGGCTGAAAGACTGTTGGGATCGTCTCAGGTGTCGCATCCGACACGAGCGGCGGCGGCACCAACACCACATCCCAGTCGGATTGGTACGCCTGGTCGGGTACCGGATTGAGATAACAGCTGCCGCCGCCGATCATCGCCAGCGAGCCGGGGCGCGTGGTGTAGGTCTGGAAGATGCGCAGCTTGGCGTTCTGCTCGGTGAAGCTGCGATTCTGGCAGATCACCCGCATGTTGCCCCAGTAGATGGTGACGGAGATCAGCTCAATGACATTCAGGCCCTGGCCCGCCGGCGTGCCGGTGCTGACCGTGGTCGCGATGTTATAGAGCTCCTGGTTCTGCGGCAGCGTGATCGCAGTGATGATCTGCCGCAGGCACTTGGTGTCAGCCGCTACCCGTACACGCGCATCGTTGATGTCATCGGTCAGCTCAGCGTCGGACCACTCCTGCCCGTTCGGATCGCTGATCCGCCGTCTGACCTGGGTGAGGTACTTGTTGAGCACACGCCACTAGGCTCCGGAGTTGTCGGCCGGAGATTGCTCCCCGGCCGGCTCCCCACCGGAGTCACCAGCGTGGGGGCGCCGCCCCCCGGTTCGTTTGCCACCTCGCGGGGCTGTGTCCTGGGCGTCATCTTCGTCGTCAAACGTGACGCGCCCCTGGTCGAAGGTGAACTTGTCGAGCTTCTCGAGGGCTGCCTCGAGGGTATCGCAGCCCTCCTTGCCAGGAATCAAAAAACCGAGCTTGTTGAGTGCCGGCGCCTTGTCTTCCTCGCCCAGGCCGAAGATGTGCTGGGCGGCCTCGAGCGTGAGCATCGTCGGCTTGCCAGGCATGAACAGGTAGTCCTTGCCGTCGTAGCGGCCGACCACCTTCTTGTCCAGGTTGTTGGTGACACGGATCGTTTCCATCTGCAAATGCCCCCGAAAATATTCAAATCCTATTCACGCTCGAGCACCGATGCTTGAGCGCTTTAGCGGAAGTACAGCGACCAGCGGCTGGTGCCCGCGGAACCGTTCGCGATCACGATCGTCTGGCCAGCCAGGCCCTCACTCTCGATCTGCGCGGTGGTCGAGGCAGCCTGCAGAGAGCGAAAGGTGGGCGCCGGCACCACCGAGCTCGCCAACGAGGTGGCGATGTAGGGCGAGCCGGTGTTGTCTGGGTTGTACTGGCAGGCGCAATTGACGCCGAGTGCCATATCGTACTGTCCGTACTGCAGGACAAACACCGGGTTGAAGTTGGCTGCGGTCACGGTCGGGTTAGCCCCGGTCACAGGACACGCCACCAGCATCGTCGTGGTGCTGGGGATCGCCAGAATCCCCATCGTGAAACCGTTCACCGCGGTGTTACCGGTCGCGCCGCTCAACTGGAAGCAGGTGTAGTTCGCAGCCTCGAGCTGGGTTCCACCGATCGACGGTGGGCCGTGGCCCGTCGTGGCGTTGGTGATCAACGTCGTGCCGTTCGCCTGCAGCACCGCGGTGTAGCCGTGCGCTGAGTTGAAGGTCAGCAGCGCGACGTTGGAGCCCGCGCCGCCGCTCTGCAGCGCGCACAGTCCGCCCGCGCCCATCGGGATCGGTACCGCAGTAGTAGAGAACTCCGGCTGTAGGAAGACTGAATTTTGCGATGCTTGGAGCTGTTGCATGACGAGCGATCCCCTATGAAACCGTTGGCACGTGCGTCAGCTCGATAGCGCCGGGAAAGTCCGTGCTGAACGATCCCGGAAGTGATTCGCCGCTGATACCACAAGTCACGGATACACCGTCCTCTCGGCGGCTGACAGCCAGCAGGTAGAAGGACGGTGTCTCGGTCTGCTGGTAAAAAACTGCATCAGGGCGCATCGCTTGGGCAACCGCCTTGAAGTCACCGTACAGATCTGTCCCAATTTTCAACATGCCTCAGCTCCCGCTTATGACCGTCCGCTCGAGGATCGCCTTGAGCTTGATACCCGCTGACCCTTCCGAGAACTCCGACTCGTTGAAGGCATTGACGCCGCCGGCGATCGCCGTCTGCACCGCGCCGATGTTACCCGTGTTCACTTCCTGAAATTGGAACAACGGCGGGGAGTTGGACTGCGTGTTCACGCTCACCACGATCATGCGACTGGTGGCCATGTCAGATCAGTCCGATGGCGCCGCCAGTGTACCCGGTGATGCGCGCCGAGGCCTTGGGCTTGGTGTTCACGATCTGCCAGGCATTCACCACCACGCCCACGTAGCCGATCTGGAAGTTGGGGATGGTGGACTCGAAGCCCGAGAAGTTGAACGCCGCCTGGTCGTGCCAGTAAGCGTTCAGGTAGTTGGTGTTGACCAGATCGATGTTCCCCTGGTCGGCCACCGGGAAGTACGGGTCCATGTACACCGGCACACCGCCGACATCCAGCGCCTTGAAGGCCGCTCGCGGCCGGTCCGCGTCCGAATCGAACGCATTGCCGGGCGTGATCATGTAGGTCTCGGAACCCACATAGTCCTGTGCGAGCGTCGCCCAGGTGCCCGCATCGGTCACACCGAAGCTCGGCTGCTCGCCGCAGTACTTGTTGAGGCCGACGATCCACTGCAGCACGTTCTTCCTGGTCGGAACGCCGCCGCCGGTGGCCTTGATGTAGCTCTTCCACCAGGGATTGGCCGTGCGGTTGATGTTGCCGTAGACAACCAGGTTCGTGCCATCGTCGATCGCCCCATCGAGACCGACCACCTGGTTGTTGGTCAGCGAGATGTTCGAGTACGCACCAGTGGCCATGAAGTCCATGGTGACGTTGGTGGCATCGTTCATGCGCGCCTGGATCAGCGGGATCACCGCGTGATCGACCTGCACCAGCCCCTCCATCCCGAGGAAGGGGATCGGAGTCAGCACCAACTGCAGGTTGAACTCCGCATCCTGCACACCGGTGAGCGGAGGTGGCGGCGTGAAGCTGCCGTCGTACCCGCCGGCCGATGCCACCACCAGCGGCGAACCCTGCACCGGCACCGTCACCGAGCTCACTCCACCGCCGGCACTCTGCGCGTTCGCGAGTAGCGCTGCCATCAAGGGTGATGCGTTGTAGATCTGCACCACCAGCTGCGGAATGAACGCGCGCCGCGTGATCGCTGCTAGCTCAGCGTATTGCGGGCCTGTTTGGGGGAGAAGACCGCCGGGGACGGGCATAGCTCGTTTGGCTCCAGGTTACCCGGCCCCCACCGGTGTGGTTAGTTGTTAGCGGGCGCGACGTCGCCCCGCTGAACGAAGATCGTTGATCATCTCGCCGGCAATGGCCGCGCTCTTCTTGCGCAGATCCCCATTGCTGAGCGAACGCCAGGCTTTCTCCGGGCGCATTTCCTTGGGGATGTTGGGAACCCCGCCTGCGATGACATCGCCGGCGGCCGGCGTCGCCAGTTGCTGCTGCAGCTCGGCGATCTTCATCGCCGTCTCGTACGAGCACTTCTCATCGACGATGATCTTCTCGATCTCCTCGACGGTGAAGCCAGCCTCTTGGATCTGCCGATCGCGCTCGCGCTTGCGCGCCGCCACGCGCTCAGCCATGGCGGACTGGTCACGCCGCTCGAGCTCGGTCTGAAACTCCGTGCGCTGGGCCGCAAGCCGGTCCTCGATATCCACCTCGGGGATCTGCAGCTTCGGGTTCGCCTTCTTCGCCAGCCGCTTCGCCTCGAGAGCCACTTCCGGGTTCTCGAGTAGCAGCTTGCCGAGGTTGAACGCCCGCAGCTGGTCTGGCGTCAGATCTTCGAGACCGGCCATTTAGGCAACCGAGCTCGCAACGGTCGCCAGCTTCTTGTCGTTCTTCTCGAAGCCCTTGCGCGTCGAGTTGAACCCGCCCATCTCCATCATGCGCGGTGGATTGCGCATGCGGCCGTGCTCCTTGGCGTTGCTGGTCGGATCACGGAGAGTGCCGGCGTTGGGCCCGAGGAACTTCTTGCGATTGTCAGCCATGGTGTACTCCCAATGACCCTATGCGGCAGCCGGCTGCGCCTGGCCTTGTCCGGCTGCACCCTGGGGCGCCCCACCTGGCTCACCGGCCGGCGCCATTAAAGCCGTCTTCACCTCAGCGGGCATCAGATCCAGGGACTCGTCTTCGGTTTTGCCGAACGCCTTCACCAGGATCAGCAGCGCCTTCTGCGCCGCCCCGCCCTTCTTCGACTCTGAGCCGTGCACGGCCTGCACCCGCTCGAGCAGCCGGATCGCCACCATCACGCCGGCATCCGCTGAGGCTTGTTCGCCTTTGGGTTCCTGCGGGGTCATGGTGGAGGCCGCTGCCGGTGAGGGTTCAGCGCCCGGTGGAGGGGCTCCGCCAGGAGCTCCGCCCGTGGGGGCACCCATCATTTCGGCCGGTGTGGACATGCTGGGCGGCGACTATCGGCCAGCATTATGTGAACTGTCAAGGCTTTACCGGGGCAGAAACGACAACGCCCCACGTCTGAGGTGGGGCGCTGGTTCTACCGACGGCCGCGTCGGCCCTTGCGATGGCGCATGGCTACTCCCCTTGCGGTTGAGCGGCGTCCCGGTTGCAGTGCGGTCACACTTCCCGCCCTGCCGGGTGTTGCCTCGTTTAGGCCCCCAGTCGAGGGTGACTCTACGCGCCGGGAGCGGCTGCGTGCAACACCGGCGGGATTTCCTTCGCGGCGACCTGTTTCTGATACGGCATCCAGGTGCAGCAAGCCACATCGGATGAGGGCTTGCCGTCGCTTTCCACGATCTCCACGCCGGTGTCGGAGAACCTCTGGCCAAAGTGGTCAAAGCCAGCCACGTTGATTGTCCCGTCGGTGTGCACGTACACCACATCGGCCTTGAAGGGCTGATCGGGTGTTAACACCCGTTGCGCCCAGGACAGAGGCGGCCAGTACCAGATCACTCGCCCTACGGTCGGCTGTATCATTTTCGAGCTCCTCACTGTTCTTGACCAGACGGATGAGCACCGTTGGGCTTACCGGGTCGCCCCTCGCCTTTCTGCTGGATCCGCTGCTGCTCGAGTTTCTGCTGCGCTGCCGCGGCAGCTGCTTCCGCAGGTTCGATCTCGTTGCGCAGGTCGGCGATCAGCTGTTGCCGCATCGGTACCGGCACCAACTGTAGCAGACGCCGCCGGGTGATCGCCTTCACCTTGAAGAGCTGAAAGGCGAGCGCGGTCATATCGTCCATGAAGATCGGCGAGCTGGAGTGCGCGTCCACCTTCACCATGAAGTCATCGGTGAACTGGTTCGCGACGAAGGCCTCAACTTCCTCCTTGCCGGCAGCGCGCTTCAGCAGCGCTGTGAGTTTGGTGTTGTCGTAGCGTTTGAGCAGCTTCAGGTAGATCGTCGCCACCTGCTCGAGCGAGTCCTCGATGATCAGCGCCCGCTTTTTCGCGCGCGTGGCGCCGAGCTTGGCGAGCTCGCTGGCGTGGCCGCCGCTGCGCACGCCGGGCACACTCTTGCCCTGGGTGATCGCCGGTAGGCCCGACATGTTCTCAAACTCCGCGTCGATCTTATCGATGCGCGCGTACAGATCCTGCGGGATCTCGATCTTGATCCGGTCGGCCTTGACGGTGCCGCCGGCCTGGGCCGGATCCGGCTGATTCAAAAACCCGCTGGGCGTGTCGAGCGCGTACTGGTACTCGAGCAGATCGCCGGGAAAGCCAACGGAGGTGGACGGCGGATGCGCCTGCAGCTCCTGCAGGTGATCGATCTGCGCCATGCACTTGTTGCGATACACCTGCAGCGGTGTTAGGCGCTCCACCTCGCTGATGCCGAAGAAGTAGTTAGGGTCCGGATTCGGACACACCTGGATGAACGGCTCCGTCGTCTTCAGCCAGCCACAGCGCTCGAGCGGCCGATCAAACAGCGGGATGCACGGATCGCACATGGTAAAGATGCGATAGTCAGCGAGCTCATCGTCCCACACGTACAGCTCGTACATGTCGATCAGCTCTTCCTTCACCCGCGGGACGTAGTTCATCGACACCTGGGCGAGCCAATCGACCACGCCCACGCCGCCACCCGAGAGCGGATCCTGCGAGCTCATGATGATCCGATCGATGCCCGCTTCCTGGGCCTCGATCATCCCCGAGGCGCGCGTCTTGACCTGTTTGAAGATCTGCTCGAAGCGCGGCAGGATGGAATAGTCGTTTCTGAACTGGCTCGGTGTCACGTTGAAGCAGTGAACGAAGGCCTCCTGGCTTGAGAGCTGGAAGCTATCCTCGCGCAGTACGCCGAAGTTGTGCGGCAGCACGATCCGCGGCTGGATCTCGTTTTTCTTCCACCGCGGGCTGATGAAGGTAGAGTTGTAGACCAACGCCAACACCAGCGCGAGGCCATACACGATGTCGGTGTTGGACGAGTGCCAGTGGTCGTTGATGTACTGATCCAGCGGCGGCACCCACCACTGCATCTCGGAGTTGACCGAAGCGCCGATCTCGGTGGAGAAGCGCGTCGTGTCCTGGGCGTACAGGAAGCTCGAGAGCTGGTCGATGTGCGGCCAGAGCTTGTTGCCCGGCGGCGGACCTAACCCGGTCTCGGTGTCCTCGTTCTCATAGCTGCCATCGGTGCCGTACAGCCAGAAGAAGCGATTGCTGGTGTACTGCTCGCGCCGCTCGACGCGCGAGACGAGGCACTTGTCTTTGAGGTCCTCGACGAACTTAAGGCGTTCGAACTTGTCGCGTTTCTTCGGGCCGTCTGGGGGGATTTTCATCGGTTGCCTTCTCGTTGCCGCTAGCCCCCACCAGCGGAATGACTGTGCGCCAGGTGCCTGGCCCGTAGGCCTTCACGAGCTCGTCGGCGTACTGTTGCTGCAGACCATCGTCGAGCGCCTCTTTCGTAAACACACCAACTCGACGCCAGAGCAGCAACGCGCCGTGATCAAACTCGACACGGTCACACTCCAACACCTCGCCCTCCACGGCGTGCTTCACCAGCCCGATGTGGTTGCCCTTCTCGATCACGTACGTGACGCGCACCTTCATAGGTGATCTCGCCAGATTCCCAGACCGTCACCGGGTTCGTCCGGTGTTTCGACGAGGCCCAGGTCTTCTTGTGGCTCGACCCAGTGACACGCAGGACAGCCCCACGGGCCGCCGGCCATCACTCCGACGCCAATATCAACTTCAGCGTACGGCTCGAGCGGTGTCTGACAGCGCGGGCAAAGTCGATCTGTGCTCATTGCGGCTTTTCCTTCACGCGCTCCACGCTCGCCGGCGGCCGATAGGTGCCGGTCTGCGGGTCCTGGTGGATCACGCGCCCGCTCTTCTCGTCCTTCTTCCACTCGGTCGGATTGTACTCATGACCTGGGTGGTACCCACCGGTGAAGTTGCGCATGTTCTCGCCGGTGATCTCGTTCGCGCGGTGCGTCATGGCGCCCAGGTACTGCTTGGCATCGACCGCCCGCGGCATCTGCTCAGGCTGGATGTGCCCACCGTACTTCTTGCGGATCCGATCCATCACCGAGCCACCGGGCCTCGAGGGGCTGGTGGAGATGTCCGACAGGCCTTGCGCCTCGGCCGCCTCGCGCAGCAGCTTATCCCCGACCTTGTATTTCACCTTCCCGATCTTCGGCGGCTCGAGGAAGATCAGTTTCACCATGGCGCTCCCGCAGCCACGCGGGCACTTGGGGATCGTGCCGGCCTTCACCCGCTTGCTGAAGACCCCATGTGCCAGGCACTCGAAGTCGTGCTCAACCCCCGCCATCTCTGCCCTCACGTCTGAAGTCGAAGACCTCGGCGCGGGATAGTACATCGCGGAATGAGGGCAGGGTGGGTTTGCAGTCAAGCACCGTGGGCGCGTACTCGAGGCGACCTGAGCTCAGGTTGTAACGCATGCGCGTGGGCAGTCTCAAGGGCACGGGGCTGCTCGCGACCACTGCCCCCCACCGGCGCCCACCCAGGTGCACCTGCACGATCTCACCGGCCAGGACGCGCTTCAGGCCACGGGAAAAGCGGATCTGTTCCCCTGGGTAGATCCACTCATCGGCATCGAGCTTGCGCGCCAGGTGCCCGCCGGCGTGCCGGTTATCGGTGTGGATCCCGATCGCGCGCGCCAGGGGCAGCTTGCGCCAGCCGTGGTTCTCGAGGAGCTCGCGGATCCAGAACCGGATCTCGTCGCAGCTCATGACCCCCTTGGGGCTCTTGATGTGCGGATGGTCACGAGTGAAGGGGAGGCCGTATGCCACGCGGCGGATGGTAGGGCGGCAGGCGCGGCAGCGCCACCGGTCGGGGATACGGCAGCAGGAAACCCTGTGCGTACAACTGAAGTGTCGCGGTTAGTCGCTGGGCCTCGATGGCGTTTTCCACCGCGCGCCGCGCGTTGACCAGGCGCGTGCAGAACTGCGCGCCCATGAGCTCCTCTTCGGCGCCGTTGATCCCGTGCTTCTCGAAGACCGAGATCGCGTGCGCTTGCTCGGCCGCGAGCCGCACCCGCTCAGGCACCAGGCCCTTACAAAACTCGATACCGGGTAGGATGAATCTCACGCGATGATTTCCGGCGGCGCACGATCGCCGTTGGCCCGCAGCAGCACCTTCAACTCGCTGTCG
>Ga0335076_10003187_pt1 | contig 16456 bp, 12 predicted proteins | sample Lox_Sample_25_FD_206717 | JGI IMG/M metagenome (GOLD analysis project Ga0335076, IMG submission 206717) | Soil microbial communities from Loxahatchee National Wildlife Refuge, Florida, United States - Lox_Sample_2.5 | ecosystem: Environmental > Terrestrial > Soil > Wetlands | place: USA...
TGGGTAGCCGTCGCTCTCCGGGGGCACTCTCCCGCCGTGCAGGTGAGCCACGACACGCACGTCGGGCAAGTTTTTCCCGGCGCCGTGAATGGTGTGGTCGATGGGAAGCAGGTGGGTCCTCGGCAGTTCGTTCACCCACTCCACCCACAGGGGGTCGCCACTTCGCGCCTCGATGGTCGGCCCGGGAGACGTTCCACCGTATCCCCACAGGCGGGTGGGCTTCACGTCTCGGTGGATCTTGGCCTCAATTTGCCGCATTGCGATCCGGTAGTAGGGGACTTTGCGGGACGGGTCCCTGGGAAGCGGGCGAGTTCCGACTGGAGCGGCTGCCCGCGGAATGGGCAAAGGATCAACGAACGGCTGCAGTGCGTCCAATTTCAGCAGGGGACGGCCGATGACACCCGTTTTGTGGGGATTCGTCTGCCAAGGCAGACTCATCCCGGCCAGAATCATTCCAGAATTTTGCAGAAACTCCCGGCGGCTCAAGTCCGCCCTGTTCCTGACCATCTCCCCCGGCCTCTATGGAAAACCTACGGTACCGCTGGCGTGCGGAGCGCGCCAGCGGCACCGTTGATACTAACCTCTCCCGTTGATACTAACCTCTCGAGGTTGGAGAATTCAGCCTATTGCCAAGGCCAGAAGGGCCCCGACTGGGACCCAGACCGATTGACCGGTTCCCCAGTCGTTGGATCCAGGATCAGCGCGTCATGCCGGCAATTGGGCTGCGAGAAATCGAACATCTGATCGATCGAATTGGCCACCGAGTCGAACGAGCCTCCGGCCAGCCGCTGCCCGTCCAGCCAGTTGTCTTCGATGAAACGAATCACTGAAGACTGGTCGGTCACTGTGTGGTCCACAAAGTTTTCCCTGGCCCACGGAGAGACGACCAGCAAAGGCTGGCGAACGCCATAGCCGCAGCGGCCCTGCGCGTGGGGCGTGGTTGCGGTGCTGGCGCCGGGAAGCGCTGTGTTGGTGCCGTTGCCGCAGGCACCGGGGCCCGTCAGGGCATCGGCCGAACTCGTGGACTGGTTTACAATCGGGCTCATCTGATGGTCGTACCAGCCGTCCGAGTCGTCGTACAGAATGACCACCGCCGTGTCGTTCCAATCCCGCGACTGCATCAGGGCGTTGATCACGTTGACCACGAAGATTTGCTCGTCGAGGGGATCGGAGTATCCGGCGTGCCCATCCTGGACGGCAATCGACTTCAGGAAGCTAACCGCCGGCAGTTGACCGGCCTTCAGCGCTGCATAGAAGTCGTTGATGTCGTACTGGTGGTTGGCAGGTCCGCCATAGCCAATTTCCCCCTGCCCGGGGCGCGTGTGCTTCGGGTTAGCCGTGGAAGCGAAGTATTGGAAGAAGGCATGGTGCGGGATGTAATCCGCAGTCACACCGGGAACTCCGCCAGTGCTGCGCATGCAGGCAGTGGTGCCGTTTGCGTTGGTCGCGGTCAGATCAAAACCGCCCATAAAGGCGCCCCAGGTAATGCCGGCGTTGTTCAGCAGGTCGCCGATGTTTTGGCTGGTCATCTGCACCTGGGTGCTGGTGCTGGAACACACGTCAGCGTAAGGGTCCGCATCACCGATCAGAGTTCCACCCGTGGGATTGGTCGCGCTCATCCCACCGACCACTTTGCTGCTCGGCACGCCAAAGGACAATGGTCCGATGCCGTTGGTCTGTCCAGCGACGAGATTCAGCAATCCCGGCGTGGACGGGCCAAAGGTGGAGCCGTAGGAATTGTCGTTCATCGCGTAGAACTGGGCGTAGTTCCACAGCGCGGTCACGGTGTTCCCGTCGTAGTAGCCCATGACCAGACCCTTGGTCGTCACGGCCATCGGAGGAGCATTCGGCGGTGCCCCAGCCGTGCCGGTGTACTCCGGGAATGCATCCAGAAGGCCCATGTGGAACGAGTTCTGCTCGGGGGTGTAATTGTGCCCCTGGTCCGCTGTCGCCGCCTGCGAGGGGTCCAGGCGGAACGGATTCGCTGCATTCGTGCCGTTCCCGGCATTCAGGAAGTTCGGGTTGCTCGTGAGGAGCCCGCCGGAAAGCCCATTCACCGTGGGAGTGCCCGGCCGCGCGTGGAACCGCGGCTCTCCGGTGGGGTTTGTCGCGTTCGGGTAGGTGCCGAAGTAGTGGTCGAATGAAATGTTTTCGTTGAAAATGACCACGAGGTGCTTGATGGGCGTGGCCGTGTTGCCGAAGTTGTGGTAATGGCCGTCGGCCCAGACCGGGCCGGCGGTTGCAAAGCACAGCACGAAGGCCACGGCCCAGGCCGTCGCCCGCGTAAAGCTTGAATGCTCCATGCGTTCCTCCTTGCTTTGAGCGGATGAGGGAGGTCAGGCCGCTTCCCCACGCCGTCACGAAACCCCGGTTGCGAGGTTCGTACGCCTTTGTCCCCGCGAAGGAGATAACCGTGCGGTGTTATCCGCACATGAACGGGCCGTCAAAACTGGTGTGACTTCCGGTGAATCCGCCGCGAAAACAGTTCTGGGAGCCGCGAGGGGACGACGCTTACCACCCTTGTGAACGGAGGGTCACATCCCGTTTGCAGTCCGGTAAAGCGCGGGCCGCCCACGCCAGAAAATGGACGCGGCGCGCGTTTGAACACCGCGGCTGGCGGAATCTCTTTTGAATCGTATAGAATGAATGCGGGAAGAACGTTGCAAGCATGCAGACGCGGCGCAAAACCGTTGGAGTAAATGTAGGCGGGGTGATGGTGGGCGGAGGCGCGCCCGTGGTGGTGCAATCCATGACCAACACGGACACGGCGGACGCCATGGCCACCGCCCGGCAGTGCCTAGAGCTGGCCGAAGCCGGCTCGGAACTGGTGCGCATCACCGTGAACGTGCCAGAGGCTGCCGCAGCCGTTCCGGAAATCAAACAGCGCCTGGCCGACGCCGGTTGTAACGTTCCTGTAATCGGTGATTTTCACTACAACGGCCACGTCCTGCTGACCAAATTCCCGGCGTGCGCCACGGCGCTGGATAAATACCGCATCAACCCCGGCAACGTGGGAGCGGGCCAGCGGCGGGACGAGCAGTTTTCGGTGATCTGCAGGATTGCGCGCGACAATGGCAAGCCCGTGCGCATCGGCGTCAACGCCGGCTCGCTGAATCAGGAGCTGGTGATGACGAAAATGCAGGAGAACACGGACCACGACCTGGGCAAAACCTCGGAAGAAATCATCAACGAGTGCATGGTGCTCTCCGCGCTGCAGTCCACGGAACTGGCGCTGGAGAGCGGGCTGCGCAAAGACCAGATCATCATCTCCTGCAAAACCTCGCGGCCGCCGGACCTGGTGGCGGTTTACCGCGACCTGGCCTCCAAAACCGATCAGCCGCTGCACCTGGGGCTGACCGAGGCGGGCATGGGCGCGAAAGGGCTGATCTGGTCCGCGGCGCCCATGGGCATCCTGCTGGGCGAAGGCATTGGAGATACCATCCGGATTTCGCTGACGCCGCGGCCCGGAGGCGACCGGCGCGATGAGGTGTATGCCTCCTGCGAACTCTTACAGGCGCTGGGGCTGCGCGCGTTTGCCCCCAGCGTGACCGCGTGTCCCGGGTGCGGGCGCACCACCAGCACCACGTTTCAGGAATTGGCGGAACGCATTCAGGACTACATCCGCGAGAAGATGCCGGAATGGAAGACGCAATACGAGGGCGTGGAAACTTTGAAGCTGGCGGTGATGGGCTGCATCGTGAACGGGCCTGGGGAATCGAAGGCTGCCAACATCGGCATCAGCCTGCCGGGCACGGGCGAGGCGCCGCGCTGCCCGGTCTACATTGACGGAAAACACTTCAACACGCTGGAAGGAACGTATGAGCAGCTCTCCGCTGCGTTCCGCGCGCTGATTGACGATTACGTCGCCACGAAGTATGCACGGCGCTCCACGCCGGAAGCCGGAAAGGTGCCCATGGCTGCCACTGCAGAGAGGCCCGACGCCGCTGCAGCGCGGCGTTGAGCGCTGGGGAACGGCACCCATCGGGAGGGAACCATGGGGAGCGGCTGGTCGTAGATCCGCTGTCGCCGGCTTCTGACCATATTCACCTTATCCGCGTTTCTCTTCTCCCCATCGCTTCTGCCCGCCTACCAGCGCCACCTGAGCGAAGACGAAGCCCGCGAGGCCTATCTTTTCGGCCAGCGCCACGACCTGCGCGTCGCGAATTTCTTCGACGCGTATGAACACGCATTTAACCGCGGCCCAACCGAGTTTGGCGTGCGCGCGATCGGAGTGCGCACACCGTACAGTTCTGCGGTCCTGAGCAGCTATGAGTCCGGAAATACCTATTCGGGGGGACAGGCCTGGTCGGACTACAAATCGCGATCCGAAATGGTCGCGGACTTTGATCTTGCTGAATTGCGCTGAGCGCTCCCCGCGCCGAGTGGGATACATCTTCCGAAGCGGCCATCAGCATTGCTACTATTCCACGCGCGCAGGAGGGATGGCCGCCCATGGACATTGTGGCCGCAACGAAAAGCTACGAAAGATGGCTGGGAGCGCGAACGCAATTGGTCCCTGCGGACCTGCGGTTGAAGCACCAGTTCATGGCCGCGGCGGTTTTTCCGTTCCTGCGCGCGACGTTTTACCGCTGGCTGCAGGTGTGGACCGAGGTATGCCCGAAAGCGGCTGCGGCTCCCCGGGTGCTGGCCGTGGGCGACCTGCACGTGGAGAATTTCGGCACCTGGAGGGATCTGGAGGGCCGGCTGATCTGGGGCATCAACGATTTCGACGAAGTCAGCCACATGCCTTACACAATTGACCTGGTTCGACTAACCACCAGCGCGCTACTGGCCGCGGAAGTGGACGAACTGGGCCTGAAACCGCGGCTGATTGCAGAGTGTATCGAGGAGGGATATCGGCGAGCGATCGCTCTGGACGGGCGCCCCTTTGTTCTCTCGGACCGGACCGGCTGGCTCCGGCGCGTTGCGCTGCACTTCATCGTCGAGGGTCCGACCTATTGGGAGAAGCTGCGCGCGTGTCCGCGGGTGGACGCGAAAGCGGTTCCGGCCACAGCGCGCGCGGCGATCGAGCGGTCCATGCCCGAGAAGCGACTCGAGTATGGCTATGCCCGCCGCGGAGCGGGCCTGGGAAGCCGGGGCCATCAACGCTACGTCTCGCTGGTGAACTGGCGCGGAGGGTTGATTGCGCGCGAGGCCAAGGCACTGGTGCCCTCCGCGGCGGTCTGGCTGCGGCACCATGCTCATTCCGGGCCGATCCTGTATGCGGAGGTGCTGCGGCGCGCGGTGCGCGTGCCGGATCCGCATTTCCACGTGGACGGCCACTGGATTGTGCGCCGACTCTCGCCGAGCTGCAGAAAAATCAGCATCGGGGACCTGCCCGAGAGGCGGAACGAAGAGCGCCTGCTGATGGGCATGGGGGCGGAGACCGCCAACGTGCACCTGGGCACGGCCCGCGCGCGGCGGGTGATCGGGCGCGATCTGGCGGGCCGCGGCGGCAAATGGCTGCTGGAGGCCGCGCGGGACATGGAAAAACTGGTGCGCCGTGACTGGAACACCTGGCGAAAGACCTGAGCGGCGGAGCGATGAGAGGAATTTCGTGATCCACCTGGGGAAGGCAAGCAGGCGGCGCTGATGGCCGCACGAGGAGCGATGCGCCTGGGCACCTCCGCATTCACGGCGGCGGGATGGGAGGGTGTGTTCTATCCCGAAGAGATGAAGCCGGCGGACTACCTGACCTTTTACGCGCAGCACTTCGATACGGTGGAAATTGACAGCACGTATTACCGGACACCTTTAGCCGCCACGGTGCGCGGCTGGGAAGCCAAGACCCCGCCCGGATTTCTCTTTTCCGCCAAGGTGCCGCAGACGGTGACCCACGAAAAGGTGCTGGTGGACTGCGACGCCGAATTTCAGGAATTCGTGGAGCGCATGCAGTTGCTGGGGGAAAAGCTGGGCGTGCTGCTGCTCCAGTTTCCCTACTTCAACAAAATGGCATTTGCTTCGGTGGACGGCTTTCTGGACCGGCTGCGGCCATTTTTGAAACGCCTGCCGCGAGGGGTGCGCTTCGCGCTGGAGGTGCGCAACAAGGGATGGCTGGGCGTGAAGCTTTACGACCTGCTGCGCAGTCACCAGGTGGCCCTGGCGCTGATCGACCATCCCTGGATGCCGCGGCCATCGCAACTTTTCCGCGAGACAGACCCGGTGACCGCGGATTTTGCCTACATCCGATGGCTGGGAGACCGCAAAGGGATTGAAGAGCGAACCAAGTCCTGGGAAAAGACCATTGTGGACCGCCGCAGCGAACTGACGGAATGGGCCAACGTATGCTGGAAAATCTCCGGGCGCGGGGTGCTGATTTTCGCGTATGCCAACAACCATTATGCCGGGCACGCGCCCGCCACCGTCCGGCTTTTCCAGGAGATCTGGGGCAAGCAATGCGGCGTCTCACAAAAGGGCGCAGCAAGCAGCGCCCCTACGAGAAGTAGGGGAGCTGCTTGCGGCGCCCAAAGAGCCGGCTAGTAACAGTGTAAGGCGCTCACGCCTGGTCGCTGCGCTTGCAAGTTTTCCACAGGGGAATTTGACCGGGCAGACTCCGGGCGTAGAATACGAGATTCTTCCCTTCTCCCAGGGATCCGACATGCCTGTGTTGTCCGACCACGCGAAGCAGAGACGCGAGGGTCTGCGCTACTGGATGCGGCGCGTCCTCCAGCAGGTGCGGCTCGCCTCCCGCGAACTCTCTCCAGAGGCGGTGCACGACCTGCGCGTGGCGCTGCGGCGCTGCCGCTCGCTGGCGGCGGGACTCTCGGAGGTGGATGGCGACCCTGGCTGGGACGAGCTGCGGCGCACCTGCCGGAAGCTGTTCCGCCGGCTGGGCGAATTGCGCGACCTGCAAGTGCTGAATGAATGGGTGATGCGGCTGGCCCATGAAGGCGACCCGGTCCGCCAGGCACTCCTGGAAGTGCTGGCCGCCCGTGAACCGGAACTGAAACAGGAAGCGGCGCACGCGCTGAGCTCCTTTGACCGCCGGAAATGGCTGGCGTGGTCGAGCGCGCTCGACCAACGCACCCGGCGGCTGACGCCGGACGGTCTGGTGGCCCAGCACCTGGCGCTGGAACGCTGGGAGGAGGCGCGGGCGCTCCATCGCCGTGCCTTGCGCAGCCGCACGGCCCCCGCCTGGCATGCGCTGCGCATTGGACTGAAGCGCTTTCGTTACACCGTGGAGAATTTTTTGCCGCAGCGGCATGCGGAATGGGGCGCGGATTTGAAGCGGGTGCAGGATCAATTGGGCGAGGTGCACGATCTGGACGTGCTGCGGGAAACGCTGCCGGAGGCCGGGCCGTCGCTGGACGACGCGGCGGCGGCGCGGTGGGGGCAGGCGATCGAACGCGAACGCACCGAGCGGCTGGACGGCTACCGCGCGGCCATGGGCGGGCGGAATTCGCTGTGGTACACCTGGCGCGGCGCGCTTCCCTCCGGGGAACGTCTGGAGGCCGCGGCCCTGGCCAAACTGACGGTATGGGCCTCCGGGTTGGACCCAGACACAGCGCACTCGCGGCAGGTGGCGCGACTGGCGGTGGAAATTCTGGATGGCCTGGTGGCCGCCGGCTTCAATGGCGCGCTCAACCATCCGCGCTCGCGAACGCTGTTGCACGCTGCGGGCCTGCTGCACAACGTGGGCCGGTCGGAAACCGCAAAGGGCCATCACAAAGCGTCCTACCGGCTGATTTCCGCGCTGGCGCCTCCGCTGGGCTGGACGCAGGAGGAGATCGAGCGCGTGGCCATCCTGGCGCGGTACCACTGCGGCTCAGAGCCGCGGGAAAAGCATCGTGCCTATCACGCGCTTCCCGACGATGGCCGCGGAATGGTGCGCGCGCTGGCCGGGGTGCTGCGCGTGGCCGACGCGCTGGACGATGCGCACGATGGCGCAGTGCGCCGCATTGAGGTGCGCAACGGCGGGGACTACCTGATGATCCGCGCTGCCGGCTGGGAAGAGACGGAAGAGCACGCCGCCATTCTGGGCGGCCGCAAACACCTTTTGGAATCCGCGATCGGAAAACCCATCATCGTGCGGGCAGCGCCGGTGCGCGAAGCGGCCATCCTGACGCGCCCCGTGCCGCGCGGCGTGGCGGTGGTGGCAGATTAGCGGAATTCAGACCAGATCCAGCCGGACTCACTTCGTTTGGAACCAGCAATTCTCTCAAGAACCGGTTTCTTTCTTCCCTTCCTCAGGATGCAGTGCCAGGGGAACGACGCGCCCTGCTCCGCGCAGGTAGCGGAACAGATGTTCAACGGGAGGTTTGGGGATGAAATCCTCCAGAGTCATAAAATCGCTGGCGTCGGATTCGACCACAAATCCGGAGGGGAGGTCGCCGAGGGCGGCCACAAACGGCTCCATGCGCATGGGCGCTACGTACACCGTCATGTCCGTCGCCAGCAGGCGCCCGAAGCGCTCCAGAAGGGCGCCGGGAGAGTCCTGGGAGGTCCGCTCCGCAGCCAGTTTGACGAGCGAGGCGATTCCGAGAAGGAAGCGGATGGGCTCTGCCGTGTGCCTCCGCAAGTATTCGGTGACGAGGTAGCCCTCCACGAACCGGCTGACCACGACAGTTCCCAGGCCCGCCAGCCGGTCCACCCCTGCAATCAGCTCCGCGTTCGTAATCGCGGCGTCACCGCGGGAGAGCACGGTGGAGAGTTCCAGGACGATTGCGGGATCGCGCTCGCACTTCTTCTGTTCGGCCAGGAATTGCCGGCGCGCGGCCTCCAGCGTCTCCTTGCCGAAAAGTCCGGGGTCGTCCATCCATGCGCGCTGGACGATCAGGGGGCGCTTGCGCAAGGGACTGGAGGGCTCGGCCAATTGGCCCTTGGCGTCAAACACGAGCGCCCGGGCCATGCCGCGGCGGAGCAGATCCAGGCTCCACAGGCGCGAATCCACGCCGGTGAAGGCCGGGCCGGCGAACTCCATGACATCAATTTCGATGCGATCGGCAGACAAATCCTCGAACAGGGCGCCCAGCAAGGCATCGGAAGAAGAGCGCAAGTGATACCCCGCATAAATCAGATTCACGCCCAGAATGCCGATGGCCTGCTGCTGGAGCAGCGCTGTGGAATCGCCGAGATTGACGTGCAGGAGAATCCGGCTGGGCTGGGCGCCGGGTTGATCTTGAAACTGCAGGCCGAGCCAGCCGTGCTGCTCATTGGTGCCCTGATAGTTGCGGGTGGCGATGGTATCCGCGAACACAAAGAAGCGAGTGTGGGCGCCGCGGTCTTTGCCCAGGCGATCCAGAAGGAGCTTGTACTCGTGGTCGAGCATGGCCAGCAGGCGCTCTTTGGAAACGTAGCGGGTGCCGGCGCCGTAGGTGTCGTCGCTGACGGTCTTGTCGTAGGCGGAGATGGCCTGGGCGACGGTGCCTGAAGCCGCGCCGACGCTCAGAAACCATCGGGCCACTTCCTGCCCGGCTCCGATTTCGGCGAAAGTTCCGTAGATGGAGGCCTCGAGATTGATGGCCAGGGCCTTGGCGTGAATGTCGGTCGATTGCGGCGGTGGCGATGCGGCCATGGAGGGCTCCTTCAGCGCGTGTAGGAGAAGGCGCGAGTATAACTCAGGGCGGGGCTCCTGGACCTGCAACGGCGCCGGCGGCAACCGGGCGGGGAGTGGCCGCTCTCCGCCAGGGGCGGAACGTGCGCGGTCCAACCGGAATCACACGGCGGCGGCCGCAGTTGATAGAATGCGAACCGCGCCTCCGTGGCGGAGGCAGGAACGGAATGAGCTCCAAAACGATTCGTGGCCTGGTGACTCTCCTGGCGATTACGCTGTGCGCCAATTCCGGCTGGCCGCAAGCCGGCCGCACCCGGGTGGATGGGCGCATTACGAAAGCGGGAAAATCCCTGGCCGGGGTTCTGGTGGTGCTCAGCAATCAGGACACGTTTGAAGCCTTCCGGGCCACGACCGACAAGTACGGCACATTCCGAATTTCAGACGTGGCTCGCGGCACGTACATCGTGTCCATCCTGGGGGCCGCGGACGAAAAACTGTACCGCCAAGCTCTGCAGCTCGCCAGCGAACCGGATGCCCCGATTGAGCTGAATCTAGACATCGTCAGCGGGCCCACAGGACCGCCGGCAAGTACCCCGCAGGCGAGCGCCCCTGCTGCGACTGGCGCCGCCGCACCCGACGCAAAGAGGGCCGAACTCGAGGCGCTGGTGCGCCGGTACAATTCGGCGCTGCGCGCGGGGGATCACCAGGCGGAGATTGCCGCTCTAGAGGCCATCGTCGCCGCCGATCCAACGAGCTGGGACTATCTGGACGCGCTGGGGAACGCGCAGATGACCGCCGGAGATTACGAGCATGCCGCGGAGAGCTTCGAGAAAGGCATCCAGGCAGGCCAGCAACTGGCTTCGAGCGCCCCATCGAGTGATCCCACGATTCAGAAATCGGACCGGGACCGGGCCAGGGACGGAGTGGTGCAGATGCTGGTGAGCCAGGGCAATGCGTATCTGAACCTGAAGAAGAACGACAAAGCCATCGCGTCATACAGCCGGGCAGCGGAACTGGCTCCGGACCCCTCCATTCCCTATTTCAACCTCTGCGTGCTGCATTACAACGCCGGGAACCAAGACGCCGCGCTGGCCGCATGCGACAAAGCGATTTCCGCGAATCCGACCAAGGCCGATGCGTACTTCATCAAGGGCTCGATGCTATTTTTTGCGGCGACGAAAACGAACAAAGACGGGTCACGGGTGGTGCCACCGGGCACAGCCGAAGCGCTCCGGAAGTATCTGCAACTTGCGCCCGCGGGCACACATGCGAAAGACGCAAGACAGATGCTTCAGCTCATCTCCAATCAATCCGAACGCTCCGGGACGGGCAGCGGGAAGCCATGAGTGCGGGCGTGTTGCTGCGGTGATGCGGCGAGGGGAGGCAGCGGAGCCGGCGCGGGACACCATCCGGGGGGGCTGCATCACGATCCTCTATGAGCGCAAGGCACTGAATCGCGAAGACGTCCGGGCGTTTGCGGAGCTGGCTGAGCGCGGCCTGGGCGCCATGGAGCGCCTGGCAGGCTGCAAGAACCGCGGGGGGCTGTGCTTCGAGTTGGGCAGGTCGGGAGCCATTTCGTCCACGCGCGGGCGCACCATCTATTTGCCCGCGGGGCGCATCGCGGCGCGCACGGCCCCGTACCTTCACGAAATCGTCCACGTGCTTCTTCCCTGCCGGCGGGCGCCAGCGTGGTTCAGCGAGGGTGTGGCCTGCTACTTCGAATGCCTGGTCAGCGAACGCGGCGAGGGATACGATTCGCACCTCTTCACGGCCAACGGGAACGCTGGGGTGGACACGGAGGCGGCGCGCTGGCTGACCGATGCGCGCGGGCATGCCGTGCTGCCGTATGTGGGCACGCGCGGGACGCCGCGGCGCATCCTGGAAGACCGGCAGGGGGTGGCTGCGCCGTTCTATGTGCTGTCTCATTCGCTGGTGAAGTACCTGGCGGAGGGAACGAGCGTCCCCGCGGTAGCACAGATGGCGCGGTCACGCGAATTCGCGAAGGCGGTGCGAAGCCAATCGGGGAAAAAGATGGCGGAGTGGAGAGAGCAGTGGCTGGCAACGGTCCGGGCGGAACGGGATACGCGCACTGGCTGAAGCTGTGCGGCGGGAGACGAGCCGGACCTTGGTGCTAGGCCAGTTTGCGCAGCGCGCGCGGTGGATAGAGGGCGGCAAGAACAGCGCGTCCCGGGGCCAGGGCCTGGCAATCGAGCCAGGCCACTCCGGATTTCTTCAGCGCGGTGAAGGAAGCGCGATGGCCGGTGGCCAGGGCCAAAAATTCATCGAGGTGCGGCGCATGACCCGCGCATAAAACTTCCTGGACGCTCAGCCGCGAAAGCTCTTTCAAGAGGGCCGCAGGATCTGCCTCCGGGAGCAGTGCCTCGGTACGGCGGATTTTGTCTTTGGGGAAATGAAACACGGTGGCGGCAATCTCTCCGGTCTGCCAGGCCCGCAACAGCGGACTGGAGAGAATGGCCCCGGGCTTGGCGCCCAACTCGCGGAGCCCGGAAAGGACCTGGCGCGCCTTGCCGGCGCCCTTTTTCGTCAGCGGGCGCTCGGCATCGGGGGGGCAATCGGGATCCTCGCGGTCAACCGCAATGCCATGGCGGACGAGGTAAATGACCATCGCGGTCTCCCGGCCTCCTCGAATCACGGTTTTGCGGTGCCACCTCAACCGCACGACGCAGACAGTAATGTCTGCACTTGCTAAGCCACGCGCCGGCCTTCCCGCCGCATGGGCCGCCGGAAGACCGCAGAAACGCCAAATTCGCGCTCAAACAGGCCGGCGCGCTTCTGGGCGGCGGCGGTGGCCGGCGCCAAATCGCCCTTGCCGCCGACCTCGAACTCCACGCGCCCGATGCGGTAGAAGGCGCGGACTTCACCCACCGAGCGCTGATGGCCGGCATCCAATCCTTCAGCCAGACGGAGCAGCGCAGCAAGCATGCGAATCTGCCGCCGGGTCTCGCGGGGCAGGTCGCCATAAGGGCGGTGGTCAGGATCCGGCTCCGATTTGTGGTTGTGGTAGCGCACCAGGCAGCCCACCAGTTGGCGCATTTCCTCTGAGAGGCCGGGAATCTCCCCGTAGCGCACCAGATACTCGCCGTGACGATGATGGCCGCGGTCACTGATAATCCGGCCTACATCGTGAAGCAGGGCGCCGAGTTCGAGGGCCAGGCGGGCCTGGGCATCCATTCCATGCACCGGGCGCAACTGGTCGAAGAGCGAAAGGGCCAGAGCGGCCACGTGCTCGGAGTGGGGCGCGTCGAAATAGAAGCGCTGGGCGAACCAGAAGACGCCGGCGCGCGCCTCCGCGGCGCGCTGGTCCGGCCGAGCAGCGGCCTTGCGGGAGGAGGAGACGGCGAAGCGCGAGGCCAAGAGGGCGCGCAACACGCCCTCGCGCACGCCCACTCCCGGGACCACCAGCGTGCGCAGTCCCATCATGCCGGCGGCGGCATCGAGCACCAGGGCGGCGATGCCAATCACGTCCGCGCGGTCGCGGCGGATGCGGTAACGGCGCATGCGCTCGCCCACGTCGCGGCCAGTAAGCTCCCCGAGGCGGCGGTGCAACTGGCGAAGGTCGAGCGTCCCCATGCCTGCGACCGGGGCACCGGGAAAAATCTGGGTGAGCGCTTCCACATTGCCCCCGCAAGCGGCGGCCAGGCCGAAGGGAACCCGGGGAACGCCGCGCAGGAAATGTCCCAGGTGGTGGCGCACCACGTCGTGAATCAGCTCGCGCTGCTGGCTGGAAATACGGCCGTCGATGGAAAGAGTTTCCAGCAGCCGCACCGTGCCCACCGGCAGGTTGATGCTCTTGCGAATCTGGCCGGCGCGCAGGAGATTGACCTCCAGGCTGCCGCCTCCCAGGTCCAGGATCACGCCCGGGTCGATGCGGCCGTTGCAGGCGGAGAGGACCGCGGTGCGCACCAGGCGGACCTCCTCCTGGCCACTGATCACTTCCAGGCGGATGCCGGTCTTGCGCTCGATGCGCCGAATCAATTCCCCACTGTTGCGGGCTTCGCGGCAGGCGCTGGTGGCCACGGCGCGCCAAGACTCCACGCGGTAGAGGTCCATCAGTTCGCGAAAGGCGCGAAACGCCTTGACCGCGCGGGCGATAGTGTCTTCATCCAGGCGACGGCGGGTGAAGGCGCGATGGCCCAAACGGACGGGAGCGCGCTCGGTGGCCAGTTCGTGGAGGGCGGTGGGAGATTCGGCACGTGCGATGACCAGCCGGATGGCATTCGAGCCGGCGTCCATGGCCGCGATGTGGATGGGAAAGGTCAATTCCGGATCATCGCCAAACCGGCGCGCGCGCCGAGGCCGGACGGAAACGCGTGGAGCGGATGCCCAGCCGGGCAGCAATCTGCGCGCGCAAATCGCCGTTGACCTCCGCCACGTTGCGCTCTCCATCCACCTCGATGAAATGGTGCCGCCGCGCCAGAAGTTCGAACTCCTTTCTCACCATGCCCTGGTAACGGATAAAGGATTTATAGAGATCGGCAGAGAGGGACATGTCTCGCCCGGCTTCCCAGTAGGAAATGGCATGCGACTTCTTGAATTCGCGCTCGAAGGCCATTTCCGGGCGCAAGTTAAGCCAGAAGGTCAGGTCCGGGCGCAAGGCCATCTGGTAGAGGCCGTGTAGATATTCGCGGTCAATGCCGCGCACCACGGCCCGCGCGATCAGGGTGAAAATGTAGCGGTCGGCGAGCACGAGCATCCCGGAGCGCAGGGCGGGAACGATGCGGTGCTCGAGCTGGTCGTAGAAGTCGGTGGCGTACATCAGGGCCAGGGTCATGCGGGTGACCGCGTTGTTGGCCAGAAGATCGTCAATGTCTTCGGCCACCAGGCTGGAGCGGCGCAGCCCCATGGTCTGCACGGCAAAGCCCTCGGACTCCAACCATTCGGTGAGCAGGGCAATCTGGGTGGAGCGGCCGGAGCCATCGCTGCCCTCCAGCACGATCAGCGAGCCGCTCCACTCTTCCTCGTGCAGCCCGGGGAGCGGGGCTCCAAAGAAATGCGACATTGCGTGCAGGGATTCCCTGGCCTGCGCGGCCCGGCGGCCCGAAGCTTTCCCGTCGCGGCTCATGGCTTCTTTCCCGGGCGGAAGCGATCCAGGTCCACGCGCTCCGCGGCAATCTCGCGCATCTTCTTCTGCAGCCGGTTCATTTTCAGCGTGCCGTCCATGACGACGAAATGGTCGCTCTCGGTCATGCGATCGTACTGGTCCATGATCATGCCCTGAAAAATGCGGAAGCTTTCGGCGCGGTCGAAGGAGAGGCCCAGGTCCATGCCCGCCTCGTAATATTTCAGCTTGGGGCGGCCGCTGAGGATGCGGTTGACGGCCACTTCCAGGGGGGCGCGGAAGTAAAAGGTGATATCCGGGAGGGGGGCAAAGCGATAGAGATTGCGCAGCCACTCCGTGGAGCAGCCGCGCGCGGAATCCCGCGCAAAGGCGGTGTAGATGTAACGGTCGGCCAGCACCAGGTAGCCGCTGTGCAGCAGCGGCAGGATTTGCCGCTCGCAGCGGTCGGCAAAATCCGCGGCATGCAGGAGCGAGAACGTGACCGGAGTGAGCAGGCGGCGCTGCTTGCCGCGCTTGGTGGCGGACTTCACCAGTTCCGAGGAGTTCCACTCCGTGAAGTGCAGGCGGTAGCCGCCGATTTCCAGCCAGCGCTTGAGCAAGTAAAGCTGGGTGCTCTTTCCGGAGCCGTCGATTCCCTCTACCACCACCAAAGCGCCGGGATAGGGCCGTGTGCCGTCTTTTCTGGGGAGAGGCGCGGGCTGCTCGACGGGGGCGGGTTCCAGGCCCGCTTCGCTGCTGCGTGAATTGACCAGTTCGTCGAGAGCTTTCATCCGCGGCTCACCGTATCAAAACAAAATGAACAAACGGTTACAAATGGGAACGGCGGAGGGCGAGTGTTTCCTATCGGACACGTGCGCCAGTATAGCGCAGGCGAGACGCCCGTGCCTGCCCGGCAGGGCCCGGGGCGGCTTGTGGGGCGCCATTGACCGGCAAAAACATGGCACGTAAGATGCCGCCAATACCTGAGTCGCAATTCTCGCCTAGAAAATGGTCACCTTGATGTGCAGGTATTTCTTGGGATCCTGGCGGAAATCGGCGATGAGCAGGCGCAGATCCGCGGAGAGCGCGGTGAGATTGTCGTAGAGCTGGGCATCGTTGACGGCTTTGGCCACGCTGCCGGGCCCCCGGCTCAGCTTGTCGGTGATTTCCTTCAGGCTTTCGGCGGAATCGCGGAGGTTGTCGTACAGTTTGTCGTCGGTGGAGAGTTTACCCAGCGTGCCTTTCCCCTGCCGGACATCGGCGAGGAAAGCATTGGCCTTGGCTACAAAATCGCGCACATCCTGATAGAGGGCGGGATCGTTGACGAGTTTGCCCAGGGTCCCCTTTTCGTCCTGGACGCTGGCGAGCAGCTTATCCAGGCGGTCGGCGGCGGAATTGATGCGCTGGTAGACCTCGTCGTTGGCCATGAGCTTGCCGATGGTGTTCTTGCCGCTTTCGGTCTGCTCGAGCAAACGGTCCATGCGGGTGACCGTGGCGTTGGCGTGGTTGTAAAGCGAATCGTCGGTCATGAGTTTGCCGAGCGAGCCCTGGCCCTTTCGCACCGCTCCGACCAGGGACTGCACATCCTTGGCCAGGGCGCCGAGATTTTCCACCAGGTCCGCGCCGCGCTCGACCACATCTTTCATGGCCACTTCCTCGGTTCCGGTGACCTCGCCCTGCGGGGGGATGGGTGCGCCGGCGAATCCGCGGGTGATGCGCACATAGCGGTTGCCCAGAAAGCCTTCGGTGACCAGGCTGACGCGGGATTCGGTGGTGATGTTTTTCTGGAAACGGCGATCCACGCGCAGGATCAGTTCGACGTTGCGCTCGCGGTCCGGGGAGCCCTCCGGGGCGGGGGGAGCGATGCGGATGGCGTCCACGTTGCCCACTTCAACTCCATCCAG
>Ga0335076_10003188_pt1 | contig 16456 bp, 16 predicted proteins | sample Lox_Sample_25_FD_206717 | JGI IMG/M metagenome (GOLD analysis project Ga0335076, IMG submission 206717) | Soil microbial communities from Loxahatchee National Wildlife Refuge, Florida, United States - Lox_Sample_2.5 | ecosystem: Environmental > Terrestrial > Soil > Wetlands | place: USA...
GCGCGTGCTCGAGGACGAGCTCGCGCCGGCCACCACGCTCCACGGCGTGCTCGTCGACGTGTACGGCATGGGCGTGCTGCTCCTCGGCGAGTCCGGCATCGGCAAGAGCGAGTGCGCGCTCGACCTGGTTCACCGCGGTCACCGGCTCGTCGCCGATGACGCCGTCGAGATCCGGCGCTACCCGAACGGGGCGCTCGTGGGCCGCGCGGCCGAGATGATTCGCTACCACATGGAGCTCCGCGGCATCGGGATCATCAACATCAAGCACCTGTTCGGCGTCTCCGCGGTGCGCACGTCGAAGTCGATCGAGCTCGTCATCGAGTTGCAGCGATGGGACCCCACCAAGAAGTACGACCGGCTCGGGCTCGACGGCGAGACCTACGCGATTCTGGAGCGCGAGCGGCCCCTCCTCCGGCTGCCGGTCGCGTCCGGACGCAACCTCGCGCTCCTGATCGAGATCGCCGCGCGCAACGAGCTCCTGAAGAGCCAGGGCTACGACGCCGCGAAGGAGTTCGCGCGCCGGGTCGACGAGGAGATCGCGCGGCACACCCCGGAGGACGCGTCGTGGAGATGACGCCGGCGGGACGCGCTGCCGTCCCGGACGTCCCGGAGAGCCTCGTCGTCGTCACCGGACTCTCGGGCTCGGGCAAGAGCTACGTCAACAAGTGCCTCGAGGACATGGGGTACTTCTGCGTCGACAACCTGCCGCTCGAGCTCGTCGAGCCGCTGCTCGACCAGGTCTCCACCAAGAAGCGCGTCGGCATCATCCTCGACGTCCGCAATCCCGACTTCGCGATCCGGTTCCCGGAGATCCTGGCGCGGCTGCGGCGGCGCGTTCCGGGGACCCGTCTCCTCTTTCTCGACGCGTCCGAGGAGTCGCTCATCCGGCGCTTCTCCGAGACGCGCCGCCCCCATCCGCTCGCGGGGAAGGTCTCGCTCCTCGAGGCGCTCCGCCGCGAGCGCGCGATGCTCGAGGACGTGCGCGCCGCCGCCGACGTCGTGGTCGACACCTCCTCCATGAACGTGCACGAGCTGCGTTCGTTCATGCAGAAGACGTTCGTGGGCGACCCCGAGTCGGCGGGCATGATCGTCTCCGCGACCTCCTTCGGCTACAAATTCGGCATCCCGCACGACGTGGATCTCCTGTTCGACGTCCGATTCCTCGCGAACCCCCACTTCGTGCCGGAGCTGAAGGGCAAGACGGGGATGGACCCGGCCGTCGCGGCGTACATCGAGAAGGATCCGGAGACGCAGGCCTTCATGGATCGCCTGATCGGCTTCCTCGACTACCTGCTGCCGAGGTTCGACAAGGAGCACAAGACGTACCTGTCGATCGGGGTCGGGTGCACCGGCGGCAAGCACCGGTCGGTCTACATCGCCGAGCGGATCGCCGCGGCGCTGCAGGACCGCGGTTACCCGGTCCGGGTCTCGCACCGGGACGCCACCCGCGAGTGAGATAATCGCCGCCGTTCCCATGATCGGAATCCTGCTCGTCACCCACGGCCACCTGGCCGAAGAGCTGCGCGCGGCTGCCCTCACGATCCAGCCCGGACTCGAGCGCATCGTCGCCGTGACCCTGGAGTGGAGCGAGACGGGGGAGGACGCGCGCGAGAAGATCCGCCGGGGCCTCGAGCAGGCCGACGAGGGGGACGGCGCGGTCATCCTCACGGACATGTTCGGCGGGACGCCGACCAACCTCACCCTGCCGTTCCTGCGCAAGGACCGCGTCGAGATCGTGACCGGGGTCAACCTGCCGATGGTCCTGAAGTGCGCCGCGCTCCAGCGGAGCGGCCGGCCCGTGACCGAGATCGCCCACGTGGCGAAGGACCGCGGACAGCGGTCGATCTACGTCGCGTCGGACCTCCTCGCCGAGGAGGCTGCGCCGGCGGGCGACGCGGAGAAGGCGGAGAAACAGCTCCCATGATCGAGAGGCAGCTCGCGATCCGCAATCGCCTGGGCCTGCACGCCCGGGCCGCCGCCAAGTTCGTCCAGACCGCCAGCCGCTTCCGTTCCGACGTCAAGATCCGCAAGAACGGCGAGGAGGTCGATGGCAAGTCGATCCTCGGCATCCTCCTGCTCGCGGCCTCCCAGGGCACCCGCATCACGCTCGCCGTCTCGGGCGACGACGAGCAGGACGCCTTCGCCGCCGTCGAGGAGCTGATCGCGCGCAGCTTCGACGAGGAAGAGTAGCTCCTCTTCCCCGGAAGCCATGCTCCAGGGCCTCTCGGTCTCTCCCGGTGTCGCCGTCGGCCGCGCCGTGATCCTGCGGTTCGGGCGGCTGCCGTCGTTCCGTCGCTCGGTCTCGGGCGAGGAGCTCGAGCGGGAGGAGCGGCGCCTGCGCCGCGCCGCGGGCCGAGCCGCCGACGATCTCGCGAGGCACTCGCGAGAGGCCAAGGGCGACATGGGCTCGGAGCTCGCCGCGATCCTCGAGGCGCACAGCCTGATCGCGACCGATGAGACCTACCTCGGCGCCATCAGCGAGCGGATTCGCCGCGAGCGCGTCAACGCCGAGTGGGCGCTCGCGGAAGTCACGCGGGAGCTCGGGCAACGGCTCGCCGCCGCGGATTCCGCCGCGATGCGCGAGCGCGAGGCCGACATCGCGGACGTGGCGCGCGAGATCGCGGCCCAGCTCTCGGGCGGCGCGCGGCCGGGCCCCGGGGAGCTGCCGAGGGGATCGATCCTCGTGGCCGACGAGCTGTCTCCGGTCGACGCCGCGCGGCTCGACCCGCGAAGGGTGCGGGCCCTCGCGCTCGAGCGCGGCGGCCCCACGTCGCACGCCTCGATCATCGCCCGCTCCTTCGGCCTGCCGGCCGTCGTCGGCATTCCGGAGTTGTGCTCGGCGGTCCCGCCCGACGGGCCGATCATCGTCGACGGCGACCGCGGCCTCGTCGACATCGCCCCGACGCGACAGCGCCTGCGGCGGAGCCTCGTCCGCGTCCGCGAGGACCGCGAGCGCAGCCGGCGCCTCCGCGGCCGCGCGGGACGCGCCGCCGTCACCGCCGACGGCCTCGCGATCGCGGTGCGGGCGAACCTCGAGCTCCCGGAGGAGATCCCGGCCCTCGAGCGCTTCCCGGCCGAGGGCATCGGCCTCTTCCGGTCGGAGTTCCTCTACCTCCGCGCGCTGCCGCGCTCGCCGAGCGTCGAGGAACAGCGCGCCGCCTACGAGCAGCTGCTGCGCGCCGCGGCGCCGCACCCGGTCGTCGTGCGGACCTACGACCTCGGCGGCGAGAAGGGCATCGCCCCCGCGCCGGGCGAGAACCCGGCACTGGGACTGCGCGGCATCCGCTACTGCCTCGCGCACCCCGAGCTCTTCGAGGAACAGCTGACGGCGTTGTGTCTCGCGGCGCGGACCGGCGCGCTCCGCATCCTGCTGCCGATGATCAGCTCGCTCTCCGAGCTCCGCGAGGCCCGCGCGGCGCTGCAGCGCGTCGCCGCCCGGACCGGGCTCGCACGGATGCCGCCGGTCGGCGTGATGATCGAGGTACCCTCGGCGGCGCTCCTGGCCGATCACCTCGCGCGGGAGGCCGACTTCTTCTCGATCGGCACGAACGATCTCGCCCAGTACACCCTCGCCGTGGACCGCGCGAACCGCGACGTGTCCTCGTTGTATCGGCCCCTCCATCCGGCGGTGCTCCGCCTGATCCAGGTCGTCGTCGAAGCGGGGCGCGCGGCGGGGCGGCCCGTCGCCGTCTGCGGCGAGCTTGCGGCCGATCACGCCGGCGCCGCCGCGCTCATCGGGCTCGGCATCACGGACCTCTCGGTCACGCCGGTCGCGATCCCCGATCTGAAGGACCACATCTCGACGCTCGACGGGGCGCGGGCCCGCGGCCTCGTCCAGCGGGCGCTCGAGGCGGCGGAGGCCGCGGAAGTCGAGCGGATCTTTGGAGGTACGGCATGAGGACGGTCCCGAAGCCCTGGGGCAGCGAGCTCATCTTCGCGGAGACCGAGCGGTACGCGGGCAAGCTCCTGCGCATCGCGGCAGGTCAATCGCTGTCGCTGCAGTACCATGAGAGCAAGGACGAGACGATCTACGTTCTCTCCGGAGAGGTCGTGCTCGACGTGCAAGAGGACGGGGCGATGCGCGAGCGGCGGTTGAAAGAGGGCGAGGCGTACCGCATCCGGCCCGGAGTCCGCCACCGCATGCGGGCGGATTCGGACTGCACGCTGCTCGAGGTCTCGTCGCCCGAGCTGACCGATGTCGTCCGGCTCGAGGATCGGTACGGGCGAGCCGGGACGACGGAGCCATGAAGCCTCTCCGTCTTCCGGATCTCGGGTTTCGAACGGGCGCCTGGGCCGTCACGCTGATGGCCGCGGCGGTGGCAATGGCCCAGGCTCCGGCCCGGACACCGACACCGGCACCGAGGCTCTCAGGCGGTTTCGGACGCCCGCGCCATACGCCGCCGCCCACCCCCTCGGAGCCGGGAGGGCATGCCGTCTCCGACGTCGTCAGCGCGGCCCGCACGACATCGGGGGGCTCGTCGGAGAAGAGCACGCTCACCATCGACAACCGGTCTCTGGTAAAGAATCCGTCGAAGGGCAAACTCACGACCGGCCGGGTTTCGACGGCGCCCGCCCATCCCGCTCCGACCGCCGCGCCCACGCCGCATCCGGCCGTGGCGGCCGCGACGCCGGGTCCTCCGCCGGCGGAACCGGGAGGCGCTCCCACGACCGAGGCGGAGTGGAAGGCGATCGCGGCGAGCGCGCGCAAGCGGGTCACCGACGACAAGGCGCGGGTCGAGGAGCTGACCGCGGCCACGAAGAAACTCGAGAATGACTTCTACGCGTGGGACGACGGCCAGTACCGCGACCGCGTGATCAAGCCGGCCTGGGACCGGTCGCGCACCGATCTCGAGACCGCCAAGCAGGAGCTCGCCGAGGCCGAGAAGGACCTCGCCGACCTGCCGGAGAAGGCCCGGAAGGCCGGCGCACTGCCGGGTTGGATCCGGGAATGAAAAGTCGGGGGGAGTCAACCACCTCGCTTCCGACCTACCGCGTCGAGACGTGGGGCTGCCAGATGAACGTCCTCGACGGTCAGCGCATGGCCGGCCAGCTCGAGGCGCGCGGGATGCGGCGCGCCGAGGAAGGCGAGGAGGCGCGGGTCGTCCTTCTCAACACCTGCATGGTGCGGGAGAAGGCGGAGTCGAAGGTCTACAGCGCGCTCGGCGTGATCGCCCGTCGCAAGCAGGAGGACCCGGAGCTCGTCGTGGGCGTGACGGGCTGCGTGGCCCAGATCTCCGGCGAGGAGATGCTCGAGCGCGCGCCGTGGGTCGACTTCGTCGCCGGCACCGGCCACGTCGAGGAAATCGGGGACCTCGTCGACCGGGCGCGGCGCGAGCGACGCCAGGCGCTCGCTCTGGAGCTCCCCGAGGAGGATCCGGTCTACCAGTTCAAGGAGATCGCCCGCGACTCCGCCTTCCAGGCCTATGTGACGGTCATCGAGGGGTGCGACCAGTTCTGCACCTTCTGCGTGGTTCCCTTCACGCGGGGGAGAGAGCGCTGCCGGCGGTCGGACGAGATCCTGTCCGAGCTCGGCCACCTCGTCGCCACGGGGTACACGGAGGTCACGCTCCTCGGACAGACCGTCAATGCGTATCGCGATCCGGAGACCGGCTCGGGACTCGGCGAACTGCTGCGCCGGGCCGCCCGGGTGCCGGGACTCCGGCGCTTGCGCTTCCTGACGTCCCACCCGCGGCTGGTGGACGACGACCTGGTCGCGGCGATCGCCGAGGGCGGTCCGATCGCGCCCTACTTCCACCTCCCGGCGCAGTCGGGAGCGGATCGAATTCTCGGGAGAATGAAGCGACGGTACACGGCCGCCGAGTACCTCCGGACGATCGAGGGGATCCGGCGGGCCGTCCCGGGCATCGCGGTCTCCTCCGACTTCATCGTCGGATTCCCCGGCGAAACGGAGGAGGAGTTCCGGGCGACCATCGACCTCGTTGCCGAGGTCCGCTTCTCCAACGTCTTCGGCTTCCGCTACTCGCGCCGGCCCGGCACCGCGGCCGCCCGATGGGCCTCGGACGTCGAGATCCCGGATGAGGTGGCGGGGGAGCGGCTCGCCCGCCTCCTGGACCTCCAGACGAGGCTGCAGCGGGAGACGAACGAAGAGCTGGTCGGAAAAGAGTTCGAGGTCCTCGTGGAGGCGGAGGAGAAGGGCAAGAGTCGCGGGCGGACTCCTTGCAACCGGATCGTTCACGTCGAGGACGGGCCGGGCCGAGTGGGTCCCGGCGAGTACGTCCGGGTGAGGATCGAGCGCGGGCTGCCGAACTCGCTGATCGGAAAGCTGGCGGAGGAGACCGGAGGACCGGAGAGGGCGCGATGATCAAGATGGAAATCAAGGGCCTTCTGATGGATCCGATATCGAACATGCCGGTCGTCATCCTCCGGGACACCGAGAAGGGCCACTTCCTGCCGATCTGGGTCGGGCTGTTCGAGGCGAACGCGATCGCCCTCGAGATGGAGAAGGTCGCGACGCCGCGGCCGATGACGCACGACCTCCTGAAGAACGTGCTCGCCGAGCTCGACGCGAGGGTCGAGCGCGTCGTCATCAACGACCTTCGCGAGAACACGTTCTTCGCCCGCATTCACCTCGCCCGCAAGGACGGCCATCTCTCGATCGACAGCCGGCCGAGCGACGCGATCGCGCTCGCGCTCCGTTCCCAGGCCGAGATCTTCGTCGAGGAGGAGGTCCTCGAAAAGAGCCGCACCCTCCACGCGGAGGGCTCGGAACAGGATCCCGACCGTCTCCGGAAGTGGCTCGAGGAAGCGAGCCCGGACGAGCTCGGCAAGTACCGCATGTAATTCGTCTCGGCGCGGTATTCGCGCGGCTCCCGGGCGCGAAGGCGCGTTGTACACTCGGGCTTCGTGATCATCTCCATCACCAATCAGAAGGGCGGTGTGGGCAAGACGACCACCGCCATCAACCTCGCCGCCGCGCTCGCCCAGAAGGGCATGAAGACCCTGCTGATCGACCTGGATCCGCAGGGCAACAGCACGATGTCGTATCTGGAACGCCGCTCGATCGAGAAGTCGATGTTCGACGTCCTCGTCGAGCCCGAGACGAAGCTGCGCGACGTCATCCGTCCCTCGGGGATGAAGAACCTCGACATCGCTCCCGCGCGCATCTCGCTCGCGAAAGTGGAGTCGAAGCTCCTCGGCGAGATCGACGGGCACTTCCGCCTGCGCGAGAAGATCGACGCGGTGCGCCGCTCCTACGACGCCATCCTGATCGACACGCCGCCGACGCTCGGCATGACCACCGTCAACGCGATGGTGGCCTCGACCCACGTGCTGATCCCGATCCAGTCCTCGTACTTCGCGCTCGAGGGCACCGACGATCTTCTCGAGACGATCGACAAGATCAAGGCCCGCCCGAATCCGAACCTCCAGATCCTGGGCGTCGTCATCACGCTCCATGACAAGCGCACGGTGCTCGGCAAGGACGTCTACAAGCAGATCGCCGGCGTGTTCGGCAAGAAGATCTTCAAGACGACCATCTCGAAGAGCGTGCGGCTCGAGGAGAGCCCCGCTCACCAGGAGTCGATCTTCACGTTTGCGCCGCGGTCGAGCGGCGCCGCCGAGTACTACTCCCTGTCCGAGGAGGTGCTTTCCCGTGTCTAAGCGCCGCGGCCTTCCCACCGAATCCCACATGAAACACGACGCCCACTTCGTCGACTCTCTGTCGGAGCGTTTCGGAGCCTCCATCGGCCGAAACATTCCGATCGAGGACATCGAGACGAATCCGGAGCAGCCGCGCCGGAGCGTCGGAGACCTGACGGAGCTCCGGATGTCGATCGAGTCGAAGGGTGTCCTCGAGCCCCTGCTCGTCCAGCCCACGAGCGAGGGGCGCTTCCGGATCATCGCGGGGGAGCGCCGGTTCCGCGCGGCGATGGAAGCGGGCCTCTCGGAAGTGCCGTGCATCGAGCTCGACGTTCCCGAGAACGAGGCGATGGAGATCGCGCTCATCGAGAACCTTCACCGCCGCGACCTCCATCCGTTCGAGGAGGCGATGGGCTATTCCGTGCTCGCCGAGACCCACGGTTACACGCAGCAGCAGATCGCGACGACGATCGGCAAGTCGCGCGTCTCGATCACCGAGTCGCTCTCGCTGCTTCAGATTCCGGAGAAGCTCCGCGACAAATGTCGGCGCGCCGACATCGACGCGCGCTCCGTGCTTCTCGAGATCGCGCGGCTCGGCGACGAGCGCCGGATGGAAGAGGCGATTGCGCAGGTCGTCTCCGGGTCGACGCGCGACGATCTGCGCGAGCAGAAGAAAGTCGGTGCGACGGGGAAGTCGAAGGCGAAAGCGTTCACGTTCGTGTTCAAGCCGAAGGACGGTCCGTTCCGGATCAACGTCTCGTTCCAGAAGTCGCGGGTGCAACGCGACGAGTTGATCGACGCGCTCAAGCAGGTTCTCCGTCAGCTCGAGTCGGGCGAGCTGCCGCTGAAGCGCTAGCCTCTCCCCGCCGTCGGGAACATGCGCGAGGTCGCCGCGCTCGCCCTCGAGAACTTCCGCGTCCACGCGACCTTCCCGTCGCACGAAATCCCCGAGGCGAGAGTCGAAGAGTCCCGCGCGCTGACCTGGGTCGACTCCGGACTCGACACCGACACGTTCAACATCGCTCTCGGTGCGCGTCTCGACGCCGGATCCGTCCGGCGGCGAGCGGCCGAGGTCATCGCGCACTTCGAACGGGCCGCCCGTCCGTTCTCGTGGTGGGTGTCACCGGGCGACGAGCCCGAGGATCTCGGCGACCGGCTGGCGGCCGAGGGACTCGCTCCCGAAGCATGGGAGCTCGCGATGTCGTGCCCGCTCGATCGCCTGCGGCCGGCCCCGCCGGCTTCGGGGCTCGAGATCCAGAGGGTCGCGACCCGGGAAGCGCTCGCGGCCTTCGCACGCCTCAGCGCGGAGAACTGGACCCCGGCGGACCGGCTCGTCGAGCGCTACTACGCGCGGGCAGCCGAACGGCTTCTCGGGACCGGTTCACCGCTTCGCTTCTACCTCGCCCGACGGGAGGGGACCGCCGTCGCGGCCGTCGAGATTGCGGCGAGCGCCATCGCGCTCGGTGTCTACAACCTCTCGACCCGGCTCGAGCATCGCAACGCCGGAGTCGGCGGGGCGCTCCTGTCCGAGGCGCTTCGTTCGCAGAGGGCGGAGACGGGCGCAGCGCTCGCGGTGCTCCAGGCGGCGCCCGCGGCCTCGAGCCTGTACCGGCGTCTGGGCTTCGAAGAGTTCGGCCGCATCGCGGAATTCAAGCCCGGTCGCAGTGTCCGATAAGATATATTATGTAAAATAGCGGATCGGGCGCGAGGGCGCAGCCGCGCGGGCCGCCTTTACTTCGGGCCTCCCGCTCTGCACTATCGATCCGCGATGCGCCTCGTCTCCCGCTCGATCCTCCGCGAGATCTGGCCGCCCTTCCTCCTGGGCTTCGCGGCTTACACGTTCGTCCTGCTGATCCGCACGATCCTCTTTCTCGCCGACTTTGCCGTCCGGCGCAGCGCCGGCGTCGGCGAGGTGGCCCGGCTCGTGGCGCTGTCGCTGCCGTGGATCGTCGTGCTCACGCTCCCGATGGCGTTGCTGCTCGGCGTCCTCATCGGCGTCGGCCGGCTCTCGGCGGACTCCGAGGTGATCGCCCTCCAGGCCTGCGGCCTCGGCCCCTGGGCCCTGCTGCGGCCGGCGCTCGGCGCCGCCGCCGCGCTCTCGGTCCTCGTGTTCGGCATCTACAACGTCGTTCTCCCGGCGACCAATGCGGCGCTGGAGCGAGCCATGGCCCGAGTGGCCGCGACGTCGATCGTCAACGTGGTCGCCCCCCGGACCTTCCGCGAGCCGCGGCCGGGAATCCTCTTCTTCTTCGACCGGAGCGACCCGGACGGCCGGAGCTTCGAGGGCGTCTTCTTGAAGCTCGGCGACGAGGGCGAGCCCCCGAACCGCGTGATCGTCGCCCGCAGAGGCACGCTGACCCTGGACGAGGACCGCCTCTGGCTCGACCTGACCAACTCGACCGTGCACGAGATCGATCCCGAGGACCCGTCGCGCTACCGGATGACGCGGAACGCCTCCCAGCGTCTCCTGCTCGCCGGCGAGAACGCCAACGCCCAGGGCACGACCGTTGTGACGCAGCGCGGCATCCGCGCTCGGACCCTCCCCGAGCTTCTCGCCACCGCGCGTTCGATGCCGCCCTCCGATCCCCGCCGGCGTCAGGCCCTCACCGAGGTGCACAAGAAGATCGCGATCCCGTTCGCCTGCCTCGCCTTCGCATTCGTCGGCGTGCCGCTCGCCCGGTCGATCCGGCGCGGCGGCCGCGGCAGCGGCTTCGCGGTGTCGCTGCTCATCCTCGTCGGCTACTACGTGCTCCTCTCGAGCGGCGAGACGTGGTCCGTCGAGGGCAAACTGCCGCCCGGGATCGCGATGTGGATCCCCAACCTGGCGCTCCTCACGATCGGGCTCGGAGCCGCGCTCATCCCCGCGGAGCGCCGGGGCCGCGCGCTCCCCCGCCCCCTGGCCGACGCCGCCGCCGCGCTTCCGGAGGCGGGCCGCCGGACCCGGGCGGCCCTCGCCCGCGCGGGGGCCGAGCGCCGGCGCGGGCTGGCGCTCGTCGATCGCTACGTTCTCACGCGCTTCCTCTCGGCTCTCGGCCTCGTGCTCGCCTCGGCCCTCCTGATCTCCGTGGTCGTCGACTACGCCGACAAGCTCGACGAGATCGCGCGCCACCATCCCTCGGCGCACGCGGTCCTCGGGTACTACCGCTACTTCCTGGTCTCGATCGGCATCCAGATCGCGCCGTTCGCCGTGCTCCTGGCGAGCCTCGCGGGCCTCGGAGTGCTGTCGAAGAACAACGAGGACACGGCGTTCCGCGCCTGCGGCGTATCCCTGGGCCGCCTCGCGGTCCCCCTCCTCGCCGCCGCCGCGGTCGCGGCCGCGCTCTGTTTCACGATCGGGGAGTACATCGTGCCCTTCGCCGAGCAGCAGGAGGCCCGCTACAAGAACGAGATCCACGGACTCCCGCCCGAAACCGGCGTGCGCGGCCACGGCGAACGCAACTGGTATCTCTCCGATCGCGGCGAGATCTGGCACCGCGAGGAGGCGAACCCCGCGTCGACCCAGCTCCTCGGCGTCTCCATTTTCCGCTTCAGTCCCGCCTTCGAGCTCGTCGGCCGGACGGCGGCGCGGGAGGCCGACTGGGACGCCGGCTCCTGGCGCCTGAAGAACGGCTGGACCCGACAATTCGCGCGCACCAGCGACGAGCCGTACCGCCGCTTCGCCGAGGACACGCTCGCCGGCGACCCGCCCCGCGCGCTCGCGGCGGTGCGGCGCCGACCCGAGGAGATGCGCTTCCGGGAGCTCGAGCGCCTGACCCGCCGCCTCCGTTCCGCCGGCTACGCCACCGCCGGGCTCGAGACCGCGCTCCAGTCGAAAGTCGCCCAGCCCGCGCTCCTGCCGGTCATGGCGCTCCTCGCCGTGCCGTTCGCGTTCCGCGTCGGCAAGCGCGGCACGCTCGCCGGCATCGGGGTCGGCCTCGGCTTCGGCATCCTCGCCCTGATCGCGAACGCCTTCGCGACGAAGCTCGGGGAGGCCGGGGCGCTCCCGCCGGCCCTGGCGGCGTGGTCGCCGAACATCCTCTTCGCGCTCGTCGGGGCGTACTTCCTGATGCGGATGCGGTCCTGACCCCGCGCGGCGGGAGAACGCCGCGAAAGAAAACGCACGCCCAAAAGAAGAGGGCGGCCGCGAGGGCCGCCCCGAGACGTCCTGTCCCTCTTTCGGCTAGGTCCCCTCTTCCCAGGACGTCATGTACTTGACCTGCTCGGGCGTCGGGGTGTCGATCGTGACTCCCATCGACGCGAGCTTCAGCCGCGCGATCTCCCGGTCGATGTCCTCGGGCACCGCGTGGACCCTCTTCTCGAGCGTCGCATGGTTCTCGACCATGAACTCGGCGGCGAGCGCCTGGTTCGCGAACGACATGTCCATGACCGAGGCCGGGTGCCCCTCCGCGGCGGCGAGGTTGATGAGGCGGCCGTCGGCCAGCAGGTGAACGCGCCGTCCGTCCCGAAGCCGGAACTCCTCGACGAACTCGCGGATGGGCCGCCGCCCCGTCGCCAGCTTCTCGAGCGCCGGGATGTCGATCTCGACGTTGAAGTGCCCCGAGTTGCAGACGACGGCGCCGTCCTTCATCGCGCGGAAGTGCTCCTCGCGGAGGACGCCCTTGTTGCCGGTCACCGTGACGAACACGTCGCCGATCGGCGCCGCCTCCCCCATCGTCATCACCCGGAATCCGTCGAGGGCCGCCTCGATCGCCTTCGTCGGGTCGATCTCGGTCACGATCACCTGGGCGCCGAGGCCGCGCGCCCGCATCGCGACCCCGCGTCCGCACCAGCCGTAGCCGGCGACGACGAGGTTCAGCCCGGCGACGAGCAGGTTCGTCGCGCGGATGATGCCGTCGAGGGTCGACTGCCCGGTCCCGTACCGGTTGTCGAAGAAGTGCTTGGTCTTCGCCTCGTTGACCGCGACGACCGGAAACTTCAGGACGCCCGCCTTCTCCATCGCCTTCAGGCGGATGACGCCGGTCGTGGTCTCCTCGGTGCCGCCGACGATCCCGTCGAACAGCGCCTGCCGGTCGGAAGCCGACAGGCCCTTCGCCCACGCGCGGACGACCGGATCGACCTCCCCGTCGCGCCCGAGCGCGAGGAAGAGCAGCGAGGAGACCAGGTCGGCGCCGTCGTCCATCGTCACGTTCGGCGCATGCGCGAGCGCGGCGCGGATGTGGTCGTAGTAGGTGGCGTGGTCCTCGCCCTTCACGGCGTAGACCGCGACGCCGTAGTCGGCGACGAGCGAGGCGGCGACGTCGTCCTGCGTCGACAGCGGATTCGACGCGCAGAGGACGAGGTCGGCGCCGCCGGCGGTCAGCGTTCGCGCGAGATTCGCCGTCTCGCTGGTGACGTGGAGGCAGGCCGAGAGCCGGATGCCCTTCAGGGGCTTCTCCTTCTCGAAGCGGTCGCGGATCAGGCGCAGCACCGGCATGCTCGCGTCCGCCCACTCGATGCGGGCCTTGCCCCGCGGCGCGAGGCCGAGGTCCTTGACGTCGTGGCGCACGGCGGCGGTGGTCGCGGTGGCCATGCCCTTACCTCCCCACCGGCGCCGCGGCCTCGAGGCCGGCCGAGCGTGCGATCGCGTCCGCGCGGTCCGTCTGTTCCCAGGTGAACTCGGGGAGCCGGCGGCCGAAGTGGCCGAACGCCGCCGTCGCCTTGTAGATCGGCCGGCGGAGGTTCAGGGTCTCGATGATGCCCTTCGGCGTCAGCGCGAAATGCTCGCGCACGAGGGCGACGATGCGGCTCTCGGGCAGTTTGCCCGTGCCGTACGTCTCGACGTGCACCGACACGGGGTCGGCCACCCCGATCGCGTAGGCGAGCTGGATCAGCACGCGGTCCGCGATCCCGGCCGCGACGAGGTTCTTCGCGATGTATCGAGCCATGTACGCGGCGGAGCGGTCGACCTTCGTGGGGTCCTTTCCGGAGAACGCGCCGCCGCCGTGGGGGGCGCTGCCGCCGTAGGTGTCGACGATGATCTTCCGTCCGGTCAGGCCGGTGTCGCCCTGCGGACCGCCGATGACGAAGCGGCCGGTCGGGTTGACGTGGAACTTGGTGTCCGGCGTCAGGAGCGCCGCCGGAATCACCGGCCGGATGACCTCCTCGATGATCGACTCGCGGAGGGAGGCGTGCTTGATCGCCTCCGCGTGCTGCGTCGACACGACGACGGTCTCGACGCGGATCGCGCGCGCGCCCTCGTATTCGACGGTGACCTGCGACTTGCCGTCGGGCCGCAGGAAGTCGAGCTCACCCTTGCGGCGCGCCTCCGAGAGGCGCTGGACCAGGCGGTGCGCGAGGGTCAGCGGGAGCGGCATGAGCTCCTCGGTCTCCCGGACCGCGTACCCGAACATCATTCCCTGGTCGCCCGCGCCGCCGGTGTCCACGCCCTGCGCAATGTCGGAGGACTGAGGATCGATCGACGACACGACCGCGCAGGTCTCGTAGTCGAAGCCGAACTTCGCGCGCGTGTAGCCGATCTCCTTGATCGTCTGGCGGACGATCGACGGCAGGTCCACGTACGTGCGCGTCGAGATCTCGCCCGCGATGAACGCGAGGCCCGTCGTCACGAGCGTCTCGCAGGCGACGCGGCCGACGGGATCGTCGCGGAGCACCGCGTCGAGGACCGCGTCGGAGATCTGGTCGGCGATCTTGTCGGGGTGCCCCTCGGTCACCGACTCCGAGGTAAAGAAGTGCCTGCCGGTCTGGAGCATGAATCGACTCCTTTGACGCCGTTAGAGGTCCGCGACCCGAGAATCGCAGAGACTAGCATCAAGCCCGGGAGGCGTCAACGCATCCCGAAGAAAAGGAACACGTTGCGGCCGTAGGAGCGCCGGTCGAGGCGCTCGATCCGTTCGACGGAGGGCTCCGCGCGGCGGGCGTCCTGCTGCAGGACGAGGAGGCCGCCGGGAGCGAGAAGACGCGCGCACCGGCCGAGGTCCGCCGCCTCGGTCGAGGCCGCGTACGGCGGATCCGCGAAGACCAGGTCGAAGCGGTCGCCGCGGCGTTCGAGCGCCGCGAGCGCCTCCCCCGCCGCCGACTCGAGGATCTCGACCTCGCCGGCGGCGCCGATGCGTTCGATCGTGCGCCGGAGCGGCGCCGCGTCGGTCTCGACGAGGACGGCGAATCGGGCGCCCCGGGATACCGCCTCGATGCCGACGGCGCCGGTCCCCGCGTAGAGGTCGAGCACGCGCGCCCCCGCAATGCGATCGCCGAGAATGTCGAAGAGCGCCCCGCGGGCCCGCGACGAGGTCGGGCGCGCCGCCGCGCCGGCCTCGAGGCGGCGGCCCTTCCAACGGCCGGCGAGCACGCGCACCGCCGGCGCGCTCATCGGGGAGCCTCGGGCGGAGCAAACTGAAAGCGAAGCTCGTCGATCTTGATCCACTGCGAGTATGGCTCGTTGACGCCCTCGACCTCGACGTAGCCCGTCTCCTTCTCGAGATGGGCGACGCGGAAGATGCGCCCATCGAAGCGCCGCAGGAGCGTGCCGGGCGCGAGGAGCTCGGCCGTGTAGCGGGACGGCGGCGCGAGCGGCGAGAGGAAGATTCCCTTCAACCCCTCGAGCGCCGAGCGCAGCGACGCGGACGCGGAGTCCCCGGGAGAGAGGTCGTCCCAGCGGATGTGCTTCCGGCTGCCGTCGGCCCGCGCGAGCGTGACCGAGGACTCCCCCGCGAGCTCGCCCGCGAGGCCCGTCCGGAAGTCCGCCGGCATCTTCCAGAAGTCGGCCTGCGCGAAGAAGTCGCAGTAGAAGGCCGCCTCCCTGCCGTCGAGCCGCTCGCGCTTGACGACATCCTTGCCCCCGCGGTGCGTCTTCCAGACCAGGACGCCGTCGCGAAACAGCGTCAGCCGGTCGTAGCCCTCCGAGGACTGGCGGATCCACTCGGCGCAGAAGGTCGGACCCGCCGCGGGGGTCGGGCTCGGCGTCGGCGTCGCGGCGGCGACGAGAAGCAGCAGGAGCCCGGCCGTCACGCGTCCTCCTCCCGCGCCGCGCGCAGCGCGAACGCGAGCTCCCCCTCCGGGCGCACGCGCCCCTCCTCGAGCGCCTCCCGCGTGCGCGCGAGCGCTCGTCCGATGGTCGGTCCGGCGGGCACGCCCGCCGCACGCAGGTCGGCGCCGCGGATCGAGAGTCTCGGCGCCGGGGTGGCGGCCGCTTCACGGATCCTCCACGCGCTCCCCGCCGGCAGCGACGCCGACACGGCGGCGATCGTCTCGGGGTCGCGTCCCCGGAGCGCTCGGCGCAAAACCGGCGGCGTTCCGCGCGCGGCCGAGGCGATCGCGGGAAGGGCTTCGGGCCAGGCGGCCAGAATCCGCGCCTCCGTGCCCGACAGGGCGAGGCGAGCCGAAACGGACGCCGCTTCGTCGACGCTCGATGGTCCGAGCCAGGCGAGCAGAGAGGCGATCCACGACACGGGGGCGGTTCCCGCCGGCGCTCTCTCCAGCCGGCGCAGACGGATGCGCGCTCCCGCCCGTCGGGAGAGGGCCCGATCGATGGCGCGGTCGAGTCCGGCCGACTCGAGGCGGGCCAGCGCCCCGGTGCGGCCCTCCTCGCCGAACAGGAGCCTCAGCTCGCGGCGCAGCCGGTCGCCCGAGATCGTGTCGAGCGCGCTCCCGTCGACCGCGGCGGCGAGCTGGCGCCGCGTCTCCGGCGCGAGGCGGAAGCCGAGACGGTTCCCGTACCGCACGGCGCGGAACATCCGGGTGGGATCGTCCCGGAACGACGCCGCGTGCAGCGCGCGGATCCGGCGTCCACCGAGGTCGGCGCGGCCTCCGAACGGGTCCACCACGAGGCGCCGGCCGCCGAGCTCTCGGGCCATCGCGTGGATCGTGAAGTCGCGCCGGGCGAGGTCCTCCTCGATCGAGGCCCCCGTCGACACCTCTGGCA
>Ga0335076_10003189_pt1 | contig 16455 bp, 11 predicted proteins | sample Lox_Sample_25_FD_206717 | JGI IMG/M metagenome (GOLD analysis project Ga0335076, IMG submission 206717) | Soil microbial communities from Loxahatchee National Wildlife Refuge, Florida, United States - Lox_Sample_2.5 | ecosystem: Environmental > Terrestrial > Soil > Wetlands | place: USA...
GCCGACGCACATCTGGAAAATCCAACTCAGTTATTTTTTTGAGTACCGAACGGGCTTTCCGTATAGCGTTTTTAATTTGCAGCAACTGATCGTGGGCGCACCGAATTCCGCGCGCTTTCCGGATTACGCAAGCCTGAATATCGGGCTGGAAAAGAAATTCGGATTCCGAGGCTACCTCTGGGGAGTCAGGGTCGAAGCGGTAAATGCGCTGGGGAGGCAAAATCCGGACACAGTAGTGAACAATGTTGACGCACCCAATTTCGGGGCGTTTGCCGGAGGGCAGGAGCGCGCGTTCACGCTGCGCGTGCGGTTCATCGGCAGAAAATGAGCGCTCCATTGCAGCCCCTGGTGCCAAGCTCCAATTCGAAAAGGCGCTAGTCGCTTCCGCAAGCACTACGTACTTTCCTCTCGCGGCGACTCGGTGGTACGCTTCCCCATTGGAAATACGGAGGTAAAGAAGTGAGCTTAGCCGCTCCCCCTGAGCACCTTCATTCCCTTTCCGGATTGGAAGGACGACGAAGCACGCGCATTGATCGCAACATTCCCCTTGTGGTATTGGCGCAAACCAAGACAGGGCTGTCTTTTCAGGAAAAGACGTCCACGGTCAGTTTTAATTTGCACGGCTGCCGCTATCCATCGCGGCACGAATATCCCCTCGGGGCTTCCGTGGGATTGCGCGTACTTCAGGCAGATGGAGAGACTATTTCACCGGTGATTCGGGCGTTCGTGAAGTCCGTGCATCCTCCGGCAAGCCCGCGGGAATTATTTCAGGTGGGTGTGGAGCTGGAATCGCCTGCGAATATCTGGAATGTGACGCAGCCACCGCCGGACTGGAACCGGCTGCTTGGAATCAGTGCGCCGCCGGCGCGAATGGCAACGGGCGTTGCGCCGGCGCTGGAGCCTCCCGCCCCGCCGGCAGCGATCCCAGCGGCGACACCGACAACAACGTTTGTTCCAAGCCAAAACGAAACCCGCGTCAACGAGGTGGCTACGTTTCCCTCCCCGTCACCAGCGGCTGCAGGAGCGGGGTCGCCCAAAGAACCTGGTCCGTCCAAGCCTGAGCGAGTGGCGATCACGATTGACCAATTGGTTGCCGCGATGCAAGGGAAGTTGCAAGCGGCTGCTGAAAAAGTCGTACAAAATGCGCTTGCCAATCATCTCGATGAAGCCATCAGCGATGCGCTGGCACGAATTGAAGGAATCCGGGAACGCAATCTTCAACAGTTGCACGATTTTTCGGAGCAGCGGCTGGAATCGTTGATGCGGTCGTCGCGGGAGGAAATCCTCGGACACCTGGAGCTGCGGCTGGGAGAAGTGCAATCGCGCTGGGAGGAACAGCACAACGCATACCGCGCGCAGGCGGAAGAGATTGCGCAGCGGTTGGAAAGACTCGCCGGGGATGCGCAACGCAATCTTGGCGAGACGCAGAGGTTCATCGAAAAGGCCACGCGGGAAATTGAGCCGCAAACACGCGGGCGCCTGGACGAATCACTGATGCAAGCGACGGAGCAATTCGAAGCGGCGGCGGACCGGGTTTCGGACAGGCAACTTGTGCGGGTGATGGAATCCACGCGGATGGTTACGAGAGAGGCCGCGGCGCAACTGGATGCGAGGGTGGCGGAGTCGCGAGCGCTGATGCATAACGCGGCGGCAAGCACGTTGGAGGAATTTCGCCGCCAGGCAGAGGTGCAGGTGGACCTGGCGATTTCGGAGACGACGGAACGCGTGCGATCCGCGCTTACCGCGCTGGATGCTGAGAATCGCGCAGCTTGCGAGTCGAGGCGGCGGGCCCTTGTGGATGACGTGGCGCGCGCCACGGAACAGTCCACGGAGCAATTCCGGTCCGGCATCAAGGCGTTTCTCTACTCCAGCCTTGTGGCGGCGGTCGGGGCCGTGGATGAGCACGCGAAGATTACGTTGGACGGCCTTACCAGGGACCCGGCAAACTCGCAACGAGCCATTGCGGAGCTTTCCGGAAGCACCGCAGGCGAGGAACAGAAGCCGGAGCACTGATCGGATCAGCTTTTCCTGGCGTTAACGTCGGCGACGGGACGAGACTCGGGCGCACCGAGTTGGAATTCGCGATGCGCCGTGAGAAGAGCGGTTTTCACGGATTTCTCTTCCACTACAAACGAAATATTGGACTCCGAAGAGCCTTGGGCGATGGCGATCAGGTTCACGTTTTCGCGGCCAAGCGCGTTGAAGGTTCGTCCAGCGATGCCCGGCGTACCCCTCATGTTTTCGCCTACGACAGCGACAATGGCGATGTTCGTATCAATGGTGATGTGTTCGACTTTTTCGTGGGCGAGATCCTGGGCGAACTCCTTGCGGAGAGCTTCGACGGTGCGTTGAGCGTCAGCTGCGGAGACGATGAAGCAGATGTCGTTCTGCGAGGACGACTGAGAGATCAGCAAAACGTTGGCGCGGACTTCCGCCGTCGTGGAGAACGTGCGTCCGACGACATCGGGCAGACCGACGATGCCTGGGCCGCCGACGCTGATGAGGGCGACGTCCTGAATGGCTGTCAATGCTTTGACCCCGCCGCCGATGCTTTGGCCCTTGGGAGTGATCATGGTGCCAGGCCGGTCGGGAGCAAAGCTGTTTCGAATCCATACGGGAATGGCCGCTTGCATGACTGGATTCAAAGTTTTGGGATGGAGAACTTTTGCGCCAAAATACGCCAGCTCGGCGGCTTCGCGATAGGAAATGACGGGGATGGTACGGGCGTCGGGAACCAGGCGAGGATCGGCGGTGAGGACACCGTCCACGTCGGTCCAAATAATCACTTCGCCGGCGTTCAAGGCGGCACCGAGGATGGTCGCGGAGTAGTCGGAGCCGCCACGGCCGAGAGTGGTCAAGATGCCTTCTTTGGATGCGCCGATGAAACCCGTCACAACGGGAACGTTTCCTTGTTCCAAGAGCGGCTGGATGGACGCCGCACATTTCTCGCGCGTCAAGTCCATCAGCGGGGCGGCGCCGCCATGGAAATTGTCGGTCACGATGGCTTCGGTGGCGTCCACGGCTTCACTCGTAAGACCGAGTTCCCGCAACGCGCCTGAGACCAACGGGGCAGAGAGCCGTTCGCCCAAGCTCGAGATGGCGTCAAGAGAGCGAGGCGTCAGTTCGCGGAGGAGAGCGGTGCCTTCGAGCAGGCGGCGGCCTTCGGCCAGGACGTCGTGGAGCTCTGCCAGGATGGAATTGCGGGCGTTCTCGTCACTGACCAACGCTTTCGAGGCCTCCACGTGTTGCGCGCGAAGGGCGTCGAGAACGGCGATTCCGTGGTTGCCATCTCCCGCACCAGCGCGTTTCGCAGCTTCGATGAGGCGATTGGTGACGCCACTCATGGCGGAGACGACGGCAACGCAGGGACGCTGCCGGGCGGCGTCGGCGATAATCTGAGCGGTCCGCGCCATGCAAGAGGCATCGCCGACCGAGGTGCCACCAAATTTCATGACCTGCAAGGATGGTTTCATCTGGAGAATACCTGGCCCCTACTCCCAAGAATGTTCTTAAAGAGCGACAATTTTTCAAGTATACGTGCAAATTCGGGTCGGCCACGCGGACTATTGGCATCCGGTTGAGCGGCTAGCAACGCGGATGCTATTCTGATTGATATGGCGGATCCCGCGATTTCCCCGCCCGAGGGCGTGAACTCCACGCCGATTGAACATTCACGGCGACAACTGGAAGCTCTGCTCGAAGTGGCGGAATCGATTGCCCAGCACCGAGACCTTGCGGCGCTTTTTCATGACTTGGCGCAGAGGCTTCACAGCGTTGTAGATTTCGACTTCTTGACGCTGGTACTGCACGACCCCGTACGCAACGTGATGCGGCTGCACATCCTGGAAACGCGGCTGCCTACTCCGGCGAGAACGGGCACCGAGACTCCGGTGGACAGCCATCCTTCCGGATGGGTGTGGCAAACGCAACAGCCATTTGTGGTGAGCGATTCGGAAGAGGATGAGCGCTTCCCGGAGTTTCTGCAGCGGCTGCGCGAAGTGGGAGTGAGATCGCTGGCGATGGTGCCACTAACGACGGCGCAGCACCGGCTAGGGGCGATGGGATTTGGGCGGCTCCTTCCGCAAGGAATTACGGAAGGGGAGTTGCAATTCATGCAACGAGTGGGGAGCCAGGTCGCTGTGGCAGTGGACAATGCGCTGAATTTTGAAACTTCGCAGGCGTACCAGACGCAACTGGCGAGAGAGCGCGACCGGCTGCGGGTTTTGCTGGAAGTGAATAACCTTCTTGTTTCGACGAGGGACCTCCCGGAGCTTTTCAGGGGAATTGTGGCGTCGCTTGGGCGCGTGATTCATCACGATTACACCAGCCTTGCGCTGCTGGAACCGACCAGCGGGCTACTGAAAATCTACGCGCTGGATTTTCCGGGGAAGCCGGACATTTTCAGTCCGGAAATGACCGTGCCGCGAGATGAATCGCCGGCTGGGCGAGCGATTGCGAACGAAAAGCCGCTCGTGGCCAGCGGCGCAGCGCTGGACCAATACAACACGGAGATTGTGCGCACGCTGCGTTCGGAAGGGCTGCAATCCATCTGTTGCATTCCACTGACAAACCAGGGGCGAACGTTTGGAACGCTGAACGTGGCGAGCCGGCGGGAGGACTCTTTCTCCCAGCAAGATGTGGAACTGCTACAGCAGGTATCGGCCCAAATCGCGATCGCGGTGGAGAACGCGCTGGCTTTCAAGCAGATTGACGCGTACAAGGACAAACTCGCGGAAGAAAAGCTGTATCTGGAAGAGGAAATACGAAGCGAATTCAATTTTGAGGAAATCATCGGGGACAGCCCCGCGCTGAAGAGAGCACTGGCGCAAGTGGAACTTGTAGCGCAGGCGGGAACCGCAGTTCTTATCACCGGCGAAACTGGAACAGGCAAAGAACTGATCGCCAGGGCGATTCACAATCTGAGCCCGCGGCGGCAGCGCACTTTTGTAAAGATCAATTGTGCAGCTATTCCCAGCGGGTTGCTTGAATCGGAACTGTTTGGCCACGAACGAGGCGCGTTTACCGGGGCGCTGGCGCAAAAAATCGGGAGGTTCGAGCTGGCGGACCGCGGCACTCTTTTTTTGGATGAAGTGGCCGACCTCCCGCTCGAACTTCAGCCTAAACTTCTACGTGTGCTGCAGGAGCAGGAGTTTGAAAGACTCGGCAGCGCACGGACACAAAAAGTGGATGTGCGAATCGTAGCGGCCACGAACGGGGATCTTGCCAAACTGGTCGCTGAAAGAACGTTCCGGAACGATCTTTACTACCGGCTGAACGTTTTTCCGATTCAAATTCCGCCGCTGCGTGAGCGGACGGAAGATGTGCCACTGCTTGTGCGTTATTTTGTGCAAAAGTTCAGCCGACGGTTGAACAAGACGGTGGCGTATGTGCCAACGGAAGCTATGGAAGCGCTCTCAAGCTATCCATGGCCGGGAAATATTCGCGAGCTGGAGAATTTCATCGAGCGCGCGGTGCTGCTCTCGCCGGGAAAGGAATTGCGGGTCCCGGTTTCGGAGCTGAAATCAGGGACGCTGGCTATGGCACCCGAAGCGGAACTTCAGCCGATTTCCTCTTCTTTTCCGTTCCCAGTGTCGACTTCTGCGTCAGCGCCGTCGATTTCCACAATGGAGGAAGCTGAACGACAGCACATTCTTCGGGCGCTAAGGCAGACAGAGTGGCGCATCGCCGGGCCCAAAGGGGCTGCGATATTGCTCGGAATGAAACGGACCACGCTACAAGCGCGCATGCGCAAACTCAAAATCCGGCGACCTATCTGAGGTTCCTCGCAGGTTCTCCGCAAAACATTTAGAAATTTGCACTTGGATTTCAGCTATTAAGGGAGTAAATTTCTCTCAACCAGCCACCCTCGAGGTCCCCATGAGGCTACTCACTGGTATTCCACTTATTTTGTCCGTTGGGTTACTTTCCCTGGTGCCAGCTCTTTCCGAAGCTCCTACAGGATTCGACAGTAAGAGCAATGGCATGGTGGATGACGCGACGCACACCGCTGATCAAGCCAAATTCGAAGAGGTGGAAGCGCTTGCGGACGGGTTAGGGCCACTCTACAACGCGCAGTCGTGCCGCGAATGCCACCAAAGTCCCGTGTCCGGAGCTTCGAGTCAGGTCACGGAACTTCGGGTGGGACATAAAGATGAGAAAGGCCAGTTTCAAAATCCGGAGATTCCGATCAACCATGGCGCGGAGATCATCAAAGGGCGGTCTTTGATCAACGATCGCGCTATTTGCCCGAGTGGAGCGTTTCCAAACACGGAAATTCAGGAACATGTTCCGGACTCCGAGAAAATACGGACATTCCGAGTTTCGCTAAATCTTTTGGGAGATGGTTTTGTGGAAGCGGTTGCCGACGAGTCGTTGCGCGAGCTTGCAAAGGAACAGTGCAAGAAAAGCGGCGGGAAAATTTGCGGGCAGGCGCTCTATGTTCCGATCGTGGAATCGCCTGGCAAGACTGGGATTGGGCGCTTCGGATGGAAGGACCAACACGCCAGCCTGCTTTCTTTCGCGGGTGATGCCTACTTAAATGAAATGGGAATCACGAACCGGCTGCAGCCGGATGAAGTGACCAATCTTTGCAATGCCGCGTCGGAACCCAATGATCCGCCTGGGCCGGACGGACTTTCCGACATTGATCACTTTGCGCGCTTCATGCGGGCTTCGAAAGCTCCCGCACGAGACGCCACGCTCTCGCAGACAGCGGAGGCCAAGAACGGAGAGAAGCTGTTCGAAAAGATTGGATGCGCGACGTGCCACGTTGCAACGCTGACCACCGCGCCGTCCGGCACGGCCATCAATGGCGGAAACTTCACGATTCCGGACGCGCTGGGTTCAAAAACGTTCCACCCCTATGGTGACTTTCTACTCCACAACGTGGGAACGGGTGACGGCATCGTGCAGTCCGTTACCGAGCATTACGGTAAAAGATTCGCCGAACACACCTGGGAGAGATTTTCCTACGAGGAGTCCCATAACACCGCGAACAAAATGCGGACAGCGCCGCTGTGGGGTGTACGCCTGCACTCGAGGCTTATGCATGACGGCGAGTCTCTTACGTTCAGCGATGCGATTCGAAGACATCGCGGCGAAGCTGCCGAAGCCAGCGAAAGATTCGAAAAGTTGAAAGCTTCGGAGCGGCAAGCTCTGCTCACCTTCCTTCGATCGTTGTAGAGACGGTAGTCGCGAGTTGAAGTCCAACTCTTTCTTTGCGTGCACACAACGCGACTTCAGTTAAGATTCATGGCGTGAGCGCATCGGTTCGCACTCGATACAGAATCTGGCGTTTTCTGGGCGCATTTGCCCTGTTGGCGGCCAGCGAAACTCTTTGCATCGGCCAAGAGGCGACAAACACGGTAACGATTCAAGTTCACGCTGATCAGTCGGACGGATCCCTCCCGCGCGTTTGGAGTTTCTTCGGGTACGACGAACCGAACTACACATACACGAGCAACGGTCAAAGACTTCTTCGTGAACTCGTGGCGCTCAGTCCTGTTCCCGTGCACATCCGCGTGCATAACCTGCTCACATCGGGAGACGGATCCGCCTCGCTCAAATGGGGCTCGACGAATGTTTATACCGAGGATGCGCAGGGAAACCCTGTGTACAGCTGGACGATCCTCGACCGCATCTTTGATACCTACCACGCGCTTGGCATCAAACCGCTGGTGCAAGTGGGATTCATGCCAGAAGTTCTTTCGATGCATCCTTCGCCATATCGCCACAACTTTCCGCAAGGGTCGATTTTCACCGGGTGGGCCTATCCGCCGAAGGACTATGCAAAGTGGAGTGAACTCGTTTTCCGATTCGCAGCACATTTGCGCGACCGCTACGGCGAAGCTGAGGTAAAAACGTGGCTATGGGAAATCTGGAATGAACCGGACATCCCTTATTGGCAGGGGACGGCACAGGACTACTTCAAACTTTACGATTTCAGCGCCGAAGCGATTCTGCGCGCCTTGCCAGAAGCTCGAGTCGGGGGCCCTGACAGTACGGGTCCTGCGAATGCAAAGGCTGCGGAGTTTTTGCGTGCATTTCTGGAGCACTGCGCCCACGAACGCAACGCTGCGACGGGAAAGATGGGTGCGCCGCTGGCGTTTATCAGTTTCCACCCGAAAGGCGACGCCAAATGGCAGACGGACCATGTGGAAATGGGGATTCAGCGTCAACTTGCTTCGATTGAGAGTGGATTCAAGATTGTTTCGTCGTTTCCGGAGTGGCGCAATATTCCCATCATTCTTGGAGAATCGGACCCGGAAGGGTGTGCGGCATGCTCCGCGAGGACAAATCCGCAGAATTCTTATCGTAATGGAGAACTTTTTGCTTCCTATACCGCCGAAGTCTTCTACGCAATCGATGAACTAGTCCGGCGAGAGCAAATCAAATTCGCGGGAGCCGTAACGTGGTCATTCGAATTCGAGGGGCAGCCTTATTTCGAGGGTTATCGCGAGCTGGCAACGAACGGTGTGGACAAGCCCGTTTTGAATGCGTTTCGCATGTTCGGACTGCTTGGTGAGGACCGCGTGAAGAATTCCAGCTCAGGGGCGCTTCCCTTGGATAAAATTTTACTTGGTGGAGTTCGAAGTCAGGCGGATATCAATGCCGTGGCTACGCGCAAGGAACATGAAATCGAAATCCTAGTTTGGAATTACCACGATGATGACGTGCCGGCTGCACCGACTGCCGTCACTCTTTTCGTAGACGGGCTGCCCCGGGAGGTAAGCCGGGCCATGGTCGAACATTTTAGGATGGACGAGATCCATAGCAATTCGTTCACGGCTTGGAAGCAAATGGGCTCGCCCCAATCACCATCAGCGATTCAGAATCGACAACTGGAAGCTGCGGGCCAACTACAACTTCTGGATTCCCCGGCGTGGGTGAGTGTTGATCAAGGTTCCATCCATTTGCAGTTTGACCTGCCGAGGCAGGGACTTTCGTTGCTGCGGGTTTCTTTTTAACGGCTTAGATGGTTGAAGGTCTCACTCGAACTGGAGCAGGACAATCTCCGGATTTGAGCCCAGGCGAAGAGGTGGACCCCAAGTTCCGGCGCCGCTGGAAGTGAAGACCTGCATTTTGCCGATGGGGCTCAGTCCATAGACAAACTGGCGGTAGATGCGGCGCGCCATCCAGCTCCACGGGAGAAACTGGCCGAGATGCGTATGGCCGGAGAGTTGGAGCGAAACGCCGGCGGCTTCCGCAACTTGTGGGTGATCCGGCGCGTGGACAAGCAAAATGCTGGCACGATCGCGGTCCACGCCGATGCCTTCGAGGACGGAAGCAAAGTGGGAATCCTGAGTGGCATGGCGGTAAGGGACGCCGATTATTTGCAGCCCATCGGCTTCCACTTTCTCGTTGCTAAGGACGCGGACTCCTGCATCGGCGACGGCGCGCAGATACTTCGAATCGTCGCCAAACTGTTCGTGATTTCCAGCAACAAAATAGACGCCGTGAGGGGCCCTGAGATCGTTGAGGGGCTGCGCAGCCTTGCGAGCGTCAATCGCGGTGCCGTCATACAAATCGCCGGCGATGAAAATAGCGTGAGGTTCTTCTTTCAGAATCTTGGCAACCATGCGCCGCAGGAAACCGCGGTTTCGAACATGACCAAGGTGCACGTCGCTGATAAGGGCCGCTTTGCGGCCGCGCCAAGCCTCGGGCAAATTTGCCAGGCGAACGCTAATGCGCGTGATGCGCGTAAAACTGGCGTTGAACAAGCCATAAATTCCGGCGGCAAGCCCAACGGCGTATAGAAGTTCTACGGTCCGGTGGAAATCGAAGTTGCGGTTCGCAAGTGTGGCGAGGGCGTAAACCGTCCAGGAGGATGCCGCGGCGAGAAACAGGAAGCTGAGCAAACCGAGCCAGATAGCAGAAATGCGATAAAACGCGCGCACGAAGGGCCCTGTAAAACGAAACGCCAGGAGCGACGCGACGAGAAAACTGATAGATAAAACTCCGAAAGTCAATTTAAGCCAAAAAGGCGCGGCCACGGGACTGGCAGAGTTTGTGAAAGTCCAAGTCTCATAAATCACGAGATGGGCCAGGAAAAGCACGGCTTGAACAACGGCAACAAACCCAATCATTCCGGAACGTATCTTCATAAAAGATTAGATTCACGAGAGAGCCATTCGTATGCATACGCCTGGGGCTGGCGCGGCGTAGCTCCAAACGAAAGATTGCGTGGAGCCTACCACAATCCGCTTGGCGAACTAGCATCACTGTGCTCTTCTATTTGGGACACCATGCGAGCGACTTTTCATTGGATTTGGCCTTTCCTTCGCTATTTCTTTACCTCAGCGATTTTGCTGGCCGCGCCGATGATTGGGAACGCCCAGATGGAGAATGGGCCGGTCATCCGGTTTGTGCGGAATCCGGAGTCCGCGCCGGATTTCAAACTCACGACGATTGATGGCAAGCCGCTGACTCTTGAGGGGCTTCATGGAAAGGTCATTTTTCTGAATTTCTGGGCGACATGGTGTGGACCTTGCCGGGCGGAAGTGCCTGACCTTGTAGTCCTGCAGGAGAGGTATAAGGACAAGCTACAAGTCGTCGGCCTCGATATTGACGACGATGATGCGGACGAAGTGCAAAAATATGTGCAGGAAACGGGCATTAACTATCCCGTGGCAATGGCGCCGGACGAGGTGCGTGCTCAATATGGCGGGATCCCCGCGCTGCCTACATCCTTTGTTTTGGATACGGAAGGACGTGTCGTTCAAAAACACGTGGGCCTGTGGAATCCGGGAATCTACGAAACGGAGATTCGTGCCCTGCTGAGTATGCCGATCCTGGCGTGGGTCGAAACATTCGAAGATAAAGGCGAGATTTTTCTGAAGCACGCGGACCGCGCGACGGAGCTTCCTGGCGTAGATCTTTCGAAGCTGACGCCAGAACAGAAGAGCGCCGCGCTGCACCGGTTCAACGCGGAGTCTTGCACGTGCGGGTGCAAGTTTACTCTGGCGCAGTGCCGTATCTGGGATTCTGCGTGCCCGGTAAGCAAGGCAGCCACGGGCAAAATTGTTGAGGAGGTTTCGGTGCCGGCGTCCAGACCCGAGCCGGGCCAAGCCTCACCCAAATCTCAGGCGGTTTCCTCGACGTCAAAGAATCCGGCGCTTTCGCAGCCAAAAACACCGCAATAACCGGGCCTGGAAATACCCTACAAAAATGCACGTGAATTCTGCGAAATTTGTTTTATTTCGCGGTTGCTCGGCGTTCGCTCCGGCGTTCATACTCCCGTACCTAATGCGATTGGTCGCGAAAATCATTTTTGTTCTTGCGCTGCTTCTCTCGTTCACGGGATTTCTCTCTCCGCCGGTGGCGCTTACCATCGGGATTGTTTTCGGTCTTTGCTTTGTTCATCCGTTTGCAGCTGAGACGCGAAGTTCGGCAAGAATTCTTTTGCAGGTGTGCGTTGTCGCGTTGGGCTTTGGAATGAATTTGCACGAAGTGCTGAAGGCCGGCCGCAGCGGGTTTGTTTATACTGCGCTGGGAATCTGTTTTGCGCTGCTGGTTGGCGTCGCGCTAGGAAAAATATTGGGGGTTCAGGGCAACTCCTCATTCTTGATTACGACGGGCACGGCAATTTGCGGTGGAAGCGCGATTGCCGCGATTGGGCCGATTCTTCACGCGAACGATGAGGAAATGGCAGTGTCACTGGGGACAGTATTCATTTTGAATTCCGTGGCACTGCTTCTGTTTCCGCCGATTGGAGGCGCGCTGCATCTTTCCCAGCCGCAATTTGGATTGTGGGCGGCGCTGGCGATTCACGATACGAGTTCCGTGGTGGGGGCTGCAGCAAAATATGGCCAGGAAGCGCTTGTGATTGGGACTACCGTAAAGCTGGCGCGAGCTTTGTGGATAGTTCCGCTGGCGCTTGCAACGGCCGCATTCAAAAGGAACAATCAAGGAATTCGGGGCACATCGAGTGTACAAATTCCATGGTTCATTCTACTTTTCTGCGGTGCCGCCGTGCTGAACACTTATTCTCCCGTGATTCAGCGCGGGTCGAGCGCAATCTTCACATTGGGACGTTTGGGGCTTGTTGCCACGTTATTTTTAATTGGGACGGGAATCTCCCGCTCCACCTTGAAAGAAGTGGGATGGCGTCCCATGTTGCAAGGGATCCTGCTTTGGGCTGCCGTAGGAGTCACCTCGCTCTATTTCATTCGAATTGGCTGGATCGCGTTTGTAAAATAAGTGAGCCGGTCGACCCATGTTCTAACCCACCAGACATTTCGAGTTCTCTAAAGACCTTCTGACACCTATTTTTTCAGCAGATCGAGGACAGCCGAAGTCATGGCTTTTACGCCGGTACGAATAGCAGGGTCGGGAAGGGGAGCAAATTCGCTGGAATGAGGGCCGGGAAGCCGCGTGCCCTTCTCTTGCGCATCCTTTAGTTTCCCAGGATCGGCGGCGCCAAGCCAAAACATGCTAATCGGTGGTTTGGGATCTTCTAGGGCAAACAAACTGAAATCTTCACTGGCCATGATGGGTTCACCGGCGAGAACATTTTCCTTTCCCAGTGCGCGCTCGAGAGCGACACCGACGCGATTCGTGAGCGCATTATCGTTGATGGTGGCTGGGACGTGGTCTTGTGAGACTTCAACGATGGGGGCGCGGTCCGCGGGCACGCCGGCAGCGGCGGCGATCCCACTGGTGATTCGAGCGATGGCGGCCAGCACTTTTTCACGTTGCTGAGGATTCATGGTTCGAACGGTGAGCTGCAAATGAGCCTCATCCGGAATGATGTTGTGTTTCGTTCCCGCGTGGAAGGAACCGACGGTGACGACAGTGGGGAGTTGAGGATCCATCTCGCGGCTTACAATCGTCTGCAAGGTTACGACTATTTCCGAAGCGATCACGATAGGATCCTTCGTAGCCTGAGGCGCAGCGCCGTGGCCGCCGTAGCCACGAACCGTGATGTCCACGGAGTCGGCGCCGGCCAGCATGGGACCCGCATGCCAGGACACTTTGCCGGCTGGAATGGCTGCGGAATCGTGCAAGGCCAGGACGTAATCTGGCTTGGGGAATCTGGTGTAGAGCCCGGCGTGAAGCATGGCTTCGGCTCCGACAACCGTTTCTTCCGCTGGCTGGCCGATCATGACGACAGTGCCGCTCCAGCGGTCCTTGAGTTGAACGAGCATATTTGCCGTGCCAAGAAAGACGGTCATGTGCAAGTCGTGTCCACAGGCATGCATGACACCGACTTCGGCCCCATCAGCGCGTTTCACTTTGATGCGGCTGGCGTAGGGCAGACCGGTATTTTCGACGATGGGCAGAGCATCCATGTCAGTGCGAACATAAACCGTAGGGCCGGGGCCGTTTTTCAAAACGGCAACAACTCCGTAGGCAGTCAACTGGGAATCAGCGTACTGGCCAAAATGATCGGTGACTTCATAACCGAGTTTCCGGAGTTCGGCGGCAACCAGAGCGGATGTTTCCTTTTCCTGCGTGGAGAGTTCAGGATTTTCGTGGAGATGTTTGTAGGTGGCGAGAAGAGCAGGAGCCTCTTTGTTCACGCGCTGGTCGAGATCGCTCTGGGCAAAGAGCGGCTGAGAGAAACAGAAAAGCGCCGCCGCACAAAGAGTGATGCGCATGGATGCTGGTATCATCGGTCGCCTCCCGAAAAACAAGAAGCGGGATAGTAGCACTTACGATGCGTTTTGGAGAGGCCTTGTTTCCCAGCAGAAAGTTAAAGACCCGGCAAAGTGATTTGTAGAGCCGTAGCTTGCGACGGAAGGCCTGAGACGCTACACTCGCGCCGCGAAAAGGAAGGGTTCAAATTCAAAACAGACACTTCGGAGGTAAACGATGAATCGCCGCGTTGGTTTTCTATTTGCAGCACTTCTAGTGGCGGGAATTCTCAGTGTGACCGGAGCACTCTCTCAGCCCACCTCGCAGGCCATGAGGAAGGCGTTTAATGCTCCGGAAAAAACTGTGCAAGCGCCCTTTAGTGACGGGATTCTCGCGGGCAATACCTTGTACCTAGCGGGGAGAATCGGGTTGGACCCCAAGACGGGAAAACCGCCGGAGCAGATTGAGGACGAAATCAAACTCATGATGGATAGCATGAAGGGCACGCTGACTCAAGCTGGGATGACGATGGACGATCTCGTCTACGTGCAGATTGCTTGCACAGATTTATCGTTGTTCGATAAATTCAACCCTATTTACAAAAGCTATTTCACGACCAAGGATTTTCCGGCACGCGAGTTTATTGGGGCGGCAGCACTGTTGCGTGGCGGACACTTCGAGTTGCAGGCGATCGCAGTAAAGCGGTAGACACCTGCGCTGGGCCATGTAACACGACAGTCCGAAAGGACGGACCACCTTCCAAGATAGTGTTGACGCCGGGGGAAAATTCTGGGCATACTTAACGACGTTAAGTTAATGAGTGACATCCGAAAATGGGACTAAAAGAACGTAAGGCTCGCCAAAAGAAGTTCTTGCGGCAGGAGATCCTGGACGCCGCCAGCGAGCTGTTTGTGCGAGATGGCTACGAAAACGTATCCATGCGGCGAATTGCCGACAAGATCGAGTACTCGCCGACCACCATTTATCTCTACTTCAAAGACAAGAATGAGCTTTTGGACCAAGTTTGCAGAGAGACGTTTGGGCGGTTATTGCAGCGATTAAGCAAAATAATGGAGCAACCCGGAGATCCGGTAGAGCGGCTCAAACGCGGGCTGTTTGCTTACGTTCAATTTGGTCTTGAGAACCCGCATCATTACAGGGCGACCTTTATGATGGTGCTGCCGGAAGAGTTCAAAGAAAAGAAAATGCTCGAGCAAGATTCACCGGGGATGCAGGCTTTTGGATTTTTGACGCGCGGGCTTGCGGAGTGCATCGGTGTTGGGGAAATGCCGGCCTTGGACGTGGAACTTGCGGCGCAGACGCTCTGGGCAGGCGTGCATGGAATCACGTCCCTGCTTATCACACACAGAGGCTTTCCCTGGGTGGGGCGCGATAAGGTGATTCAATACACGATAGACTCTGTGGTGGCAGGACTATTGAGGTAAGAAGGATTTTTTTTTTCGCCCTTGCTTAACGCTGTTCATTGTAAGACCAAGGTTATTCTGTGGATGACGCAGGAAAAGAAGGAAGGGATGTAAGACGATATATGGGCATTATGTTGATACCAATATCTTGTCATTAGACCGTATAAGGGCATTTTGGATACGGGAAAACCACAATAAATCCTACTAAAGCACTAAGAATGAATATTTTACAAGTTAACGAGATTAAACCATGTTTGGAGGCAGGGTTGCACAAAATGGTCCAGCAGGACGGGTTTACAATGCTGAGAATCACTACAGAAAAGAAACGCGGTAAGACCACATTGAATGTGGAAGGACGGCTCGCGGGTCAGTGGGTAGCGGCCCTGGAACAATGCTGGCGGGAAAGAACGCCGGGGGAAAAGTTCAACGTGAATCTGTGCGGCGTTAGCTTTATTGACGAGGCGGGCAAGGTGTTGTTGAAGGAGATTTACCGGCAAGGTGGGAGTCTGATTGCGGAAGGCTGTCTGAATCAAGCGATAGTGGATGACATTGCCGGATCGGGAGGGGCGCATAAGACTGGGTGCGGAGGCCGCAAGAAGGGATCGCATATCATTTTCTACGCGGCGTTTTTTAGCCTTTTGCTGACGCCTTCCCTGGTGGGAGCTCAAGGAACCAAGAAGCAGAGCGGCCTGCAGGCCGACGCCCCGAGAGGTGTTCTGCGGTTGACCCTGGATCAGGCGGTCAACCTGGCGTTGAAGCAGAATCCGACAGCGCAAATCGCTGCGATAACGGCTGCAGAAAGCGTGCAAGACAAAAACATCGCCAAGGCCGCGCTGCTTCCTCAGGCAAATCTCAGCGTAAGCGACAGCGTGGAACGAATCAACCTGGCAGCGTTCCTGGGAAAACGAATTCCGGGATTTCCAGAGCACGGCGGACCATTTCAGGTTTTTTCTGCAGGCCCAACCTTCAGCGCACCGGTGTTTGATTTGACGCTTTTCAGGCGATACCAGGCGGCGCGTGAAACGGCGAATGCAAGCAAGGCGGACAGTCTTTCCACGCGCGAGCAAGTGATTCTGTTGGTGGTTTCGCAGTACATCGGGACCCTCCGTGCCGTGGCAAGCGTCCAAGCGTCGCAGTCGAGGGTGGAACTGGCGCAAGCGTTGTATGACCAGGCCGCAGATCTTCAGAAAGAAGGCGTGGGCACGGGGATAGACACGCTGCGCGCGAACGTAGAACTACAAAATGAAAAGCAGACGCTGCTTCAGGCGGAAGATGACCGTGAGACATCGCTCTATGGGTTGAGCCGATTGTTGAATCTTGACCCGCGCCAAAACATCGAATTGGCCGACACGCTTAGTTTTTTCGATACGCCGCAGCCGGACGTTTTCGCGAGCATTGATTCGGCACTTGGCGAGCGGCAGGAGTGGAAGTCGCTGCAAGAACAGATCAAATCCGC